>WNFC01002809.1_pt1 | contig 34726 bp, 42 predicted proteins | sample 5400541 | NCBI WGS metagenome assembly WNFC01 (sample SAMN13153342, study PRJNA577476) | soil metagenome | isolation source: 120 cm saprolite under Douglas fir tree site 2 hole 2 replicate 1 | place: USA:California | collected 2015-04-18
TCTCGTTCGCTGATCGTCTTGCCGGATGATGCCGCTACGCCGATCCTCGACGCGATCGGCGCGGCCAAGACGTCGCTGTCCATCAAGATGTTCGTCTTCTCCGATCCGGCGTTGCTCGGCGCCGTCATCGCCGCCAAGCACCGAGGCGTGCACGTCCGCGTGATGCTCAACCCGGCGCGCCGCAGCGGTGAGGATGACAATGAGGGGACGCGCCAGCAGCTCGCGCACGCGGGGGTCGACGTGATCGACAGCAACCCGGCCCTCGCCCTCACGCACGAGAAGTCGATGGTCATCGACCACCGGACGGCGTTCGTCAAATCGCTCAACTGGGAGACGAAAAACCTCACCCGGACGCGTGACTACGCGGTGGTCACGGACCACCGGCACGAGGTCGATGAGATCGTGGCCTGCTTCGAGGCGGACTGGCACCGGCAGCCATTCGAGCCGGGCGGCAGCGCGCACCTGCTCTGGTGTCCCATCAACGGCCGGGACCGCATCGCGCAGTTCATCGACGCAGCGCGGCATACGCTGTTCGTTCAGAACGAGCGGTATCAGGATTCCGTGATCCTGGAGCGGCTGGTTCGCGCGGCCCGGCGCGGCGTCAAGGTCCACGTGATGGCGCGCCCGCCGCATGCATTGAAAAAAGACCAACTGGTCGAGGGTGTGGGCGGCCTGCGGATTCTCGACGACGTCGGAGTCAAGATCCGCAAGCTCAAGGGGCTGAAACTACACGGCAAAATGCTCCTCGCCGATGGCGTCAACGGCATCGTGGGCTCCATCAACTTGGCGCCCGGGAGCTTCGACAGCCGGCGCGAGCTCGCGATCGAAGTGCGCGATGCCGCGGTCGTGGACCGGCTGCACGCCATCGTCAAGCGCGACAAGGAAAACTCGCACCCGCTCGATCTCTCGGACGCCGGCCTGATGGCAGACTTCGCGGATCGCGTCGAGGACGCGGCGGAGAAGCTGGCGCTCACCGACCGCGCCCAGAAGAAAGCGAAGGAGTGAAGTAACCCGCTAGTCCAGCCTGATCCGCAACACGTCGACCGTCGGCTTGGGGAACCGCATATCGAGGGCCTCGAGCGTCTCGACCAGGATGCGCGATACGGCGAAGTTGCGGAACCACTTCTTGTCCGCCGGCACGATGAACCAGGGCGCGTCGGACGTGCTGCAGCGGGTGAGCGCGTCTTCGTACGCGGCGACGTAGTCGTCCCAGTGCCTCCGGTCCTCGAAGTCGCTGGGTGACAGCTTCCACTGCTTCGTGGGATCGCGCAGCCGCTCCTCGAAGCGCCGCCGCTGCTCGTCCTTACTGATGTGCAGGAAGAACTTCACGACCACGACGCTGCTCTCGCTCAGGAGCTGCTCGAACTGGTTGATGTAGTCGTAACGTCGGGACCAGACGCTCTTCGGTATGAGCTTCCGCACCCGTGCCGCCAGCACATCCTCATAGTGTGACCGGTTGAAGATGGCCACCTCTCCGGATGCCGGCACGGCGCGGTGCACCCGCCAGAGAAAGTCGTGGTCCGCCTCTTCCGCGGAGGGGGCCTTGAAGGACGTCACCCGGCAGCCCTGGGGATTGAGGCCTCTGATGACGTGACGGATCGTTCCATCCTTGCCCGCCCCGTCCATCCCCTGCAGCACGACGAGCAGGGCACGCCGGTGCTCGGCGTACATCAGGTACTGCAGCTGGTCCAGGCGCGCGATGTTCTGCTCGGTCTTCTCGGCCGCCGAGTCCTTCTCGAGCCCCAGGGTCTCGGCGGGATCCCAGTTGGCGAGCGAGAATGGCTTCTCCGGGCGGACGACCAGCTTGTCGCGCAGCTTCATGCGTTCAGCTCCCACGAGCGAGTCGCGGCGAAGCTACTGCGCCCCCAGTTTTACGCCATGCCGGGAACCCTGTCTGGCCTCGTCGCAACCTACGGCTACGCGGGCCTCTTTGTCCTCGTCGGCCTAGAGAGTGTCGGGCTGCCGCTGCCGGGCGAGACCGCGCTCGTCACGGCGGCCGCCCTTGCCGCGCTAGGGCATCTCTCGATGTACGCGGTTGTGGCGATCGCGGTCGCGGCGGCCATCCTGGGGGACAACGGCGGCTATTGGATCGGGCGAACGGGCGGCGTCGGATTGGTGCGACGCTATGGGCACTTCCTGCACCTCAACGACTCGCATCTGGACCGCGCGCGTCGCTTCTTTGACCGGCATGGTCCCAAGACGGTCTTCTTCGGGCGCTTTATCGCTCTGCTGCGCACCTGGACCGCATTGCTCGCGGGAGCGGGCCACATGCCGTACGGCACCTTCATGCTCTACAACGCACTCGGCGCGGTGTGCTGGGGGGTCATGTTTGGTTCGCTCGGCTATGTGTTCGGCCGCAATCTGCCGCAGCTCGAGCACTACATCGCTCAGGCCAGCCTGGCGACGGCGCTCCTGGTTGCCCTGGTCGTCGCGCTCGGGCTCGGGTGGCGCTGGTTCGAGTCGAGTCGCCCGCGGGCCTGGACGTTCGTCGCGTCGCGGCTGGCGCGCGGGCAATACCTGGGACTCCACCTTACGATCGGGTTGGCAATCAGCCTCGCGGGGCTATGGGTGTTTGGCGCGATCACGGAAGACGTCATGCACCATGACCCCCTCACGCAGTTCGACGTGTCGCTGCTCGAGTGGCTGCACGCACGGGCCACGTCCACGGGGTACGCGGTCTGTAACGCGATCAGCCTGCTCGGCGATCCGGTAACGCTGACGATCCTGCCGCTCGCGGTGGCTCTCCTCCTCACGGCCCGACGGGAGTGGATCCTACTCGCCGGCTGGCTCGCCGCCTTCGCCGGCGGCGGGCTGCTCGATGCGGTGCTCAAGCTCATCATCCGTCGCCCGCGGCCACCCTACGCCGCCGCGTTCCTCCCTCATTTCAGTTGGAGCTTTCCGAGCGGCCATGCGATGGGCTCGCTCATCGCCTACGGCATGCTCGCCTATGTGCTCACCGTTCTCTGGATCCACCGCCGCAGCGGGCAAATCGCGGTGCTGCTGGGCGCGGCTCTGCTGGTCGTGGCCGTCGGGCTCAGTCGACTCTACCTCGGAGTACACTATTTCAGCGACGTGGTGGGTGGGTACGCCGCCGGGGTGCTGTGGCTTTCAGCCTGCATCTCCGGCATCGAGGTCGCGCGTCGCTGGCCCGGGAATGCTTAGTTACCGGTTGACCAGTTGCTCACGGGAGAGGGCGCGCGGCGGCCGGTCCCGCCACGGTCGAGTCCGCCTGTTGCAGCAGTTGCGTAAAATCGTGGAGCTCCGCCAAGCCCAAGTCGGAGACGACCCAGTAGGTGTACTCCGGCGTCGTCCACTGCAGCAGGTGATAGCCCTGCCGCGTGGCCACGCGGGGAGCGCCGCCCACCGACCCCCGTGTCGCCGGCCAGAGGAACACGTTGATCACGTGTTGGCGCCGCCCGTATACGAGCCCCGCGACCGGCCGTCCGCCCACGTAGTCGAGCCGCCCGCCGATGAGCGGGAACCCGCGCCCGGCGAAGTCGTACACAGGCGGCGAGAAATCCAGTTTGCCGTTGAACCACGGCTTCACCGTGTGCTGGTCCGATGAGACCACGTCGGTGAGGTGGCCCGGCATGAGCGAGCGCACGTGGCTCGCCAGCACCTGCCCGGCGAGCGCGTCCTCGCCCGCACTGCTCAGGGCGAGCCGCCAGCTCCCGACCGCCACCGTCGCCAGTGAGGCGGCGAGCGCGAGCCAGCGCGTGGCGACGGCAGGTAGGCCCCGGCGTACGCGCGTCGTTCCCGCGGCGGCGCGCAGCGTGGCGCGCACGCGATCGCGCAGCGCGTCCGGCGCGCGCAGGGCGGGGACCTGCTCCCGGATCGCGGCGCTGAGGGCGACGCGGGCCTGGTGGAGGCGCGCGCAGTCGCCGCATGCGCTCAGATGCGCCTCGAGCTCGCGAGCGTCCTCGGGCGCCAGCTCACCATCCACGTAGGCATCGAGCTGCAGCTCCAGCTCGCGGTGCGTCACTTTACTCCCCTTCCTCTCGGTTGCGTAGCGTCACCTGAAGCCGCCGGCGCGCGCGCGCCAGCCGCGACATGACCGTGCCGATCGGGACGCCGGTCACGTCGCCGATCTCTTTGTAGGACAACCCCTCGAGCTCGCGCAGCACGATCACCTCCCGGAATTCGGGGCCGAGCCGATCGAGCGCCTGGTACAGGGACTCGCGCGCCGAGTCGCTGTCGAGCGCCGTTGCTGGAGTGTGCTCCGCCACCGCGTCGCTGTGCAGCTTTTCGTCGAACTCCGTCGTGAGCGCGTCGCTGTGGTGCCGGCGCCGCCAGGTGTGCGCGGTGTTGCGCACGATCGCCAGGAGCCACGCGCGGCCGTCGCCGGCACCGCCCTGTCCCCGGAAGCCGCCGAAGTACTTGAGCGCGCGCAGGTAGGCGTCCTGCACGATGTCCTGCGCGTCGTGGTCGTTGCGCGTGAGGTACCGCGCCAGCGTGTATGCGGCGTCCAGGTGCGGCAACACGATCGCTTCGAATCGCTCCAGCTCGCTCGGCTCCAACCGGTCCTCTACGTGGTCGCGGTACGCCTTCGGGTGTGGACTCTCGGGGCCGCAGGATTATTCCCCGGGGGAATAAGGGCGCGGGGCATCCGGTCAAGAGCACCGAGGCAGGTTGTCGTTCACTCTCGCAGGAGAAGATCACACATGGTCAGCATGCATGCCGTTCCGACCCGCAACGTCGCCGGGGTGCTACTCGCCGCGGCCGCGCTCGCCGCCGCCCAGTCCACGCACCGCGCCCCCGGCGCGGTGAGCGCCAAGCTCTCCGAATGGAAGGTTGAGCTGTCGGAGGCGACGATTGCGCCAGGGCCCGTCACGTTCACCATCAGCAATGCCGGCAGCATCCCACACGCCTTCGAAGTGGAAGGGGAGGGGATCGAGCAGGAGACCAAGGTCATCCAGCCGGGCGCGACCGCCACGCTCACCCTCACCCTCAAGCCCGGTACGTACGAGGTGTATTGCCCGGTGGGCGAGGACTCACACAAGAAGCTCGGCATGGAAACCCACCTCACGGTGGTCGGCTCCAACAGCGCGGCGTCTGCGGGGTACGGCAGCGCCGCGATGCGTGAGTCGCCGGCCGAGAAAGTACAGGCGATCGGAGTGACGAGCGGCGGCCCAGTGATCCAGATCCTCCCCGGTCCGTTCCCGTTTCCGGACAGCGCGGCCCCGATCCTCAGGGCCTTCGGGGACGAGCGCGAGGGGCTCGAGTCGCAGGTGAAGAACGGCCCGTACTCGAACAACGTCGCGCGGATCTCAGGAACGTTTGCCTTCTCGGCGTGGGATAAGGGCGCCACGCGCGACTCGGTGGATGGCGTCGCCGAGTTCACCACTCAGGACGGCGCGCAATGGAGGCTGCTGCTGGACCGCGTGCAGACGAAGGACGTGCCCCATCACCCGCGTTTCGGTGGCGTGATTCTGGGGCTGTACTATCACGGCACGACCCAGGTACACACGCCGCTCGTGCCCACGATCAACAGCGCGGTGGCGCTGTGGGCGATCGGGCATCTGTACAAAAACGGCGCCCTCGTGACCGACAACGCCATGGTGCACGTGATGCTGTTATCGCGCACCCGGCGAGACGGCGATTTCGCGCTGGCCTGTTGGGATTGCTCCAAGAACAAGATCGAAGAGCTGCAGCTGCAGATTCTTCCCGGACCGGGCGAGCCGAAGTTCGATGCGCCAGGCGGGTTCCTGTTCGTGAACTGGGAAGAGTCCCGCTCCGGTAATCCGGCGCGATGAGGAGGACCCGTTACGCCTCGAGCGGGTGGCCGATCTCCCAATGATGGCCGAAGGGGTCGACCACCCGTCCCACGCGCCACCCGTAGGCCTCTTCAACGGCGACCACCTCGCCGGCGCCCGCGGCGATCGCTTGCGCCACCATTGCATCCGGATCCGGCACGGTCAGGATCATCCGCGTGGACCCGCCGCCGAGCGATTCGGGACTGTAGTTGTGATGCTCGGGGGACTCGTCGCTGACCCAGAACTCGGCGCCCTGGACGGACAGCCGCGACACCACCGCACCGGAAGGATCTTCTAGCCGGTATACCTCGGTCGCCCGGAACGCCGCCTTGTAGAACTCCACCGCGCGTGCACCCTGTCGCACCGACAGCATCGGCGCGATCGAGTAGGCGACGCTCATCGCTGCCTCGCGACCCACCAGGCCCAGACGGCCAGTCCGGCACCCATGGGGATGATGATGGCATCACTGGCATACAGGCGGGATCGCTGTACCATCTCCGCGACGTGCGCGACGGTGATGATGGCGAACAGGGCGCCGGTGGTGAGCACGTAGGCTCGCATGACACGAGACTCCGACGTTAGTGAACATGGTGTTCGATAGTTGACATCCGACTCACTAGAGAACACTGTGTCTCGAATCATCGGCTCGCAACCGACAGCGGGGCCCCGAACCGTTCGATTGCGAACACCCCCCGTGCCGTGCGCGATTCGGGACACCGACGGTCCAAGCGTTCGGAAGTAAGACGACATGGTCAAGCGGGCGCCGGATCGGCGCGTGCAACGCACTCGCAAGCTGCTCCAGGAAGCCCTGGTCTCGATGATGATCGAGAAGGGGTACGAAGAGACAACCGTCCAGGACATCGTCGACCGGGCGAACGTGGGCCGAGCGACCGTCTATGCCCACTTTGCCGACAAGGAGACGCTGCTCTACAGCGGGCTGGAGGACCTGCGGAGCGCCATCGGCGAGCAGCAGCGGCAGGCGCCGGGCAGTCTCGGCTTCAGCCTCGCGATGCTCGAGCACGCACGCGGCAATCTCCCGTTGTGGAGGGCGCTCGCTGGCCGGGAGAGCGCCGCGTTCATCCTGCAGCGCATTCAGCGCATGATCGTCGACCTCGCGGGCGTGGATCTGAAGGCCCTCGCCTTCAAGGGCACACCGGAGCAGCGCGATTTGGCGGTGCAGTATATCGCCGGCGCGTTCATGGCCGTGCTGACCTGGTGGCTGGACCGGGGCGCGACGCTGCCGCCGGCCGACGTCGACGCCCTGTTTCGGCGACTGGTCAAGCGCGGGCTCGAGGGGGACCTGGCGCTGCGCACGAATGTGAAAAGGAAAACCTGAATTGGGGCGACACCCCATCAGGGAGCGAATGCCGCCCCGGTCCACCCCTCGCTCTTCGTCCACAGGCGCTCGGCAAAGCTCGGGTTCATGGCCCACGGCCTGACGCCGCGTTGCCCGGCAAAATCGGCGGGCACCGCCTCGGCGATGTCCACGTCCTCGCAATAGACGCCGCCCAAGCCGTCGAGCTGGAGGCTCGTCGCGCACCAGACGCTCGTCGCCGCGCCCTGCTCTGTGGTCTTGAATCCCGAGATGGTGCTCGAAGCAGGGACGGCGGCGTGAGCTTCCTCCTCCGACATGTATCGCATCAGGTCGGTGATCACGGCTCCCGGGTGGACCGAGAACGCGCGGACCCCAAGAGCCTCGCCACGTGCGTCGAGCGCCACCGCGAACAGGGCATTCGCCGTCTTGGACTGACCGTACGCGATCCACTTGTCGTACGGGCGCCGCTGGAAATGCGGATCGTCGAAATCGACCGGCGACCGCAGGTGCCCTCTGGAGGATAGGGAGACCACCCGCGCACCCTGCGCCTGTCGCAACGCCTGCCAGAGTCGCGCCGTGAGCTGAAAATGCCCGAGGTGATTGGTGGCGAGCTGGGATTCAAATCCGCGCGCATCCCGCACGAGCGGAGTGGCCATGATCCCCGCGTTGTTCACGAGGATATGCAGCGCGCGGCCGGAGGCGGAGAATCGGGCCGCGAACCCGTCGATCGGTGAGGGATCGCTCAAGTCCATGTGCTCGAGCTCCACGCGGGCCATGCCGGCCAGCGCCGCGCTCGCCTTGTCGGGCGTCCGCGCCGGCACGATCACCGTCGCACCGGCGGACGAGAGGGCGCGGGTGGTCTCCAGCCCGACCCCGGCGTACCCGCCCGTGACGATGGCGGTGACCCCGTCGAGTCTGCGGTTGCCGATCACCTCGCGCGCCGTCGTCTGCGCGCCATAGCCGGAATGAATCGGGGCTTGCCGGGTCGTCATCGTCGGAGCCTCAGGGAGGTGTGTCACGCGGCCCTCCGGTCCAATTCGCGAGCGTCTACGCTGAGCGTGACGTCGACGTTGCCCCGCGTGGCGTTCGAGTACGGGCAGCGCTCGTGGGCTCGCCGCATCAGCTCCTCGGCGTCGCCGCGCGACAGGCGCGGCGCGTGCAAGTCGAGGGCGACCGTCAAGCCATAGCCGCCGTGACCGGCGGGACCGATCCCCACCCGCGCGGTGATGGTCGAATCGGAGGCGTCGAGTTTACGACCGCGCGCCACCGACAAGAGGGTGGACTGAAAGCAGGCGGCGTACCCGACGGCGAACAGCTACTCCGGGTTGGTACCTGGCCCGCCCTCGCCGCCCATCTCCTTCGGGACGGACAACTCGACGGTCAGGCGCCCGTCGGAGGTCCGGCCATGTCCCGCTCGCCCTCCCTCGACCACCGCTTCGGCGGTATACAGGATGTTCATGTCTGCTCCTCGTGGTGTACAGTGATGAGCTCGCCCGCGTCGGGCCCGACCGGCGCCGCGCCGGCTGGCACGACCAGCAGCGAGGTCGGCAGATGATTGATGAGTCCCTCTGTGACGCTCCCCACGAGCATTCGCTTGACCGGTCCTTTCCCGTGCGAGGCGACCACGACTAGATCGGCGCCCCACTCGGCTGCTTCGTGCAGGATCGTCTCCAGAGCAGTGCCGTGGCGGACGACCGTGCCCACGCCGGATGTTCGGATCAGGGGCCAGACGTCGCGGGCGAGTGCTTCCTCCCACCGCCGGTAGTAGTCGGTCGTGTCTTGCTGCGGTACTTCGGGAAGGACGGCCAGCGGCTCCACCACGCTCAGGGCACGTAGCTCGGCGCCGAACAGGGCGGCGTAGCGCTCGGCGGCGGCTACCGCTGGCCGCGCCGCGGCCGACGGATCCAGGGCGAGCAGGACCCGCCGGATGGCGGGCGCTCCTACGGTGACCAGCACCGGGACGAGCGCCGTGCGCGCCATAGTCACGGCCGTGCTACCACCCAACCAGCGCCCGAGGGTCGAGTGGTGCTTGCCGCCGAGCACCACGAGCTCAGCCCCGAGCGCGGCCACCGTGTCGTTCAATACGGAAGCGGGCTTTCCGCGGTAGACCGTGAGGTTCTCGAGCACCGCCGTGGGTATGCGGCTCCCGAGTGCTGCGCCCACCCGCATGCTTGCCTGTTCGTAGAGCCGTGTGTAGGGGTAGCTGTCGCGCCGAGGCGCGTGCCCCGACCGCAGGGTCGCGTGCACAAGGTGACAGGAGGTCTCGGCGCGCTGCGCCGCCGCGACGGCGAAGACGGCTGCATCTGCGGCCTCAGGCGATACGTCGACGCCAACGACGATTGGCTTCCACGGCATGCGTGAGGAACGACGCTTGGTCATTGAAGGTTCCGACCCCTAATCATTCTGCTATCTAAGTATCATTGCGGAACACGAGTCCGGCGCGCTATCATACCGTGATGGCCAAACAATCGCGTCGGAAGGTGGCCGAGGGGGTGCTGGAGATCACGTTGCTGGTGACGCGCCTGGTGACCCCCGAGGTGCGGCGCCTGCGCTCGAAACAACTGTCGTTGTCCCACATGCGGGCGCTCGGGTTTCTCGACGCCAATCCGGACGCGGACCTCTCCGCAGTCGCCGATTACGTAGGGCTCAGGCTGCCCAGCATGTCCACGCTGGTGGACGGGTTGGTGCGCCGGGGCTTGGTGGTCCGGCGTGCGGCCCCGCGCGACCGCCGCCGGCTGCGGCTCCGGCTCACCGGGGCGGGCCGGTCGGCGCTCCGAACCGCACTCGCGGCGGCGCAATCTGTGCTCGAGACGCGGTTTGCCGATCTGCCACCGGGCGAGCGCGCGCTCGTGCACCGCGCGATGACACGGCTCCGACCGTTCCTGACGCGGGGGTAGGGGCTATCGGTCCTTCACCGTCTTGTCTTCGATCGTGACCACGACGTTGGCGAACCTGGCCCTGGCGCCCTGGCCGAACAGGCGCTCTTTCAGCGGAATCGTCACGTTCAGTGCCGGCGCCTCCGGATGCTGGAACGGGAACGCGTCGAGCAGGCTGAAGAGGCCGTGGGCGATGACCACTGAGTTCATCTTGTCGCGCAGCAGCTCACCGGGTCCGAGCGACGGATAGATCCCGGAGTACTTCACCCGCTGCCGGTCGAGCGGAATGCCGACATGGTCCACCTTCGACACCCGCTTGCCGTCGAGGAAGTACTCCACGAGCGACTCGTGCCGGTCGCGTGAATAACGGATCGCCACCGTGTGCGGCACGCCGGCGGCGATCGGTACCTCGTCGATGATCTGCGTGTACATCTTGTCGGTGCCGACGTGCTCGGCCGACCCCCCGAAATCGTTCGTTCGGGCGGGCGAGCTCGGACTTCCGTTGATGGTCGCGATCATCGGCGGTGAAACGCGGCGCTTCCGGCCGCTGATCGATCTTTACTGCGAGGCCGGCGAAGACGCGGGACACCCGCCCGAACGACTGAAGGTGGGCGTACACTCACTCGGCTACGTCGCGGCCACCACTCGGGAGGCGGCCGATGATTTCTATCCGGGCTACGCCCGTGCCGTCACCGACATCGGGGAAGAGCGCGGCTGGCCTCCCATGACGCGTGGGGCCTTCGACGCCCAGCGCGGTCCCCACGGTGCCTTGCTGGTTGGGACTCCCGATGAAGCGGTAGAGAAGGTCATCCGACATAGTGACGCCCTGGGCGGCATTTCCCGGATCAGCTTTCAAATGAACGCGTCCTCGCTACCTCACGCGAAGCTGATGCGCGCCATCGAAACGCTCGGCACGCGAGTGGCGCCTGCCCTACGCACAGGACTGGTGGACGACTAGCTCGGCGTTCCCCCCGCTGCATGGCGACATCGGCCTCCGCCGGTACATTAGGCCGCCATGCATCCCACCCTCATCCTGCTCATTGGAATCGCCACGATCCTGGCGGGGATCGTCGTGCTCCGGCTCAACGCGTTTCTGGCGCTGATCATCGCCGCGATCGTCGTCAGCCTGCTCGCGCCCGGCGAGGCGGCGGTGAAGGTCGCTCGCGTGGCGGAGGGCTTCGGCCGCACCGCCGGCACGGTCGGGATCGTGATCGCGCTGGCGGCGATCATCGGCAAAGCGATGATGGACAGCGGGGCGGCGGACCGGATCGTCAATGGGTTCCTCGCCTTACTGGGGGAGAAGCGAGGCGCGACGGCCCTGTGCTCCACGGGCTACATCTTGTCGATCCCCGTGTTCTTCGATACGGTCTTCTTTCTGCTGGTTCCCCTGGCCCGCTCGATGTACGGCCGCACCAACCGCAACTATCTCAAGTACCTCCTGGCGATCGCGGCGGGCGCGGGGGCGACGCACACGCTGGTGCCGCCCACTCCCGGGCCCCTGGCAATCGCCGGTACGTTGGGAGTCGACCTCGGAACCATGGTGCTGGTGGGCGCCGCCGTGGCGCTGCCGGCCGCCGCGGCCGGCCTGCTGTTCGCGGGATGGGTGGACCGGCGCATGCCCGTAGTGCCGCGAGCCTCCGCCGCCCCCAGCGTGAGTGCCGCAGAGGTGGCGCCAACCCCGTCCCTTCCCGGTCTCGTTCCATCACTGCTGCCTATCCTCCTTCCGGTGCTCCTCATCTCGTCGCACACCGTGGTCGCATCCATGATGGCACGGCCGGGGATGCATGTCGCGATGTGGTCGACGTTGGAGCCCTACACCGCGATCATCGGGAACCCCAACCTGGCGCTGCTTGTGGGCACGGGGATCGCCATGTGGGTGTACGCGCGGCAGCGCCGGGCGAGCCGCGCGGACATCGCGGAGATGGTGGAGTCGTCCCTCACGAGCGCCGGGGTGATGATCCTGATCATTGCGGCGAGCGGAGGATTCGGAGTGGCGCTGCAGGCCACCGGGATCGGGTCCGTGATCGAGCGGGCCTTCGTGGGGCAGGCGGCCGCCTCGGGGATCGGCTCCGGTCTGGTCTTTCTGTTCCTCGGGTTCGGGGTCGCGAGCCTGATAAAGCTCGCGCAGGGCTCGAGCACCGTCGCGATGATCACGACCGCGGCCATGCTGGCGGCCATGCTGCCGGCGAGCGGCCTGCCGTTTCACACCGTGTACGTCGCCACCGCGATCGCGAGCGGGTCGCTCGTAGGGACGTGGATGAACGACAGCGGGTTCTGGCTGTTTTCGAAAATGGGCGGTGTGACGGAGATCCAGACGCTCAAGTCGTGGACCCCGGTGCTGGGGATCGTCGGCGTCACGGCCATGGTGACCACGCTCGCGCTCGCGCTGCTGGTGCCGCTGCGGTAGCGTTCGGCGGTGTTCCTCGCTCGAGCCGTCGTGCTGGTCGTCGCTCAGGCGCCCATCGTTCCGCCCGGGGGTCGCTTGCCCCCGGCCCCGACGTTCACGGTCGGGCCCGCCGCCGGGCCGATTCGACTCAATGGCTCGCTCGACGACCCAGGATGGCGCGGCACCGCCGAGATCTCCCTCGACTGGGAGTGGACGCCGGGTGACAACACCCCCCCGCCCGTGCGGTCGTTCTGCCGAATCACATACGACGCGGATAACCTCTACGTTGGCTGCCGGGCCTTCGATCCCCGTCCAGCGGAGATCCGGGCCCACTACTTCAGCCGCGACGACATCGACCGCCTCGTCCTGGACGATCACTTCGTCATCATCATCGATCCATTCAACGATCAGCGGCGCGCCTTCCAGTTCCGCGTGAGCGCGCTGGGCGGCCAGGCGGATGCACTCCTCAGCACCGCCGAGGGGTTCGAGGACTGGTCGTGGGATGCGATCTGGGGCTCGGCCGGGCGCATCGATGACCAGGGCTACACCGTAGAAGTCGCGATACCCTTCAAGTCGCTCCGGTTCCCCCGCACGGCTGGCGTGCAGACCTGGGGATTCATCCTGGAGCGCTCCTATCCCCGCAGTGTGCGTCATCGGATTCAGTCGGCACCCCGGGATCGCAACAACACGTGCCTCCTGTGCGAGGCGAACAAAGTGACCGGCTTCCAGGGGATCGCGCCGGGACGGAACATCGAGTTCAACCCGGCCGTCACGGCAAGCCGGACCGACCTTCGCACCGAGGTGCCCGACGGTCCGCTCGCGCGCGGCACCGTCGATCCCGCGCTCGGCGTGGACTTCCGGTGGGGCATCAGCCCCAACCTGACGCTCAATGCGACTGGGAATCCCGACTTCTCTCAGGTCGAGGCGGACGTCGCCCAGCTCGCCGTGAACACCCGATTCGCGCTCTTTTTTCCCGAGAAGCGACCGTTCTTCTTGGAGGGCGCGGATCTCTTCAACACGCCCATCCAGGCCGTGTTCACCCGCACCGTCGCCGATCCCGACGCCGGGCTCAAGCTCTCGGGCAAGGTGGGGAGCTCCTCGGCGTCGGCGATCGCTGTCTTTGCCGCCCGCGACGCGACCACGAACCTGCTGTTTCCCTCCAACCAGGGCTCGTTCGGCGGGTCATTAGCGCAGGAGGCCTACACCACCGTCGGACGGTTCCGGCGCGATTACGGCCGGTCCTCGTACGTGGGCGCGCTCTACACCGGGCGGTTCGGCGACGGCTACGCCAACCAGGTCGCCGGCGTGGATCTTGTTCCACCAGTTCGACCCATCCACCAGCCTGCGGCTGCAGTATCTCGGCTCACGCACCAAGTATCCGGATTCGACAGCCCTAGCGGCTGGCCAGGCCCTAGGTTCGTTCTCCGGCGGCGCGGGCAGCCTGGAGCTGACCCGCGCTACCGCCGACTGGCAGGTGGATCTGAGTTATAGCGACCTGAGCCCTGGGTTCCGAGCGGACGTGGGCTTCGTGCCGAGGGTCGACACGCGAAACATCGGGGGCTCGCTCGTTCGGACGTGGCGGCAGGCGAGCGGGTGGTTCACCCAGATTTTGGCCGGGACCCTTTATGGCCGGACCTGGGACCACGCGGGCGATCTCACCGACGAGTCCGTCAGCCTGCTTGTCAACTACTTTGGACCCCTCCAAAGCGTGGTGACATTCAGTCCCGGGCACGCCCGCATCCGCTTCGCGGGGACCCTGTTCGATCTGAACGCGGCGGAGGTGACGGTCGCGCTCCAACCGAACGGCGCCGTGGGACTGGGTGCGTCCAGCACCATGGGTCAGGTGATCGACTTTACCAACGTGCGACGCTCGTCACAGGTGAGCGTCGGCCCGTCGCTGCGGCTGAGTTTGGGCCGCGGCCTGGGTGTGGACCTGAGCCACCTCTATCAACGCATGGCGCATCAGGGCGAACGCGTTTTCACCGCGAACCTGTTTCAGGCACGGCTGATCTACAACTTGAGCGTGCGGACCTTCGTGCGGGCCATCGTGCAATACCGCAGCGTCGATCGGAACGTCGCCGTGTACACCGTTCCGGTGGACGAGTTCGACGAAGGGTTGTTCGGCCAGTTCCTGTTCTCCTACAAGGTCAATCCGCAGACCGTTGTGTTCATCGGATACTCCGATAACCAGGCGGGCACCCAATCGTTCGACCTCACCCGGACCAACCGGACGTTCTTTGCCAAGGTGGGCTACGCCTGGCGGCCGTAACTCGGGGCTAGTCGACGCTGGCGATTCCCCGCTCATGGCGGCACGTTCTGAGCATGCACGGAAAGCTCGACCTCCCGCCTCTCGACGCGGTGCTCGGCTCGGCGACCGCCATCGCCACAGGTCGGCTGACCGGTGATGGACCCGCGGGCAGACTGCCCCTCACCCCCGAGATGCTGCGCGAGGAGCCGAGCGGCAACCTGTTCGGCCTGACGCAGAACGTGGGCATGGGCTGGAGCCCGCGAGCCCTCGGTGGTCCGCAGTATGTCATCGTGAGCACGCACGGCGGGCTGCGGAGCGAGGACGGCAGCCCCGTGGCCCTGGGCTATCACACGGGACACTGGGAGATCGGGCTGCTGGTGCGGGCGGCGGCCGAGGCGCTGCGCGCGGCCGGGGCGATTCCCTTTGCCGCGTATTGCAGTGACCCTTGCGACGGCCGCACACAGGGCACGACGGGCATGTTCGACAGCCTGCCGTACCGCAACGATGCGGCGATCGTCATGCGGCGGTTGATCCGCTCCCTACCCACCGCGTCGGGCGTGATCGGCGTCGCCACCTGCGACAAAGGGCTGCCGGCGACCATGCTCGCGCTCGCGGGATGCCGCGATCTGCCGGGCGTGATCGTGCCCGGCGGCGTCACACTCCCGGCCGTCGGGGGCGAGGACGCGGGTCAAGTGCAGAGCTTGGGCGCGCGCTTCGCCCGCGACCTCGTGAGCCTCGACTACGCCGCTACCATGGGTTGCCGCGCCTGCGGCTCGGCCGGCGGCGGCTGCCAGTTCCTGGGCACGGCGGCGACCTCCCAGGTCGTAGCGGAGGCGTTCGGCCTGGCGCTGCCGCACAGCGCATTGGCGCCCTCCGGTGAGCCGGTGTGGCTCGAGCTCGGCCAGCGTTCGGCGCTGGCACTACTGCGGCTCGACGCATTGGGCCTGACGCTCAAGGGGATCCTCACGCAGCACGCGCTCGAGAACGCGATGCTGGTGCACGCCGCGTTCGGCGGATCGACCAACCTGCTGCTGCACATTCCGGCTATCGCGCACGCGGCAGGGCTCCGGCCGCCCACCGTCGAGGACTGGATCCGCGTCAATCGCGCCACGGCGCGCCTGGTCGACGCGCTGCCCAACGGCCCGCGCGGCCATCCCACCGTGCAGGTCTTTATGGCGGGCGGCGTGCCGGAGGTGATGCTGCACCTGCGGCGCATGGGGTTGCTGCACGGCGACGTGCTCACCGCGACGGGCGACACGCTGGACGCGACGCTCGACTGGTGGGAAACGAGTGAACGGCGACAGGCAGCCCGCGCGCGCCTCACTGCGGGAGCGGTCGATCCCGACGACGTGATCATGGACCCCGACGCCGCGCGCCGCGCCGGCATGACCAGCACCGTTGTGTTTCCGATCGGAAACCTGGCGCCCGAGGGCGCGGTGATCAAAGCCACCGCGATGGACCCGTCCGTAGTGGGCGACGATCAGGTGTACCGCCACCGCGGCCCCGCGCGCGTGTTCGTGGACGAGCGGGACGCGATCCGGGCCGTGAAGGGGGTCGGGACCGACCGGCCCATCAAGCCCGGAGACGTGATCGTGCTGATCGGCAACGGGCCGTCCGGCACGGGGATGCAGGAGACGGCGCAGATCACCACCGCGCTCAAGTATCTCCCCTGGGGAAAGCACGTCGTGCTGCTCACCGACGGCCGCTTTTCGGGGTTCTCGAGCGGTGCCTGTGTGGGACACATCGGCCCGGAGGCGCTGCACGGCGGCCCGATCGGGCGGGTGCGCGACGATGACCTGATCGAAATCGTGATCGACCGGGGCACGCTCACGGGCTCGGTCAACCTCGTGGGGACGGCGGGGCAGGCGCTCGACGCGCGGGCGGGCGCCGCGCTGCTCGAGCAACGAGCCCCGCATCCCGCGCTTGCGCCGCACGCGGCGCTGCCCGCGGACACGCGGCTGTGGGCGGCCCTGCAGCGGGCCAGTGGCGGGACGTGGGCCGGCTGCGTGTACGACGTCGATCGCATCGTGGCAACGCTCGAGGCTGGTCTCCAACCCACAAAGGCGGTGAAGTGATCTGGGCAATGCTCGCTGTGCTGCTGGCGCAGGATCGGCCCATCGTGGCTCCTGGCGCCAAGCTCGAGCGCCTGTTCGGCGACGGATTTTTCACCGAGGGTCCGGCGCCGGCGCCGGACGGCTCGGTGTATTTCTCCGACATCACGGTCGGCAAGGCATCCGGGTATCAGGCGGGCTACATCTGGCGGTGGGACCCGCAGACCAGGACGTCTACCGTATTCCGCTCGCCGAGCGGCATGTCCAACGGGATGGTGTTCGACGCCCAAGGGCGGCTGGTCGTGGCCGAGGGGGCCTGGTTCGGGGGCCGGCGGATCACGCGGACCGACATGAAGACCGGCAAGAGTGTGATCCTCGCTGCTCTGTTCGATGGCCGACCCTTGAACTCTCCCAACGATCTGGCGCTCGATGCGCGCGGGCGCATCTATTTCACCGATCCGCGCTACGTGGGCTGGGAGCCGATCGAGCAACCGGTGCAGGGGGTGTACCGCATCGATCTCGACGGGCGTGTCTCGCTGGTGGTGGCCGATGCCGGGAAGCCGAACGGCATCGCCGTATCACCGGATCAAGCGACGCTGTACGTGGGCGCGAACGACAACGGATCGCTCGGCGACTTGCCGCCGGAGACTCCGGCGGCGCCTGGGCGCAAGGCATTGCTGGCGTACGACCTGGCGCCGGACGGCTCGGCCAAGTTCCGCCGCGCGGTAGTGGACTTTTCCCCGGCCGGGCCCGATGGCATCACCGTGGACCGGGACGGCAACATTTATTGCGCGCTGCAGGGGGAGCGCCAGGGCATCTACGTCTACTCCCCGGCCGGGAAGGAGCTGGCCTACATCCCGACGCCCGAGAGCCCCACGAACGTGAAGTTCGGCCGCGCCGGAGACGCGCAGACGCTGTTCATCACCGCGGGGAAGAGCCTATACCGGATTCGGGTGGAGCGGACCGGCGTGACCCGGGAGTGAGGTGTTGACCCGCCGCCGGACGGTCTCGATGTCCTGCACCGGCCGCACCTCGACGCAGCCGGTGTGGCTCCACGGGAAGTCCGCCGCGATGCGGACCGCCTCGTCGATGTCTGCGGCTTCGATCAGGTTGAAGCCCGCGAGCATTTCCTTGGTCTCGGTGAACGGCCCATCCACGATCGTCTGACGCCCGTTGCGGACGCGCACGGACTTGGCGGTCGCCACGCCCTCGAGCATCTGGGAATCGAGCAGCTGTCCGTCCTGGCGCAGCTCGTCGGCATGCTCGAGACAGTCGCGCATCTTGGCGTCGAACTGCCCCTCCGGGAGCGCGTCGAGGAGCTCTTTGTCGGTGTAGATCAGGATGACGAATTTCATGCTGTAATCTCCCGTTACCCCGTCAGCGAAATCAATGGCTGATCGCGAAGAACCACGCTCCGATGACCGGCCCCCGCGGCGGGCGGGCCCCCGGCTGCGGTGGTGGCGAGCCCGGGGCGGGGGCGGGGGCGGGCGCCGGGCCGTACTCTGGCTGGAATAGATAGGCCACATGCTTTAGCGGATCCACGCTGATGGTCTTGGCGCCCCGCATGGTGGCGACTGTGGCCACCACCGTGTACTTGTCGGGCCCGTCCTCGTGCACCACGGTGACGTTGCTGTCGCGCCCCGCGGGGATGTAGATGAGCTTCTCCGCCGGGTCCCACCCCAGGGCATCCACACCGTCGCCGTTCGCGATCGTCGCCACGATCTTCCCCGTGACAGGGTTCACCACCACCGACGTTTTGCCGCATCCCACGAAGATCCGGTTGGTGGCGCGATCGTAGGCGATACCCGTCGGGCCCTCGCACGGCGCCAGCGGCCATGACGCCAGCACCTTCATGGTCTTGACGTCGAGCACCTGCATGGTGCTGGTGCCTTCATTATTGACGAAGATCTTGCCCTTGCCGTCGCTCGCCGCGCCTTCCGGGCCGTCGTCCTCGAGCTGCGCCGTGCCGACGATGTCGCCGGTCTTGGCATCGAGCGCCACCGTGGTGCCGATGGGCCGGCTGTGATTGGTGAGGATGATCCGGTCGGAGAAATCCTCGTACATGATGCCGTCGAGACCACCGGTGGGGATGCGAAGCTTCTTGATCACCGCCAGGGTCTTGAGATCGAACATCGTCACCGTCTAGAGAACTTCGCGGTCTTGAACCCTTGCGCGGTGGTCACGCCGGGCCAGGCCAGGGCGGCGGTGATGAGGAAGGCGGATGTGGCAAGGGCGTGCCGGGTCATGAAATCCTCGGTCGAGGCGGTTGATCGTTCTTTTACCGCTCGAGGACCTCCGACAGCGCGTGTCCATCGAGCGTTTCGTCTGGCGCGATGCCCAGCAGCGCCGCAAGCGTCGGCGCGATGTCCACGGTGCTCACCGGCCGCGTCACCATTCGGGCCGGGACGCCGGAACCGAAGAATACGAGCGGCACCGCTTGATCCTCCGGATTCGCCGACCCGTGCGACGCCTGCAATTCGCCCCCTGACCAGATGTAGCCGGGCTTGGTGAGCGCGCACATCAACCAACCGTAATCAGGAGGTAGCAGGTTGCGCCAGAGCGCCGCGCCGGCGTCGGGCTGGGGCGCGGCGGCGAGCGTTGCCGGCGTATAGACCGCGGCAACGCCCGGGACGGTTGACGCCTCGGCCGCCAGCGCCGCCGCGACGCTGTCCACGTTCACACCCCGCGCCCGCATTGCCTCTACGTCCGCCGTGACCAGTCCGTTGTCGAACCCAACACCGAAACCGGGGCCGTAGCGAAGCGTGAGCGTCGCCATGGTACATCCAGGAGAAGACGGACTCGCTGCGCGACGACTCGCGGACCGGCGCTCCGATATATATCCAGGGCCGGATAGCCTGACGCGCGCGGCCGCCTCGCGCAGCAATCTCTTCCACGCCGACGTGCTGCTCAGCTATCAACCCGTGCCGGGGACGGTCGTGTTCGCCGGGTATGGCAGCAACATGACGGACGAGGAGGCCTTCCAGTTCCGGGGCCTCAAGCGGACGGACGACGCCTTCTTCCTTAAGGTGAGCTATTTGTTCAGGCTCTGACGGTCGCTGTAGACAAGGTCCTACCGCGCTGATAGCTTCGCCCCTTCCTCACTCAACCCTATGTCACCTTTCCTTGCAGAAGTGCTCGGCACCATGCTGCTGATCATACTGGGCGATGGCGTGGTCGCCAACGTGGTGCTCAACAAGACCAAAGGCCAGAACGCCGGGTGGATCGTCATTACGGCGGGCTGGGGGTTCGGCGTGGCGGTCGCGGTGTATGCCGTGGGCGCCTTCAGCGGCGCGCATCTGAACCCCGCGGTGACCATCGGCCTCGCCTCCATCGGCAAGTTCGCCTGGGCCTCGGTGCCCGCCTACATCGCGGCGCAAATGCTCGGCGCGTTGCTCGGCGCCACGATTGTGTGGCTCGCCTATCTGCCGCACTGGCCCGTGACCGAAAGTCAGGCAGGGAAGCTGGCCGTGTTTTGCACCGGCCCCGCCATTCGCAACCCGGCCGCGAACCTCCTGACCGAGGTCATCGGCACTTTCGTCCTGGTGCTCGGCGTGCTGGCGATCCTGACACCGAAGAATCTCAACCCGGTACATGGCTGGGACGCAGGATTCGGTCCGTTCCTGGTTGGTATCCTGGTGTGGGCCATCGGTCTCTCGTTGGGCGGGCCGACCGGCTACGCGATCAATCCGGCGCGTGACCTGGGTCCGCGAATCGCCCACGCGCTCCTGCCCATCGCCGGCAAGGGAACCTCGGACTGGGGCTATGCGTGGATTCCGGTGGCCGGACCGATCATCGGCGGCCTGATCGCGGGCCTCGTGTACAAGACGTGGTGGCCGGCGTGAAATACATCTTGGCCCTTGACCAGGGCACCACCAGCTCGCGCGCCATGGTGTTCGACCATAGCGGCAGCGTCGTGGCGCTGGCCCAAAAGGAGTTCCGCCAGATTTTTCCCACGCCCGGCTGGGTGGAGCACGACGCGACCGAGATCTGGGCCACCCAGCTGCATACCGCCACTGAAGCACTCGGCAAGGCCGGGCTGACGGCCGCCGACATCGCCGGTATCGGGATCACGAATCAGCGCGAGACCACCGTGGTCTGGGACCGCGACACGGGCGAGCCGGTGCATCACGCCATCGTGTGGCAGGATCGCCGCACGGCCGCCCGCTGCGACCAGCTGAAGGCCCGCGGCCTGGCGCCCATGATCAAGCGCAAGACCGGCCTCGTGGTGGACGCCTATTTCTCCGGCACGAAACTCGAATGGATTCTCCGCAACGTCCCGGGAGCGCAGGCCAAGGCGAAAGCCGGCAAACTGGCGTTCGGCACGGTGGACTCGTGGCTCGTGTGGAACCTGACGGGCGGGCGGGTGCACGTGACCGATCCGAGCAACGCCTCACGTACCATGCTCTTCAATCTCCGCTCCGGCGATTGGGACGACGAGCTGCTGAAGCTGTTCGGCGTGCCGCGCTCGGTGCTGCCGGCGGTCGGCTCATCCAGCGAAGTGTACGGCGAAACGACGCTGCTCGCGGGGGGCAGGGCGGTGCCGATCGCGGGCATTGCGGGCGACCAGCAAGCCGCCCTGTTCGGCCAGGCTTGCACGCAGCCCGGCATGGTGAAGAACACTTACGGGACCGGATGCTTCATGCTCATGAACACCGGCACCAAGCCGATCGCGTCCAAGAACAATCTCCTGACGACGGTGGCATGGCGCATCGGCAACCGGACCGAGTTCGCGCTGGAGGGCAGCATTTTCATCGCGGGTGCGGTGGTACAGTGGCTGCGCGACGGCCTGGGCATCATCGCCTCGTCGTCCGAGGTCGAAGCCTTGGCCGCGCAGGTGGAAGACACGGGCGGTGTGTATCTGGTCCCCGCATTCGCCGGGCTGGGCGCGCCGCACTGGGATCCCTACGCGCGCGGCTTGCTCGCGGGCGTCACCCGCGGCACGACCGCGGCGCATGTGGCGCGCGCCGCGTTGGAGGGCATCGCGTTTCAGGTCGCGGACGTGCTGCGGGCGATGGAAGCCGATGCCAGAATCAAGCTGAAGGAGCTGCGCGTGGACGGCGGCGCGTCGGCGAACAACTTGCTGATGCAGTTTCAGTCGCACCTGCTGGGCGTGCGGGTGGTACGGCCCAAGGTCACCGAGACCACGGCGTTGGGCGCGGCGTATCTCGCGGGATTGGCGGTGGGCTACTGGAAGGACCAGAAACAGATCGCGACGCAGTGGCAGGTCGATCGCCGCTTCACGCCAGGGATGAAACCCCCACAGCGTAAGCAGCTCGACGCCGGATGGCGCAAAGCGCTCGAGCGGTCGCGTCGCTGGGAAGCGGAGGGCTGAAGCGTGGAAGTCATCATCCAGCGCGACTACCAGCAGATGAGCAGGGTGGCGGCGCAACTCGTCGTCGACGTGCTCAACACCAAGCCGAATGCCGTACTCGGTATGGCGACCGGGTCCACGCCACTCGGCCTGTATCAGGAGCTGGTACGCCTGCACCAGGCGGGGCAGGTCGACTTCTCTCGCGTGACGACGTTCAACCTCGACGAATACGTCGGCCTGCCCGCGAATCATCCGCAGAGCTACCACCACTTCATGGATGAGCACTTCTTCCGGCAGGTGAACATCCCGCGGCACAACATCAACATTCCCTCGGGCACTACCAGCAACTACCCAGCCTTCTGCCAATGGTACGAGGGGCGCATCGCGGAATGCGGCGGGATCGACGTGCAGATCCTCGGCATCGGCTCCGACGGTCACATCGCCTTCAACGAGCCGACGAGCTCCCTGAGCTCGCGCACCCGGCTCAAGACGCTCTCCAAGCAGACCATCGATGACAACGCGCGCTTCTTCGAGCACCGGGAGGACGTGCCCGTGTATGCCATTACGATGGGCGTCGGCACGATCCTCGATGCGCGCAAGCTGCTGCTGGTGGCGAGTGGAAAAACCAAAGCGAAGGCGGTTGCACAAGCGGTGGAAGGCCCGGTGACCAGCATGGTGACCGCGAGTGCGCTCCAACTGCACCGCGACGCCATCGTGATCGTGGACGAGGAGGCGGCGGCCGGGCTGACCATGCGCGAGTACTACGAGTTCATCTACGCGGCCAAACCGGCGGCGCCGAGGACATAGCTAGGAGGATCGGCATGCGAACCATTTCAGTCGTTTTTACCCTATTCCTGTTGACTCAGCCTGTCGATGCACAGACGCGCGCGATCGTCTATACCACCGCCGAGAGCACCAGCTTCCGGCTGACGCCCACCGACACGCTGACGTTCAAGCCTTCGGAGCCGACATCCGAAGGAAAGATTTACGTCTTCGTCGACCCGCGCAAAATCTTTCAGCCGTTGATTGGAATAGGTGGGGCGCTGACCGATGCCGCGGCGGAGACCTTCGCGAAACTCCCCGCGGCGCGACAGGAAGAGCTCTTGCAGGCGTACTACAGCACGGACCGGGGGATCGGCTACACCCTGGCCCGGACCAACATCCACAGCTGTGACTTCTCGAGCGAGAGCTACACCTATGTCGATGAGGGGGACAAGGACCTGAAGTCCTTTTCCATCGCGCACGACCTGCGCTTCAGGATCCCGCTCATCAAGAAGGCGATGGCCGCGAGCGGGAACCGGCTCAAGCTGTTCGCCAGTCCCTGGAGCCCGCCGGCGTTCATGAAGGACAACAACGACATGTTGCACGGCGGCCACCTGCGCCCCGATTACGCTCAGGCCTGGGCACTCTACTACGCGAAGTTCATTCAGGGGTATCGCAAAGCAGGCGTGCCGGTGTGGGCGATCACCATCCAGAACGAGCCGATGGCCGTGCAGCGGTGGGAATCCTGCGTCTATCAGGCGCAAGACGAGCGGGATTTTCTCAAGAACCACCTGGGCCCGGTCATGGTGCAGCAGGGGCTCCGCGACGTCCACATCATGGTGTGGGATCATAACCGCGACCTGATCATCCAGCGGGCCCAGGCGATCTTCGACGATTCCGCGGCCGCGAAGTATGCTTGGGGGATCGGATTTCACTGGTATGAAGATTGGTCGGGCGGACAGCAGATGTACGAGAACGTGGCCCTCGTGAATCGCCTCTACCCGGACAAACACATCCTCTTTACCGAGGGCACTCCGGCGACGTTCGATTCGACGGGTTATGGAAGGTGGACCCTCGGAGAGGCGTACGGCCGCTCCATGATCCACGATTTCAATTCGGGCACCGAGGGATGGACCGACTGGAACATTCTGCTCGATGAGCGCGGTGGCCCGAACCATGTGGGGAATTTCTGCTTTGCCCCGATCCACGCAGACACGCGAACCGGCAAACTCATCTACACCAATTCGTACTACTACATCGGCCACTTCTCCAAGTTCATCCGTCCCGGTGCGCGACGCATCCTCGCGTCACCCAGCCGCAGCATGCTGCTCACCACCGCCTTCGTCAACGAAGACGGCACGGTGGCCGTCGTCGTCATGAACCCCACGGCGCGAGGCGGGCAATACTTCCTCGCGGTCGGGTCTGCGTCGGTGGAGATCAGCTCGCGGCCACACTCGATCCAGACGGTGGTCTTCACGGCTCGGTGAGATTGGTTGTCACGGTTCCCTCTCGACAAACGCTTTCAATCGGTCGGCCGCGGCGTCCCACTGGGCGGCGATGCGATCCAGGTACTGCTTCGCCTTCTCCAGGCGCTTCAGGTCGAGGTCCCAGACCCGCTCGCGCCCCCGGCGGGCATGGCGCACCAGGCCCGCCCCGCCGAGGGCGTAGAGGTGCCGCGTGATTGCCTGACGCGTCACGCCGGTACCCTCGCTGAGGCGCGTAATCGAGAGCGGTCCCTCGACCGACAGGCGCCCCAGGAGGCCGAGCCGTGTGGCGTCTGCCAGGGCGGCAAACACCGGCACGGCCTCGGTCACCTTCAGAGCGGCCGCGCCGCGGTTACGAGACATAGCGCGTGAGGTTCTTGATCTGCCCGGCCCACCCCGCGTCGTTCATGCGGAACGCCTCGGCCCGGCGCGCGAAGGGAATCCGATCAAACCCGGACTCGACAATCGTGAGGGCGGTGCCCCCCTCGGTGTCCTCGAGCGTGAACTCGACCAGCGTGGTGGGCTCAGTCAAGTAGTCCACCGCGGGGTCGATCGCATACGGATGCCAGCGATACGAGAAATAGCGCTCGGGGTCGATCCGCTCGACCAGCATGTCCAGCGTCACATGCTCGTACCCCGGAGCAGTGACCCTCCCCCGGGTGGTCGCGCCCTCGGCAAACGCGCCCTCGAGGTTCATCCGAAACCACGATCCAAACTCTGCCGCGCTGGAGATGGCGCGCCACACGCGCGAACGCGGGGCACGCAGGACGACCCGCTTCTCGATACGGTCTGTGCTCGTCATGGCTTGAGCCTTTTCGACTTTAGCCGTCATGGTTGATACCCTCTGATGTAAGGTCCTTTAGCCGTATTGGTGATTACGCACCTTTCTTGTTGCGTATCATAATACGGGGTCGTCATCAATGCAACAGTGGTGTTGCGTGTTCAGGCTATCAGGATGGCGATGGATCGCTTACGCTGGGCCACGGTAGGGCCCTCCCGGCACGCCCCACCCCCACTGCGGCATCGGCGCCTTGGGATCGACGGTCGCACCCGGCTGCGAATTGAGTACCGCCAAGCGCGATCCCCATTCGAGGTAGGCCACCAGCGCAGAGCGGAACTCGGGGTCGTCGGGCAAGCCCGCCTCGTCAGCCGCCTCGAGCAACAGGCGCACCCACTGAAGCCGCTGCGGCTGCGTGAGACGGCGGTTGAGATGGCGGGATATCATGTGCGGATGCCCGCCGCGCGCCTTGCTGTACGACGCCGGCCCCCCGAGGACCTCGGCGACGAAGTGAGCGACGTGCTGGGGGTGTTCCGCGGTCATCTGGGCGAAGACGGGCGCCAACAAGGCATCTGCTCGAACCTTCTTGTAGAACAGGTCCATCAGCCGTTCGATCGCAGGCATCCCACCTGCCCATTCGAACAGGCTGGGTGGAGGTTGCGGTGGCATCGTGGTCGTCCGGGGTGTGGTCCTTACCCGTGCAGCACCTGGTGGACCGCGGCGATCGCGATCGATCCCTCGCCCACCGCGGAGGCCACGCGCTTCAAGCTTCCCGACCGGACGTCGCCGACCGCGAAGACTCCGGGGCGGCTCGTTTCGAGCAGATGGGGAGGGCGGGCGAGCGGCCACTTCGCGGTGGCCAGGTCCTCCGGCAACAGGTCCGGTCCCGTCTTGATGAACCCCGTGTCGTCCAGCACGAGGCAACCGGCCAGCCAGTGAGTGCTGGGCACCGCGCCCGTCATGGTGAAGACATGCCGGATGCCGTGCGTCTCGACGCGCCCGGTCTGGTTATCGCGCCAGCCCACGCGCTCGAGGTGACCGTTGCCCTCGAGACTCACGATCTCCGTTTCCACGTGCCGGACGATGGCCGGATGGTCTTCGATGCGACGGATGAGGTAGCGCGACATCGTGTCGGCGAGGCCGGCTGAGCGGATTACCATATGCACCCGCCGCGCGGTCTCCGCTAGGAACACGGCGGCTTGGCCCGCGGAGTTGCCGCCGCCCACGACGATCACTTCATCACCGGCGCACAGCTGCGCTTCCATGAACGTGGCGGCGTAGTACACCCCGGCGCCTTCGAACTGCGATAGATTCTCAATCGGGAGGCGCCGATACTCGGCGCCCGTGGCGATGATCACGGCGCGCGCCGGCAGCCGCTGCCCGTCCCCAACGTTGAGCGCGTACGGTGCGCGGTCGCAGCCCAGGTGTCGCGCGCTCCCGATCATCAGTTGGGCCCCGAACTTCTGTGCCTGGCTCGTGGCGCGTGACGCCAGGTCCAAACCGGTGATCCCCGTTGGAAAGCCGAGATAGTTCTCGATCCGGGAGCTCGAGCCGGCCTGGCCTCCAGGCGCGATGGACTCCACGAGCAGAACATCCAATCCCTCCGACGCCCCATATACGGCCGCGGCCAATCCCGCGGGTCCCGCCCCGACGATGAGCAGGTCCCGGACCTGGGTCTGGTCGATCGCGTCGTTGAAGCCGAGGGCGTCGGCGAGCTGCTGATTGGTCGGATTGCGGAGCACGACTTCACTGCAGGTGATCACGACCGGGATGTCGGCGGCGGTGACGTGGAAGCGATCGAGCAGCTCCTGCACGCCGGCGTCGCGGTCCAGGTCGAGCATCGTGTGGGGATGCCCGTTGCGGGTGAGGAACTCGCGGACGCGGAGCGTTCCCTTGCAATGCGGGGACCCGATGATCACGACATCGCTCACGCCGCGGGCCATCAATTCCAGCCGACGCAGGATGAAGGCGCGCATGAAGAGGGTGCTCAGCTCACTGTCGGTCTGGATGAGCGCCAGCAGGTCGTCGCGACTGACCTCGATGACCTCGCTGTCCATTCCTGCCCGGACCTGGGCGAGCCCGCGGCGGCCCGACAACATGGTGGCTTCACCGGTGAACATCCCCGGGCTGAAGGATATCACGACCTCTTCGCGGATGACATCGATCCGGCCCGCGAGGACGACGAAGATACGCGCTACACCCTCCCCCGCATGCACCAGTACTTCGCCCTGCGCGACCTGGCGCCGGCGCCCGTGCGCGGCCACGCGGGCGACCTGTGCCGGCGTCAGCGTCGGATAAAGGCGATCGGCGCGCGGGGCGAGGAGCGGGGAAGCAGGGGCTGCGGTCATTGGCTAGCCTCGATCAATAGCCGTCGACTTCGACGACGGCGTCGGCAAATGCCTGTTGAGCTTCGGGAAGTCGTGCCGGTACGCCGAAAAGTAATACCATGGTCATCTTGACTGCTCCCATGGTCATTGATCACCCGAATGTAAAGCAAAAGGCCTCGAGGCCGGGATCGAGGAACGCGATCTCGAACTGTCGATCTGCGATGGGCCTGGGTTGTCGGATCAACTGATACAACCGCTGCTCGGTGACGGTGCCGTTGCCCTGGTCGTCGACGTCACCGCCGTGGGCCGCGCCCGCCGGCGGTCCATCGATGAGCACGTGAAAGCGCACGGACCTTCCTCGCGCAGCCGGTCCCATGACGAGATGCAGATCGCGGGCGTGAAAGCGATACGCGATCCGCCCGTTGGCCTGGTTCAGCAGCGTGGCCTGTTTCCCGACCGTCCAATCACCGGAAAGCGCCCATTGATTGAGCCTCAATTGGGCGGGGACGGCGTAGACGCGGCGCGTATCCGATGCCGCCCCACCGGGAGACGCGAAGTTCTCGGTGCGGTCATAGCCGAGATAATTTTCCCCAGACTGCAAACTGTCCCAATCGGCGGCAGCCTCGATACCACGAGCATCGACCGCAACCAGCTCGTGACCGACGCTGCGGACTCCGGCCTCGGCCAGCAATTGTTGAATCATCCGCTCCGACTGTTCGTATGCTCCCTCGCCGAAGTAATAATGGCGAATGTGCCCCTGCCCATCGACGAGATAGAGGGCCGGCCAATACTGGTTGTTGAAACCCCGCCATATCGCATAGTCGTTATCGATCGCGATCGGATAATCGACCTTCATGTCTTTCACGGCTCGGCGGACGTTGTCGATGTCCTTCTCAAATGGGAACTCGGGCGTGTGCACGCCGATCACGACCAATCCTTGATCCTTGTATTTCGCCGCCCACGCCCGGACATAGGGCAGGGTGCGTAGCCAGTTGATGCACGTGTACGTGCAGAAATCGATGAGGACGACCTTCCCTCGCAGCCCGGCCGCCGTCAATGGCGGTGAGTTGAGCCATTCGGTCGCCCTGCCGAGCGAGGACAGCTCTCCCTCCATGTGCGGTATAAGGCCTTTCGCAGAACCGAGCATGCCGAGCTGGGTGGCCGCCACGGCCGTGGCCGTAGTGCTCAGGAAGCGGCGGCGATCCAGGTCGCGCAGGGCGTGCACTACCACACCGTGCTTGCTCGCTTCGGCCTGGATCAGCGCCGCCATGGCCATGCTCCCTATGCTGTACGCAACGACTTGAACCCGGCGCGGAGCTCTGTCACGAACGTCTCCGGCTGTTCCCACGCCGCGAAGTGACCGCCTTTGGGCAGCCGGTTGTAACGGAGCAGCTTGGCATATGCGCGCTCGGCCCAACTCTGCGGGGCTTGATAGATCTCGTCCGGATACGCCATCACGGCTACCGGGATCTGAACGCCCCTGATGTCGAAGAATCCACCCTTTCCCCCAAGCTGCATTGTGCTCCAATAGAGACGCGCCGAGGAGACCGCGGTGTTCGTCAGCCAGTAGAGCGTGATGTTGTCGAGGATGTCGTCGCGCGACAGGCCCTCACTGCCTCCGTCAAACACCCGCACGATGAGCTCCTCGCTGCGCGCGTCGTGGTCGGCCATCCAGGCCGCGAGGCCGACGGGAGAATCGGCGAGCGCGTACAGCGTCTGCGGGCGGAGCGCCATCTCGTTGGCGTAGCCAAGCCCCTTCTTGTAGAAGAAATCGAGCTGGTCCCAGGCGCGCCGTTCGTCGGCAGACAGCGTGGCCGGTGGCGCCTCACCACGGGCCATGGCCTGCGCGATCTCGGGCGGCACAGTGGCCGACATGTTGGTGGAGATACCAAGCAGACCCGGGGGTTGCTGCAGCGCCATCACCTCCGAAACAGCATTCCCCCAGTCTCCGCCCTGTGCGACGTAGCGCGTGTAGCCCAGTCGTTGCATGAGCTCCGCCCAGGCGCGCGCGATGCTGACGGGGTGCCAGCCCGGGGCGGTCGGCTTGCCCGAGAACCCGTAGCCCGGGAGCGACGGAATCACGACGTGGAACGCGTCCGCGGCTGTCCCGCCAAATGCAGTCGGGTTCGTGAGCGGCTCGATGATCTTGAGCTGCTCGATGATCGAGCCCGGCCAGCCGTGCGTCACGATGACCGGCAGTGCGTTCGGGTGCTTCGATTTCACGTGAATGAAGTGCACGTCGAGCCCGTTGATCGCGTGGTGAACTGCGGCAGCGCGCTCAACTTCGCCTCGCACTTCTTCCAGTCGTATTCCGTTCCCCAGTACCGCGCGAGGTTCTGCATCGCGCGGAGCGGCACGCCGTCCGATGAATCCGGCACCCATTCCCGCTCGGGCCACTTGGTGGCGTTGATGCGCCGGCGCAGGTCGGCCAAGTCCGCATCCGAAGCCTTGAAGCGAAACGGACGAATGTCGGTTGCGCCACTACCCGTGGGTTGCGCGACTGTCGATCAGAGCATGCGTCATGGCGTTAACCCTCCCAAAAAGTCCTAATGGGCCAGCGGCAACCGTTGCCGCCGCAACACCGACAAAGCGACGGCGATCAACATCAGGCGGCTTTGACATGTCGTGTCTCCTTTCACCATCCAGCACGCGTAGCGGGACTTCGGGCCAGGACTCGGCTCACGACCACGACCCAAGCGAGGCCGATGATGGGCCAGACGAACCGCGCATAGGCGCCGTCCGGGGCCCAGAATCCTCCGCTCACCCACGTGGTGCCGCCCAGCACTCCGAGCACGACGGCTGCGACGCACGCCCCGAACAGCGCGTTCGAGATCAGCCCGGCCCGCCACAGCCCGAACGACCCGGCCATGACCAGCATCGCGCGCGGGAACGAAGACAACACGGCGCAGGCCCACCAGAGGTCGTTCAGTCCCGATGTTAGCGTCTGATTCCCGGAGCCGGCGATCGAGTAGGCGAGGGCGGCGCCCACCGCGATGAGCAGGAGAAACAGGGCTCCGACGGCTGTACTGGAGGCGGTCGCCGCCGCGCCCCACCCGTCTTGCCCCGCATCCGCCAGGGTGGTCCTGAGCGCCGCCGCGAACCACAGGAGGTTGAGGACCGCCAGGCCGGAGACCACCGCAGCGATTAGGATCCGCGTGCGATGGCCGTCGTAGAACGCGACGAGTGCGTCGGCCGGCGCGCCGACCTGCGGCGGATTGCCGTAGATGACGTACGCGATGATGGCGAAGACGACGAAGTTGGTGCCGCTCATGCGCCACAAGCCTTCCCAGAACCCGCGGGTGCTGGTGGATGAAGTCATTGCTGTGGTGGATGCGCTCATGAGGATCTCCTCTCGAACTGAAGGTGAATTCGGAAGCCCCGCCATGTCGTCAGAGGATCTCGTCGATCCGGTGCACCGCTCCGTCCGGGCGAGCTTCACCGACACCGACGCAGATGATGCGATTCAAGAACGCGTAGGCTTCTGACGAGGTCTCGTATCGCGGCAGTGTTCGGAAGTAGGGGCCATGACGCAGCCCCTGAAAGGTCATGTAGATCAGCGCATGATCGTCTGTTTCCAGCGCGATGCGTAGGTCCAGCTCCAGCACGCCGTCGGGGCGCAGCAACAGCCAGTCATCTCCTCCCGGCAGAACCTTGCCGCGCAGCCGCGGGCCTTCGAAGTCGCCTCCCGTGACCGGCACGATGCTACGAATGCCGTGGGGTACCGTCCCGAGCTTGTGCGACGGAGCGGCGGCGATGTTCACCGTCATCAATGGTCGCGACGTCATGGCGGTCCTTCCCTCGCTCGCAATGAGAACGCGGTTGTCGGCGTAGGCATCCGGCGTGAACCCGGCCCAGGCTGTCGCAGCGAGTGCCTTGAGCACGTCCCTGCGACGAAGGTCCATGGTTAGAGGATTTCCTGGATCGTGTAGATCGGTCCGGTCGCGCGGCGATCGCCCATCGCGATAGCGATCAATCGGTTCAAGAACTCATACTGCGGCGCGCTCGTTTCGAACCTGGGAGCGGTCCGGAAGTAGTACGTGGACGGATCGACGGACTCGCCGCGCGCGAGCGCCGCTAGCACCTCAGGCGGGCCGTGACGGAGGCCGAAGGACGTCATGCTGATCAAGGCCCCGTCGTCGGTCTCGAGCGTGATTCGCAGATCGAGCTCGAGCACGGCGTCGGACCGCAAGAGGGTCCAGTCACCCCCGCCCGGCAAGACCCTGCCGCGCAGCCGCGGGCCTTCGAAGGTTCCGCCCGTAATCGGCGCGATGACGCGTGTTCCATGCGGCACCGCGCCGAGCTTTTGAGGCGGCGGCACGACGACCTGGAGCGTCATCAGCCGGCGTGAAGTCATGTGTCTTGAGCTACCGCAAGGACTCCCTCCTTTACATGGGCGACTTGTCGCTATTGAAAATGTTGCCCAGCACCTTCCACTCTCCGTTCACGCGCGTCCACGCCTCTACGAACTTCCCTACGTCCGCAATGCGCTGCCCCTTGGGACCGTCCATACCAAGCTGGTAGGGGCCGGTCGCGACCGCCAGGTCTCCGGCGCTCGATACGACGACCTTGGACGACGCAAAGCTGAGGGAAAGGTTCGGCGCTTTCAGCAGCGCGGCCCACGCCGACCGCACAGCGGCGCGCCCGCTCACGCGCGGAGCGCCAGGCGGCAGGAACTCCCCGTCCTCGGCGTAGACGTTGCCGATCGCCGTCGTGTCCTTCGCCGCGACGGCCTGAACCCATTGCTTTTCCAGCTCGCGGATGGTCCGCGCTTCGGCGGCGACGTCGGCGTGGCGGGCGCAGCCGCCCACGCTTGCCGCGGTCGCGAGGGCGAAGATCAGGCTCACAGGGCGCATGGAAACCTCGGGGGCGAAGAGATGGCTCAGTCGTTTCGGCGGCGTGTCTTGGTGGCTGCTGACGGATGCCCGCTTAGGTCCGGGACGGGCTCGCCGAGCGCGGTTGCCAGATCGATTTGATGGTCCTGTTCCTCTACGAGGATGCGGCGAATCTGCTCCGCCATCGCGTACTCTCCGAGCGCCTCGCACTGCCGGATGCGGTCGCGGTAGTTGCGGATGGTGTCGGTTTCATTCTCCAGATCGTACCGCAGCATGTCCTTCGGGTCGTTCGATGTGCGAACCGGTTTGGCGGAAACCGCCGGCATCTTGCCGAGATAGTCGACCTGCCGCGAGATGGTTAAGGCGTGATCGAGCTCCTGCTTGGCGTGAATCTCGAGCTGCGCCGCGATGTCCATGTACTGGGCGCCGCTCAACACCTGGGAATACACGACGTATGCGATGATGGCCTGGTATTCACGTGACAAGTCCTCGTTGAGGAGCTCCGCGAGACGCTCGTGAGAAATCTCCTCCGGTGCTGCGGAGTGCGACTCAGGCCGTGGGTTCATGGGGTGCGGTGGACGACATGCTCGTTCAGAATCTGTGCGACGCTCGGGAAAACAGTCCGCGCGGCGTCGGGCACCGAGAGCCAGTCTTTGGCAACCGGTTTGTCACTGAAATAATCGAACGCTTCTGCGCCTGGCCCCGTCGCGTGCCCGACGATAATCCGACCCACCATCCCGACCAGCTCGTGAGGTGCGCAGAAGAAGTCGTAGACCCCGGGGACCGTGAGCGTCACCTCGAAGCGATCCCCCGGATTCACGAGGAACCCCGAATCCCACGGCTCTGCTCCCTCGGGAATGCGCAGGGAGTGATTGCCGTTCTTGGGGTGATAGGCGGTCGTCGTGTGGACGTTCTCTTTGACCACCCAGCTGATAGTAGTATGCGGCTCGACGAAGACCCCCATTGGATCGAACCAGACCTTGGCTCCTAATTGGTCGCTCCGCATGGCGATTTGGACCACTTTGGTGGACGGGGCCAGCTCTCGCCACCACAGTGGGAGCGCCAGGCTGGCGATGAGCGCACCGCCAGCCTGAACGAACGCGCGTCGCGTCGGCACGGCTCGGCTCACTGCAGCGCCATCGCCTTCTCGGCTGAGACATACCACAGGATGATGTGATAGTGCGGCTCAGCCACGCCCGGATGGCCGGCGTTGAACACAACGTCGACGTGGTCCACCCGCTCCCCTTTCCCCGTCTTCAGCCCAGCGAACGCCTTCTGGGCGTCCATGTCCTTGAGCGGGATCATGTAGATCGTGCTCACCAGATTGCCCTGGCGGTCATACGCGGGCCACGGCCCCGCCGGCAGCGTGGCGGGATCGGCGTACAAGATCCCCAATCCCGGCAGGAAGTCGGGTAGCTGGGCCAACGTGCTGGCCTTCTTGTACGCGCCGCCCGGTGGGGCCTTGTGCTGCGCGGCGGCGGTTGGCGGCGTGGCCAGGAGTAGGCTGAGACCGAGTACGACACCCGGCGCTTCAAGCAAGAGGCGTTTCATGGAATGTGTTCTCCTTGCGAGTCCGATTAGTTGCTCAGCAATTGCGGAATCTTCGCCGTCTCGCTGAATCGGAGCCGGATCCACATCCCGGCGGCGCCGTGCCCGGGCACGCCGCAGACGATCAGGTACTCCCCCGCTGGCTGCGCCGCGAAGCGCATGTCGTCTGTTGCTTCAGAAGGAAGCCCTTGCGCAAGCTTGAGCGTGAAAGCCCGTGGGATCGCGGGATCGCCAGGCAGAGCCGGCGGCGGCGTCTGCGGAGCGATCACCTCGGCGCTGTGCGGTAACACCCCGTCATGGTTACGGAAGTCGATCTCCGTTTGCCAACCGACGGGTACGACGAGCGTGAGCTGCCCGTCGCGGAACCCGTTGAAGTTCAGGGCGCCGTTAAGCCCGGTGAGTCCAGCGATCAATTGGAAGCGGACGGTCTTGGCGGCCGTATCGACGCTCAGCCAGGTCGGATCTACGTTCTGCTGCTGGGCAGTGTTCTGCTGCTGGGCCGTCGCGGGCGCGGTGGGCGACGGCGAACGTCGATTCGCCACGGACAGCGCGTACACCGCGGACCGAAGCGGCGGTAAGGGATCATCGGAGAGCTGAATCCCATCACTGAGGAAGATCGGGTTGAATTGGAGCTTCCGCGACACTTCGGCATTGTCCGGCGCGACGGTCCTGAGCGTGACGACGCCGAGCTCGACGAGCTTGCGGTCGTCCGGCCAGACCACCGACGCATCCGAGGTGGGATCACCCGGATTCGCGAGCTGCACGAGCACACGAACCTTCACCGGCTGCTTCGCCAGCCGGCGCGCGAGCTCGTCGAAGAGGTAGTTGGCCGACACCTTCGCCGCGGCGGCCGAGTCCAGGTACTTCGGGCCGCCGATAGGGACGAGCCGGTAGCGGCCTGGCTGCTTCACGTTGTGCGCGTTGACGAAGATGAACGCGTCGTTGCCGTAGTACACCTCCGTGGCGAAACTGACCGGCACCCGCGCGGGGTCGGTCACGAATTTCATGGCGGCCGGATGCGTGCCGAGAAACGCCTCGATCGGCGACGGATGCTT
>WNFC01000735.1_pt1 | contig 34713 bp, 36 predicted proteins | sample 5400541 | NCBI WGS metagenome assembly WNFC01 (sample SAMN13153342, study PRJNA577476) | soil metagenome | isolation source: 120 cm saprolite under Douglas fir tree site 2 hole 2 replicate 1 | place: USA:California | collected 2015-04-18
CCTTACGCGATGACGAGCCATCAGCTATGACTACATAGTCGAGGCGGCTCACCGAGCGCCGATAACCGAACCTGCGCGCCAGCCTGTTCAGCTTGTCAAGCTCAGGCCGTGCCAGGCAGGTCGAGCTGATGCAAATTCATGCATCCAGGGGGGCGCGCAACCGAACACGAGCTCGCTGCGCCAACGGCCATCCTGGCGAGAGACTCGACACAGCGTTCAGCGCGTAGGTCACCGCGCACCCCAACTCAGCAACCGACGACAGGGTCCAAGAGTTCACGGAGCCAGCCGGGAAAGGTTCTGGCGATTGCCGACGCAAGCCACAGTCTTAGGGCTTGATCGCTGACCTGCCGTTCTCCACTATGCTTGTCCATCGGTCACAGGAGCATCACATCAGGCGGCCACTGCCTCACGGTAGTACTCGCTGAGCAAACCGCCGAGCCGGATGCGCCTTCGAACCTTGCCCCCTTCCGGGGCGACTGGATCGCCTCGAATCGTGGGTGGCCGCAAGCCACGGCTCCGATGCGGCCGCTCGCCGTTGTAGTGTGCGCAGTAGACATCGAGAACTGCCTGCAAATGGCGCGCGGAAACGATCAGCATCCAGTCCAGGCATTCGCGCCGGCAGGTACCGATCAAGCCCTCGCAATGGGCGTTCGCGCGCGGAGCCATTAGCGGTGTCACGATCTCACGAGCACCCTGCGCTTGTAAGACCTGATCGGCCTGGGGCGCAAACTTCTTGTCCCGATCGTGGACCACGACGCTGAGCTTGATCGCTTCGTCCTCGAGCCGCCAGCTGAGATTGCGGGCTTGTTGGGTGACCCAGGCGGCACTCGGTTCCGAGGTCAGCTCGCCAATAAGACTCTGCGCGACGCCAGATGCACATGGATAAGGACGTAGAGCCGCCTGAAGAAGATGGTATCCACACTGAAGAAGTCGGCGGCGACGAGGGTCTCGGCATGCGCGGACAGGAATTGCTTCCAGGTCAGCTGAGATCGGCGGCCGGAAGGCGGAACCCCGGCGGCGAGCAGTACCGAGCGGATCGTGGTCGCCGCTACTTGGTGGCCCAGCTTCAAGAGCTCGCCGCGGATTCGGAAGTAGCCCCAGCCCGGATTCTCGTGCGCCATTCGCACAATCAACTGCCGGCACTCGCCTGAGATCGGCGGCCGGCCACGGCGCGGTCGGCGTTGATAGGCTGCCCATTTCCTACGCACCAGGGCGCGGTGCCAGCCGAGCACCGTCTCCGGCCTTACGAGCAGTCCAGCCCAGCCTGATTTCGGAAATGCGCTCACGCGGCGCCGCCAAGACCATTCGGTCGCCTGGGCTCCACCGCACGCGCTTGATCTGCCTCTCCAGGACCTGGACCTGGCGCCGCAGGGCCAACACTTCGGCCTGTAGCGCAGCCTGACCAGCCTGCCTGGTCGCCAATGCGTCCAGCAAGATGCGCAGCAGGGAGTAGATGAGAGAGCCGACCACCCGGCGGGCAATCCTATCTGGCCGAGGTCATCGCTCGCTCAAGGGCTCGCCGTCGAGTTCGACGTATTTGTTGAACCCCACACACGTATTTGTTGAACCCCACACCTTCACGGGATACTTGCATCCCACAACCCGGCCAAGGTCGGAGAGCACATCGGCCTATCGCTGCGCGGCAGCGATCGCGCACAGCTCACGTCGGCTTTCGAAGGGCTGGCCGACGGCGGCCAGGTCAAGATGCCGCTCTCCGATCAGCCCTGGGGCACGTCGGGCTGGCTGACCGACAAGTTCGGCATCAACTGGAACTTCGACATCGAAAAGTCCTGACGCACGCATGGCTGACAACTGGTTGGCCGAGCGCTTTGAGGCCAAAAGAACCGCTCAACACTAAATGGAGGACGCCACATCCTGACCCCGTCTTCGGTGAAGAACACACCCACAGCCTCAGCGTCGTGACGGTTCCAAGCGCTCAGGTATTCATCCCACCAGGTCATCGGCTGTCCGGCTGCCCCTCAGTACCACGCTGCCTTTGAGGCTCATTGTTTCAGCCCTGCGGGCGGGGAATCGCGCCTAGCTGCTGAAGCATCTCCAGGGTCTCGATGACGTGCCAGTGCTCCGCCAGCTTGCCATCGCGGAGGCGGTGGATGTCGATGCCCGATATGTCGACGGCCCGATTCGTCGCCGGAATCCCCATCAACGGGCCTAGGTGCTTTCCGGTCATCGTCCAGTGGACCGCCACCGTGTCGCCGTCGGCGATCACGTGATGGAGTGTGTACTTGGGCGCGAGGCCTCCCCGGATGGCGGCCAGGCGAGCTTTCAGGCCTTCGATCCCTGCCGGCTGGCCCGGAACCGGGTTGTGCTCGACGTAGTCGGGTACTGCCAGATCATCCAGAAGGTCGACCATTCCGCGATTCATCACGTCTTCGTACAGGCGGCGGACCGCCGTCTTGTTCTCTTGGGACGCCATCTCAAACCTCCTCAGAGCGATGCGGCGACGCGCAGGCGCGCCGGCTGAAGCTTAGCCTCAGGAGGGAGCTGGGAGTCTGTGCAGCCGCCCGCCGCATCTCAAGCGTCCGCCTGACGTTGAGAGCCGGCGCGAATGCCGGAGCCGCCCTTCACCGGGTAGAGCAGCCGCCTGGTTTTCAAGTCGCTTGTCGTCAAGGTGTCACCGCACGCCCCGCGGACGTGCGGTCGGCCAAGCGCTCGAGCTCTACGGCGGCATTCAGTGCGCCGTCTTCGCGCGAGATTTGCGACGAGAGCTGCCTCGCCGCCTCCCGGAAGCGCGCCTCGCCGAGCACCCGCATGATCGCGCGTGCGATCTCGTTCGGGCGTGCGCGCGACGACAGACGGACACCGGCGCCGCGAGCCACGACGAGCGCCGCGTTCCCCGGCTGGTCCGCGAGGAGGGGGATGCAGACCAGAGGCAGGCCAAACGCGAGCGCCTTCGCGAGAGTCCCCAGGCCGCACTGAGTGACCATCACGTCCGCGAGTGGCATGACCACGTCGTGGGGAACGAATGCCTCGATGACGGTGTTCGGCGGGGCGACGAAATCGGACCGATCCAGCGACGGACCGAGCGTTACGAGGGCGCGCACCGGCAAGGCGCCCAGGGCCTCGATGACGCGCTGCATCACGGGACCTTGACCCTGTCGCAGCGTGCTGAGGCCCACCAGCACCAGCGGGCGCAGATCGTCGGCAGACCAGGGTGGTCGCCAGGCGGTATTCGGCGCGCGCTCGACCGGCGCGCCAACGTAGCGCACGTTCTCGGGAAGCGGCCGGGGCGGCATATCGAAGGCCGCACTCGAGAGGAGGAGCACGCGTTCGGCGCGATCGAACTGCTCGAACGTCGACCGGAGCGGCAGCAGCCCGACGCTGCGGCGCGCGGCGTTGAGCGGCGGCAGCCCGTCTCGACGATAGCGGTACTCGAACAGCGCGTTGAAGGGTGCCGCGCGAAGACGCCCGAGAAGGCCCTGGCTGGGAAGGAAGCCGGTGCCATAAGGCGGTGTGCCCGGTGCCGGCCGGTGCTTCCAGGTGCCGTGGACCAATGCCGTGGCCGGCACCCCCGCCGCCTCGGCTCCGGCGAGCGCACCGAGCAGGATGAAGTCGGCCGCGACGACATCCGCCCGGGCGCGCGCGAGCTCGGCACGCACGCCTTCAGCCCAGGCCCGCGACCAAACCAGCGGCGCGCAGTTCGGCGTGAGGCGATCGAGCCAGGGCGGCGTCCACCCGAAGCGGGCATCATCGAACGGATGCGGTGTAGGAGTGGGGAGCACCACCGGGGTTGCTCCCGTCGCGCGGATGCGCGGCAGGAACCGCTCGCTCATCGGCGGCCGCCCGGCGCGCACGTTTGGGCCGGCCAGCACCCGCACGTCATGTCCGCGGTCGACAAGCCGGGCGACGATCGGAAGGATGAGCGAGAGATTCCCGCCGCCCTCGAACATCGCGAAGAGTATCCGCACCCCGAGAGCATGGCTCACCTGCGCCCGGCTCGAGCGGAGGACGCAGCTATGGCTGTATTTGCACGGCCAGGAGCACCCGCTGGTGCGCAAAGGAAGAAGGCGTTCGTTCGCGTACGTCTCTAAGTCGCTTAGCCAACGGTCTCGAGGTACTCGACGATCACATCCGAGAGCAACCCGGCGCCGCGGCTGTTGAGATGCAGCCCGTCCGGGTTGAACCGGAAGCCACGTCGGCGCGACTGCTCGTCGACCGAGCGACGGAGGAGGTGGCGCTCGAGAATTGGGCTCATGATCAGCAACAGGTTCTTGTCCCAGGCGGAACGGCCGGGGATGGGCCTTGAGCTCCGCCGTCATCCGCTCGCGGAGTGGGAGGAGGTAGCCCAGCTTGCGCCCGGCTGCAAGGGATGCGCCCAGGAGTTCCGCGAGGCGAGCCAAGACCGTGAAGCGGACATTGGCGTAGCCTGCGCATTCGCAGAGGGGGACTGCTCGACTGGGGAGACGAGTAGCTTCCGAATCGCTTGGCTGTCACTTTGGCTGTCAGGACCTGCTGTTCGGTCTCACTGGGACCGCCGCATCCAGGTGCTCTGGCTGCGACCGAGCACTACATTTAGGAACTTGACTCAGAAACACCACTAGATGTTGTGGCGGGGATGGATGGGAATCGAACCCAGCCAGGACGCCTCAACAGCGCCCCGCAAACGGTTTTGAAGACCGCGGGGCTAGCGTCCACAACGGTTCATTAGTGTCCGCGCAAGTTCAGTCATGAGCGGCGGCAATCCGTGATCGTCCGCACTCGTCCGCATTCGTCCGCCGACTTGGCTGTCTACTTGGCTGTCAGCGAGCCCATCGAACGAGCCGGTCCAGACGGCACCAGCCACGGTATGCGACGACTCACGCAAGCCACTTGTAGGCCCGTGACGGGATATTTGTACCCCACAGGTCGAAGTACTCGCAAAGAATGCCCGTCAGGTGGTGCTCACCGAGGACAATCAGCCAATCCAGACGTTCCCGGCGCAGGCTGCCGAGCACCCGGTCGCAAATGGTTCCAATCGGGATAGCTGGCGAAGTCAGTCAGCGTTCGCCCACCCGCTAAGTCCGAAGTCTCCGAGCTTCCATCGAACGGTTCGAGGTCTTCGACTGCTCGATCGGACCGGAGCATTCGGTCGATTGAATAAAAGCACCCCACACGCGTGTACCGGCGCCGATTTGATCCAGACCCGCGCCTCGTCCGTACCCATTAATGACATGATCACGAGCGCAGGACGGGCGCCGCATCGACAGCTCACCGCGCGTGAGAAAGAAGTGCTCGCGCTGGCTGCCGCCGGGTTGACACACAAGGAAATCGCCGAGCGGCTGGGCATCAGCGCGAAGACGGCGCGCAACCACCTCGCCAACCTCTATGAGAAGCTCGGTATTCACGTGCGTACGCAGGCCGTCGCACACGCGGTGCGCCTAGGGCTGGTCGAGCTTTAGCCGAGATTCGCGGCGCTGCCTCGCTGAAGTTCGCTACTGGATGAGTTTGAGTGTTACATCGCGCCCGGCAAGTGGAGCCTTGACGACCCCGAGCGCTCGGTCGATCAGGATCTCGACTTGTGCGTTCTCGCCCTGCGTGAGCTGCGAGCGGTCGTCGATGACGCCCGCGAGCCGCACCGACACGCCTTCTTGGGCGACGCTCGTGATCCTAATCGTCCGGGACATGCCGGGCAGCGCGATATCGCTGACGCCCTCCGTGTGGCCGGCGAAGACCTGGGTCGTGACGAGGCCGGTCCCCCTAGCCAAGTTGATGTTGCCCTCGACCACCTGGGTGGCGTAGGCAGGCAGTGGCTTCGGCGGCAGCCCGGTGGTCGCCCGGAAGCTCAGTCGGCCAGCCGCGCCCGCCGAGAACCGGGCCGCCATGGGCACAGCGACCGCCATGGGCACAGCAGCCGCTGCTGCCGCGGCCGCGCCGGTTGCCGCGATTTTGAGAAAGTTCCTGCGGTCCATCGAGTTCATGCTTTCGCTCGCCTCCTAGACGTGCGGTTGGCCGAGGTAGGGAAACTCGGAGAGGTAGTCGGAGTGCGGGCCGACACAGTCGCTCGGAACCTTCCCGTTAGAGACAAGGCCAAGCGAGATATCGATCACATCGTCCTGGAGCTTGCGGCCGTTGAGGAAGCCCGCGGAGCTTGCGTAGTCGAAAGTCAGGATGTCGGGAAGCAGGATCTTCGCGATCGCCTCGGCATGGGCCGCGTCGTAGCCCCCAAGCGCCAACAGCGTGTCCTCGAAATTCCCTAAGAAGGTCTTGCCCGTCATCGTGACTGTGCTCCGCATCTGGTCAGGCTGCGTCATGTTGAAAAGGGTCTTGTCGGTGAGGTGGTTGAACACGGTATTGATCGCGGGCCGACCCATCTGGTCAACCTGGGAGAAGTGCTTCGGAAAGATCATATCGCGCCCGAGCGTATGAGCCCATACGCCGATGTTCGAGTTGGAGCCAAGCGCCCGGTTGGGTACCTCCATCACGATGCCAAACACGTTCTTGTCGATGAAGAAGTCGTTGATCTGGCCGGGCACGCAGAAGGCCAGGCCGTGCAGGAATGCAATTAGGTCGAAGAAGAACGGGTCGCTGCGAAGGCCCGCGTAAAAACGAAAGCCGTCATCACCCTCAGTGATCTTCACGTCGCTGCCGAACGATACTGGGGCGTCTTCGACGACCAACTCGGCGTCGTTCTCGGTCTCGTGCTCGCCGTCATCCGAGTCTCGTTCCGCCACGACGCGTTGGACGCGCGCCGTCTGGTGGTCGCCGACCTTGTCAGAGAACGTGGTTCGGAAAGTAATATCGGGCTTCGCGTCGCCGTTGGTGTCGATGAGGATCTCGTAGCGCGCGTGGTGCGCGAACTCGTTGGCCCGGGTCGGCGCCAGCGGATTCACGTTCAGGATCAGGATCGACTTGTGGGGATCCCCGGGCTTTTGGAACGCATAAAGGTCGGTGATGTCGATGCGCGGGTCGCCACCTGGGGACATCAAACCGGGGGCATCAAGATGGTCTGCCATTCACTCCCTCCGCGCAGGCCGGCGGGAACCGGCCTCCTCAGCTCGACGACGAGCGTAGGCGTCTGGAGTAGGTCAAGTCTATGAGGCATTTGTATCAGGCCTGCACTGCTGCGGGGCCGCTCACTACAGCCGCACTCGCATGTCCGTCACCCTGATCGCGAAGGGTTCGGTGCAGCACCAGTCCGCCCTGGAGTGTCGGGTTAACCCTCACTCGGTCATTTTGCTCACGGGCCTGGGCGGTCTAGTCGCTCAGCCCGGTGTAACCCGTATTCGTATCTACACTGTGGCGTTTCCGCACTAACCCGGACAAACACGGGTGCGGTGGTGTTGACTGGGGCCAGCTCTCACGGGAGGTCGTTGATGGACCAAGCAAGTGCGTCGATAGCGCTCATCAAGGAACAGCCAGTGTTTCTGGCTTCGCGGCGCCGCATCCTCAAAGGCGCGGTCGTGGCAGCGGCGGCCATCGCCGTTGGAGGTCTGAGGAACCCACTCACGGCCTTGGCGGACGATAACACTGAGAGTGGGGCCGAGCACGAGACCTTGACGATCCTCCGGTTCTCGTCGCTGGCGGGGATACAGAACCCTTTCCTTGGAGACGCTGGGCTCTCCGAGTTCCGAGGCGTGCACGGCGGTGGAGCGCCCTGGATTATTTCCGAAGGCACCGGATCGTTAACGTCGGATGGGCATCTCAAGGTACGGGTACGGGGGTTGGTCCTCGATCCGGCTGTTGTGCCCGCTCCGAACGGCGGGACTAACCCAATACCCTCGTTCATGGCCATTGTGAGCGGCTTTAGCACGGATCTTGTGAACCCGGCCAATCTCATGACGCCTCTCTTCCCGGCCTCCAAGGAAGGCGATGCCGACATCAAGGCGATGCTGACGCTGCCCCATCCCTTCTACGCCCCGATCGTGTTTGTGGCGTCCCTTCCCCTTGGCACGCCTCCTGCCCCGCGATGGTTCGCCGTGACAGGTATGCAGTAACGCATCGGGCTGAGGCCGACCGCATAGTTTCTTGCCTGGCGTGAGCCGGCTGGTGGCGCTATGCGCACACAACGGAGCCTGTGCCGGCGGGCCGCCCGTTGCGGGCAATCCCCAGAGTCAGGTCTTCCGCCACACGGGCCCGTTATCAGCCGGCAGCGCCGCCGGTCGTTTCGGCCTCTTTAGCTTCGAGGAGCTCGCCCTCAATGTGTATCTGGATCTCGTCGCTCACTATGAACCAAAAGGATCTCGAACCCCTAGGGATTTGGACGCCCAGGCTGATCGGTCCGGGGTCCGTGCAGTGCCACGTGGCCGTCGCAGCAGGGGTTGGCGCCCAGTGCAAGTCGGCATCCGGGCCCCGGGAGAACTCAGGACGTCTGCGAACGCTGGCCGCGATCGGAACTTCGTTCAGTTGCCCGGAGCGAACGTTGTAGATGAAGTACGGTCAGGTCAGCTGCACCAGAGCGCCGAGGAGCAGAGTCCTAAGTCCACATCCATTCGGCGCGTTGAGCGATCCTCACTTACTGCCGTCCACCATAATCCAGTCGGAGGGTCCTGGTGAGCTCACCCGGCGCGATTGAAGAACGTGTGGCTCACGACAGCCCCCTGAGCGGATGAGAGCATCCTTGACAGAGAGCATGGAACCCCGCGCCGCCCCAGGGGTCGGCCAGGCCCCGCCACTCATGGTTAGTTTCGCAGGTGGTGTCGCCGGAGCCTGGCGGGTGGACCGGATGGAAGAAGTCCGGGGGCCGGGTCTTGAACGGATCCAGCGCGTGGCGGTAGTCGAAGGCACAGGCGCACCGATCCCGACGAGTGCGCGCTGGGTCCTTCAAGGCGTGACGAGCTACGAGCGTTACTCAACCCTGCAGGAGCGTCAGGCTCTGCTGGCCGTCCAAGAGCCACTCGGCCGGCCGACAGCAACGCGGGCGGCGCTGATCTCGATCAAGAAGTCGGCGGATTGGTGGGCGCTCGCCCAGGATGAGCGCCGTGCCCTCTTCGAAGAACGCTCGCACCACATAGCCACCGGCATCGGGTACCTACCGGTCATCGCGCGCCGCCTCCACCACAGCCGCGACTTGGGTCAGCCTTTCGACTTCCTCACCTGGTTTGAGTACGCGCCTACAGCCGACGATGCCTTCGAGGAACTGGTTGAGCGGCTAAGGGCGACGGAGGAATGGGTCTACGTCGAGCGAGAGGTCGACGTTCGCCTAATCCGTGAGCCCAGCCCTAAGATCCTCAATTCGCCGAGCGGCTGACCTCAATTCCGTCTCCCGAAAACAAGGTCGCCCTCAACGCGTCGACGCCCGCCGTGGACGAGAGTCGTTCGGGCCACGGCGTGCCAATCATGGCGAAGGAAACTTTGACGCACGCGAAGTTCCGCTGATGGGCCAGCCTGAGAAGCGACTTCCGTCACCCTTCGGTGGGGCGCCAGCCTAGCTCAATCGGCAGAGCGGCCGCCTGCAAACAGTTTGCCCAGCCTCTGATATTCGAATCGGCCCAAAACGGCATTGTGACCAGCCTTTCAAGAAACGCTGCACAGTACTTGGTGCCGCTCCGTTAAGGCTTCCCCCCTACGCCCGCCGACTGGGACGGAGTCGCTGCACCTTTGCCATACCGACCCGCCCGCCGCGGGCCCGATCTGACTTATATGTGTCGGTTCAATGACCAGCTCTGCTGGAGGCCGGTAGTCAGACCGGAGCTCACCAAGCTCTGAACCGTATGCAACCGGCACACCCGATGATCGGCGACTCAGTCGTAGAGGAGCACTCCCCATTGCTCGCCGTTGAGATCGAGATCGAGGTGCTTGAGCGGGCCGAGCCCGCGGACCGTCAGGCGAAAACGTGATGGCAAGCGAGCCGCCGCACGGGGATCGATGGTAATCCTGGTGCCGTCCTTCATGACCGCCGTGGCGTAGGTGCTGATATCGTCGCGGCGCGACTGCTGTCTAACCTGCACATCGCAGATCCTTGCGCCGCCGCAGCACCGATGGACTTGGTAGACGATGACGCGCGGCTCATCGCCAGGATGGGAGTCCAGCCAGGCGCTTGCCGCGGTATCGAGCTCGATTTCAAAGTCAGAACTTGTGGACATCGACCTAACTAAGTTACCGCCATCAGGCATGAGCGTCAGCCGCCATGCGCGTCCGGCCGGCGTATGGACTGACCTATGGCAAACGCCAATTTCCTGGATACCATAGAACCTAAGTGGCTAGCCGGGTACATCAACGCGGATCGTGTGATAACCGGAGGCGCCGCTCGGATAGCTTGCAGACGAAGTCGGCTCCTGGGGCACCCCGATTCCGTCTACCGCCCTGACCTGCAGCACATACGCCCCCTCCTGCCGAGGCGTCCAGTTTGCGTCCCACAGGACCCAGGTCAGGCTTGAGAGCGGCGCTCCGAGGTCGGCAGCCGACCAGTTCCTGCCACCATCGGTGCTGTACTCGACCTTGCTGATCCCGCGCGTACCCGCGAACGCGACCCCGAACAGACGGACCGCTTCCCCGGCCTTCGCGGTGTCGCCGACCTTTGGTACGTCGCATCGGGCCGTGGTCTTGACCAGCGCGCTCCTGTCCCAGCCCTCCGACTGGCAATACCCTCACTTTCAACTGTGTGTTGTAATCCAACATTCTGGGTGCGAGGGACCGGTGCTGAAGAACGTGGGCTAACGTCCACCACGTCCAGGCTCGACCGTTAGAGCTCAATCGTGAGCGTCGGCGATCCCTGATTGTCCGAGCTCGTCCAACGTTCCGTCGCCAGTCATCATCCTGAGCTTAAGTACGTGGGCGCGTGCGGTTGTCTCGCGTCGGATTGCCGAGACACTGATGGAGGGATGGTCGTTCCGGATCTGGTAAGACTCGGGACGGATCCTGCATTGCGGTCAGTTCAGAGACTGGCCGCCGTCAATCAGTAGCGAACATAGAGAACGTCGGTCTTGGCGACCGAGTAGACGTAGTGGTTGTCGATGCGCAGCAGCCAATAGCGGCTGTCGGTTTCTCGCAACAACACGTAGTTGGAGTACGAGAATTGTCCACCGGCGACGGCGGAGCCTGGCAGGATCGGGTCTTTTGTGACGATCCTCAGCGTCGACTGTTTGGCAGACGCAGTCTGGCTGGCGTCGAGTGTCCCAGACGCCACCGGAACCGAGGTCAGGAGGAGCAGCCCTACTGCGGCGACGATCAGCCGCTGCACTGGCGTGCTCCCAAAACCTCGACGGAGTGCAAACACGAACCCAGCGATCGCGATCGAGGCAGCGCATTGGGCCAGGACGCCGATCGGCGACGCGAAGTGGTTGGCGATGGCCACGTAGGCCAAAAACAGGATGTAGCCACCCACCGTCACAGCACCCACGCCCACCTTGCGGCTCGGTGCGCCGGCGATGAAGGCGGCCGGCACCACCGTAAGCGGAAGGAGCATTGAGCGCACGCCATCGTCGAGGATGTCCATCGCGGAAAGCCCGAGACCCTCCACGGGCACTCGAAAGTAACCGAAATAGCTCAGCAGGTATGACGAACCTGCGAAGAAGTCAAGGGCAATAAAAATGCCTGCCGCCGCAAGCAAATATCGGCCACTCCACCGAAACCCGGCGAGCAGGTCGGGAGCATCGCTCGTGGAAACAGTAGGAGCCGATTCAACCAGTGGGGCGGTAGGGTTAGTTGAAATCTTGCTTCGAGGCGGTGTCGCGACTGCCATCAGTCGTCGTCGCCATCACCACCACCAGGCGTAGTGACCACGGTGATGACGATCGTACGGATCTCGATGAGGATGGTCTGGCAGACAGTGATCAGCACCCCAGTCGTGCCATCCTCGCCCAGCGCCTTGACCCTTACTTGCAAAAAGCGCACCAGGAAAACCTGTTGGGTCTCGGTCGAGATGACCGCTAGGTGCTCGAACTCGTTCTCTTCAGCCTCGACCTCGCGGGCGAACTGCGCCGTTGCCGAGTGAAACTCGCCCTTGCCCTTCTCGATCGCGGCAGTCGTCTGCGCTGGGGATATCTTCGAAACGCTGACGATCTGGGCGATCTGAGAGTCGCAACTCGCCTCCTCCGAATTAAGCAAGACGACGACGTCGTTGCCGGCGGTCCTAACCTGCACGATGAGGCGAGCACGCTCTTCATCGTTTTGTTGGCGCGCCGCCGAGGCCACCGGCCCGGTCGTGATCGTAATCGTGTTGCCGTGGATGAGAACGATTAGCGATGGCACGGCTGCCACGACAACGACGGTGGTGATGAAAACCGCCACGATACGGGTCGTTACGAACGTCACGATAGTCGTGATCATTTCTGGATCATCTCCATCGGCTGAAACGGTTGGCCCCAGCCAAACTTGCGCGGGCTTTTGCAAGAACAAACGCTGCTCGCGCGCCTTTTGGTCGCTGCGGCGAGGGCCCCCACCGGTCTGAATACGAAATCGGTCCGTTTCTGGCCGATCTTCAAACGGCCCTGGTCACGCTGCCAGTTATGAACTGGCACTCTTGTGCACCCGAGTCCGACCGTCGGGTGGTGTCTGAGCTGTGGGTAACGGCGGATTTATTGGCCGCACAAAGCGCGGGTCGCTGCTCCCGACGCGCTCGGGCGTTCAGGTTGCTGTACTTTTACGCCGCAGCTCCGGCCTGACTCGCAGTTTCGAGTTCAGATTTGGCTCCGGACCAGGGATTCGAACCCTGAACCTTGCGGTTAACAGATCGCTGCGCCACATTCGGAAATCACGATTGAAATTCACCGGGTGCCGCCGAGTGCCGTCAAATACCACGGTTTGCCACCGACGTTGCTGCACGAGGCGGGTGTCGGACCCGTGATTACAGGGTTTGTGCCGGCATCTCGAGCAGCGCCGTAAGGGCTTGCACGAACTCGGCGGCCCGAGCGCCGTCGACGCGGCGGTGGTCGGAGCTGAGGCTCAGCAGCATGGTTGGCCTAACGACCGCAGCCCCCTGATGGGCCATGACCCGATCCGCGATCCGGCCGACAGCCAGGATGCCGGCTTGCCCCTCAGTGAGGATCGCTGTAAACAGGTCCACGGCATACATGCCGAGGTTGCTGACTGTGAAGGTGCCATCCGACACATCGGAGGACCGCACGCGGCCGGCTTTCACGCGCTCCACCACCTCCTGGCGCCGGGTCGCGATCTCTTCGACGGAGAGGCGGTCGACACCGTGGATGACCGGCACGATAAGACCCTCCGGTACAGCGACCGCCAGTCCGATATTCACCTCTTTCGCGTGGCCGTTCATGCGAGGGTGATCGACGAGCGCGACCGCCACGGCCCGCAACACCAGGTCGGTGTACGTGACGGTGTCTGGTCGGCGACCACGCTCCTCGACCAGCCCGCTGGCGTCGACCTCTCGGAAAACAAAGAAGTGGGGTGCCTCCTGCCAGCTGCGCGTCACGTTCTCGGCCATCGCCCGCCAAAGGGTCCCTTCGGCTGGACGGTCGCCCACGCTAGGCGAGGGGCTGAGTCCGAGGATGTCCTCTTCGATTACGGCGCCGCCCGGGCCGGTGCCCGTGATGGCGGCGATATCAACCCCTCGCTCCTGCGCCAGCCGCCGCGCCTTCGGCGACGCTGAGGGCCGTGCGGTCGGCGATGTCTGACGACGCGCCGGCGCGGCCACCTCGCGCGGAGCTGTCGGACCCGGCGATTCGGTCTTCTCCTGCCGCAGCGGCATCGACTCACCTGGCGCCAGGATCAGGGCAATCGTATGACCGACTGAGATGTCATCGCCGGGCTCGGCGGTGATCGCGGTCAGCGTTCCGCTCGCCGGTGCCTCCACCTCGACAGTCGCCTTGTCAGTCTCGACCTCCATGAGCGGCTCGCCTTTCGAGATCTGATCTCCCTCGTGCTTCAGCCAGCGGACGAGCTTGCCGGTCTCCTGGGCCATCCCCAATGCCGGCATGACGACCTCAGTCGACACTCAGTTTTCGGTCCTGACCTTCGTGCCCTCGCGCCTCGCCGCCTGCACCACCGCGGTGTGGCCGTCGTTGTTCAGGTTCGACTGCGTCTCTCGTGTGGTCGGCAGCGAGCCGCCCGCCGTGTAGTAACGCTTGCCGGCCACGAGAAGCTCTTCGGCTGGAAAGCGCGTGATGATCTCGGCGCCTTCCTTGGTCACGACCATCTGTTCCTCGATCCTTGCGGCAGACCAGCCATCCGAGGCCGGCCAGAACGTCTCCAGCGCGAAGACCATGTTCTCCTGGATGACCTCGGAATGGTCCAGCGAGACCAACCGTGAGAACACCGGTTTCTCCCATATTGAAAGGCCGACGCCGTGACCGAGCTGGAGCGCGAAGGCCTGTTCCTCGTCGGCAAAGCCGAATTCCTTGGCCTTGGGGAATACGCTCGTCACCTCGGCAGTCGTTGCTCCAGGCTTGACGAGCGCGATGGCCTGGTCCAGGTAGTCTCGGCAGCGTTTGTATGCGTCGACCATTGCACGCGAGGCGCTGCCCACCGCAAACGTGCGGTAGTAGCACGTGCGGTAGCCGTTGAACGAATGCAGCACGTCAAAGTACGCCGGGTCGCCGGGCCGCAGCGCTCGATCGGAAAAGTTGTGCGGATGAGGGCTGCAGCGCTCGCCTGAGATCGCGTTGACTCCCTCGACGAATTCCGACCCCTGCCGGTAGAGGCTGTTGGCTACGACCGCAACGCAATCGTTCTCACGGAATCCCGGTTTCATCGTTCGATATAGATCGTCGTAAGCCGCATCCACCATTGCGCACGCCTGATTGAGCAGTGCGATCTCGTCTTGCGTCTTGACCATCCGCGCTCTCTGCATCACCTGCTGGCCGTCGACCACCTTGATGCCGGCATCCTGCAGTGCAAAGAGGACCGGAGGCTCGACGATGTCCACGCCCAGCGGCTCACCCAGAAGGCCGCGCTGCTCGAGCTCCAGCTTGATCTTCCGCGCAACGTCCTCCGCCCTGCCCGCCTCTGGAGGGATCGAACCACGAAACGTTGATAGCCCGGCCCTCGACCTCTCACCCAGCCAAGGGCAGTAGAGCTGGTGATGGCGGGCCGCCGAACCAAAGTCCCAAAGGATCGGCTCGCCGTGTCGCGGCAGCAGCGCGAATCGGATCAGCTTGTCGTATGCCCAGGTTCCGATCTGCGTCGCTGTCAGGTAGCGGATGTTGTTCATGTCGAAACACAGCAGCGCGCCGAGCTCCGAGCCAGCAAGCTCTGCGGTGGCGCGTTCGAGCCTCGCGTGGCGAAGGCGGTCGAAGTTGACGCGTTCTTCCCAATCCACAGCCATGCGGCCGAATGTTTTGAGTCCCATGGTCAACTCCCTTTGCGACAAAGCTTGGCGGCGAGCTCGGCCACCTTCTCGGCGGTCGGCACCGTGAGGTCTTCGAGCACCGGCGAGAAAGGAATCGGCACGTCCATCGCGCCCATCCGCTTGACCGGCGCGTCGAGCTGATAGAACGCCCGATCGGAAATGAGAGAAGCGATCTCGCCGGTCACGCCGTAGCTCTGGTAGCCCTCGTCGATCACGATCGCGCGCCCGGTTTTCATCGCCGAAGCCACCAGTGTTTCGACATCGAGCGGGACGGTGGTGCGGGGATCGATCACTTCCGCTGCAATGCCCTGCACGGCGAGCAGGTCAGCTGCCGCCAGGGCCACGTAGACCATGCTGCTCGTCGCCACCAGCGTTATGTCGTCGCCTGATCGCTTCACGTCAGCCTGCCCAAACGGAATCGTGTAGTCGTCTTCTGGCACGCTCCCCTTGACCGAATACATCATCTTGTCTTCGAAGATCACCACCGGGTTGTCGTCACGGATCGCTGTCTTCATCAGGCCCTTCGCGTCGTATGGCGTCGATGGAAGCGCCACCTTCAGGCCTGGGATGTGGCTGACCAGCGCGTGCAGGCTCTGGCTGTGCTGCGCACCAGAACGCCTCGTGGCCCCCAGGGTAGTGCGGATCACCATCGGCGCGGTCAGCTTGCCGCCTGACATGTAGTGAACCTTGGCCGCCTGGTTGGCGATCTGGTCGAGGGCGAGAAACAGGAAGTCGCCGAACATGATGTCGACGACCGGCCGCATCCCGGTCATCGCCGCGCCGAGGCCGATGCCTGTAAAGCCAGGCTCGGAGATCGGCGTGTCCATCACCCGCTCGGGTCCGAACTCATCGACCAGGCCCCGCAAAACCTTGAAGGGTGTGCCGGCCTCAGCCACGTCTTCGCCCATGACGAAAACGCGCGGATCGCGGCGCATCTCTTCCGCCAGTGCCTCGCGGACGGCTTCCGCCATGGTGAGCTGGCGCTCCGCAACCGCCTGCTCAGGCATAGACATGCATGGTCACTTCTTCAGGGCTCGGATATGGAGCATCGAGCGCGAACTTCACCCCCTCATGGATCTCGGTGCGGACCTCCTCTTCGATTCGATCGAAAGCCGCTGCATCCGCTCCACCTTCCTGAATCAGCAGCTGCCCGAGAGTCTTCAGCGGGTCGTGCTCCTCAGCCCAGCGGCGTTCCTCGTCCTTGGGGCGGTAGTACGCGCGATCGATGTCACCCACGTGATGCCCGTGCTGCCGGTATGTTCGAAAGTGCAAGAACGAAGGTCCTTCGCCCGCTCGCGCTCGCTTGACCGCCGCGCGCGTGGCGTCATGCACGCTCCGCACGTCCTGGCCGTCAGCGTCCAGGAACGGGATCCCGAAAGCCTGCGCCCGAAGTGCGATGTCGCCCGCGGTCGTCTCCAGGTAGTGCGTGTACTCGTTGTACATGTTGTTCTCACAGACGTAAATCACCGGGAGCTTCCACAGTGCGGCCATGTTCATGCACTCGTAGACAAGGCCCTGGCCTAGCGCTCCTTCCCCGAAGAAGCACGCGGCGACCTGATCGGTGCCACGCTTCTTCGCCGAGAGAGCCGCTCCCGTTGCGATTCCGGCACTTCCCGCAACTATGGCATTCGCGCCAAGATTCCCTTTTTCCTGGTCGGCAATGTGCATAGAGCCGCCCTTACCCCTGCAGTACCCGGCTTCCTTGCCCAGCAGCTCGGCAAACATTCTGTCTACGCTGGCGCCCTTGGCCAGACAGTGACCGTGCCCGCGATGGGTGCTCGTGATGTAGTCATCGTCACGCAGAGCCGCGCATACCCCGACCGCGACCGCCTCCTCACCTATATAAAGGTGTGCGAGCCCCGGCATCTTTGCGCTCGTGTACAGGTCGTTGACCTGCTCCTCGAACAAGCGGATGCGCAGCATCCTCCGGTAGAGGTCTAGCCAGGATACCTCCTGCGCCGCGGTCATTGCGCCGAGGTCAGGCCGTCGGCCACGTGACGGGTGTCCGGCTGCAGCTCGAGGTGGGCGGCGCGCGCTTCGAGCTCGAGAAGGCTTGCGAAATCCTGGTCGCCCATCCCGTTGCCAATCAGGCTCGTGACGATCTCGTGCACGAGGGCCGAGACCGGCATCGGCACGTTCATCTTTCGCGCCGCATCGAGCCCGAGCTCGAAGTCCTTGCGCAGCAAATGCCCGGTGAAGGTGGGCGTGAAGTCGAGGTTGACCAGCGCGGGCGTCTTGTAACGAGTGAAAGTCGACCCCATCACACTTCCGTTTAGGAATTCCAGATAATCGGCGCGCGAGATCCCGCCGCGCTCGGCCAGGACTGTGGTCTCAGCCAGGATCTGTGTCACCACTCCCAGGACGAGGTTGTGACAGATTTTGACCAACCGGGCAGCCTCGCCATCTCCCACGTATACGACGCTGGCTCCGAGCATCTGAAGGTAGGGCAAGGAGAAATCAAAGGCCTTGCGCGGTCCCGAAACGGCCATGGTCAGCTTGCCAGCTTTCGCGACTTTGGCATTGCCGCTCACGGGCGCTGCGAGCAGCCCGACTCCCAACCGCTCGGCGTGCGCGCGAATCTCGCTGGAAACGTCGATCGATACTGTGGACGTGTCGACTATCACCTGTGGCACCTGGTCACCGTTGGAGAGCAGGCCGTGCGAACCGGTGATCACCGACTCAAAGTCCGGAGAATCGGCGACGGAAACCACCACGATGTCTCGGTCGGCCAGCTCGGCAGGCCGGTCGACGATACGTGCGCCAAGCGAGGCGAGCGGCTCGGCCTTGGAGCGCGTGCGGTTGTAGACGGTGAGGTCGCAGCCATGCTGCAGCAGCCGCGAGGCCAGGGCGTAGCCCATGCGTCCGGTCCCGATCCAACCCAGCTTGCTGTCAGATCTCAAGCCTGTTCTCTTCGAGCGCGCAAACGTTTGCTCACCTCATAGCCTACTCGCCGACCCCGCTCGACGTGCGGTGCTCTCGTGCATCCGTCCCGGACACTGTCGAGCCACGAACGACGAGCTGAGGCGTGTAGACCACCCGGCTCGGAGCGAGGTGCCCGCTCTCGATCTGCTCGAGCAGCAGGCGAGCCGCGGCGCTGCCGAACTCATGAATGGGAACGTGAACCGTGGTCAGGCCGGGGATGAGTCGGCCGGCCAAGGGAATGTCGTTATAGCCGACGATTGCCGCATCCTCTGGGATTCGCAGGCCGCTGCGCCGCACGACACCGTAGGCGCCGACCGCGACTACATCAGTCACCGCGAAAACCGCGGTCGGCGGCTCACGCAACGCGAGTAGCTTTTCCATCCCGCGGATGCCACCTTCCTCGATGAGGCCGGATTCGACCTGAAGCTCAGGCGTGGTCGAGAGTCCCGCTTCGGTCATCGCCATCTGGAAACCTCGGCGGCGCAAAGCGCCGGTGCTCACCGTCGACTGGCCTGCAAGATGGCCGATTCGAACGTGGCCGAGGCTGATCAGGTGCTGCGTGGCGAGCCGTGCACCGCTCACGTCGTCGGAGCCGACGAACGGGTCCAGGCCTTCTTCACTGAAGCGATTCACCAGCACATATGGGATCCGCTGGTGGCGCAGCCAGCGGACCGAGGGGTCCTTGAGAAAGGAGCTGGCGAGGATCACTCCGTCTACACGACGGGCAATGAGGCTGTGCAGGTGGGCGCGCTGACGGTCGGGGCTTCCATCCGTGTTGCACAGCAGCACCTGGTAACCGCGCGGGGCGGCACCGTCCTCGATGCCTCGAAACAGCGCTCCGAAGAATGGGTTGGTGATGTCCGGAATGACCACAGCCAGGACCAACGTCTGCCTCAGCTTGAGCCCACGCGCGACTCCATTAGGCCGGTACTCCGTCTCCCGCAGGAGCGCCTCGATGCGCGCACGGGTGGCGGGGGCGACGCGCAAGCCGGGGTCATGATTGACGACCCGGGAGATCGTCGAAGGGTGCACCCTGGCCCGCGCCGCCAGCTCCTTCAGTGTCGTCGTCATGGGGTGGAGCCCGTGATTGACTTTCGTTTCACCCGTGAATACGATAGGGCAATCGTTTGTTCAAGACAATTCCTTTCGGCCCTGGCCAGCCTCGAAGAAGGGAAGGAGCGAGCATGCGCAGACGCTTGATGGCGGCCGCGGTGGCGGCATCGGGTTTGGTGGCGGCCGCTTGCGGGGGCAGCACCACCCCCACGGCACCGGCAGCTCCAATCACAATTGGTGTCTCCGTGTCGCAAACCGGAGACTTCTCGGGCGACGGTAAGGCCCTCATACAGGGCTATGACCTCTGGGCGCAGGACGAGAATGCCAAGGGCGGCCTGCTGGGGCACAAGATCACCATGAAGTACGTCGACGACGCCAGCAGCACTCAACAGGTGGTCACCAACTACCAGAACTTGATCACCCTGGACAAGGTGGCGCTGGTCTTCGGTCCGTTTTCCAGCCTCCTCACCATCCCGGCTTCTACTGTGGTTGCGCGCTACAACTACGCCTTCCCAGAGCCGGCCGGCGGCGGCCCGCACGTGTTCGACCGCGGATTGACGAACATCTTCTTCGTGCAGCCGGCCGCGGTCGAGGACAACCTGGTGAGCTATGCGCAATGGCTGCTTTCGCTGCCGGCCGACCAGCGTCCGGCCAGCGCAGCCTACGCCACGCAAGACGATCCGTTCACGCAGCCGCAGGTCGACAAAGCCAAGAGCTTGCTCGAGGCAGGCGGCATCAAGACCGCTTACTACAAGGTATATCCGGCCGAGACGACGGACTTCACCCCGATCGCGCTCCAGGTCGCTAACTCCAAGGCCGACGCGGTCATCCTCGGCACGCAGCTTCCTGACGCGGTTGCCTTCGCCAAGACCTTCATCCAGCAGCAATTCAATCCCAAGACCATCATCGAGACCACTGGACCCGATCAGGGAGCCGACTACTCGGGGAAGCTCGGCGCGAATACCGAGGGCATCATGGTTCCGGCGGGCTGGACCGCAGACGCAACGGCCTACGGCAATGACAAGTTCGTAAGTGCCTTCATCGCCAAGTATGGAGGCACGTCAGCCGACATCAGCGCTGACGCGGCTGAGGCTTACAGCGTCGGCCAGGTGGTCGACGAGGCCGCGACCAAGGCAGGCAGCATCGACAACGCGAAGCTGATCACCACCCTTCATAGCGGTACTTATCAGACCGTCCAGGGTCCGATGTCCTTCGACGCGACAGGCAAGCCGCAGGGCGGAGTTGGTGTCTACATCGAGCAGTGGCAGGGCGGCAAGGCGATCTTCGTATACCCGGCCAGTGTCGCGGCAGCCAAGCCTGAGTACCCCAAGAACACCTGGAAGTAACCTGAAGCGGGGACGGTGAGCTCGAGCCGCCGTCCCCACTCAAACGCATAGAACATGACCCTGGTCCTCGAAGCGGCAGTCCTTGGCGTCCTCACAGGTGGCGTGTACGCCCTCATGGCCTCGGGCCTCACGTTGATCTTCGGGGTCATGCGCATCATCAACGTGGGCCACGGTGCCCTCGTGGTACTAGGCGCTTATCTCAGCTTCGCCGCCTCGCGATCGTTGGGCATGGACCCGTTCGTCACACTCGTGATCACGATGCCAGTCATGTTCGTGCTGGGACTCGTGCTGCAGAGCGTCTTCATCCGCCCGCTTAAGACCGACCGTGAGGCGCTCTCGGTGCTCGTGACTTACGCGCTCGCCTTGGGCATCGAGGGCCTGCTCGGTTACTTCTTCACCGCCAACTACGTGCAGTTGAAGGCCTGGTACGACACGGCGAGCTTTCCGATCGGCGACTTCCGCGTCACCTATGTCTATGTGTTCGGCTTTCTGCTGTGCCTTGCGATCTTGGGCGTGATGTTCCTCGTGCTTTACCACACGACGTTTGGCGCCTCGATCAGAGCCACCATGCTCAACCGTACGGCGGCACAGTTGATCGGGATCGACGTCGATCGTGTGTCAGCCGTCGCGTTCGGCATCGGGATGGCGACGGCCGCGGCCGGCGGCGTCGTGTTCGGGATCACTACCGCCTTCAACCCCGGCAGCCACTACGACCTGATTTCGCGACTGCTCACGATCATCGTCCTGGGCGGACTCGGCAGCCTGCGCGGCGCCATCGTCGCAGCGCTGATCATGCTGGTTTCGGAGGACATCACGGCCGTTGTCATCTCACCCGTCTGGGCGAGTTTCGTCTTCTTCGTCATCCTGGTGCTGGTTCTGCTGTTCAGGCCGCAGGGGCTATACGGCGTTCGCGTGCGCGAACGAATCTGAGAGTGGTGCTCCAGGCCGGCGTCTTGAAAATCGCCGGAATCATCGTCCTGTTCGCCATAGCGCTTGCGCTGCCGGCCATTGCTCCGGACCCGGCCACGACCAACATCGCCGTCTTCACGATGATGTACGTCGGTCTCGCCACAGCGTGGAACATCATGGGCGGCTACACGGGATACATCTCCCTGGGTCACGCGGGCTTCTTTGGGTTCGGTTCGTACACTCTCGGCCTGCTCCTCGCCCACCTCGGCGTCGCAGCTGGCTATACGCCCTTTCTTCTGGTCCCCGTGGCAGGTCTCGCGACCGCTGTGCTCGCGCTTGGGATCGGCTGGTTTGCGCTGCGGACTCGGGCCGCCACCTTCGTCATCGTGACGATCGCCTTCATGTTCATGCTGCAGCTGCTTGCAGAAAACCTGGTGGGTCTGACCGGTGGCGGCGGCGGGCTGGGCTTTCCGGTGCCGCCGTGGAGCGGCGACTACTTCAACACCCCGTACTACTACGCGATGCTGGCACTCGCGACTCTAGCCCTCGGGATCTCATGGCGGATCCGTCGCTCGAAATTCGGCCTCGGCCTGCTTGCGATCCGCGATGACGAGGACAAGGCCCTTGCAGTCGGCGTACCAACACGCGCTTTCAAGCTGACCGCCTTCGTCGTGAGCGCCGCGCTCGTAGGGATGATCGGCGCCGTCTACGGCTATTACGTGACCTACATCTACCCGCAGTTCGTGGTCGATCCGCTTATCGGCATCTCAATGGTGCTGATGGTCTTCCTTGGCGGGCTCGGCACTCTGAGTGGCCCGGTGCTCGGAGCTCTCATCCTCGAACCCGCGCAACTCTGGCTCGCTTACAACTACGGGGCGAGCCGCCTTTATCTCGTCCTGTACGCCGCGGTCTTCCTAGCCGTGATCCTGGTCTTGCCTCGCGGCATCGTCCCTTCGCTGACTGTGCTGATCGAGCGGAGGCGGATGCGAACCCCACCCGCCGCACCCGCGCCGCAACAGGCCGTGATGCCGTGAGCCTTCTTGAGATCGACAACCTCTCGAAGCGATTCGGCGGTGTGGTCGCTGTGGACGAATGCTCGATCGCCGTCCCTGCGGGAAGCATCACCGGGTTGATCGGACCCAACGGCTCGGGCAAGACCACCGTCTTCAATATGGTCACTGGCTTCATCCCCAAGGACACGGGCACGGTGAGCTTCAAGTCGAAACCCATCGACGGCCTCGGACCCGACCGGATCTACCAGCTTGGCATCGGTCGCACCTTTCAGCTGGCTCGCATCTTCCCCCGGCTCACTGCTCTGGAAAATATGCTGGTGCCCGTGCGACGTAAAGGCCTCCGCGCACTCTTTTCGCGCGCTGACTGGAGCGATGAGCGGGTCCGAGCCATGGAGATGCTCGAGTTCTTGGACATCGCTCAAGTCGCGAACACGGTCGGCGGCGCGCTGTCCTACGGACAGCGCAAGCTGCTCGAGCTCGGCGCCGTACTCATGGCCGAGCCCGAGCTCGTCCTGCTCGACGAGCCGGCCGGCGGCGTCAACCCGGCCCTGCTGGAGAAGATCGGGGAGCACATCCGCCGCCTGAACTCGCGTGGGATCACGTTTCTCGTCGTCGAGCACAACATGAGCTTCGTCATGAACCTCTGCACCGAAGTCGTCGTCCTCCACCGGGGACGGGCGATAGCCTCTGGCAAGCCGGACTCGGTGCGTCAGGAGCCTGCCGTCCTCGACGCCTACCTGGGAGCCTGAGATGCCAGTCCTCCTGGAGCTCGTCGGGGTCAGGGCAGGCTACGGCGGCGGCGACATCCTGCAGGGCGTCGATCTCAACATCGACGAAGGCAGCCTGACCTGCATCGTAGGGCCGAACGGCGCCGGTAAGTCCACGGTTCTGCGTGTCATCAGTGGCCTGCTCCGCCCGAGCATGGGAACCGTTCGATTCCGCGGCGAATCGCTGGCCGGCCGCAGCCCGCGCGCGATACTTGCCCGCGGCATCGTGCAGGTGCCGCAGGAACGCAGCCTGTTCCCGACCATGAGCGTTTGGGAGAACGTGCGCCTGGGCGCTTTCAGCGTCCGAGACCGCCGGCTGGTCGAGCGGCGCCTCGCAACCGTATGCGAGATGTTCCCCATCGTCGCCGAGCGTCGCCGCGAGCCCGCAGCTTCTCTTTCCGGAGGGCAACAGAAGCTCGTCGAGTTTGCTCGCGCCCTGATGCTCGAACCGGCCCTGCTCATACTCGACGAGCCTTCGATGGGTCTCGACCCCAAGACACGCACCCTGGTCTTCAACACCGTAAAAGGTATGAACCAGTCCGGACGCACGCTGCTGCTGGTGGAGCAGAACGCGCGCTCGGGTCTGGGCATCGCCTCGCATGGGGTGGTGATGGAGAGCGGGAGAGTGCGCCTCGAAGGTCCCGGCATCGACGTGTTGAACAATCCAGAAGTCGCGCGGCTCTACCTGGGAGCGACGGCGTGAGCGGCTACGACATCATCTTCGCCGGCGCGGGGCACAACAACCTGGTCACAGCCGCCTACGCGGCTCGCGCCGGGTATAGCGTGCTGGTGCTCGAGGGTGCGCCGCGCATCGGCGGGAACACCACTTGCGAAGAACTGACCTTGCCGGGCTACATCCATGACCCATGCGCGACCGCGCACAACCTGATCCAGAGCAACCCTCTGATGCGAAACAACGAGCTCGGGCTCGATCGTTACGGGCTCAAGTACCTCTACCCCGATCCTGTGTTCACGATGCCGTTTCTGGACGGCGCTTCCATCACGATGTGGCGCGACCTCGACCGAACATGCGCTGAGCTGGAGAGGTTTTCGAAGCCCGATGCCAAGGCCTATCGCGAGCTGCTCGCCCACTGGGACATGATGGCGCCGGCCGTTAACGCCGAACGAGCCTCCGCCCCCCTTCCGCCCGACGAGGTCGACGCAGCCATGCGCCAGACCCCGCTGGGAGAGGAAATGCTTCGCATCCGTCGCGCGAGCGCGTTGGACATTATCAAGGAGCGATTCCGCGAGGAGCATGTGCGCGCGTTCTTCGCGTGGATCGCGTTCATGACCCTACACCCGCTCGACGAACCCGAGACAGGACTGATGGCGTTCTCACTCGTTGCGGGGCGACAGCGCTTCAGCTGGATCCTGCCAGAGGGAGGTTCGATCCGGCTACCCCTGGCGCTCGCGCGCATCATCGAAGAGAAGGGCGGCACGGTGCTGACGTCGAAGCCAATCGTGCGGATCGCCGTCGAACGCGGTCGCGCGACGTCGGTGGAGACGGCGGACGGCTCGACATATGAGGCCGGTAGAGCGATCGTATCCACGATCCACGTCAAGCACCTTGGCGGCATGGTCGGCGAGGAGCATCTGCCGGCCGCGTACCGCGCCGGCGTCGAGAGATGGGAGCCCAATCTCACCATGTTCGCAACGCATTACGCGTTGAGCGAGCCTCCGCTGTTCAAGACAGAGAGCGGTGCGGAGCCGAGCGTGACGGCCGGTGCGCTGGAATCCTTGGAGGCGTATGAAGCCATGCTGAGGGCCTATCGAACTGGGCATATCGATCCAGACGAGCCCGTATTTCTGGCTCTGACCCCGACCGTGATCGATCCATCACGGGCGCCGGGAGGCAAGCACACTTTCAAGCTCGTCAGCTTCCTGCCATACGAGCTCGCCGAGGGGCCGGAACAGTGGGACCAGATCAAGTCCGACCTGTCGAACCAGCTCTTCGAGAAGCTTGCCCGCCTGACGACCAACCTTTCGAGAAACATAGTCCTGGCCGAACACGTGGACAGCCCACTCGACCTCGAGCGGCGCAACCCAGCCAACTGGCGCGGCTCGTGCCATGGCGGTGCGAACTCGCCCGGGCAGAGCGGGTACTTTCGGCCGGTTGAGGGCTGGTCGCACTACCGCACTCCGATCGACGGTCTTTATCAGAACGGCGCGTGCACGCACCCTGGCGGCTCGGTATCGGGCCTTCCCGGCCGCAACTGCGCCGAGGTCTTGCTGCGCGACCTTGGCTCGAGCCTGCAGGAAGCGATCGCGACCAAGGACACGGTGACACCGTGAGCACCCAGGAAACCACCAACCGGGTGCAGGTCGCGGCGCACCACTGGCGACCGCGATTCGTCGCCAACGGCATCGATGTGAACGACTTCGACGAGACAGTCGCAAAGACCACCGAGTGGAAGGACTGGGGCGTCAACTGGCGGACCGTCGGAAAGATGCACGAGGGCCTTGGTATGGAGGCTCACGAGCGTGGTCGCTATCTTTCCGCCGCCCAGGCCTTTCAACGGGCGGCGTGGTGCTACCACCTCGGCAAGTTCCTTTGGTTTGAAGACCTCGAAATACACGCCGAGCTGCGGGACCGCTCGGTTGCGGTCTATCGCGAGGCTCTCCCCTACCTCGATCCGGAAGGCGTGCGGCTCGAGATCCCGTTCGAGGGCAGGTTCATCCCCGCCAACCTGCGGCGCCCCAAGGCGGCCAGCCGGCGTCCCCTGGTGCTCATCGTCCCCGGACTCGACTCATCTAAGGAGGAGCTCTTTGCCATCGAGGAAGAGTTCCTTCGCCGCGGCCTCGCGACCCTGACGATGGATGGCCCGGGCCAATCGGAAAACGCGGTCCATTTCGCGATCCGGCCGAACTGGGAAACGGTGGTCACGCCCGTGCTGGATGAGCTCGCGCGTCTAGAGCTCGATGTCGACCTGGAACGCATCGGGCTCATGGGCATCAGCATGGGTGCGATCTACGGGCCGCGCGCAGCTGCTCACGAGCCTCGGATCCGTGCCCTCGTGGCGCTGGCGGGACCCTACAACCTGGGCGACTGTTGGGACGCGCTCAATCCTCTCACCAGGGGAGGCTACGTGTTCTACACCAAGTCCTCGGATGAAGGTGAGGCCAGGCGTAAGGCCTACACGCTGAACCTCGAGGGCGTTCTCGAGCACGTCACCCAGCCGATGCTGGTCATCCACGGCGCGAAGGATCGGCTGTTTCCACCGGCCCAGGCTGAGCGGATCGCTCGCGAAGCGCCCAACGCCACCCTCGTCATGTACCCCGATGGAAACCACGTCTGCAACAACATCGCCTACAAGTACCGGCCGCTGATGGCCGACTGGCTGGCCGAAAGCCTGCGTGACTGACGACGCGGGTTATCCGCGCTTTTCAGACGAGGAGTTCACACGGCGCCACGCCGCGCTGCGGGAAATCATGGAAGCGAACTCTCTGCACGCGATGCTGCTCTTCGGAAACCGGGCTGCCCACAACGAGATCCAGTACCTGACCAACCACATGGTTGCCTTCGAGGGTCTGCTCCTCTTCCCCGCCAAAGGCGAGATGGTCCTGTGGGTCAACTATGTCAACCACCAGGCGACCGCGCGACGCGTCTCGATCGTCGACGACGTTCGATGGGGCGGGGACGACATCGCCGAAACGGCTGCCGCAGAGCTGAGTCATAACGGCCTCAGTTTGGCGCGGATCGGAATCGGAGGCCCCCTGACCCATTCGCGTTGGATGACGCTGCACCGGCTCTGTCCTGAGGCTGAGCTCGTCGACGTCCAGCACGTTCTGACCAGGCAGCGGCTGGTCAAGAGCGAGGAAGAGATCGGTTGGGCGCGCCGCGGCGCCGAACTGAGCGACCTGGCCATTGAAGCCCTTGCCCGAGAGGTGCGGCCAGGACTGTCCGAGCATGAGCTGGCCGCGATCGCGCAGTCGGCGTATTACCCGTTGGGTGGGCGGACGCACATCCATTACATCGGGACGACACCGATGGGGGCACCCGCGCTGTGCGCGCCGGCGCAGATTCAGTTATCGCGTCAGCTCGCCGCCGGCGACGTCATCCTCACGGAGCTCAGCGCGATGCATCACGGATATTGGGGGCAGATCCTCCGATGCTTCACCGTTTCTGCCGCTCCGACCGCCGAATACGTGCGCGCGCACGAGGTAGCGGTGACCATTTTCAATGGTCTGATTGGAAGGTTGCGCGACGGGGCGACCTCGGATGAGTTGATGGACGTCGCCGAGGGCATTCATCTGGCCGGCTACACGATCTGCGATGACCTGGTGCACATGGCAGTGGGTGGCGTTTATGCGCCGTATCTGCGCACACGACGGACTACTCACGGCACGGCGCCCAGCTTCACGTACCGAAAGAACATGCTCGTCGTCGTGCAGCCGAATGTAGTCAGCGTGGATCAGCGCATGGGCGTTCAGGTTGGAGAAATGGTGCGAGTCACCGAAACCGGCGTTGAAAGGCTGCATCGAGCGCCGCTCGAGTTCATCCGCTGCGGCTGATCGACGCTTGATCAGTCGCCCAGCGCGGTTCCGTTCAGCGTTGTCTCGAGCGCGACCGGAATCGGATGCCGCAGGCTCTGCGCCGCGTGGCAGGCGCGCTCCGCGTGAGCCGCGAGCCTCTTCACCTGTTCAGCGCCTGCCGGGCTGACTATCTCGAGCCTGATGTCAACCCGCTCGAAATATGCGGGGGCGTCATCGACGTCGTACTTTTCGGTGTTGCGAAACGTGGCCCGCACGTCGGCGGTGGCGTCGTCGATGGCTACCTCGTACAGTGGCGCGAACCGCGCCACCTGAGTCAGCAGTCAAAACGCAGTGCCCATCATCAGGAACTGGAGCGGGGACGCGCCCTTTTCGGTGCCGCCGCGAACCAGAGGCTCGTCTGCCTCGACGACGAACTTGCCCATACGCCCTTCGAGGTGGACATCCTCGATAATTCGCGCCACAGCGCGCGTCGTGATAGTGCGCTGGGCCGGTTGCTTCGCGCTCATCTCCGCTCGAAGGCGTTCGATTTCGCGCATCTGCTTCTGTAAGTCAACGCGGCCCCGGCGAGGACCTGGCTTCTGGCTCACCCCATCAAACTCTAGGGCAGCGATGGCACGGAAGACATCATGACGATCAGATTTGGCTCCGGACCAGGGATTCGAACCCTGAACCTTGCGGTTAACAGATCGCTGCGCCCCGTTCAGAAATGGCGGCCTGAATTCGCTGAGTGCCGCTGAGTATCGCCGTTTGCCACGGTTTATCGCCGGCGTTGCTGTACGAAACGCTGGCGATATGGGGCGACGACCCGGATGCCAGTCAGAGGATGGCTTGGAGTCCGCCTTGTCATCCCCGACCGATGAACGGCATCTTCGTAGCCATCACGGTCATGAACTGAACATTGGCATCGAGCGGGAGGCTCGCCATGTACAGGACTGCGCGCGCTACATGCTGGACGTCAATTCGTGGCTCGATCTCGATATCCCCGTTCGCTTGCATGACGCCCTCGACCATTGGCAGCGTCATCTCGGTGGCCGCGTTGCCGATGTCGATCTGGCTGCACGCAATGTCGTACTTGCGGCCGTCGAGAGATGTTGACTTGGTCAAGCCCGTGATCGCGTGCTTCGTCGCCGTGTATGGAGCAGAGTTCGGCCTCGGAGCGTGGGCAGATATGGAGCCATTGTTGACTATCCGTCCACCACGAGGCTCCTGACTCTTCATGATCTTGATCGCCTCCTGTGTACAGAGAAAAGCGCCAGTCAGATTCACGGCGACCACCGAACTCCATTGTTCGTAAGTGAGGTCTTCAAGCGGCACCGATGGAGCTCCTGAGCCCGCATTGTTGAAAAGTAGATCTAGCCGCCCGAAAGTCCCGGCGGTCTCGGCGAAGAGAGCCTCGACGGAACGTGGGTTGGCGACGTCTGTCGGAACAGCTAGCATTCGAGCGCCCAGCCTGGAACCCTCCGCCGCGGTGAGCTCCAAGGGCTCTTTCCGACGGCCAGCTACAACGACCGCATAACCTTCTGCCGCTAGGGCAAGGGCAACCCCCCTCCCGATTCCACTGCCTCCACCGGTGACGACGGCAACCTTCGCCAGCGAACCCATTCCCTTCTCCTTTTAGAGCGTCTCGCCGCCGACTCTCCGTGAGAGTACCTTGCGCCCTAGCCGTTCGCTACGAACCTGATAGCCTGACGGCCGGTGGCCGCGCGCGTCGTTTGCTTGTCTCCCTACTCCAAGGAACAGGTCGAAGGCCTATTCGCCGGCCGTCAGTCGGTGGAGGTTGTGACCGTCCCTGATCCGCCGGCGCCCGAGGCGGTGATTCGGGAGTGTTCGATGGCTGAGCTCGTCATCGCCGACAAGCGACACAAACACCGCCTGCCCCGCCAGGTCCTGGAGCAGATGCGCCGCTGCCTGCTGATCCAGATGCCCGCGGTCGGTTTCGACGTCGTCGACCACCGTGCGGCTGCCGAGTTCGACATCGCGGTCGCCAACTCCGCCGGCTACAACCGGGAGGGCGTCGCCGACTGGACGGTTATGGCGATCCTGAACCTGGTCCGCCAGGGATCCTGGGGCGATCGGCGGCTGCGGGAAGGCGGCTGGCCCAAACCCGAGATGCTGGGCCACGAGCTGGCCGCGCTCACGGTCGGCATCGTTGGCCTGGGCAACGTGGGTTCCGCGCTGGCCACCCGACTGCTTCCCTTCGGTCCCCGCGTGGTCTACACCGACATCGTGGAGAGGCGTTTCGCCGGCGTGGAGCGCGTCACCTTTGTCGACCTGCTGGAGCTTGCCGACGTGGTCTGCGTGCATGTGCCCCTGGACCAGACGACCCACCACCTGATCGACGCGAGGGCGCTCAAGCGCATGCGGAGAGGTGCTTTCCTGGTCAACGCCTCGCGCGGGCCGGTGGTGGACGAGAAGGCGATCATCGCCGCCTTGGAGTCGGGCCACCTGGGCGGCGCCGGGCTGGACGTCTTCGAGCATGAGCCGACGCCTGCCGACAACCCGCTTCGGCGGATGGAGAACGTCTTCTTATCACCCCACGTGGCCGGCTACACCGCGGAGGCGGAGGCACGGGCGCTGGAAATGGTGCGCGACAACCTGACCCGGGTGTTGGAGGGCGAGGAGCCGTTCAACGTGGTCAACGGGGTCAGGCTGGGCGCTCGGCTCAGGCGGTGACGCGCGCCGAGCTGGATCCATCCGTACTGGAGGCGCTCAAGCTCTTCGACTCGCCCACCCTGAGCAATGCCATCGAGACCTTTGCGATCCGGCCGCGGGACGAGGGCTACATGTCAATGGACGTCCGGTGCATGTTCCCCGAGCTCGGGCCGCTGGTCGGATATGCGGCGACCGCAACAATCCGTGCGCGTGGGCCGGTGCAGGGCGACCAAACAGCGCTGTATCAGCATGTGCGCGATGTGCCGGGGCCGCGTGTGGTCGTGGTGCAGGATCTGGACGAGCCGCCTGGTTCCGGCTCGCTCTGGGGCGAGGTGAATGCCACCATTTTCGGAGCCCTCGGCTGCGCCGGCTGCGTCACCGACGGCTGCGTCCGCGACCTGAAAGAGGCGCGCGCAATGGGCTTCCAGTTCTTCGCCCGCGGGCCGGGCGTGTCGCATGCCTACGTGCGGGTGGAGACCGCCGGCCAGCCGGTGACGGTGGGTGGGCTGCGCGTCCGGCCGGGTGATCTCATCCACGCCGACCAGCACGGCGTGCTGTTGATTCCGCGCGAGTTCGCGGCCGAGTTGCCGGCGGCGGCCGAGCGAGTGATCAGTTCGGAGCAAAGCCTGCTGAGCTGGGTGCGCTCTTCAGAGTTCGATGCCGACGAGCTGATCGAGAGGCGGCGCGTCAAGCACTAATCGATCACGCCGGCTCCCAACCCACGAGCATAGACGTCCGCGAAAAAAGCACAGAGGACGGCCACCGGGGCCACGCCGATGGTGACGGCGGCAAACGTGAAACCTGAATCGGAGATGTCGACGCTGGTCGATCCCACCGCCGCCACCAGCGTTTGAGCGTTCTCGTCCGACACGAAGGCGAAGGCGTAGAAGTAATCGTTGAAGACGATCGCCAAGCCGAAGAGAAGGACCGCGGCCAGCGCGGGCGCAGCCACTGGCCCGACCACCTTCAGCAGCACATCGCCGATGCGGGCGCCCTCGACCCGGGCCTGGTCGATCAGATCTCGCGGAAGGCCGCGGAAGAAGGACCAGAGCACCCAGGTTCCGAAGGGGATCACCAGGCTCGGGTAAGTGACGATCAGAGCTAGAGGCGAGTTGAGGAGGTGAAGCCCGCTGAGCATGGTCACAAGGGGTAGGAAAAGGACTCCCTGTGGAAGTAGGTAGGTTGCGAAGAGCGCGACGACGATGCCCCTGCTGTAAGGCACGTCCAGGTAGGCAAGCGCGTATCCGGCGAGGAGGCTCGCCACGAGGCTGATGGCCAACGTGCTGATCATCACCAGCGCGGTGTTGGCCAGCCACTGCTGGAAAGTGTGAGATGAAAGCAGGTCCGTGTAGTTGGTCCAGTAGGGACTGTCCGGCCACCATGGGTTGCCTCGGATCAGCTGCTCGTCGGCGGGCTTGAGGGAGGCAACCAGCATCCATTCGAACGGCGCCAGCGCGAAGATGAGCAGGAGCGCCAGGAATATCAGCCAGGGCGCCTGCCTCAGCGCTTTGCTCACTGCCGGCCCGCCACCCTCACCACGAAGACCAGCACCACCAGGTAGACGGGGATGATCGACAGGGCAACTGCAGTGCCTACCCCCAGGGCGCCGTCCCGTAAGGCGATCTGGAATGCCATCGTACTGACGATGGTGGTCTCGTTGGCAGGCCCGCCACCGGTCAGCAGATGAACGATGGCGAAGTCGCCAAAAGTGCCGACCACGGAAAGGACGGTGCCGAGGGCCAGGGCCGAACCCAGGTAAGGCACCACCATCTCCCAGAGCCGGCGCAGCGGCCGAGCTCCATCGATGATGGCCGCGTCCAGAACATCGGCTGGGACCGAGCGCAGCGCCGCCAGCAGCAGCACCCCGAACAGGGCCGTCCCGTGCCAGACGTTGACAGTGATCAAGCTCGCCATCGGCAGCGGTCCCACTCCCAACCAGGCGATGGAGTCCGGGACCAGGTGGGCCTGCAGCAGCAGGTAGTTGATTCCGCCGTGGACGTTGCTGAAGAGGTAGTACCAGGCCACGGTGCCGATCACGACCGGGAAGACGAAGGGCAGGAACAGGAGGGCGTAGACCACCCGTCGGCCGGGAAAGCTACGCGCCAGAGCCAGAGCCATCAAGAGCCCGAGGCCGACCTTGATCACGGTGCTCAGGCTGGTGTAGACGGCGGTGTTGCGCAGCGCGTCCGCGTAGGTGCCCTGATGAAGCAGGTACAGGTAGTTCGCGAGTCCGATGAAATTGCCCGACTCGCCGACCTGGGCGTCCGTGAAACTGAACCAGACGGAAGGCCCAGCGGGTAGGCGATCACCCCGATCACGAACAACAAGGCCGGCGCCAGGAGCAGCGCCGGAACCACAAGTCGCCTAGGGCGAATAGCGGACGAGATACCGTACCCCTCAGCCTTTGACGGCGCCCGCAGTCATGCCGGCGACGAAGTAGTCGACGAAGAAGGAATACAACACGGCGACCGGGACCGAGCCCAGAAGCGCAGCGGCCATGAGCTCGCCCCAGAAGAACTCGTCACCGTGGATGAGCTCTTGCGTAACGCCGACCGGGATGGTCTTGACCAGGCTGTCATTCATGAAGATCAGCGCGTAGAGGAATTCGTTCCACGAGAGGGTGAAGGCAAACAGCGCGGCGGCAAGTATGCCCGGGACTGCCAGCGGGATGGCGATCCGCAGCATGGCCTGGATGCGGGTAGCTCCATCCACCAAGGCCGCCTCCTCCAGCTCACGCGGTATGCCTTTGAAGAAGCCCATCAGCATCCAGGTGCAGAACGGGATCAAGAAGGTCGGATACGTGAGGATCAGTGCCCACAGATTGTTGAACAGATGGAGCTCTCGGATGACGAAGGTCAGCGGTAGGAAGAGCAGCGTTGGTGGCACCAGATAGGTGACGAAGATTCCCCAGCCGATGGAGTCGGCGCCGCGGTAACGCAGCCGTGCCAGCGAGTAGCCGGCGAGGACACTGCAGAAGAGGGAGATGAGCGTGGAGACGATCGCCACGATCGCTGTGTTCAACGCCCAACGCGGGAAGTTCGTTTGAGTGAAGAGGTGCTGGTACCACGCAAGGGTCGGATCCCGGACCCACAGCGGGCTGACCGAGAAATCGAACAGCTCGGAGGCCGACTTGAACGACGTGACCGCCATCCAGTAGAACGGAAACAGCGTCACCACCAGGAAGAGGAGCAGCGGGATGTAGATGCGGATCGCGCGGCCGGCCAGGCTGTCGCCGATGACGCGGCCGGCCCTCGGCTTGCGAGTCTTGGGCGTCATAACCCCAGGCTGGGCAGACGGGGCGGTGCTTTGCACAGCCATCTACTCGGGCCTTCGGAGCATGAACAGGACGATGGCGACCACGATTGTGAGCAGGGGGAAGAGCACCAGCGAGATGGCGGCTCCCAGGCCGATGGCGCCCCCCGGGATACCCCATTGGTAGGCCCAGATGGAAAGCAGCTGGGTGCTGTTGTATGGGGCACCGTTCGTGAGCACGAACGGCCCCTGGAAGTCGGCGAAGGTGAGGATGGTCGAGAGCAGCAGCACGACCAGCAGCACCGGTCGCAGCAGCGGAAGCGTGATGTTGGTGAACTGTTGCCTACGGCTGGCGCCGTCGACCCGGGCCGCCTCGTAGAGGTCGACCGGGATGACCTGCATGCCGGCCAGGAAGGAGATGGCGTAAAAAGGCGTGCCGCGCCAGACGTTTACCACCATCAGCGCCGCCATCGCGTTGGCGGGCACTCCGAGCCAGTTGGGTCCTGGATAGTGCACCAGGTGTGTGTTCACCAGGAGCCAGTTGAGGACGCTGAACGTGGGGTCGAACATCCACCTCCAGGCCTCGTAGCTGAGCACGGTCGGGATGATGTAGGGAAGGAGCAGGGCCGCCCGGACGAAGCGTCGAAACGGGAAGACCTGGTTCAGCAACAGCGCCATGACCAGCCCGAGGCCAAGCTTGAACACGGTCGTGACCCCTGTGTAGAGGAAGGTGTTTACCACAGCCTCGTAGAAGACGCCGTCCGTGTTCCGAAACTCGAAGCGGTAGTTCCCGAGACCGATGAAATTACCCACGTTCCCGAGCTCGGAGTCCGTAATCGACAACCAGATCCCGAAAAGGAAGGGGTACAACAAAAAGATGCCCAGGACGAAAAGGGTTGGTACGAGCAGGAGATACCCGAGCGGCGCCTCACGGTCATAGATCCGCACGCGACGGTGCCAGACGGGGACCGCGTCAGCTCGGGTCGCGGTCCCCATCTCTAAGAGCCCACGCCAGCTGCGGTCAGGGCCGCTCGAAAATCGCCTTCAGCGACGTTTCCGCCGCTGAGACCGCGGCTTCAATGTCACCTGTGCCGCCGTTGGCCAACGCCTTGGCGAACATG
>WNFC01001830.1_pt1 | contig 34665 bp, 37 predicted proteins | sample 5400541 | NCBI WGS metagenome assembly WNFC01 (sample SAMN13153342, study PRJNA577476) | soil metagenome | isolation source: 120 cm saprolite under Douglas fir tree site 2 hole 2 replicate 1 | place: USA:California | collected 2015-04-18
TCGGCCAGCTTGAAGCCGACGCCCTCGTGCTTGATGATCGGCCTGCCAAAGGCGACCCGCTGGGTGGCGTAGTCAAGGGCGAACTCGTAGGCGGCGCGGGCGATGCCGATGGAGCCGACCGCGACCGCCGGCCGCGAGTGCTCGAGCATGAGGAGCGCCCCCAGGGCGCCCGGCCCGGCCTCCGGATCGCCCGGTTCACCGCCCAGCCGGTTCTCGACCGGCACCAGGCAGTCCTCCAGGATCACCTGGGCGGTGTGCGACGCCCGGACGCCGAGCTTCTTCTCTTTGCGCCCCATCCGCAGGCCCGGGTTTCCCTTCTCCACTACGAACGCTGCGATCCCGGCGGGGCCCAGGCTGCGGTCGGTGGTGGCAAAGATAACGTGCAAGTCGGCGATGCCGCCGTTGGTAATGAACTGCTTGGTGCCGTTGAGGACGTAGCCACGCTCGCCGCGGGTGGCGGTGGTCTGGATCGCCATGGCGTCGGAGCCGGCTCCGGGTTCCGTCAGCCCCATGGCCCCAATCAAGGGAGTCTTGGAGCGACAGAACTCGCCGATCCAGCGTTTCTTCTGTGCCTCACTGCCGGTGGCCAGAATGGCCGTGGCCGCCAGACCAGTGCTGGTGATGGCGACCGCGATCCCGGCACAGCCCCAGTGCAGCTCCTCGGCGATCAGCATGTTCGAGATTGGGTCCAACCCGCCGCCCCCGTAGACCTCGGGCATGGAGGCCACCGGCGTCAATCCCACCTCGTGCGCCTTGTTCAGGACCGGCCAGGGAAACTCCTCCGTCTCGTCATAGTGGGCCGCCACCGGTCGGATCTCCTTCTCGGCAAACTGGTGGGCCAGGGTGCGGATCTCCTCTTGCTCCCGGGTCAGGGTGAAATCGAGTGCCATCTCAGTTCTCCTTCTCCGTGGCGAAGTCCACTTCGGCCACACCTTTGTTGAAGACTTTTTCGCCTTTCTGATTCTCGACCCGCACCTCGACCGTCAGCCGGCGGGCGTCGGCGTCCTTGGCGACCACGGTGCCGGTGCAGCGAAGCTCGTCCCCGGGCAGCACCATGCCGCTGAACCGACCGTGGAACCCCGCCATCCGGCGCCGGTCACCCAACCAGTCGGTGACCAGCTGGGCCCCGAAGGCCATGGTCAGCATCCCATGGGCGATGACCCCCGGAAGCCCCACCGAGCGAGCGAAGACGTCGTCCAGGTGGATCGGGTTGCGGTCTCCGGAGGCCTCGGCATACGCCCGGATCTGCTCCACCGTCACCGTCTTGCGCAGCTCGGGGAGCGATTGGCCGACCTGGATCCGTTCAAACGTCGGGATCACGCTGGGGTCGCGGCTCATGGTTTCCTGATGATGAACAACGCGGTGGCGCCCGATACCGGGCGGCCCGCGGGGTCGCTGGCCGCCAGCTCAAAGGTGACGAACTCCATCCCCGCCCGCTCGTTGATGGCCGTAATGCGGCCCTCGGCGGTGATCCGATCCCCGGGCTGGACTGGCCGGTGGAAGCGGAAGCTCTGCTCGGCGTGCACGAGGTGCGCCACGTCCAGCGCCACCTCCTGGTCCGACCAGAGCTGCCAGATGGGGCCGGAGCCGTACACCATCGCATAGGTGGGCGGGGCGACTAGCTCTCCGTCCTGTGCCAGGTCGCCGATCGCCTGCATGAACTCCCGGATAGACGCCTCGGTGACCTCGAAAGGGGCCGACTCGTAGCGGCGGCCGACGAAGCGAGGGTCGGTCATGCTCAGTTCAGGAGTCCCTGGAGCTTCATGGCCAGGGCCATATCGCCCTTGACCTTGAGCTTCTGCTGCATGAAGGCGGTGACGGCGTTGAGCTTGCCGGTGGCGATGTTCATCCAATCCTCGGTCGACGCCACAAAGGTGGTGTTGGGCGATTCGGCCGGACCCGAGTCCAGGGTGAGCTGGCCGTCCTGGATCCGCAGCGTCCAGCTTTCGCCGGTCAGGTCGAACTGGTAGGTGGCATTCAGGCCCTTGATCTTGTCGGGCTTGGCGGCAATGCGCTTCTCGATTTCGGTGAACACTTCGCGGGCGTCAGGCATGGGTCGCCTCCTTGGGCTGATGGGTGGCTCCGTGTAAGAACAACGCGGCGCAGGCACGCGCCAGTTCGTCGGGTCGCTGGTCGCGTGCGCCAGGGTGAAAATGCCGCCAGTAGGCGAGCTGGCTCCCCATCCCGATCAGGGCAAAGGCGGCGACCTCAGGGTCGGCGATGCCAGCGGACTCGAAGGTGGGCCGGAATCCTTCGGCCAGCGTCTCATGCAGCTGCCGCTGGCCGGCTTCGAACGCCGGGTCGATTCCCAACCCCTCGACCTGCAGCCGCCGGTTCCAATCGCGGTACTCGTCGTAGAACTCGAAGTAGGCGGTGAGCCCGGCCACCACCTTGCGCGCCGGGTCCTGCTCCTCCCGGGTGGCCCAGTAAATGCGCCGGCGCAGCAGGGTGGCCATTTCCTCCTGGAGGGCGGCGAAGATCGCCTTCTTGTCCGGGAAATAGAGGTAGAACGCCCCCTGGGAGAGGCCCGCTGCCTGGACGATCTGGCTGACGGTGGTGGCGTGATACCCGTGGCGCTCGAAGACCCGGCGGGCGGCGTCCAGCAGCTGGCCACGCCGGATCCACTGCCGCTCGGTGGTGGGGAGGGACGCCTGGCTCCTGGAGCTGACTGACACGTCAGTCATAAATGTAGCAGCTACGTTTGAGTTCCGCCAGGCACCCCCGCGCTACCCGTGATCAAGACGAAGACCTGCTGCGAAAGGCTGCCAGGACTAGCCTGGCTGGTCATGATCACGGCGGTGATCGGCCCCAACCGGGCCGCCAGGTTCCGGTCGTAGTCGCGCTGCGCGCTGGGGGGCAGGAGAGGCCGAGCGGCCGCCGCTATGGCGCCAATGTCCGCGTACAACAGGCCGGCAGGGGTCGCGGCCGCCTGGGCCAGGGCGGCCTGGTAATGCTCCGCGGTGGCAATGGTGACCCCGCTCTCATGGGCGCTGATGACGGCTTCCACCTCGCTCAGCGACGAGCCCACGATGGCGAATCCCTGGGTCACGGTGTAGGAGGGCGCGTAGCCTTCGGCGCTCAGCTGCCCGACCACCAACGTGGTGATCAGGGCGCCGTGGTAGGTGGTGTGTTGCACCGTCATGCCCTGCGTCAGGCCGGCGCTCAGGGGGGCGATGGCCTCCACCAGCCGCTGCAAGAAGCGTTCCATCCCAGATGGCTCGGTGGTCCCAATCAGGACGGCTGCTGCCGGATAGCGCGTCCGGCCGGGTTCGACTTCAATGGCGGCCTCCCCTGTCAAGCGCGCCAGGACGCCGTTCGGTCCGGTGATGCCATACGCCTGAAGCTGCGGCGCCGCCTGCTGGTCCGACTTGAAGCTTTCCACCAGCGCGGTCAGCGAGGCCTTGAGCGTGGCGGTCGCGGCAAAGCCGAAGGCGCGCTTGGGGATCCATCCTGCCATGGAGGCGGCATTGCCGGAGGTGCTCAGCGCCTCGCGGGCCGCGGCATCGAGGCGCGACGGGTCGACCTGGACCTCGAGATCCGTCAGCAGTCCGGTGGGTTTGGCCACCAGTGCGAAGGCAATCGTCCGGGTGGCGGCCAGCTGATCGAAATGAGGCAGGCTAGCGCCTAGCGGAGTCCGGCTCGACCCGGACAGCCGGCTCGTGATGCTGCGGGCCGCCGCTTGTCCATTCACATAGTGTCGGCGGGGACGCGCCGCAGCGCCGCGCGAAAGTCGACGCTGTCGATCAAGCGCGGCGTCTTGCCAGCGTCGGCATCGATGATCTCCCTGATCAGCGGGTCGGTGGTGGCCAGGATCACCGTGTGGTTCACAACGGCATAGACGATTGGCTGCTGGACCGACTCGCCGGTGGGCTTCCCGACGCTGATCGCGACGCCCCGGTAGGTCTCATCGCTCCAGGCCATCGGCCGCCCGAGCGGGCCGCCGCGCAGCCTGGCCAGGGCTGCCTTGGCCTGCGCATCATCCTTCGCGACGAGCAGGAAGGCGGCCGCCGGGGCCGTCTGGTCCTGGCCCGCACCCTCTGCCCTGACGATGAAGTCCATCTGTGGTCCCAGCCATGGACGGATGTCCCTGCTGAAGGCGAGGCCCGAGTTGGCGAACACCTGCTCTAGATACCGGTCAACGGCCGAGGTCATGTCCGCATCCGTTTTCAGGTCAGGGAAGCGGTGGGCAAGCCCGAGCAGGTTCAGCTTCTGGTTCAGCGAGGGGTCGAGATAGGCAGCCACGTACCCATCCATGCTGGCGGGCACCATTCGATCGATGGCCGTGGCTGGCTTGAGGGCCAGCGACACCGCGATGGCCGCGGCTGCCAGGCCCAAGACCGCCACTCCCCCCAGGCCGGCGGCCATGGCCCAGCGGTTGACTCGAAACCCACCCGGCGGTGGGGCCGCTGGGAGTCCAACGGAGCTTTCCCCCGGCGGCGCATCCATCGAACGTTCAACTTGGACGGAAGCGGTTGCTTGCTAGCCGGGAGTCAGGGCAGGCCCACCCGTTCGGCGAGCCGCACCATCTCGTCTGGCGAGAACCCCGTTGTCCGCCCGGCATCGTACTGCCGCTGGACCTCGACATGGATGGCCGCCACCCGAGGATCGTCCTTGGAGACTGCCGTCCCGTTTGCCGGCCGCAGGGTCGTGTTGACCCAGTAGGCGATGCCGGCCAGCCCGGAACGGTCATTCACGGTGATCCCCAGCGGCCGATCCAGGATGGCCCGGGTGTCGAAGATGTTGTAGATCTCTTCGTTCTTCAGCAACCCGTCGGCGTGGATGCCGGCGCTGGTCACATTGAAGCCCGCCCCGGCGAATGGGTAATTGGCAGGCAGCGGCGTCCCCAGGTGATCTCGGAAGTACGCCGCGGCGCGCGTGATCACCCGAGGGTCGACCCGCGGGTCCTGGCCGCGCAGCCCCAGGTAATCGATGATCAGCGCTTCCAGCGGCGGATTGCCGGTCCGCTCGCCAAACCCGAAGAGCGACCCGTTGGCCGCCGCACAGCCGTACAGCCAGGCCGCCACCGTATTGACCTCACCCCGGTGGAAGTCGTTGTGCCCATGCCACTCCAGCTGGGCCGACGGTACCCCGAGCGTCTTCGTGAACCAGTGCACGAGCCTCGGCACGCCGCGCGGCAACGCCGCCTCCGGCCAGGGAAGACCAAATCCCATGGTGTCGCAGAGCCGCCACTTGATCGGCACCCCGGCCTTCCGCTCCAGCTCCTGGAGAGCGGCCACCAGGGGGGCCACGAATCCATCCAGGTCCGCCCGGGTCAGGTCCTCCAGGTGACAGCGGGGACGCAGCCCAGCGTCCAATACGGCTTGGACAAGGGCGACGTAGTCATCGAGCACCTGCCGCCGGGTCTTCTTCATTTTCAGGTAGATGTGGTAGTCGGACGCCGACAGCAGGATGCCTGTCTCCTGTACGCCCGTGGCTACCACCGCGGGCAGGTCCTGCAGGGAGGCCCTCATCCAGGTAGTAACCTCCGGGCCGGTCAGGGCGCGACAGGCGGCGATGGCCTCCCGGTCGGCGGGAGTGTAGACGAAGAACTCCGTCTGGCGAATCACGCCGGGCCCCAGCTCGGCCAGCAGTCGATACAGGTCCACGATCTGCTCCGGGGAGTAGGGAGCACGCGCCTGCTGTCCGTCGCGGGTTTGGCTCAAAGCGCAATGGCGGGACGCGCGTGTACGGGAAGTCGTCGCGGCGGAGATTGGGCTCGGACCGATCGAGCACGAGGCTATTATAGACTTAAGTTGATTTCACATGCTATATATTGACTGATGATCCAGATCCAGGGCGAGCCCTACCTGACCGCGACCGAAGCCGCCAGCTTGCTGGGCGTCAAGCCGACCACCCTTTACGCCTACGTCAGTCGGGGGGTGGTCAAGAGCTACCGACAGGGCATCCGCCGGGCCCGCCTGTATCGGGAGCAGGATCTGCGCCGCATCCAGCACCTGCGACCCAGCAAGGGACACCATCCCCTCCCCCACGCGGCCGACTGGATGGGGGATCTCTAAGCGCTATCGCGAGCTGACACCAGTTCCCAACCGTCATGATTTGAATTCGCCAGTTCCTGCAAGGGGTTCGGGCTGGCTGCGTCTCAATCTTGGTGAGGAGGGCGGTCCCGCTCGTACTGATGGCGCTGGCCGTGTCGGGCTGCGGGCCCCTGACGGTGGCGACGCCGGCGAGCCCGACCAGTGCCCCTACCTACATCGCCGCGGTCCTGAGCGATGGACCGGTCGGCTACTGGCGGATGGGAGACACGAGCGGCACCGCCATGGCTGACCAATCGAGCCATGGAAACAACGGTGTCTATCAGGGCGGCTTCAGGCTCGGGCAGCCGGGTGCCATTGCCGGTGATGGGGACACCGCGGTCGCCTTTGATGACAAAAGCGGCGCGGCCAGCGTGCCCAGCTCAGCCAGCTTGCAGGTCAACACCGTGACGATCGAGTTGTGGATCAAGAAGACGACCGACATGGAATACGGCGTCTACGTGGCCAAAAACGTGGCTCCCGGCGGCGACGCGGGCAGCGGCTGGTTCCAGCTGCTCAACAGCCACCACAATGGCCAGCTGGAATTCCGGGTGACGGCAGACGTTGGCCCGACGGTCACTTCGTTGCAGCTGCTGGCCTTGAATACCTGGTACTACGTGGTGGCGACTTACGACGGAACGACCGCGAAGCTCTATATCAACGGCAAGCTGGACAGCAGCCTCAGCGTCACAGCCGTCCCGAAACAGACCAATGATCCGTTGACTATCGGCCGCCGGCCAGACGGGCATTTCACCAACGCGCTCATCGACGAGGTCGCCATCTACCCGACCGCCCTGTCCGCGGACCGGATCGCCGCGCACTGGCGGATCGCTTCAGCAACGCGATAGCTTGCTCAGTACTCCCGCGAACTGACACGCTCACCCCGCCCTCTCCCTCAAGGGGAGGGTGAACAGGTCCGCAAAGCGGCCTACTTTTTGATCCAGTTGCTGGCGCCGCCGGTGGCCGCCTCGATCTCGCGCTTGTGCTCGAAGGCCTCCTCCCTTGTCTGGAAGGTCATGAAGTGCCCGCGTCCATGCAGCACGTAGATCCCATCCGTATCTCGGGTGACCCTTAGCTCCGGGATATCGACGTTGTACACCTGCCCGGAGTCGGTGGCCCGGAGTCGCGGCATGAGCCGAGTTTAGACCGGATCCACCGAGCGGACGAAGCCGATTGGGATGCGGGGCGAGATGAGCGGAAGCCCGGATCTACCGGTCGGGCGCCGCAGATCGGGATGCGGGGCGTGCCGAGCCGAAGGAGGCGACGAGCACCGCAGCGAGCGTACCCGTTGGTACGTGAGCGAGGCGCGCAGGAGACGACGCCCGGATCGGCCGCATCCGCGCCCGAGATGCCAGCTCGAGCCGGTGGATTCGGGCTTAGGGAGGCGACGAGCACGTGAACGAGCGCATCCGCGCCCAAAATGCGGGTTCGTTTCGATGGATTCGGGCCTACCCCGGCTGGTCATCGACGCGACCGGTCAGGGTCGCCCGCAACAGGACGATGTATTCGGCGTGGGCCCAGACCAGGGGCCGGGCCGAGCCGGTCGGGGCTCCGGTCCCCTCCCAGACCTGCTCGGAGAGCAGCTGTTCCGGTCCCGCCCAGGCCTCGAGCTCCCGCACCAGGGGCGCCACGTCGTCACCGGCCAGCACGGCATACACCCCTCGCTCGCCTGAAAGCAGCGGCCACAGGTGCCCATGCCCGTCGGGCGGTCCGCCCAGTGTGCTCTCGCCGTAGCCATCGTGGGGGTACCGATACCACCCCGACCCGCTGCGGCTGTCGCCCCGGTCAACCGCGTCCAGCACCGCCAGCGTGCTCCGGATCCGCGGGTCTGCCGGCGGCCGGATGCCCAGCCGAACGAGCTCCAGAAAGCTGGGATCGACGATCAGCCGCTGATCGAAGGTGCCGCCCCCATTGGCGATGGTGAGCGGATCATCCGCGGTGGGGTGGCCACCGGCGGTGATCCGCAGGTAGTAGCCGCTGCCCAGCGGACCGCTGGTCACGTAGGTGAGGGCCTCGACTTGTGCATCCCACCGATCGGCCACCGCCTGCCAGCGCGTCGCTTGGGCAGTCTGCTGCCCGGCTCGAGCCCATTGCGCGGCCGCCCGCAGGGCCGCGATCTCGGCGGCCATGGTGGCCGGCGAGTACCCGCTGTTCTCCTCCCAGCGCTCCTGTTCGGTGGAGGGGCCGCGGCGCACCAGGTACTCTGCGGCCGCGGCGATGTCCGGCCCGCTCCCCGGGGCGATCCGCGGGGCCAGGCGCACGGCCAGCAGGATGGCATCGGCGGTTTCGTCGAGCTGATCGCCCGTCCACTGCCGGCGGCCGTCCAGGTCCGTGTTCTGGGGCAGGCTGCCGTCCGCCAGCTGCTGGCTTCGCATGAAGTGGACCACATCCATGGCGGTCCGCTCGTCGCCGGCCGCCAGCAGACCGCTGGCCGCGTGATAGAGGTCGCGCGGCCAGACCTTGCGGTAGCCGACATCCACGGGCGAGTCCAGAGTGGCGTTCCCCCACGGAAGCGCGAGCGAGGCCACGATCGCGCCCGGTTGCTGCCGGTCCTCGGCGGCTTTGATGATCTCGGCGCTGTGGTAGTAGAGGGCGGTGGCCCGGCCGCCAAGCGAGTCGAGGCGGGCGGCATAGCGCAGCCAGCCGTCCCGATAGGCGGCGCGCACCGCTGCGAAGCCGGCCTTCAGGCTGTCCGTGACGCTGCCGTCGGCCTGCGCCTGGCTGCTGCCCATTCCTAACGCCACCGTCCACTCACTGGCATTCGGCACCTCCCAGGTCAGGGTGATGCGGCCGGGACCGGCGCGGTCATCCCGGTGCACCAGGTCGAAGTGGCGCAGCTCTTCGAACCCGTCGTTGACGCGCAGGTAGCCGGCCGTGTGTCGGGCCATCGAGGCCGTGCTTCCGACGGCCAGCCAGCGGTCGAGCCTGGATACGTAGGCGCGGTTCGGCGCGAACCAGCCGGTTTGCCCCCGTCCGCCATCGAGGAGATGCGGCACCAGGTACGCGTAAACGTGAAAACTGCGGGGCCCGATGTACTGGGTCTGCAGGAGCACCACCGGCCGCGCCGGGTCGACGACAAATTCGGAGACCAGCACAAATCCATGGGCCGGATCGGTCACGGTGGTCTGATACAGCAAGGCTCGGTCGTCGATGACCCGGCTGACTGCGAGGCCATCGCGCATGCTGTCGAAGAGGAAGCTGGACCCGTCGGTGACCAGGTATCCGAACTGGCGCAGGTTGTCCTGGTCGACTCGGGGATAGAGGAGGTCAGCCAGGCCACCCCGGACCGCCGTGAACCAGAGGGATGACGCCGGACTCTCCACCGCCGTCCCGACGGCGACTTTGTCGCCGGTCGTCCAGACGTCCGCCGCGACCGACTGGCCGCGAGCACTGGTGCCGCCGAACGGGGCCAGCGGTGCCGTCAGCGCCAGGCTGACGAGCCCCAGCGCCGCCAGCGCCCCCGTGCGCAGCAGCCCGAGCGGGTATCGACGCCGGCGCATCAGGCCACCGGGCTTACGGGTATCGTCCTGTTGATCCTCGCAGGATAAGTTCGGTCGGCAACGGTTTGGGGGAATGGACCGCTTTACCGGCGAGGCTGTCGATCAGCAGCCGGGCAGCCTGCCGGCCCTTTTCTACGATCGGTTGGCGCACCGTGGTCAGTCCGGGATGGGCCCAGGCTGCCATCGGCAGGTCATCGAACCCCACCACCGAGAGGTCCTCCGGAATGCGGACTCCGGCGTCACGGGCCGCCGCCATCAGCCCCAGCGCCGCCATGTCGCTCATGGCCAGCACCGCTGTGGGCTGGCGGCGCGCCCGCCAGAGATTTCGAAACGCCTGGGTGCCTGCCGCGAAGGTCACCCCGCCCGGGTCGACCGTGGGAGCCGGCACCCCGGCCGCGTCGATGGCCCCCCGGTAACCGGCCAGCCGCCGGGCACCGATGCCCAGCTGCGCCCGCTGGGGGCTGGTCCGGGGCCGAACCGGGCGAGCGTCTCCAGCGCGGGGTCGCCCGCGTTGAGCCCAAGACTGATCACCCCGTCCACCGGAGCCCGCCCCACGGCGCTCTCCAGGGACCCGTTCAGGGGCGGGACCAGCAGCAGGGTCATGTCGTGCTGGGCGCACACCGCCCCGATGCCCTGCAGCAGCTCGGATACAAACGGATTCGCGAACACGACCTCCAGGGGCTGGGGGGTGAGCAGCCCGATCGAGCCATGGCGCTTGGTCGAGAGCGAGCGGGCGGATGGGTGGGGGGCGTACCCCAGCCGGCGAGCCGTGGAGAGGACCCGCGTGCGGGTCGCCACGCTCAGCTGCCCCGGCTGGTTGAAGGCAAACGAGACCGTCGTGGCGGAGACCCGGGCGGCCTTCGCCACATCCTGGATGGTGACCCGGCTCATCCTTTGACCCCGCCCACCGTGAGCCCAGATCGGAAGTAGCGTTGGAGCAAGAGGAACAGGGTCATGATCGGGACGGAGACAATCAGGGCGGCCGAGGCGAAGTAACCCCACGGGATCCGGTAGTCGTTCTGCAGGCCCCACAGGCCGACCGGGACCGTGTAGGTGTTCTCATCGGATAGCAGCGTCTGGGCCATCACCCACTCGTTCCAGCCAGTAATAAACATCAGCAGCGCGGTGACCGCCAGCGCCGGCACGGCCAGGGGCAGTGTCACCCGGAGGAACGCCTGGGTGGGCGTGCAGCCGTCCATCAGCGCGGCCTCATCGATCTCGTGCGGGATGGTGTCGAAGTAGCCCTTCAGGTTCCAGGCGGCGAACACCAGCGCCACCGAGACATACGCCAGGATCAGCCCGATGGGCGTCCCGATCAGGTGTACCAGCCGCAGGATGATGTAAATGGGGATCAGCGCCAGGACCGTGGGGAACGACTGGATGGCCAGCAGCAGGATCAGGGTCATCCGCTTGCCGGCGAACCTGAACCGCGAAAGGGCGTAGGCCCCGGTGGCCGAGCCGACCAGCCCGGCGAACATGGTGGCGGTGCAGACGATCAGGCTGTTGCGCAGCCAGGTCGGGAACGGGATCTGCGTCAGGATGTAGTGGAAGTTGTCGAGGGTGGGATGGTCTGGCCAGAGGCTCAGGGTCAGCGTGTACAGCGACTGTCCCGGCCGCACCGAGGCCTGGAGCACGAAAAAGACCGGGAAGACGGCAATGATCAGCATGGCCACCAGGAAGCCGTGAATGAGCAGGCTGGTCCCCAGGTGTCCCCGTCTCATCGGGCCTGCTCCTCCACCAGCCCGGTGTATCGCAGGCTCGTCATGGTCACGCCAAAGAGGAGCGTGAACATGACCACCGCAAAGGCCGCAATATAGCCAAACCGGAAGAGCTGGAAAGCCTGCCGGAACGCGTAGATCATCACGAACTCGGTGGCGCCGGGCTTCAGCGGGCTGGTGAAGGGCCCGCCCTCGGTGATCAGGTAGCCGGTGTTCAGGACCTGGAAGGTCAGGATCGCGCTCAGGACGGCCGCCGGGAGGACGGCCGGCCGGAGCAGCGGCAGCGTCACCCGCCAGAACCGCTGCCAGGCATTGGCGCCGTCGATCGCGGCCGCCTCCAGCAGCTCCAGCGGAATGCTCTGGAGGGCGCCCAGGAGCACCACCATGAAGAAGGGGTACGACATCCAGACGTTGGCGATCACGATCGAGCCAAACGCCCAGGTCGGATCGCTCAACCAGGGGAGTCCCGCCTTCGGCCCAAAGGGGATGCGCAGCAGCTGGTTCAGCGTGCCGAACTGCTCGTTGAAGAAGAACTTCCAGATGAAAGCGGTGATATAGCTCGGGACCGCCCACGGCACGATCAGGGCAACGCGCCAGAACGACTTCCAGCGCGTCAGCGGGTGGTTCACGGCCAGCGCCGTCAGCATCCCGAAGAGCAGGAAGAGCGGGATGCAGATGGCGACGAAGAGGAATGACTTGAACAGGACGATGAAGAAGTCGCCGTTCAAAGAGCTGAAGAGCGCGGCGTAGTTGGCCAACCCGATGAGCTGGAAATGGCGGAAATGGAAGAGGCTGCGGTTCGTGAGGGAGATGTAGGCGTTGTAGACAATCGGGAAGAGACTGATCAGGGTGATCCCGACCAGCATCGGAGCGAAGTACGCCAGGACGGTTCGTGCGGGGACTCTGTTCATGATCGGGTGACCCGGAGGGCGGCTCGGCCGCCCTCCGGGACACTGGTTCTCCTACTTCAGCTGCGCCACGTTCGTTTCCGCTGCCGTTTGCGCGTCGTTCATGGCCTGGTCGGCACTTTCCTTCCCAGTCCATGCTGCCTCGAGGCCTTTCGACACGGGATCCCAGAGCGCGGTCATATATGGCGTATTCGGCAGGGGCACGCCGTTGGCGACCTGCGCGCCGAACGCCGCGACCTGAGGAATCGCCTTCACCTGCGGATCCGCCAGCGCGGCCAGGTTGGAGGGGATCTCTTTGTTGTCGAGCGCCTCCTTGACCTGATTGTCCTTGTTGCTGAACCACTTCAAAATGTCGACGGCCAGGGGCACGTTCTTGGCGTTGGCCGAGACCATCATGGTCTTCACCCCCACGAACGGCGAGGCCGGCTTGCCGGTGCTGGAAATGGTGGGCAGCGTCGTGATCCCGTAATCGACCCCAGCCTTTCCATAATCGGACACGGACCAGGGCCCGTTGATGATCATGGCCGCCTTGCCGTCTTTGAACAGCTGGTCGGCCGTGCCATAGTCGGGCTTCCCCGGGAAGACCGACTTGAAGCTGTCGATGTACTTGACGGCATCCTTGGTCCCCTGCTCCTTCAGTCCGACGGTCCCGTCGGCCTTCACATAGAAACCGCCAAAGCCGTACACCCAGGGGGCCTGGAAGTAGGCGTCGTTGAAGGCGTTCCACACGATGCCGTACTGGCCCGGATGGTTCTGCTGGTACGTCTTGGCGAAGGTCAGGAGGTCACCGCTGGTCTTCGGGATATCGCTCTGCTGGATCAGCTTCTTGTTGTAGATGAGCGAGATGGCCTCCACCGTCTCGGGCAGGCCGTAAATCTTGTTGTCGAAGGTGACGGCTTCCACGGCCGGCTTGCTGTAGGTCGAGGTCAGCCAGTCTCTGGAGACCTGGTCATCGAGCGGCTTGATGATCTCCAGCTTGGCCATCTTCCCGACCCAGTCATCGACCCAGGCGATGATGTCGGGCCCCTGGCCCGCCGGGACCGCGGCCACGACCGCCTGGTCGAGCTTCGGCTTGTGGACCAGCTGGATGGTCACGCCCGGATACTTCGCCACGTACGCGTCGAAGATCGCCTTCTTGGTGTCGAGGTAACTACCCTCCCACCCATGCCAGATCGTGATGGTGCCGGTTCGATTGATACTGGCGGACGGCTGGGTTGTGCCGGTGGTTCCCCCGCACGCCGCCAGCGCCATGCTGACCGCGGCGCCCAGGGCCAGCACGCCGACCGTTCGCTTTCGCACTGCGTCGAACATAAGCCTTCCCTCGCTTTTGTGAATTTCGTTCTGTCGGTGTCTCGTTAGCGCTCCCGAAGCCTTACCCCCATCACCTCCCCGCCGTGGCGTCGCCGAGGATGGCTCCGGCCTGGGGCGGCATCAGCACCTCCAGGTCCGAACCATCCCGGCCCACCGTGGCCGCGTCCATCCGATCGATCCATTGCCCGGCGCCGGCCTCCAGCCGCCGGCGCTGCGGGCGATCACTGCGGTTGAGCACGACGACGATCGATTCCTCGCCCGCGGTGCGCCGGTATGCGTACACGGCGTCGTCGGCGAGGAGGGTCTGCCGGGTACCGCGGCGCAGCGCGACCGACGCACCCCGAAGCCGGCCCAGTCGCTGGAAGTAGGCGAGCAGGTCCACGTCCTGATCGGCGCCCCAGGGCATGGGCAGCCGCGCTTCGGCGTTCTCCCCGGCGCCGTCCTGGCGCTGGGAGAGGCCGACCTCGGTGCCGTAATAGAGGATCGGCACGCCCGGCAGCGTGAGCAGGGCCAGCGCCGCCAGCCGAAGCCGCGCCTTGTCGCCGCCGGCCAGCCACAAGAACCGGTTCATGTCGTGGTTGTCGAGGATCGTCCCCCGCACCAGGCCGGCCAGCGCCTGCTCGTGACGCCGCAGCGCTCGATCGAATTCCTTTAGCCGCATGGTCCCGTCGGCGAAGGTGCGGCGCAGCAGACCGGCCAGTCCGAAGTCGACCACGCCGTCGAGCCGGCCGCGGTACGGGGCGACCTCCGGATCTTCCCCCGCCACCTCCCCGAGGAGGAAGACGTCCGGGCGGACCTGGCGCAATTCGCGGCGCAACCGGACCCAGAAGGCGGGATCGACTCCGGGGACATGGTCGAGCCGGAAGCCATCGACGCCGAATTCGGTCACCCAGTGGCGCGCTACCCCCACCAGGTACTCCTGTACCGCCTCCTGGCTGGTGTCGAGCTCGGGGAGGACGATGTGATCGAAAAACGACCGGTAATAGTGCGGCCACTGCCAGAACCGGTAGAAGCTGGCCGGCCCGGCGTCCTCCCGCACGGCTTTGACAAACAGCGGGTGGGTTCGCCCGGTGTGGTTGGGCACAAAGTCGAGGATCACGCGCATACCCCGGGCATGCACGTCGTCCACCAGGCGATGTAGGGCGGCATCGCCGCCGTAGCGAGGCTCGACCGCGAAATGGTCGGCCTGGTCGTAACCGTGATGGCTCGGGCTGCGCAGCACCGGGCTGAGCCACAACAGGTTCACGCCCAGGGCTGCGATGTGGTCGAGGTGGTCCCGAATGCCATCGAGGGTGCCGCCATAAAGCTGGGTGGCCGAGCCCAGCGGCGGCCACGGCTGGCCGCCCGCCATGGCGAAGCGATCAATCATGACGTGGTAGGCGAGCGCGTCGGCGGTCCAGTCCGGCGGCTCCGCGGGGGCCACCTCGACCGCAAATTCCTGGCCGCCGAGGCGGGGATCGGCATCCGTGGCGTAGAGTGGCGGGCCGTCCGGCCGATCGCCCCGGATGCGATATCGCACCACCGTCGCCGGCTCGGCGACGGGCAAGGTGGCCCGCCACACCGTCACTCCGTGCCCGTTGGAGGCAGCCTTGACCAGCGGAAGGGCTGGCCCACCTGCGATCTCGGCGGTGACCGACTTCAGCGCCACCCCAGCCCGCGATTCGACTTCCAGCTCGGGTGCCGGCCGGGCCGCACCGGCCGCCACCGGCAGCCCGTAATGGAACAGACCGCCATACAGGGCCCGGCCACGCCGCAGTCGTTGGGCCGACGGGTTGTCGTCGAAGAAGTAGTCCCGGCTGTGCTGCGCCGGCGGCGGGATCATCGCGTGGACGACTTCCAGGTACCAGGCGTGCGCCCAGGCGAGCGGGACAACCCAGATGGCCGCCCCGGTCCTGGCATCAACTTGCTCCCCCAGCAGGCCGGTCGCGGTTCGATCCTGCAGGACGCGATCAACGAGCGGAAGCGCATCGCGGGTCCGGCCCGTGCGCAGGTAGTGCCAAGCCAGCCACAGGCCGAACAGGGGCCAGGGGTTGCCGCCGCGGTAGGTGTCGCCGCGGTAGCGTCGCACCCGGCCCGAGGGCATGACCAGGGTTTTCTCGATAGCCCGGACGGTGGCCGTCAGGCGCGGGTCGTCGGCAGCCAGTACGCCGAAGGGCACGCTTAGCCCCAGCAGGCCGGTATCCGGCGTGAAGTCCGGGACCGGCTCGACACTGTGATCGTGGACCAGGGCCCGGGCCAGCGCCCCGCTCCGGGGGTCGACCGGCCAGGCGTCCAGGGCCGTGCGCAGCCGTTCTTCGCATCGCGACAGCAGCGAGCCGGCTTCGCGATCGTGGGCGTCGCGCGCCCGTGCCGTCCAGGCGGTGGCGGCCGCCAGCAGGGCCGCCAGCGTGTAGAGGTGGGCGGCGTCCTGGTCCTCCCACAAGTTCTGCGTCACCGGCGGCCAGCCGGTTTCGGCGGCCAGCTGGGTGACGGCGCGAAACGTGCGGACCGCGGCCGCCAGGCCTCGCTCCGCCAGCGGGCCGTCCCACGCGACGCGGAGATGCTGGTCCAGTCCCCAGAGAACGGCGCCGCTCTCGTCCAGCTGATGGACTGCCCACGACGGCGCCGGGACCCCGTCGGCGAAATAGCGCTGCTCCCAGATGCCGCTATCGGGCTGCAGCGCCAGGATCCATTCGTAGAAAGCACGGGAGGCCCCGCGTTCGCCCGCGCCATCGAGGGCGTGGGCAATGAACGCCCCATCGCGCGGCCAGCTATACCCGTAGCCGCCGCTTCCCCGGTACTGGGCGTCCACCGGCGGCGCCGCCATCAGGGCGCCGCTGCGGTCTGTCAGTTGGGCGATCGTCAGAATGCTGCGCGCGTAGGCGTCGGAGGCCGGGGCGCGAAGGCGGGCCAGGCCGGCGATGCCGTCCACGGCAGCCGCCCGGGTGGCCCCGCTCAGCGGCGGCGGCGCGAATTCCGACGGCCACTCGGCGGAGCCGTCCAGCTGGCGGCGGAGCTCGACCAGGCGATCGATCACCTCCGACGACGAGCCCAGCGCGATCAGCAGCAGGACAGGGCGCCCCGGCTGGGCCGTGACATCAAGGGTCGCGGTGACCTCGCCAACCGCCGCCAGCCGGGAGCCGGCCGGACGGCTCACGCCACCCCCACCCGCACCCTTCGCCTGGGCGCGGACCTCCGAAGGCCGCGGGCTCGCCCCGATGGCCAGCGCGTGTTCGCGGAAGTAGGCGTACAGCACGTCGCGGTCGGGATGGTAGATGAGGGCATTGGCCAGCACCTGGCCTCCCACCTGTGGCGCCAGCTCCCACCGAAGCCGGGCCGCGGTGGGCCCGTCGATGCGGACCGCCATGGCCAGGGCGTCCCCGATGGCCACGGCCCGCTGCTCGATCCGCAGGCGGCCTCCGGCTCGCTCCGAGAGGGTGGTCAGGACGTTGGTGCCCGGCACGTAGGTCTGCACGTGGCGCCAGCCGGGTCCGTCCAGCCAGTCCAGCGCCCGGGTACCTATCGCGATGCGGCTCGACCGCACGTGCTGCGGATAGTCCAGGTGGGGACCGGTGAGCATGCGCAGCGACCCGGCGGCGTCGAATCCGGCCAGCAGCCGGCCGTTCCCCACGATGGCCGCAACTTCGAGCGGTGTCGGCGCGGGCCGGACCACCTTCCCTCTTCTTCCCCTCTTGCCCTAAAACGCTTTACTAAAGCGCTTTAGGCGACTGTAGCGGGCTCCCCGAGCCGTGTCAAGACGGAAACAGCTGTTCGGTCTTGGCGGGGATTCCAGGAGGGCGGAGGCCCTCCCTTCCCCTACCGGCGGCACCCTTCCCTACGCCTCCCCCGAGGGAGGCGGACCTTTTAGGCGATGGTTACCTGGTCCATCAGGTAAACGTCCTGGACCGCATTCAGCAACGCCACGCCGTCTTTGAACGGCCGCTGGAAGGCCTTGCGCCCGGTGATCAGGCCCATCCCGCCGGCCCGCTTGTTGATGACGGCGGTCTTGACCGCCTCCTTGAGATCGCTCTCCCCCACCGAGGCGCCGCCCGAGTTGATCAGGCCGCTGCGGCCCAGGTAGCAGTTGATGACCTGGTAGCGCGTGAGGTCGATGGGATGGTCGGTGGTCAGCTTGTCGTAGACCTTGGCGGTGGTCTTGCCGAATTTCAGGACCTCAAAGCCCCGGTTGGTCTCGGGCAGTTTCTGCTTGATGATGTCGGCCTCGATGCTGACTCCCAGGTGGTTCGCCTGGCCGGTCAGGTCGGCGGCAAGGTGGTAGTCGACGCCATCCTTCACAAACGCCGCATTGCGGAGATAGCACCAGAGCACCGTGGCCATGCCCAGCTGATGCGCTTCATGAAAGGCCACCGCGATCTCCTGCAGCTGCCGGTCGGCCTGGTCTGAACCGAAATAGACGGTGGCCCCCACGGCCACCGCACCCAGCTCCCACGCCTCCTTGACCGTGCCGAACAGGATCTGGTCGTACTTGTTGGGGTAGGTGAGCAGCTCGTTGTGGTTGAGCTTGCAGATGAAGGGGATCCGGTGCGCGTACTTGCGCGCCACCGAGCCCAGCACCCCGAAGGTGGAGGCCACCGCGTTGCAGCCGCCTTCGATGGCCAGCTCCACGATTTTCTCTCCGTCGAAATAGGCGGGGTTGGCCGCAAATGAGGCGCCGGCCGAATGCTCGATCCCCTGGTCCACCGGCAGGATGGACAGGTAACCGGTGCCACCCAATCGGCCGTGGTCGAACAGCGACTGCAGGCTGCGCAGGGCCCGGGTGGGCCGATCGCTGCCGATCCAGATCCGTTCCACGAAGTCCGGGCCGGGCAGATGGAGTTGGGATTTGGGAATGGTGTTCGAGGTGTGCTCCAGGAGGTCCTTGGCATCGTCGCCGAGGATGGACTCCAGCGCGGTCAGCGAGGTCGCGGTAGCGGTTGCCATCCAGGTCGTCCTCCAATGGAACGGTTTGCTTTCAGTTTAGACGGGTGCTGACCCTACACTGGGCCGGTGCGCAAGCGCACGGTAACGGTCGCCATCGGGGTGGCCACCGGTCTGCTAGCCGGGCTGCTGGGCGTGGGGGGCGGCCTGATCATGGTGCCCGGGATGACGCAGCTGCTGAAGATGCGCCAGCACGAGGCGGTCGGCACCTCGCTACTGGTGATCATCCCCATCGCCCTGGTGGGCGCCCTGGTGCTGGGCCAGAGCCACGACGTCGATCCGCTGGTGGGCGTGATCCTGGCGGTCGCCTCGATCGGCGGCGCCGTGCTGGGCGCCAGGCTCACCCGCACGCTCTCGGACCGGACCCTGCGCCGCGTGTTCGCCATAGCGGTGCTCGTGGTCGCGGTCATCATGCTCGTCAGTGCCGGTGCCACCATGCTGCACGCGGGCATGGGCTACCACCCGGGCTCCCGCCCCTCGGGGGCGCTGCTGGTCGTCCTCGGGCTCGCCATTGGCCTGCTGACCGGCGTCGTCAGCGGGCTGCTCGGCATTGGCGGCGGCATCGTCATGGTCCCGGCCATGGTGCTCATCCTGGGGCTATCCCAACACCTGGCTCAGGGCACCTCGCTGTTCGTCATCGTGCCCACCGCGGCGGCGGGCTCGGTCACCCACTTCCGGCTGGGGAACATCCGCCTCGCCGTGGCGGGCTGGCTCGCCATCGGTGGCATCGCCGGGGCCGTCGCCGGAGCCCTGCTGGCCCTGCTGGTGCCCGACCAGGGGCTTCGCCTCCTGTTCGCGCTCTTCCTGCTTTACACCGGTGCCCGCTTGTTTAGAGACCGCGGTGCGGCAGCCGTAGAATGAGACCCCAATGTCTCTGACCGACGCCGCTGTCTACGTGTTTGGCGGGTATGTCGTGGTGATCATTGTCGCCGCGGCGTTCCTCAGCATTTCGGGTGGGGTGGGCGAGCAGGCAGCAGTCCTTGCCGAGCCGGAGGATAGCGGCCCACTGGTGCTCCGTCAGCAGCAGGGGGTGATGCCACCCAAGCCCTGGGGATTCCGACCCGCCGTCAAGCACTCGCACTATGACCCGGCGCCCTGGCAGGTGCGGCCTCCCGAAGGCGAGGAGGACAGCCTGGAGAATGTCGACCGCGCCACCGAGATCAAACGCGAGTTGGGCAGCGAGCACCCGCCCTGGGACCGGCTGGACCGGCGCGGCCTCTAGACCCGCGCTACGCGCCGGCCGGCCTGTCCAGCTGTTCGACCAGCTCCTCAACGCGATGCCCGATCTCGTCGCGCGTGGCCCGTACTTCTGCCAGCGGCCGTCCCGCCAGATCCGGCAGATCCCAGTCGAGGTACCGCTTCCCCGGGATGGAGGGGCACTCGTCACCGCAGCCCATGGTGACCACCACGTCAGCCCATTCCGCCAGGTCATCGGTCAACCGTCGCGGCACGCGTCCGGAAAGGTCGATCCCGACCTCCCGCATGGCCTCGACCGCGGCCGGATGGACGCGCGGTCCGGGTTGCGTGCCCGCGGATCGGGCTTCGTGCCGACCCTGGGCGGCCCGCTCGAACAGTGCCTGGCCCACCTGCGAGCGGCCGGCATTGTGCCGGCAGACGAAGAGGACCCGGGCCACGCTCGGCGCTAGCCGACTACGTCCATCAGGGCTCGGGTCGCGGGCTCCAGCTGGGGGCGAAGGCGGTAATAGGACCAGATGCCCTGGCGCGACACCTCCACCAGGCCGGCGGCGCGCAACTTGCTCATGTGGTGCGAGATGGTGGGCTGCGAGAAATTGAATGCCGCCGTAAAGTCGCAGATGCAGACGGGCTGCTGCGCGCGTTTCAGCATCCCGATCATCTGCAAGCGGGTGGGATCGGCCAGCGCCTTCAGCACGTCGACCGTGCGATCCACCCGGCCTGGCGAGAGCGGCATGGGCGGTGGGGAGCAGACCCCCTTCGCCCGGTCGGGTACCGCGAAGGCCTTCATCGATTCAGTGTAGCATACCCATTGACAAACGTCTATCGATGCGCTAGCCTATGGCATAGATCGTTGTCGATGGAGACGGCGAACTCCCACTCAGGAGGTCGGACATGGACTCGATCCGCGACGCGGTGCGCAGCCGATACGCCAGGACTGCGATCCAGATGCAGGAAACCGGCGGCTGTTGCGATTCGGCGTGCTGCGGGGGCACCCACGCCATCTCCGGACCCATTCACGAGGCGGACTACGTGACGTCAGAGCTGGCGGAGGTGGGCCTGACCACCGGCGCCAGCCTGGGCTGTGGCAACCCCACCGCCCTGGCGCAGCTCCACCCCGGCGAGATCGTGCTCGACCTCGGCAGCGGGGCCGGCCTGGACGTCCTGCTGTCGGCCCGCCGGGTGGCGCCCGATGGTCACGCCTATGGGCTCGACATGACCGACGAGATGCTCGCCCTCGCCAACGCCAACAAGGCCAAGGCGGGCGTCCAGAACGCGACCTTCCTGAAGGGCACCATCGAAGCGGTGCCGCTTCCAGATGCCTCCACCGACGTCGTGATTTCCAACTGCGTCATCAACCTGGCCGCGGACAAGAGCGCTGTGCTCCGGGAAGCCTTCAGGGTGCTCAGACCGGGCGGACGGCTGGCGGTCGCCGATATGGTGGAGGTGGAGCCGCTGCCGGCGGAAGTGAAGGGCGCCCTGGACGCGTGGGCGGGTTGCGTGGCCGGGACGATCCCGGTGGCCGCATACGAATCGGCCCTGGTCTCGGCCGGTTTTGTTGAACTGGATGTCGAGATCACGCAGACCTTCGGTCCCGGCGAAGCCGGGCTGCCCGCCGGCGACGGAAAGATCGCCAGCGCCTACATCCGCGCCCGGAAGCCTTAGCCCGGATTCGGGCTTAGCCCGGATCCACCGATCGGACGCCGCAGCTTGGGATGCGCGGCGAGATGAGCGGAAGGAGGCGACGAGCACGCGAAGGCGCGCACCCGTCGGTGCGTAACTGAACGCGCGCAGGAGACGACACCCCGCTCGCTCGCCCCGCACCCAAGATGCAAGTTCGATTCGGTGGATTCGGGCTTAGCCCGGTCGCTGGTTAGAGGTGGTCGAGCGACTCCCGGTCCGCCGGGGTGAGCTTCAGGCCGGCGGCGGCGACGTTCTCCTCCAGGTGCGCGACCTTCGACGTCCCTGGGATGAGCAGCGTTGCCGAAGAGTGCGCGAGTAACCAGGCGAGAGCCACCTGCGATGGCGTGGCGCGATAGCGTCTCGCGATCTCATGCAGCGGCCCACCCTGCCGTTCGCTGCTATCGGCGACCGGCCGCCACGGGATGAAGACCAGGCCCCGTTCCTCGCAATCCTGTAGCACCGGCTCCGACGAGCGATCGGTGAGGCTGTACTTGTTCTGGACCGACACAATCGGGGTCATCCGCTGCGCCCGTTCCAGCTGATCGACATCGACGTTCGAGAGTCCGATGTGGCGGATCTTTCCCTCGCGCTTGAGCTCGACCAGGGTCCCCACGGACTCCTCGAAGGGAACCTTCGGGTCCGGTCGATGGAACTGGTAGAGATCAATCTGGTCAACTCGCAGCCGCCGGAGGCTCCCCTCGCACGCCTTGCGTAGGTGCTGCGGCCGGCCGTCGGGCTCCCAGCGGCCCGGGCCTGGTCTCACGAGTCCCCCCTTGGTCCCGATCACCAGCTCCTCGGGATAGGGATACAGAGCCTCGGCGATCAGGCGCTCGCTGACCTCCGGACCGTACGAATCGGCAGTGTCGATGAAGTTCACCCCGACCTGGATGGCCCGCCGAAGCGCCCGCTGGCACTCCTCCGGATCGTCGGGCTCTCCCCAGATTCCCTCGCCGGTGATCCGCATCGCCCCAAACCCCATCCGCCGCACCGGCAGATCGCCGCCCAGGGCGATGATGCCGGCCGCCTCCGCGGTGATGGTGGTCGTTCTCTGCTGAGCCATCCTTGCCTCCTGTTATTCGCCTAACTCGCGGCTGACACGGTCGAGTACGTCCAGCATGCGACGCGAGGTCGCATGGAGCGAGTCCTGCAGCAAGCTGAGCGTGTGATGGGCGTCGGCGAGGATGTCGGCCTCAGCGCCCAGTTCGCGGCCGTCGGGTTCTCCAAAGCGGGTCAGGACCTGACGGTACAGCAGCAGGAACCGCTGCTCCGCGAGGGCCAGGCAGGCCGCCAGCGTGAGCGCCGCTTCGTCCTCGGCAGTGGGATCGAGGCCCTGCAGAGCCTGCCAGGCCGGCCCAGACAGGTTGCTGTGGCCCGCGCCCTCCTCCATATCGGCATTCTAGTGTCCCGGATCGGAGGTTCATTTGTGAAAGCAGCGCCGCAGGCGCCCGGCCGCCCAGGCCGATGAATTTCCAATGAATTTCCGATCCGGGACACTGGTGTGGTGTTTGTGACCGCCGCCGACGGCACGCGGCTGCATTACATCAGCGCCGGCGAGGGCGTGCCGCTGGTCCTGGTGGGAGGCAAGACATCGACCATCGACGGCGCCTGGTGGCGACAGGTCCCGGTCCTGAGCCGCCATTTCCGCGTTATCGCTTTCGACAACCGCGGTGCCGGTCAATCCGACAAGCCGGACGTGCCCTACAGCACCCGCCTGATGGCCGAAGACGCGCTGGCGGTGCTGGCCGCCGCCGGCGAGACCTCGGCCCATTGGTTCGGCCTCTCGCTGGGCGGCATGATCCTGCAGGCGCTGGCGCTGGCGCACCCGGAAGCGATGCGCAGCCTGATCCTGGGAGCGACCTATTGCGGTCCGCCGGCGACCCTGACTCCGCTCTCCGCGCAGGATGCCCAACGGGTCAGCGCCAGCCCGCACAAGCGACTGGCAAACCTGTACAGCGTGGACTTTCTGCTGGCGAGGCCCGACTGGGTGGCCGAGGACGTGACCCACTTCGGCAAGATGCCGTTGCACGCGATCCACCGCCAGGACCAGGCGGTCCGCCACCACGACTCCTGCCGCCGGCTCGGGGAGATCCGCGCTCCGGTCCTCATCCTGCACGGCCGGCAGGACCGCCTGGTGCCGATCGACCGGGCGGAACAGCTCCACGCCGGCATCGCTGGGTCCGACCTGGTGGTGCTGGACGGGGCGGGCCACCAACTGCAGTCTGAACGGGCCGAGGAGGTCAATCGCCTGGTCATCGACTTTGTTACCCGCGTCGAAGCCAGCCGCTAAGCAGCGGCCACCCACCGAACCCGGTCGTCCGCATCGATCCGTTTGATCAGCCGGCCGTCCTGGGCCAGCGACTGGCAATGGGCCAGGGTTTCCTGGAGCGCCAGGCGCTGATGGAAGACGCCGCGCTGGGCCAGGCCGGGAAAGAGTCCCGCAGCCAGCTCCCACCCGGTCTGCGGCGCGGCCGCCAGGCGCAGCAAGGCGGCCAGGCGCTCCTGGTGGTGCTGGAGGATCTGGCTGACCCGTTCGCGCGGCTCCCGAAAGCTGGGGCCGTGAGCCGGCAGCACTTCGTCAATGGCCAGGGCCGCCACCCGCCGCAGTGACGCCAGGTAATCGTCCAGCGGATCGGCGCTGGACTGCGGATGGAGCCCGATGTTGGGGCTGATCTTGAGCAGCAGATGGTCTCCCGAAAAGAGCAGCTTGCGGGCCGGCCAGTAGAAAGCACAGTGTCCCGGTGAGTGGCCGGGCGTCCAGACCACAACCAGGTCGTCGCCGTTCACCGCCAGCCGCTCGGCGCCCTCCAGCAAGACGTCGGGGCCGACCACAGACACGAACTCGCGGGCCGCCATGGAGGCGGTCTGCAGGAAATCGCGCTCCTCGGACGGGACGCCGTTGACTTCCAGCCAGCGGGCAACTTCGCGCACCAGGTCTTCCGCCCTCGCGTAGCGGGGCTCCATCAGCGCCACCTCGAGGCGGTGGATAACGAGCTCCGCCCCGGTGCGCTCGCGCAACTCCCCCGCCAGGCCGAAGTGATCGGGATGGATATGCGTGATCAGGATGCGGCGGATCTGCCGCAGCTCGACGTGCGCCGCCTGGAGGCCGGCGTGCAGCGCGGCGCGCGACTCATCGGTCCGCAGCCCGGTGTCGATCAACGTATACCCGTCGCCGTCGCGAAGAAGATAGACGTTCACGTGCCGTAGCTCGAATGGCATGGGCAGCTGAAACTGGAAGATGCCGGGCAAGATCTCCACGCCAGAAGTATGAATATCCGGCTGGCCGGATCAGGCGGTCAGGCGGTTCACGCGGCCGTGCGGGCGGCGGCTTCGTCGGGACGGACCGGGATAGGCTTCTGTCCCTCTTCCAGGGTGGGCAGTGGGAGATGGACCGTGTCGTGGTCGATCATGTCCACGAAGACTTCGACCACTTTGGGGTCAAAGTGTGTGCCGCTGCCGACCCTGATCTCCTCCATCGCCTTCGCCAAGCCGAGCGAAGGCCGGTAGATACGGTCTGCCACCATGGCCTCGAAGGCGTCGGCGACCGAGATGATGCGAGAGCCGAGCGGGATGGCGTCGCCCTTGAGCCCATTGGGGTACCCGGAGCCGTCCCATTTCTCATGGTGGTGCCGGATCAGCGGGGCCACGTGGTGCAAGCCTTCCACCGGCGCGATGATGTCGGCGCCGATCTGGGGATGGCGCCGCATCCAGGCCATCTCATCTTCCGTAAGCGCCATCGACTGCCGGAGGATCCGATCGGGGATGCCGATCTTGCCCACGTCGTGGAGGATGGCTCCCAGCTTGACGGCCCCGACCTCATCCGGGGTGAGGCCCATCCGGGCGGCGCAGGCCCCGGCGAGCTTGGCCAGCCGTTCGGAGTGGCCGCGGGTATAGCTGTCCTTGGCTTCGATGGCGTTGGCCAAAGCCATGTTGACCTCGGTCATCAGTTTGGCTTCCAGGTCCCGCCGCACCACGACCTCGCGATGCTGGCCCAGGGCGCGAGCCATCACGGCACCCACCACCGCCACCACGACGAAGAGGAACAGCTTCTGCAGAATGACCACCCGCTCGCTGGCGACGGTTGCGAAATAACTCCCCTCCTGCAGCGGCGCCACCGCGCCGGCCACCAGGTAGAGGACGCCGACGAGGAGCGCGCAGAGCAGGGACACGGCCACCCCGAAGCGGAGGGCCGACACCGTGATCACCAGGAAGAATGTACTGGCCAGCGGACTCACGTAGCCGCCCGACAGGTAGGTGACCATGGTCGCCACCAGCAAGTCGACCCCAGTCGTGATATAGCCAAACAGGCGGCCCGGGCGGTGGCGCAGGAAGAGGACACCCAGACTGGTCAGGCAGACCACGCCCCACATCGCCAGGATGGCATTGATCCGGCCTTGCGCCTGGCTGCTGACCTGAGTGTTCAGGTTGTTAAGGATCACGGCGAAGATCAGCAGGGTCCACCGAAACAGCCCCGTCAGACGTTCGTTGCTGGCGGTGATCAGGCTCTCGTCGGGGTCCTTGACCAGGGGGCGCAATTTACGCGGCAATCCGCGGACGGCGGGCACGCCCAAATTATGTGGGAGCCTTGTGACGGGAACCGTTACAAAACGGTCGCACCCCTGCCACAGGCCGTCAAGGCTTCACGAAATACTCCGAATCACGGGGGGAGCGTGATGCCGAGAAACTGCGACAGGAGGCCCTTGGGATCCTGAAACTGCCGGAAGGCCTCATCGGCCGCGGCCAGCGCCATGTCGACCTGGTCGTAGGCGGCACGCAGGGGCGGCACCAGCGCCGCAGTGATGACCTGGGCGCGTTCGTGGTGAGCCAGCAGCAACTGCTGTCCAATGGTGACGGCCGCCGCCGCGTAGCGTTGGGCCAGGGCGTCCGCGTCGTGGGCGAGGGCGGCCAGGTCGGTCGGGGTCAGGGTCCGACCGGCATAGGACTGCCGGAGGGTGAACACCCCCTCGGCGACCTGCTCGGCCGCCGATCCGGCCTGGGCCATGTCATCACCAATCGCCGCCAGGTGGATCACCGCCGCCACCTGCTCCCGGCCGGCCGACACGCGGGCCCCGGCCATGAGGGCCGGATCCGTCCGCAACCGGACGGATCCACGCTGGAAGTCGGCATCCGCGGCCTCCAGCTCGGTGGCGGCGGTGCGTAACGTCGCCAGGTCTCCGGTCTTCACCGCCGCGGCCAGGTCGGCCTGACCGGCGATCAGGTGGTCACGACCGCTGCCGAGGTCTTGATAGACCCGGACGCCCGCGTACGCGGTGTAGCCGGCCGCGGCCAGCACCGCGAGCAGTAGTACGGCGATCAGTCGGAGCACCCGGACAGTATCCGGGATCCGGAGCAATGGAAAGGCGGGCGCGTCACGCGCCCGCCGTCACCGACAGAGGAGCTGAGTCAGTCGGCTAGATGTGTTTGGGGGCGACCAGACGGATGACCCAGAGTAGGACGACGGCGCCGACAAAGGCCGCGATCAGTTGCCAGATCAATGAGCCCCCACCAATCCCAACGAGGGAAAAGAGCCATCCGCCAATGAAGGCTCCGATGACGCCCACAATGATGTCCCCGAGGATGCCGTAACCATGGCCGCTGACGACCCGACCAGCGAGCGCTCCCGCGATCAGACCGATCAGGATGAAGAGCAGGATTCCCATGCAATTTCCTCCGTTATCGCCCGCATCCGGGCTATCTGACGTGTCCTCATCCCTTGTACCCTCATTCAGGCAAACATGTCAATAGAGCTATCACGATCCGTGATCCGGGCCGAGCTTAGCTCGCCTGGCGCTCGCCGGGGGCGCCCGACGCCCGGCCGGCCAGCAGGTCGCGTTCGATCACCCCGGTGATCCAGGGATGGGGGAAGCCCCGGGCGAAGAACTCCTGCCCCCAGAGGTCCGCCAGCAGCGCCGGATCGATGCCGTCGAAGGCGGGATCGAGTTGCGACGCGTGCGCCCGGATGGCCTCCACCTTGCGTCCCAGGCTGGCCCGCACATCGATGATGGTGCTCACCCCGGCGGCACTCTCGATCGTGCCCCGCACCCCCGGGATGGCGCTGATTGGGACGCCGCCGGTCTCGAGCACGCGCATGGCCCGCCCAGCATGCGGCTCTGGCCACAGGGCGAAGTAGAGCTTGGCCGGTCCGGAGAATCCGTCACCCGCCAGCGTCCGGGCGGTGAAGAAGGCGCCGGACGCGGCCGCGTGGACCGCTCGGTGGTCCGAGTCCCCGGTGAGCCCGTCGCGACCGAAGGTCACCACCACCTCCGGCTCGACGGCGCGAATCAGGTCGGTGAAGAGATCCTCCAGGAGCTCCGGCTCCAGGCTGGCGAGAGCGCCGTCGGCGTAGTCGAGTGACACCACGTCCCGAACCCCGAGGATCCGCCCGGCGGCCTGGAACTCTCGCGTTCGCATACCTCCCAGCTCATCGCCGGCGGCCATCCCACGCAGCACAGGGGCCGCCTCACCCCGGGTGGCCGACACCGCGATGACCTCGCAGCCCGCCCCCGCGTACCGGGCCAGCGTACCGCCGGTCAGGAGGCTGGCGTCCCTGGGATGGGCGAACAGGGCAAGCAGCCGGACCGGCACAAGCTGGATAACCGAGGAGCGCGCGGAAACTTTCGAGCGGGGTCTACCGGGCTTTACGCGATGGCTCGGGAGCTGGACAGCAGCCGGTCGTAGGCCCGCTTCAGCTCCGGGTAGCGCAGGAAGATCAGGTGGGCAAACTCCTGGGTCAGGGCGCGCGGCGAGCGGACCAGGCGCATCCCCGCCTCGCTCAACAGCCGGTTGCCTTTTCGTCCGTTGCAACGGCGGCAGGCAATCACCTGGTTTTCCCAGCTGCGACTGGAGCCACCCCGCGAGGTGGGGACCACGTGGTCGACAGAGAGCTGAGAGGAGGGCATCGTTTTCCCGCAGTACTGGCAGGTGTTGTCGTCCCGCAGGAGCAGGTTTCGCCGGTTGGCCCGCAGCATCCGGCGCGGGATCTGGATGTTGGTCAGCAGGCGGACGATCACCACGTCCTCGCCCAGGCAGCGACGCGCCATCGCCTCTTCCACCAGCTGCCGGGCCAGGTCATCCACAAACGTGACCCGCTGCTTGGTCAGCAGGATGACCAGGCGCCGCTTGCTAATGACGTTCAGCGGCTGAAGTGAGGCGTTCAGCAGCAGGACGAGTTTAAACGACCTCCTTTTGCCGGTCCTGCGCCTTCCGGGAGCAGGGGCGGACGGTTACCTAATATAACGAAACCGTTCCGGCAAGTTTGGCAGGCCCGGTGGATCCGGGCTTAGCTGGCGGCCGCCACCCGCTCGTCGATCGGCACGTAGGGGACGTTGCGCTCGCCCACGTACTCCGCCCGCGGCCGGATCAGCCGGTTATCAGCGTATTGCTCGAGGACATGGGCGGCCCATCCCGCGATCCGGCTGACGGCAAAGACCGGCGTGAACAGATCGATGGGGATGCCCATCGAGTAGTAGCAGGTGGCCGAGTAGAAGTCGACGTTGGCGTAGAGGTGCTTTTGCTGCATGACCACCTCTTCCAGCCGGCGGGAGATCTCGTACCAGCGCGTGTCGCCGGCACGCTCGCCCAGTTCTTTCGACATCTGGCGCAGGTGGGTGGCACGCGGGTCCTCGGTTCGGTAGACGCGGTGGCCGAAGCCGGGGATCTTCTTGTGGGCCGCCAGCGTTTCGGTCACGTAGGCCTCGGCGCGGCCCACCTCGCCGATTGTCTTCAGCATCTTCATCACCTGCTCGTTAGCGCCGCCGTGCAGGGGCCCGGTCAGGGCGCAGATGGCCGACACGACCGCCGCGTACAGATCGGCCAGGGTGGCCGCCGTCACCCGGGCGGCGAAGGTGGAGGCGTTGAGCTCGTGATCGGCGTGCAGGATGAGTGCCAGGTCCATGGCCCGTACCACCAGCGGGTCCGGCTCCTTCCCAAAGAGCATCCGCAGGAAGTTCGCCGCATGGCTGCCGGCCGACGTGGGCGCGATCAGTTCGCGGCCCTTCCGGATGTTCTCAGAGGCCGCCACCAGGGTCGCCATCTGGGCGGTCAGCCGGCCGGCTTTGGCGACGTTGGCCTCCCGCGAGTTGTCCTGGGCCTGCGGATCGTAGAAGGCCAGTGCCGAGACCGCCGTGCGCAGGGCGTCCATCGGGCGGGCCGTCCGGGGAAACGCCTTCATCAGGGCGATGACCTCGTGTGGCACCTGCCGGTTCGCCGCCAGCTCGGCGCTGAAACCCTCCAGGGCGCCGCGCTCGGGGAGGTGGCCGAACCAGAGGAGATACGTGGTCTCTTCGAAGGATGAATGCTGGGCCAGATCGTGGATGTCGATCCCGCGATAGGTGAGCCGGCCCTCTGATCCAATGACCTCGCACACCGCCGAGTTGGCGGCCACGACGTCTTCCAGACCAGCCTTGGTCAGCGGCATGGCCCTAAGTATAGGAAGCGTCTGTTGGCGGTTACGACGTGGGCGGCAGGGCGATGTGTTGCACCAGCATCCGGTCGCCGTCGCTCACGCGCAGGTCGACCACGCCACTGTGGTCAGCCGGATCGATGTGGACGGCAATGGCGCCCGAGGTATCGCCGGCAGCCGGCAGGCTGGCGATAACGGCTTGCAGTCCGCCGTGGCTATCAGCCAGCGAGACCGCCAGTGGCAGGGCGTAGCCGGCCGCGCGGCGGACGGAGGGACAGATGGTCACGGTGGTGGAATCAACCCGCGTCACCGACGCCGGACCCAGTACGAATGCCCGCACCAGCTGGTCGATCCGACCCGCATCGAACTCGGTCACAAAGAGGTTGCCGGCGCTGTCCAGCGCGATGCCCTGCGGGTTCCGCAATCCGCTGAGGAGGCTGGTGATGGAGCCATCGGCGCCCACCAGGTGGACCATTCCATCCCCGAGGGTGTTGACGATCAACGCCCCATTCCGATCGACCAGCACGTCATCGGGAATGCGCAGGCTGGCCACCCGCACCTGGGTGGGCGGCGAGCCGGCGATCTTCCAGATGGCGCCGCCCTCGTCGGCCACGAAGACGTTGGCGTGCACATCGACATCGGCGCCCACCGGCCGGACCATGCCCTGACCGATCTGGGTCGCCCGCGACCCGTCGCTCGGCAGCCGCCAAACGACGCCGTTCGGACTATCCGGCAGAACCACGTCGTGCGTAGCTCGATCCAGACCGAGCCCATCAATCCCGTCGCGGCCGGTCCGGTTGGGGAACACCCGCCAGCTGGCCACGGTGTGGGTTTGCGGGTCGACCACGTCCACCCGATTGAGCAGCTGCTCGGCCACCAGCAGCGTGCCGTCGGCCTGGACCACGATCCCCTCCGGGTTGCGGATGCCCCGGGCCAGCGTCTGGACTGACCCGTCCGGTTCGCGCCGGGAGACGGTGCCCGCGTGAATATCGCTGAACAGGAGCCGGCCCTGGGCATCGAACGCCAGGTCATCCGGGGCGGGCAATCCGGTGAGGATCGGCTGCGCGCCGGCCGGAGCGGCTGGCCCGGCGGCGCAGGTCGGCAATGGCACCGGGGATGCGCTCGGCGCGCTCGGTGCACTCGGCGAGGGGGAGGGACCGACGCCGATGGACGATTGACAGGCCGTGATACCAGCCCCTACCAGGATCGCGATCAGCGCGTGTGGGGGTCTTCTCACCGTGCTAAGCCCGAATCCACAAAGACAAGCTCGCATCGTGGGCGCTCCTTCACGTACTCGTCGCCTCCTTCGGCTCGTCTCGCCCCGCATCCCAATCGGCTTCGTCCGTCCGGTGGATCCGGGCTAAGGGTAGCGTTTGACCCTCTCTCCGGGCGGGACTACGATGTCGTCGTGCTCAAGGTCATCACGCCCAAAGAACTGGCTCGCAACCTCGATCCGATCCTGGCCGCCCTGGAAGAGAGCGGCTCTACCGTGATCATCAAGAAGGAGGATCTACCCAGCGCCCTCCTGCTGCGCTTCGACGCCTACATGGCCATGCTGGCCACCATGGATTATTCCGGCTGGGAGCGCTGGGTGGAAGAGGTCCGCAGCGCATTCCCGAGGGCAACCTTGAGTCCGCCCCGGCGGCCGAAGTCCCTGGCGCCGTCGTTCATCGATCCAGCCGACCTGGGATACGATCCGAAGTCGGGCCAGGTCGGGACGGAGGGCGGCCGCCGAAGGCTCGCCGACGAGCTCACCGAAATGGGCATCACCCTCGATGAGGCCGGCCTCAGCGCCGCGTACTCGCTCGTCCTCAACCTGGCCGAGCGCAAGCGCGTCCTGTACCCGGAAGACATCCGGCTCGCCGCCGACGAGGCCCAGGGTCGGACCACGCCCGGCCGCTATGCCCTGGACGAGATCGACACCCACCTGCAGAGCGGCCTTCCGTGCACCGCTTCGGTGACAGTCCTGGTGGAGGGCACCCGCCAGAGCGCGAGGGCCTCTGGGGCCGGGCCGCTGGATGCCTGCTTCAAGGCAGTCCAGGAGGTCACCGGCATCGCCCCCGAGCTGGAAGACTTCAGCCTGGCGGCCGCCACCCGGGGGAGCGATGCACTCGGCGAGGCGGTCGTCACCCTGAGCTACGGCACCCAGGCGGTCGTGGGTCGTGCCGTGTCGGTGGGCGTGGTGGAGGCCGGCGTGCGGGCGTACCTGAACGCGCTGAACTGGCTGACACCCAGCTCGGCCGGCACCCGCACCGCCGCCGGGGCAACTGAACCGAACCGATCGGCTGGCTAACCGGGCCAGCCCTAATGCTTGACCAGCTTGATCACTGGCTCGAGCAGCGGCTCGACGACGAAGTAAATCCAGCCGAAGATCAGCAGGAAGATCAAGTAGACGAAGAAGATGCCGCCCACAATGATGCCCAACAGGAGGCCCTTGGAGAAGCGGTTCATCTCCACCCGGACCCCCTTCAGCAGCAGGCTGGCCATTAACAGGCCGAAGGCGGCACCGAACGGATTGGGCCCGTTCCAGAGCGCCAGCAGGGGCACCGGCAGGTAGCAGGCCAGCTCCGGGAGGGTGCGCGGGATCAGGCCCGAGCGGGGTGGCCCGGCGACGGCGACCGCGCCCCCAGCCGGGGCGGCCCCTGCCCCCATCCAGCCCTTGCACTTGCCGCAGTACTGGTTTTCGGGCGCGTTGTAGCGGTACCCGCAGAGCGGGCAGACCTTGAGTTCCATCGTTGCGTCAGGCCGCTCCGCGCAGACGGAAGATTTCCTGCTCGAGCTCGTGGATGCGGTTATCGCGCTCCACGATCATCCGCTTGTGTTCGGTGAGCACCTTCGGGTTGTGGATCATCGCGATGATCCCGACCATCAGCGCCCCCACGGCGGCGGAAGCCAGCACCAGCGACCAGACGGGCAGGACCTGGGACGGCACGCCCCAGAAGCTGATGGGCACGCTCCCCTGGTTCTGGACCGCGAACAGGGCCAGGCCGATCCCCAGGGCGAGCGCGATAATCCAGCCGACAATTGCCACAGTGATAACCCCCGCGTCGTATAACCCGGGCTCCGGGGTGAACTTGCGGACGGTACACTGCCGAACGTGCCGTCCCTCAGCCCGCCCGGAACGATCTGGAATACGCCCACGGACGCCGAGGCGATCCGGCCATTCCGGCTTCGGGGCGGGAGTCGCGGCTGCCTGCTCCTTCACGGCTTCGCCGGCACTCCTCCCGAGGTCCGCGAGCTGGGTGAGTTCCTGGCCGTCCACGGGTACGATGCCCTGGGCCCGGTGATGGCCGGCCATGGCGAGACCCCCGAGGCCATGGCCCGGACCCGCTGGACGGATTGGGCGCGGTCCGCCCAGCACGCGCTCGACCGGCTCCGCCAGGACTGTCGCGAGGTCTTCGTGGCCGGCCAATCGCTGGGCGGCACCATGGCCCTTCACCTGGCGGCCAACAATCCGGACATCCGGGGCATCGTACCCATGGGGGCGATGGGAAATCCTCAGCTCTTCCCGGACCGGCGGCTGTGGATCATCCGGTGGCTCAAATACGTGCTGCCCTGGCACGTTCCGTCGGCTGACTGCGACCTGGGGGACCCATCCCGGCTGCTGGCCCTGCATAGCTACGCCCGCCGGCCCGCGGTCTGCATCGAGAGCCTGATGCACTTCATCCGGGTGGTGCAGAAGGAACTGCCCTTGATCCGGGTACCCACCCTGCTCCTGCACGGTCGTCGCGACCGCACCGTGCCCGTCCAGAATGCCCCCTACATCCTGGAACGACTCGGCTCCGCTGATAAGCAGCTCATCTGGTTCGAGCTCTCAGGGCACACCATCACCGTCGACCTGGAGCGAGACCAGGTCAACCGCACCGTCCTCGCCTGGCTCGAGCGCCATTGAGTTCGGAGGGCTCCTGGCCGGCGCAAGAACCCCGGAGGGCCCCGACCGCCATGATCGCCAGCGTCAATGTGCTGGCCAGCTCAGCCGGCCTGGACGTCCTCAGGCGAGGCGGCAATGCCGTGGATGCCGCGGTTGCGGCCGGAGCCGTCCTCACCGTGACCGAGCCCTGGAGCGGCCAGCTGGGCGGCGACGGGTTCCTCCTGGTCCGGTCGGGGGAGACCGGTCAGGTCACCGCCATCAACGGCAGCGGGGCTGCCCCCGCCGCGGCCCGGCTGGATGCCTTTGCGGCCCGCGGCGCGATTCCGGAGACCGGCTGGTGGGCCTCCACGGTTCCCGGCTTGGTCGACGCCTGGCGGGTGGCCCTGGAACGCTTCGGCAGCCGTTCACTGGCCGAGCTCTTGGAACCCGCCATTACCTACGCCGAAGACGGCTTTCCGCTCACCGCCCGGCAGTCCCGCAGCATCGAGGAGATGGCTGCCGCGTTTACCCCGGAGACGGCCGCCATCTTCCTACCCGGCGGGTCCGCGCCCCAGCCGGGATACCGGCTCCGGCAGCCGGCGCTCGGGCGAACGTTGCGGCGCCTGCAGACGGCCGGGCCGGATGATTTCTACCGGGGCGAGATCGCGGCGGCGCTGGTGGCGGCGTCGGACCAGGGCGGCGGCCTTTTCACCGCCGAGGACCTGACCGAACACCGCACCGTCGTGCTCGAACCATTGCGGGCCACCTACCGCGGGTGGACCGTTTACGAGCAGCCGCCCGTCTCCCAGGGCATCGTGGTCCTGCTGGCACTGATGATCCTGGAGCACTTCGACCTGCCCCACCTGGCCCCAGCCAGCCCCGAAACGATCCACCTGCAGGTGGAGGCGTACAAGCTGGCCCTGGCCGACCGCCTGGGTCACCTCGGCGACCCTCGTTTCGAGCAGGTGCCGATCGCGTCCCTGCTCTCCGCCACTCGAGCCCGACTGCAGGCGCAGCGGCTGGACCGCCGGCGAGCAGCCATGCTGGCGCCCGCGCCGGCAGGGCCCCCCGATACCACCTACCTCTGCGTCGTCGACGGAGACCGGACCATCGTTTCCTACATTCACAGCCTGTACAGCGGCAGCGGTGTGATG
>WNFC01004953.1_pt1 | contig 34665 bp, 27 predicted proteins | sample 5400541 | NCBI WGS metagenome assembly WNFC01 (sample SAMN13153342, study PRJNA577476) | soil metagenome | isolation source: 120 cm saprolite under Douglas fir tree site 2 hole 2 replicate 1 | place: USA:California | collected 2015-04-18
GAGACCGGAAGCATCGGCCTCAACGCGGCCACGGGCAACTTCGAGGACCTGATGAAGGCCGGCGTGATCGACCCGGCCAAGGTCACCCGGTCTGCGCTGCAGAACGCGGCGTCCGTTGCCGGCCTGCTGCTCACCACCGAGGCCCTGATCGCCGACAAGCCCGAGAAGCCCAACCCGGCCGCCGCGGCCGCGATGGCCGGGGGCGGCGGCATGGGCGGCATGGGTGGCATGGGCGGCATGGGGATGATGTAGCGAGAGCGATCGACCGGCGGACCCAGTGACCCAGATGGCTGACCGCCCACCCCCCGAACCGGCCAAGCTCCTCGCCTCCTGGATGGAGTGGGAGCGGGGGGACCAGACGCCTGGCCGGGTGATGGCCAACCTCAAGACCGCGGGCCTGCGCGAGCTGCTGGAAGCGCTGGCCGAGGCCGAGACCCAACAGGCACAAAAGGCTCAACAGGCCGCGCCCCCGTCCGCCCCGGCCTCCGGCGACGCCGCGCCGGCCTGAGCCCGTGCCGGTCCACGGGGCCGGTCGTTTCCGGCAGCACGTCCCGCGCCCGCCCCGCGTGCTGCCGGGCGAGCCCGCCCGGTGGACGCCCACACCCGTGCCCGTGGAGCGGGTCCGGGAGGCGATGGCCGCCATAGGGATCGGGCCCACCCAGCCGGTGCCGGACCCCTACACGGCAGCCGAGGCGGCCCTGCCCGGCACCCCGCCGGCCCCGCCGGCCCCGCCGGAGGCCATCCCCGGCCGGCCGGCGGCCGTGCTCGTCCCCATCTTCCCGGCGGCGGGAGCCGCCCCCGGTGCCGCCGGCCGCTCTCCCGGGCAGGAGGCCCATGTCCTGTTGACCCGCCGCTCCACCAGGCTCCGCTCCCACACGGGCCAGGTCTCGTTCCCCGGCGGTCGGATCGACGAGGGCGAGTCCGCCGTCGCCGCGGCCCTGCGCGAGTCGGCCGAGGAGGTCGGCCTCGACCCCGGCGCGGTGGAGATCCTGGGGCAGCTGGCGCCGCTCAGCACCCTGTCCGGCGCCAGCTTCATCACCCCGTTCGTGGGGCTGCTGGCGCGGCGCCCGGTCCTGCGGCCCAATCCGGCCGAGGTCGAGCTGGCCTTCGACGTCGCCCTCTCCCATCTGGCTGCGCCCCACGTGTACGGGGCCGAGCGATGGGTCATGGCCGACGGCATCGAGCACCCGATGCACCTGTTTGCCCTCGGCGAGGACGTGGTCTGGGGCGCCACCGCTCGCATCCTGCACCAGCTCCTGGAGCTGGTCCACCACGAGTGGACGGGCTCGCTCCGGTAGACTCGGCTGTTCCGGGCTGAGGTGCGACGGGAGGAGAGCCGTGGCTGAGGTCGAGATCGGCATTGGCAAGTCGGGCCGGCGGGCGTACGGGTTCGATGACATCGCCATCGTCCCGAGCCGGCGCACGCGCGACCCCGAGGACGTCGACATCTCGTGGGAGATCGACGCCTTCCGCTTCGACCTCCCGCTGATGGGCGCGGCCATGGACGGTGTGATCAGCCCGGCGACCGCCATCGAGCTCGGGCGCCTCGGCGGGGTCGGCGTCCTCAACCTGGAGGGGCTCTGGACGCGCTACGAGGACCCGGAGGGCCTCTTCGAGGAGATAGCTGAGCTCGACGCGGAGAAGGCCACGGCCCGCATGCAGCAGATCTACTCCGAGCCCATCAAGCCGGAGCTGGTCACCCGCCGCATCCAGGAGATCAAGGACGCCGGCGTGGTGTCGTGCGCGTCGCTCACGCCCCAGCGTACCGAGCAGTTCGCCAAGGCCATCCTGGACGCCGAGCTCGACCTGCTGGTCATCCAGGGCACCGTGGTGTCGGCCGAGCACGTGTCCCGCACCGTCGAGCCCCTCAACCTCAAGCGGTTCATCCGGGAGTTCGAGATCCCCGTCATCGTGGGCGGGTGCGCCTCGTACCAGGCCGCGCTGCACCTGATGCGGACCGGAGCGGTCGGCATCCTGGTCGGAGTCGGCCCCGGCAACGCCTGCACCACGCGCGGGGTGCTCGGCCTGGGCGTTCCCCAGGCGACCGCCATCGCCGACGCGGCCGGCGCCCGCATGCGCCACCTCGACGAGACGGGCGTCTACGTACAGGTGATCGCCGATGGCGGCATGAGCAAAGGCGGCGACATCGCCAAGGCCATCGCGTGCGGGGCCGACGCCGTGATGATCGGCTCGCCGCTCGCCGCCGCCCACGAGGCGCCGGGCCGGGGCTACCACTGGGGGATGGCGACGTTCCATCCCACCCTGCCGCGCGGCGCCCGCGTGCGCACCGAGCCCAGGGGGACGCTCAAGGAGGTCGTGCTCGGCCCCGCCCACGAGAACGACGGCCGGCTCAACCTGTTCGGCGCGCTCCGCTCGTCGATGGCCACGTGCGGCTACGAGTCGGTGAAGGAGTTCCAGAAGGCCGAGGTCATGGTGGCTCCCGCCCTCCAGACCGAGGGCAAGCAGCTCCAGCGGGCCCAAGGCGTGGGGATGGGCCACTAGCAACGGCCGTGGCCTCGGCTGGCCCGGGGGCGGTTCGCGAGGTTTGCCCCCCTTCCGCGGGACCCGGGCGGCGAGTACGATGATCACTATCGGCGTCGGTTCTCGGTGCCGACGCGAGCCCCAGACCCCGGTCGCTGCATGAGTCGCCTGCACTGACGGAGGTCAGGGTGTCGAGTTCAGCGCAGCAACTAGACGGTAGCCACCCGGCGCGGCGGGTCGCGGATCTGCTGCCGATCGGAGTGGTCGTCGCCGACCTGGAAGGCTCGGCCATCTTCGCCAACCACGCCTGGACGGCCATGGCGGGCCATGCCGGCGATGGCTGGCGTGGGGCGGGCTGGCTCGGCGTGCTGGACGCCGGCGACCGCGATCAGGCGCGCCGCGCCCTCCTGGCCGCCATCTCGTCGGGAGCCGCCCACGAGTCGGACTGGGTGGTCACCGACTCGACCCAGGAGGCGCGGGTGTTCCACGTCACCGCCGTACCCGACTTCGGCGATGGTGGGCCGGTCGGGCTGGTGGCCGCCATCAGGGACGTCACCGAGGAGCGGCGCGCTCGCGACGGGTTGGCGCCGACCCCACCGCAACCTCCACCGGGCGCCGCCGGAAGGCTGCAGACGGCGGCCACCAACGACGCGCTCGATCTCCTCGCCGCCGCCGCCCATGAGCTGCGGACCCCGCTCTCGGCCATCGCGGGCTACGCCGCCACCCTGCGCGAGAACCGGGAGATCATGTCGTCGGAGGACATCGACCGGTCGTTCATGGCCTTGGAGCGCCAGACCGGCCGGCTGACGACGCTTCTCGACAACCTGCTCGACCTGGGCCGCTGGCGCCACGGCGCTGGGGCGGAAGATGGGCCCGGCAGCGCTCCCGTCCGCGTGGCCGACGCCTTCGGCGACGCCCTCGAGGCCGCGCCGCCACCCGATGGCGTGATCGTGACCGTCGCCCGTTCGTCTCCGAGCCTGCATGTCCGCGCCGGCCGGTCGGGGCTCACCCAGGTGCTCGTCAACCTGCTCACCAACGCCTACCGGTACGGCGGGCCCCACATCACGCTCGACTCCCATGAGGAGGCGAGCACCGTGGTCCTCGACGTGGTGGACGACGGGGCGGGGGTCCCCCTCGACCTCCAGCCGAAGATGTTCCTACCTTTCTGCGGGGGCGGAAACGGGAGTCGGCCCCGACCCGGCGCAGCCGGGTTGGGGCTGGCCCTCGCCACCCGTATCGTCGAGTTCTCGGGCGGCCGGCTCTCCTACCAGGCGGCCCAACCCCATGGCGCCCACCTCATAGTCACCCTCCCCCGCGCCGAGGACGACCCCCGGTAGGGGCGACGGCTCAATACCCGCCGGGGAAGTTGTAGCTCGAAGGCGGGGCGGCGGTGGCACCCGCGGCTGCGGCCACGATGGCGATCTCCTGGTGTGACCGCAACGCGATGCTGTTGGGGTCCCCCGCGAACGCGTATCCGTTCACGTAGAACCTGACCACCTCCGACGCGCTGGTGCAGGTCACCCCGATGCACGCCGAAGTCAGGCGCACCTCCCACTCGGTGAACAGCTCGCCCAACGTGAAGGTCCGCGCCGTCGGCGACTCGACGTGGACGATGCCGCTGCCGTCCCGGGTCAGGATGGGCGCGGTGACCTGCACGCCGAGATCGAAGCCGATCTCCGCCGGCACGGCCACGGGCTGGCCGTCGATCGAGATGTCCAGGTGGGTGTGGGTGTGCTGCACCTGCCCGGGCTGATGGAGAAAGGAGAGCCCTGCGGCGGAGATGGCCTTGGCCTCCTCACCCGGGCCGGGCGTCCCCCAGGGCGGAGGGGTCTGGCGCAGGATGACGGGCCCCCTGGCCACGGCGACGGTCGACGGGGTCGAGGAGTTCTGGTCGGCGCCGGACCGGCCGCCGTTGTCCGACGACGACCGGTCGGACGCGGTGGCGCTGGTGTCGCTGCCGTGGCCGCAGCCCGTCAAAGCGGCCGCGCTCAGCACGGCGACGGTTGCCAATCGGCCCACCTGCCCCAGGGGGCGCGACCCGATGGTGGTGAACGACACGGCTCGACCACGCTACCGACGAGGCCGGGCGAGGTCATGTCGCCTCACGGCGGGGCGCTCGGCCGCTGAGGGTGCACAGGGCGCCGGTAGCCTCGCTAGGGATGCCCGCCTCCGACACCTCGCTGCTCGACGGGCTGAACCCGGTGCAGCGGGAGGCGGTGACCCACGGCGACGGGCCGCTGCTGATCATCGCCGGGGCGGGATCGGGCAAGACCCGCGTGCTCACCCACCGGGTGGCCTGGCTCGTCCGCGAGCAGGGCGTGTCGCCGTTCCAGGTCCTCGCCATCACCTTCACCAACAAGGCCGCCGACGAGATGAAGCACCGGGTCGCGGCCCTGGTGGGGCCGGTGGCCGAGCGGATGTGGGTGTCGACCTTTCATTCTGCCTGCGTGCGCCTCCTGAGGCAACATCGACGCCAAGCGCTTCCCGCCCCGCACCGTCCACGGCGTGATCAGCCAGGCCAAGAACGAGCTGGTCGACTTCGAGACCTTCCGCGCCCACGCCCGGACGCTGTATGACCGCAAGATCGCCGACGTCTACGCCGAGTACCAGCGCCGGCTGCTGGCCGCCAGCGCCATGGACTTCGACGACCTCCTCATGGTCACCGTCAACCTCCTCCAGTCCCAGCCCGAGGTGCTGGCCCACTACCAGGAGCGGTTCCGCCACATCCTGGTGGACGAGTACCAGGACACCAACCGGGCTCAGAACGAGCTGATCCTGCTGCTCGGCCAGGCCCACCAGAACGTCTGCATCGTGGGCGACAGCGACCAATCGGTGTACCGATTTCGCGGCGCGGACATCCGCAACATCCTGGAGTTCGAGAACGCCTTCCCCAACGCCAGGACCATCGTCCTGGAGCAGAACTACCGGTCCACCCAGACGATCCTGGACGCGGCCAACGCGGTCATTGCCAACAACGCCATGCGCAAGCCCAAGGCGCTGTGGACCGAGCAGGTGGGCGGCGAGCTGCTGACCCGGTACTTCGCCGAGGACGAGGGCGACGAGGCCCGGTGGCTGGTGGGCGAGCTGGAGCGGCTCCACTCCTCCGAGCACTATCGGTGGGCCGACGTGGCCGTCTTCTACCGCACCAACGCCCAGAGCCGGGTCGTCGAGGAGGAGCTGGTCCGCCACGACATCCCGTACAAGATCGTGGGCGGCACCCGCTTCTACGACCGGCGGGAGGTCAAGGACCTGCTGGCCTATCTCAAGGCGGTGGCCAACCCGGCCGACGAGGTCTCGCTCAAGCGCATCGTCAACGTCCCCAAGCGCGGCGTGGGGGACACCTCCATCGCCCGGCTGGACGCGTGGGCGACCACCCGGGGCGTGCCGTTCGCCGAGGCGCTGGCGGAGGCGGAGGCGGCCGGGGTCGCCGGCAAGGCGCTGTCGGGGATCAGGGACCTGCGGGCGTTCCTCGACCGGCTGCGCGGCCTGGTCGCCCACGAGCAGGCCGGCCCGGCCCGGCTGCTCGAGGAGGTCAGCGACCGCACGGGTTACCGGGCCGAGCTGGAGGCCGAGCGATCGATCGAGGCCGCCGGACGGCTGGAGAACATCGCCGAGCTCATCGGCACGGCGATGGACTTCGGGTCGCTGGACGAGTTCCTCGAGGCGGTGAGCCTGGTGGCCGACGCCGACGAGATCGACGCCGACGAGTCCAAGGCGCTGCTCATGACCCTGCACACGGCCAAGGGCCTGGAGTTCCCGGTGGTGTTCGTGATCGGGCTCGAGGACGGCGTGTTCCCCCACCTCCGTTCGCTGGGCGATCCCGACGAGCTGGAGGAGGAGCGCCGGCTCTGCTACGTGGGCATCACCCGGGCCAGGGAGCGGCTGTACCTGACCAACGCCTGGTGCCGCACCCTGTGGGGCTCGACGCAGTACAACCCGCCCAGCCGCTTCCTGAAGGAGATCCCCGGCGAGCTGACCCGTGAGGTGGCCAGCGTTCGCATGCGGGAGCGGGCCTCGAGAGGACCCCGCCCCGGCGACGCCCGCGACGCCATCGTCGAGTCGGCCATGCGCACCCGCGTGGCCGCCTCACCGGCCCGCACGACCGGCGCCGAGTCGCTCGGGCTCAAGGCGGGCGACGACGTGATGCACGCCAAGTGGGGCGAGGGCGTCGTGCTCGAGGTGATCGGCGGGGACGACAAGGCCGAGGCCATCATCCGCTTCCCGAGCGTCGGGGAAAAGCGCCTCTTGTTGGCCTGGGCCCCCGTGAAGCGGGCCTGACCTCGATGGGCACCGGGGCCTACTCGTAGCGAAGGGCTTCGACCGGGTCCAGCCGCGCCGCCCGGCGGGCGGGCAGGAGCCCCGACATGAGGCCGATCGAGGTGGTGATGCCGAGGACCACCAGGATCAGCCACAGCGGCACCGAGAAGCTGACTCCGGACACCTTCCCGGACTTGACCACGCTGCGGATCACCGGCTTGGCCCCGAGCACGACGGCCTCGCCGATGACCACCCCGAACAAGCCGCCCAGGAACCCGAGGGAAGCCGCCTCGAACGTGAACAACCTCCTGATGGTCGAGCGCCGGGCGCCCAGGGCGCGCATCACGCCGATCTCGCGGGTGCGCTCCAGCACGGACATCACCATGGTGTTCATCACGCCCAGGGCGGCGATGCCCAGGGCGACCAGGCCGAGGCTGCCCAGGATGGCGCCCACGATGTTGGCCTTGGACTTCTGGTCGTTGAGCTGCTTCAGGCCGGTGGCGGTCTTGACCCCGAGACGATCGATGCTCGCCGCCACGGCGGCCACGTTGCCGACGTTGTCGGCCGCGACGAGAAACGAGTCGTAGCCGCCGCGACCGGCGATGTAGCTCGCCACGTCCAGATGGGTCCAGGTGACGTGGGACGTCCCCGGTCCCTGCTGCCCCTGGGCCTGCCCCGGGCCCTGCCCCTGGCCCTGACCCGGCCCCGGGCCCTGCCCGGGTTGGCCCGCCCTGCCGGGCTGGGGCGACTGCGGCGAGCCCCCGAAGCCATTGGCCGGCTGCTGGTCGGGCCGCATCTCCGGCCGGGCCTGGTTGTCGAGCGCGACCAGCCACGAGAGCGGGACGAAAACGGCCTGCCCCTCGAATGAGCGGTCCACCACGCCCGCCACCGTGGCTGGGATGGCGAGGGACGGGAGGCTGGCCATCGGGCCCCCGATGCAGTTGCGCTGGCCCTGGCAGTCGTTCGAACCGCCGGGTGGGAGCAGGTCCGGCAGGACCGCCCCCGCGCCGCTGTAGCCCCTCATGGTGTGCAGGTCGACCGTCTGGCCGACGAGCCGGGCGTAGTTGCCCGCGAACCCGAGGGCGTCGGCGTAGTCCTGCGAGACGAGCAGGGTGCCCGACGCATCGGACGGGCGGAGGTCCCGGCCGGCGAGCAGGACCGGCTTGATCACACCGTTCGGCTCGTAGCCGTTCAGGCCGAACACCTGGAGCTGCTTGCTGCCCAGGCTGAGGTACTCGATGGCGTTGCCGCTGTGGAGCACGGCGGAGACGCCGGTCACGTGGGGGATGGCGGTGATCTTCGCCTCCATGTCGGGCCCGAGGGTGATCGTGCCCGCCGCCGGTCCGGGTGCGCCGCCCTGTGCGCCGGTGCCGGCGGGCGCGTCGGCCGCGGGCGCGAGGGGCGCCGGGCCGCCGACCTCGCCGGCCGGGCTGTAGGAGAGGTTCACGTTCTGGCCCACGGTGATCTGGCGGATCTGGCCGGTGGAGACGAACTGGGCGGTGACGAAGCTCTTCACGCTGGTCACGAAGGTCAGCATGATCGTCAGCCCGGTGGCCCCCACGACGATGGCGGAGACGGTCAGGCCGGAGCGCAGCCGGGAGCGACGCAGGCTCCGCCACGCCAGCCCCAGGTAATCGGCCAGGCGCATCAGGTTCTCGCCGGTTCCCGCAGGCGACCGTCGAGGACCTCGACGATCCGGTGGGCCCGGGCGCCGATCGACGGGTCGTGGGTGATCACGATCAGGGTCATCCCATCGGCGTTGAGCTCGGCGAGCATGTCGATGACCTCCTTGCCCCGGGCGCTGTCGAGGTTGCCGGTCGGCTCGTCGGCGATGATCAGCGCCGGACGCATGGCCATGGCCCGGGCGATGGCGACCCGCTGGCGCTCGCCGCCCGACAGCTGGCTCGGGAGGCGGTCCTGTCGCGCCGCCAGGCCTACGCGGCCGAGGCACTCGGCGGCGCGGGCCTTGCGCTCGGCCGGCCGGACGCGGGCAAAGACCATGGGCAGCATCACGTTCTCGAGGGCCGTGCCGTCGGCCTTCAGGTTGAAGGCCTGGAATATGAAGCCCACCTTCTCGTTGCGGAACCGCGACAGCGCCCCGTCGCCCATGCGGGCCAGGTTCTCCCCCGCGACCAGGACCTCGCCCGCGTCGAGGCGATCGAGCCCGCCGATGATGTTGGCCAGCGTGGACTTGCCCGACCCCGACGGGCCCATGATGGCGACGAAGTCCCCCTCGGCGATGGCAAGCTCGACGTGGTCTAGCGCGTGGAAGCGCTCCTCGCCCAGCTGGTAGGTCTTGGTGACGTCGGTCAGCTGCACGGCCGGGGACGAGCCCCCGGAATTGGTCGAGTTCGGTCGCCCCATCGAGGCCAACGGTACGAATCGGCGCGAGGGGAGTCCATGGCCGATTTCACAACCACCCCAATGAGCCACCGAGTCCATGGACCGGTGCCAGCTTCATGGTGGGATGGCTGAGGCGTCAACCGATCCGGGTGTGGCCCGACCCGGGGGCCTTGGGGGCGTCCGGCGCGAGCGTGGAGGACGTGGAGACGGCGGGCACCCCGGCGGGGTGGGCGTTGTTGGCGTTGCCCTTGGTAAAGGTGGCCACGGCCCCAGTGCTGTTGGCCGAGCTGCCGTTGCCCGAGCTGCCGTTGGCCGAGCCGTGGCCCGGCGCCGTGGATGCGGTGGTCGCAGCCGATGCCGAGGGCCCGCCGGGCGCCGGGCTCCGGTCGTGGTTGGCGGTAGGCGCCACCCGGGACTCGGCGGAGCCCCGGTGCACCGCCCCCGCCGGGCCCAGCGGGGCCGAGGCCGCGGGCGGCACCGGGGGGCCGAGGGGGATCACCGAACCCGCGCTGGCGAGGGCGGGAGTGGCCACCGTGCTGGCGCCGGCCAGAGCCGCCACGCCCGCGATCCCCGCCGCCTGGGTTCCGAGGGCCCCGGTCCCGGCGAGCACCCTCGGGAGCCATCCGAGGATGGGTAGCTGGGCGACCCACGCCACCGGGCCGGTGAGCCAGCGCAGCCGGGTGAAGGAGATGGCGAGGAAAGCCGCCACCACGCGCTCGTCGAACTGCGTGCCGGCTTGGGTCGCCAGCTCCTGGCACGCCAGAGCCGGGCTCATGGCGCGCTTGTAGGCGCGGGCGGCCGTCATGACCTCGAAGGCGTCGGCCACGGCCACGATGCGAGCCCCCTCCGAGATGTCGTCGCCACTGAGCCCGAGCGGGTAGCCGGTCCCGTCGTAGCGCTCGTGGTGCTCCGCGATGGCCCGCGACCACGGCCCGAGCCAAGCCGCCAGGGGAGCCGCGATCCGGGCGCCGTCCGCCGGGTGGCGGTGGATGGCGACCCACTCCTTGGCATTGAGCGAGCCCGGTTTGTTGAGGATCCGCCTCGGGACCTCCAGCTTGCCGATGTCGTGGAGCAGGCTGGCCCACCGCAGCCGGTCGCGGCTGTCGGCGTCGAGCCTGAGCTCGGTGGCGACCAGCTCGGTCAGGGTCCGGACCCGCTCGGCGTGGCCCCGGGTCCGCCGGTCGTGGGCGTGGAGGGCGCCGACCAGAGCGAGGATCTGGGCCGCGGCGATGGTCGGCTGGTCCGACACCCCGTGGGCCCGGGCGCGGTCGAGGCGCTGCTGCAGCCGGCGGGTGCTGCCCGAGCGGGCGGCCACGACCATCCGGGCCGGGGCCGGGCCGGGGAACACCATCGGGAGGGCTCAGGCGCTCGGTGAGGACCAGCACCAGCGTCGAGGCCCCGAGCAGGAGGGCCACGGTCGCGATCCAGCCCGGCGCGCTGTGAGGCCTCTGGAGATGGCGGCTCATGATGGCCGAGGTGGCCACCGACGCCGCGACGGGCGCGGTGTAGGCCAGCGCCACCAGCGCGCCACCCAGCCACGGGCGACCCACCCACCGGTTGCTGTCCCGGGGTTGATGCGGCTTGACCAAGGGCAGAGCCACCGCCCCGGCCGCAGTGGCGAGGAGCGCCACCGCCAACCACCGAACGCCCATGATCCCGTCCTCCTGATGCGATGGTGTACCCCTCCGGGGGCCGGTTGTGAAGGCTCGGGAAGGGTTCATTTGCGTAATGACACGCAGGGACTAGTCCGCCCGCGACCGAGGTGACCGCCCAAGTAGTTTTGCGTTCGACCCTCAGGTCGGTTCCCGGTGCAATAGATCGACGAAGGCCGCCAGAGTCGGCCCGTGGTCGCCGACGAAGTGCGGCGGCGACCCCATCGATGCCATAGCGGCTCGTGCGTACAGGGTCCCTGCTGGGCGAGGCTTCACACGTATGAACGGCGGCAGGGCGTAGCGGAGTGAGACCCAGTTGGCCCAAAGTCGCGCCACCCGGCCGTTGCCGTTGGCGTAGGGATGGATACGCACCCACTCGCCGTGAGTGATCGCAGCAAGCTCGACCACCGCGAGCACGTCGTCGGTGGTGGCCGGCGGGACGCGTGGAGCGAAGATCTCGTCATAGTCGTGCACGGCCGTTCGGATCGCGGCCTGGAATGCAGTCAGGGCGGCGGGGACGCGGTGGGCGGGGATGCCTTGCTTCGATCCCACGATCACCTCATAGTCGATGAGATCGGGGTGTGCCGGATCGCTGTCTCTGGGGTTGCCCACATACGAAGGCGACGGCACGGCCACACCCCGGAAGAGGGCTTTGTGCCAGGAAAGCGCCTTTGCGATCCCAGGGGGGGAGCGTTTGGCGGCATCCGCCGCGAGCGAGGCCAAAAGGGCTCGACCGTTGGCCGCGATGAGCCTGTCAGCACCTGCGGGGTCGTCGTCCCAGGCGATGCCCGCCACTAGTGCTTGTCCGCCACTACTGCTTGAACGCCGCCAGCGCCCGCCGCACCTTCGGTGACCCCGCCCCTGCGCGCCCCGGGTGTGGCTTCGGCGACGCCGGCAGCTGCTGGGCCTGCACCGGGTCACGGTGGATCTCTCCAGCCGCGAACTCGTCGAGGTAGGCGTCGAGGTCGGTCTGCGGATCGTAGGACCGCAAGGCGATGACGATCTCCGTCAGCTGGCGTTCGATGTGGGCACCGAGCACCACTAGCTCGTTGCGGATCGCGTCCTCGGCGAGGTCGCTCATCGGAACGCCGAGCTGGTCAGACACGAGACGGAGCATCTCCTTGGTCGCCGGGTCCTTGAAGCGAAGAGGAAAGGCGGGCCTGGTCATGTTGGTGGGCGTCCCTCCCGGTTGGTGACATCAATCAAGTGATGTGACGTCACAACCTTACCCGACCCAGCGGCGGCTGCGACGATGTGCGCGTTGGGCCGACCGCGAATGCGGCGCCACTGCCGGGCGAAGTAGATGCGCATGCGGACTTATCCACAGCCTCCTCCCATCTTTGACGCGAACCGTGGTGGGGCCGCCACACGCCACCAGCGAGTTACGACTGCCAAAAGTCCGCACGTGCGGACTCGTCCACAGGCCGCCCGTAGCGCGGCGCGCAGTGGAGCCGACTGTTGTCATGCTGGTGTTGTCATGCTGGCGGGCGCCCAGGCCTACTTTGGATCCACAAGATGGCGAACGCCGGTGGGTTGTCCTTCGATCGTGCTCGATCGAACCTACGTTTGTTAGCGTCAACACGCGGGACTACCCGAAGCAGACCGTGCCCGGCCGCTTCGGCGCCAAGGCGGTCGCCTCGGGGCCGGCCGCCGTATCTGCGGGTGGCAGGGCGCTCACGGTCGCCAATCCTTCGACGCCCTCGGCCGCTTCCAGCTGGCGGGTGATGGCCGCCGCGACCCTCGGCGAGAGCATGGCCGAAAGGTGCCCGTGATCCTTGGCCAGCAGGTTGGTCGCGGCCAGCGCCGGGTGGCGGAGCATCGCCGAGGTACCGGGCACCAGGACGTCGAGGTTGGAGTAGAAGGCGACCCACCGCACGTCACTCGGGCGGGCGCTGCGCTCCAGGCGGCGCATCACCCACGAGCCCGGGCGGAGCTGCTTGGCCGTCTCGCCGATGCAGAGCCTGGCGACGACCGCGCCCTCGTGCGGTGCAGCCACGGTCACGGCCGTGTGAACGGCCTGGTCGCCACCCTCCTCCTGGACGTACCAGCGCAGGATGATGCCGCCCAGGCTGTGGCCGACGACGTGGACCTTGTCCGAGCCGGTGACGGCCCGTATGACCTCGATGCGGTGGGCCAGACGCTCGGCCACCTCGGGCACCGAAGGCCAGAACGAGTTGTAGTTGAACGCCGCCACCCTGGAGAAGCCGGCGCCGCGCAGGTGCCGCTCCAGCATGTGCCAGCCCGAGCGGTTGTGGCCGTAGCCGTGGATCAGCACGACCGGGGTGTCGTGGACCGTGTCGTCGACATCTCCGAGAGCGGGCAGCGGTCCTTCTAGGACGCCGAGCGGGTAGCGTGCCGCGCAAGTCGCCATGGTCAGCAACTCCCGCACCTGCCCGGTGTAGGTCCCGGGGCGAGGGAGCGCCCCCCCGATCGCGTCGATCATTCCCATCTCACCTTGATTGTCGGTGTTTCTGCGATGTTTCCGCGGGGAAAACGGTGACCATTTATGCAATGGGTTGAACGCACTAGCCTTGTGACCCGCCGGCGGTTGCTGTTGGGCACGCTCCTCGACCGGCTGGCCGCCATCCACCGGGACCGGGTGCTGGTGGACACCGGCTCTTCTCGGCTCACCTACCGCGAAGCCGCGGACCGTGTCGCCCGGCTGGCGGGGGGGATCGCGTCCTCGCCCGGCTTCGCGGTCGGCGGCACCGTCGTCGTAGCCGTGGCGAGCTCCTACGACCTGCTGCTCCTGTGCGTCGCAGCCTGCCGGGCCGGAGGCGTGGCCGTCCCCGTCAACCCGCAGACGCGCGACGAGGAGGTCGCCTACGTCATCGAGGACTCGGGCGCCGCGCTCGTCGTCCGGGAAGCCGACGAGGTGCTCGGGCCGCGGCGGGAGCCCGCGGCCGCCGGTCGTCCGAGGGACGTGGCCGCCATCTTCTACACCTCCGGGACGACCGGGAGGCCCAAGGGGGCCGAGCTCACCCACCTCGGCCTCCTAGGCCAGGTCGCCCCGGCCGCCGTCTGGCCGACCGGCCTTCGGCGGGACGAGGCCGTGGTGGCCCTGCCCGTCGCCCACATCATGGGCTTCCAGGTGCTCCTCGGCCTGGCCGCGGCGGGGATCCCCACCTACTTCCTGCCCCGCTTCCGCCCCGATCTGGTGCTCGACGCCATCGAACGGCGCCGCTCGACGATGTTCGTCGGCGTCCCCGCCATGTACCGCCTCCTCCTCGAGGCGGGTGCTTCGGACCGTGACCTGCGCAGCGTCCGGGTCTGGGCCTCGGGTGCCGACGTGCTGCCGCCCGAGATCGCCCGGCGGTTCCAGAGGATGGGCGCAACCCTGACCCTCCCGTTCGGGTTGAGCGTTGGCCAGGCCGCCTTCGTGGAGGGCTACGGAATGGTCGAGATCGGCGGCGGGGTGGCGGCCAAGGTGGCGCCCTTCGTCCCCCTTCCGCGGGGCGATTTTCTCGGTGTGCCCACCCCCCCAAATCACTTCAAAGTGGTCAATGCCGACGACCGACAAGTTGGAATTGGCGAGACCGGAGAGCTCCTGGTGAAGGGACCCGGGCTGCTGAAGGGCTACCACGGTGATGCGGAGGCGACCCGCGCCGCCGTAACCGAGGACGGCTGGCTCCGCACCGGCGATCTGGCCCGCCGGGGCCCGCTCGGGCTGGTCTTCTTCGCGGGCCGCAGCAAGGACGTGATCAAGCGGGGCGGCTACTCCGTCTTCGCCGTCGAGGTCGAGCGGACCCTCGAAGCGCACCCGGATGTGGCCGAGGCCGCCGTGGTCGGCCTGCCCGACGAGCGCCTGGGGGAGGTGCCCGTGGCGGCGGTCCGGGTGGTCCCGGGCAGTGCGCTCACCGAGGAGGGACTAGTCCGCTGGGCCGGCGAGCACCTCGCCGACTACAAGGTGCCGGTGCAGGTCCGAATGGTGGAGGAACTACCCCGAACCGGGACGTCCAAGGTGAAGAAAAATGCCATGTTGGGTTGGTTTACACCGTTGGTTCCACCGTTTTAGGGAGCTTTAGCAGCATTCAGTTCGCATGTCCATTTTGTCCTGCTGAGTCATCGTCAACCTGGGTGATTCTTTCCCTGTCGGGCGAAATGATGCCTGGCTATTGTGGACACCAGCGACCGCGCGGCGTAGCTTTTGCGCTAGGCGTCATCAAAATTGCCTAATCGGCCGCAACGGATGTCGGCACGTGGGCAAGCAGACTTGAGCAATTTGTTGCAGGGCTAACAGGGGGCGGGGGGGCGGAGACGTCCCTCCCCAATCGGAGGGACAATTCCATATGCGTACAGTCCGAGAGCCGGGCGCCGCGATCTTTTCAGTAAGACGCTTGGCCGTCGCGGCCGTCGCCGCTGCGGTGCTGGTTGCTCCATCATTGGTGCAACTGACTACAAATCCAGTCATCCCGATCTCCTCAACCGGTGAGGCCGCGACGATTGATCAGTGCACGAATGGGATGGTCTCGCCCTTCACGCCGCAGCCTTGCGTTGGCTCCAATGCCGCTGCGGTGACGACGTCGGCGATCCCCGGCGTCAACGGCGGAGTCGCTGGTACCTACAAGAACTGGGTGAACGGCAACTGCAACGGGTCGAAGTCGCACTGGCGGGAGGGCGAGTTCATCTCCTACCGCACGATTTTGACCGGTTTGACCGCTGGTGATCACACGGTCGTCATCCACTACGACTCGGTGCACTCCGGTGGGCATGCGATCGACTACCTCGGCTCGTACGACGCGACCGAGAAGACGGACACTGCTCCAACGACGATTGGCGCACCTCCGATCGTGATCCACGCCAACAACAGCAGCCCGTGCGCGGACCTCGTCAACGCGACGCAGTTCGTGGGCGAGACGTGCAACCCCGCGGCTCCTGCATCGTCGACGGCCACGCCGGCGGCTGATTTCAGCAACCACAACACCGGAGGCCACACAGGCGAGACCAACTGCGGCACGGCCGGCGGAGTGTTCACCGGCGCCCAGGCACCGGGCTTGTTCAAGCTGTACGGACCGGGCACGCTGGCTGCTGCCAGCTACGTCTCCCAGAACGTCGTCAGTGGTACCGGCCAGTGCACCACTACCGTGTCGATCCCCTTCCATAGCTCGGCTCTCGCAGCCAACCAGAGCCTCGTCATCGCCTGGGGTGGCCACATCGCCAGCGAGCTGGAGTGGGGCAGAGGCAACTCGGCGACCGCCATCAGCGGCTCGCCGTACCACATGGCCCTTGACTCTCTCGACGGCGCGAGCACCGGGTCGCAGGACCGGGCTTTGTCCACCTCGGCCATCTTCTTCACCCCTGGAATCACGACGGCTATCAAGACTGGGGCAAGTGGCTCGGACAGCGGCCCGGCGGTCACCTCGGTTACAGCAGGCACGCTCGTTCACGACACGGCGACCTTCACAGGTCTTTTCAGCGCCGGCATCGGTGGCGCCGTGACCTACAACCGCTACAGCGGCACCACGTGCGGGGTTGGCAGCGGCACGCTACTCGGCTCGCAAGTCGTGACTGCCGCGAACGGCGTCATCCCCGACTCCACGGCCGTCACGGTCAACTCGTCCATCAGCTATCAGGCCGTGTACGCCGGCGACGGCAGCGACCTCGGGACGACCGGGCCCTGCGAACCTCTGTCTGTACTCCAGCCCAATCTGCAGATCAGCAAGACGGCGGATGCGGGCACGGTGAGCGCGGGCACGGCCATCGGTTTCACGATCACGGTGTCGAACTCGGGGCCGGGTACGGCCACGGGGGTGACGTTGAGCGATCCGCTGCCGGCTGGTAGCGGGATCAGTTGGTCGGTGAGCCCGGTGGTTACGGGTTGTTCGATCGGCGGTTCGCCTCCGAGCCAGACGTTGAACTGTTCCTTCGGGGACATGGCGGCGGGCGCGTCGGCGTCGGTGCATGTGACCAGCTCGACGGATTCGACGAGTTGCACGGCGTATCACAACGTGGCGTCTGCTCAGGCGACCAACGAGCCCACACCGGTGACGGCGTTCGCCGACATCACCGTGCAATGCCCGAACATCGGCATTTCGAAGTCGGCGGGGAACGCGACGGTCGGCGCCGGTTCAGACATCAGCTTCAGCGTGACGGTGTCGAACTCGGGGCCGGGTACGGCCACGGGTGTGACTCTCAATGACCCGTTGCCCGGCGGGTCGGGAGTGAGCTGGACCATCAGCTCGAACCCAGGCACCTGCGTGATCACTGGCACGGCGCCCAATCAGACCCTGAGTTGTTCGCTCGGCGACATGGCGGCGGGTAGCTCGGCGACCGTGAACGTGGTGAGTCACACAACGACGGCCAGTTGCCAGGCGTATCACAACGTGGCCTCTGCGTCCGCGACCAACGACGGTACGGTGACGGCTTTTGCCGATACGTCGGTCGTGTGCCCGACGGCCCAGATCCTGCCCACCAACACAACCTGTCAGCAGTATCTAACCGGCACCGTTGCGCCGCTAGGCGAGGTGGACTACGGCACCAAGGGGACCAAGATCAACAACGTGTCCCCCGGTGTGCTCTTCTACTTCAACCAGCTCACCGCACCGAGTTCGACCTTCGACGTCCACGTAGGGCAGTCGATCACGTCGGGCACCTTCAGCACACTGTTCGGTGCGACCCAGGAGCAGTTCTTCGATAGCGGGTGCACCACATTCGGTGGGGCCTCGGTGACCAGTACGGCCGCCGGTGACGTGGTGATCCACGTGACCGGAGCCACGACCGGCGCCCTCTATGTCATCGCAATCAAGTACACGCCCGGCACTGTCGTTGGACAGACGACACCGAGTCCGACCACTGTGACCTACGCCTGGACGATGAACTTCAACGGCGGTGCGACGGTGCTTGGTAGCAATGCCGGCACCCTGCTAAAGAAGAAGTAGCTCGCAGCGGGCAGAAGAGTCAAAGGGGGCCGGTCGGAAGACCGGCCCCCTTTGTGTTGTCGCGCCCCTACTTCAGAGTGATGTTCGCGGTTGTGGTCGATCCCGCCGTGACGGTCAGGGTGGTTGACTGAGTCTTGTAGCCCTTCGCCGAGGCTGTGACCGTGTAGGTGCCCGGTGGCAGATTGGAGAAGGAGTAGCTACCGGTGGAGCTCGTGGTGCAGTTGGTGGACTTACCCCCTGTCGAGATGCTCACCTTGGCGCCTGCCACCGCCGCTCCCGACGTGTTCGACACGATCCCGGCGAGGGCGCCGGAAGCGCCGCCAGAGCCGGGTGGTGCGGGGGTAGTGATCGAGACTGTGTTGGATGTTGCGCTCGTGTTCCCCGCCGCATCGAAGGCGACGACAGCATATGAGTAGGTCGTTGAGCCGCTGACGCCAGCGTCGGACCACGTCGTGCCGGTGACAGTGGCAACCTGACCTCCATTGCGGTAGAGCCAGTAACCAGCTATGCCCACATTGTCTGTGCTTGGGCTCCAACTGAGGTTCACCTGGCTCGAACTTGCCGCCCACCCAACAAGGTTCGTCGGCGCCGTCGGCGCCGAGGTGTCGGGTGGTGCAGGAGTAGTCGCGCTGGCCATGTTGGACGCCGCAGACACGTTTCCCGCGGCGTCGATCGCCTCAACCTGGTAGGAGTATGTGGTGCTGGCCGTGACGGAGCTGTCAGCGTAGGTCGTAACGTTGCCCACGGTAGCGATCGCTGAGCCGTTCCGGAGTATGGAGTAGCCCGTGACGCCAATGTTATCGGTGCTGGCGGTCCAGCCAAGGCTGACCTGAGTCGGGCTGGAGCCCGCGGCCGTGAGGTTGGACGGAGAAGTCGGCGGGGTCGTGTCCGCGGTCGCGCCGTTTGAGACGGTGACCGTGGTCGGTGCCGAGGTGCCCACGTTGTTGCCATTGCCGTCGTAGGCCTTCGCCGCCAGGGAATGGGTGCCGTCTCCCCACTGCGTCGTGTCCCACGAGACCGACACACTGACGGACGCGCCATAAAGCGTCGGGACCGCTGCGTTGGCCAGCTGACCGTCGACGTACAGCTCGAGACCGCTGACGATGACGTTATCGGAGGCGCTCATCCCGACCGTCAATGTCCCGCTGGTTGTCGCGCCGCTAGCAGGCGAGTTGATGCTTGCCGAGGGAGCAGTCGTATCCGTACTCGATCCGAGAGCGCCAACTGCCCAGGCGTTTGCCAGGCCACTCTGGCTGATGTTGCCATACGCATCTACGGCTTGGACATAGTCGTAGTGCGCCGCGCCGTCGTTCGGATATCGGGCGTCGGAGATGCCGGGGTGGCCACTCACCGTCCCAACTAGGCGTCCGTCACGGAAGTAGCGGTAGCTCACGGAGCCTGCCACATCGGCACTGACGCTGAAGAACACGTCGTCGCGCGTGGACGTAACCTGCTCATGGCTGATGATCGTTGGGCGCGATGGCGGAAGAGTGCCCTCTTTGGGTGTGTAATACACCGTGCTCGATGTATCCGCATAGGTGTAGTTGCCGGCCCCGTCGAATGCGTAGACGTAGTAGCGGTACATCGTGTTGGCGGCCAGACCCCTGTCAGTGAAACTGGTCGTGCCGGCCGCGACGTTGTAGGTCCCCGAACCCCCCGACACCATGTAACGGGTCACGCCGACGTTGTCGGTCGCCGGCGACCACCTGACCGTGACGCTGTGGGCATCCTGCGCCGCGAACTGGACGTTGGTCGGCCCGCTCGGTGCCGTCGTATCGGAACTGGTCGGCGTTGTCACGTCGACGGCTGACGACTGGGACGATAGGTTGTTCTTGTAGTCGTAGGCAGCGACGGTATAGCTGTAGGCCGTGCCCGCAGGCACTGCGTCGATGAAAGACAGGGCTTGCGTTCGTGCGATTTGGGTACCGTTCCGGTAGACGGCATATCCGGCGACGGCGGTGTTGTCCGTGCTCGTGCCCCAACCGAGGTTGACCTGCTTGGGGCCTGCGGCAACCGCGGTCACGCCGGGTGGAGTCGTCGGCGCCGTCGAGTCGGCAGGCGTCACCTGCGTGAATGTCAGGTTGAGGTTCGAGCAGCCCGCGGTCAGGTAATTGCCACAGGTTTGCACAGTGAACGGGTATCCGGTCTGGGAGTCGGTGAGTATCGCAACTGGGTCGGCCACGGTTACTGCGATCGTGGTCGAGGCACCTGGCGCGAGCGTGACGATGTTCGGGGTGGCGACGATCGGGAAGCCGCCTCCAGTCGGCGGGTCGGTCCGGAACGTGTTGAACGAGCAGGTGCTCGAGTCCGTGTCGGCGACAGTTACGTTGTAGGTGACCGTCTGTCCGGGCGAGGCAGACTGAATCGGGTTAGCGGCCGAAACGCTCGGAGCGCCTCGAACGCATGTGGCCGAGGCCGGGATCGTGACGGTGAGGGTCGTGCCGCTGGCGTCAGCGCCGGTCGTGGTTACCGTGATGCCGTACTCGGGATCGGTGAACGTGTTGCCCGGTGGTGTCGATGAGCTTGGTTTGCCTGTCGTTGTAGTCGATGAACCGGATCGATGGCCCGCCGGTGATGTTGCAGCCCGCACAATAGGTTGGACTGGTCATCCAGCTGTCGTAGCCGACGGGCTGGCGGTATTCGAGCCAGAACCCGGTGCCGCTCGAACCTCGGGGCACGTAGACGGCCTGCGTCCCAGTCGTCGCGTTCTCCAGGGGCGCGATCGTGTAGCTGTATGTGCCCGGGCTGCCCGACGTGACAACATTCCCGGGCGCCAACCAGCCGGCCATGTTCTTGTAGTCGGCGTTCATCTGCCCAGCGAGGTCCCAGTTGCCGGCCAGCCAACCCTTGCCCCCCATCAAATCGAAGGCATCCCCGTAGACCGTGGTCGCGCACCCGAGGCCATACCGGGTCGGTGCTTCGAAGGCGTCCGGCTGGCAGTTGTAGTACTGGGCGTGCCCGACGCCGAGGTTGTGGCCGAGCTCGTGGGCCGCGATGCTCAGGTAGCCCCAGGTATCGAAGGAGAACGTCTGCCCGGCAACTACCGTGCCTTGAGGTGTGGCGATCGACATCTCACCGACCGAACCCATCGACCCGCCACTGCCCAGCCCATTGGTCACGCGGCAGCTGATGGCGAAGAAGATCCGGTTGTAATTGGCGTAAGTGACGTTGGAGCTGGCGAGCTGGTAGGCGGCCTGCTCGAGCGACTGCGAGTCGTAGCACTGGCCACCGGCAACGGTGAAGGTCGATGGAAGGGTGTATGGACCGTAGAAGTCCGGTACGATGACCGCCTTGCCGTACGAGGTTTGCTTGAAATAGTCGACCACGTTATGGCCGGACTGGTTGGCGAAGGTGTTCTGAAGTTGCGTCATGCTGTACGGCGTCGGTGAATCGACGAACTGCACGGCGATCACTGCTGTCTTGATCGTTCCGCTGTTCGTGGCCGCTTCCGCCCTGCCGGCCGGAAATAGCTTCGAGACAAGCGATTGGCCCTTTGTGGGCACCGACGTCGGGCTGACGGTCGAGATCGTCTGGGCGAGCACCTGATCGCCAAAGGCAACTCCATGCACCTCGAGCGAGGCATCGGGGTCGAGCTGACTGAATGTGGCCGGGTCAGTGCTGTACAGGTCAAGGCGCTGGGTGTCATTCCACGAGCTCCCGAAGACATCGAGGTACTCGTGGTAGCGCGCGTCGCCGGTGGCGAGGTGCTCGTGGGTCTCGGCGTACCTTCCCCGGAGGGCGACAGACTGCTCGACCGCCGCGCCAGGGACGGACCGGAGCGACTGCGCAACATCGGCGGAAACGGTTGCATCGTGAACCGCACCAGGATCCTTTCGAAGAAGATCCTGCAAGACAGACATGCGATGCTGCGACAGAGCGACGATGCTCGAGTCCGCGCCCGCCGTGCGCGAGGGTCCCGTCGCCGACCGCACAAGATTGGCTAGCTGCTCTGTCGTTGACCGAACGTCATCCTTCAGCGGCTGATTCGGATCACTGCCGACGTGTCTCGGTTGCGCATGGACCGGTACAACTCCGCCTGAACCGGAGTGAGAGGCGCCGAAAGAGAGCGACGGCGCCATGGGTACTGCGACCAGGGCGACGAGAGTCGCGCCGAGCAGTCTGCCTTGCCGCCGACGCAGCGTCTGGCGAATGTTGAAGGCGGCCATCTGGGGCGTCTCCTCGGGAGCGGGACTTGGTTGCACCGCGTCCTGCTATCCCGAGTGCCCGACTCATGAGCCGGCCTTGTTCGGCAACCCGGCTACCCGGTCTGGGCCCGTGGCTTTGCGTCACCGCCTTCCGGCGGTATTGCTCTTATCGCAGTTGCGGCTTCGTAGTTAGGTGTCGGACTCAGGCCGGCCGCGCTTGAGAGGACGCGGGTAGCTCGAACGAGCTATTTTCCAATGGCCTGCGGACCGCAGCCGCCGACAGTAGCTCATTCGACCGCGAAGAGTGAGAACTTGAGCGGGCCCTGGAGTGATGGAGTCACACCCGGCTGGGGTCTTGCTAGGGCGAGCCGGCCCTCAGCGCTCCGCATAGCAGCGGGCGATCGATATCCGTTTGAGGCCCGGTTGTTGCCACGGGCTGGGATCCGAGTGCTCTCACTTCGATGGACCACCCGGTTACGGGCAATGGCTGTCTGACCCTCTTGATGACGGGCGACGTTCGCGCCCCGCCCGTGGCATCGGCTTTGAGGTCGGGCAACCGGTAGACGATGGCGCCCTGGGCCGTGCACAGCCCTGATCGAATCATCACGGCATGCGTGCTCCCGTGCCGCGTCGCAGTGACTGTCAAGTCGAAGTTGAGAGTTCGACGCACCGCGTCGTAGGCAACGGTGGCATTTCCCAGGGGACGGTCGCCCGGCACTGGATAGAGCCGCAGGGCCGATGTCGGATCTTTGCTGTTGACATCCGTACATCCCACTGTTCGAGAATCGGTGCTCGACACGTCAACGATCAATGCGAAAGACGCGGGCCCGGGCAGTGGACTCGCGACGCGCTTGTCGCCGACCGCGGTGACATCGATCCGCCCTTGGTCATCGACCGTGCTCGGTGGCGTGGCCAGCAGTTTGTCCGTGCCGGGGGCTAGGCACGTCCCCCGCTGCAGTTCGACGCGGGCATGGTTGCCGGGCGGAAGACCGAAAATCGCCATCGTCACCGTGGCTGCGCCGCTCGACGGTAATTTCATCTGAACGACTCCGTCCGGTAGCGCAGTCAACAATGACTGGAGTGGCGGCGAGGGAGCCGGCGTCACCGAGCGGGTCGATTTCGAACAACCGACGGCGGTGAATGCAACGACCAGGGCCAGACGGAGCAGTCGTCCTCGGATGGTCTCCAACGCTCTCCACCTCTTCGTAGGCTTCTTGTCGCGGCGATGACTCTTCATCACGAGAAGCGTAGCGATCGATCTCGCAGCGGAGACCCCTTCGCTTTTAACTAACTAACTAACTAGTCCCACCTTCGTCGAACGAGACCGGGCCTGGCGACCGGAGCCGATGTTCCAAGCCGCCCACGAAAGCGTCATCAACTTGGGCAAAGTGCCCGCCAGCGGCACTCTTCTACCGTTCGGAGGTTGGAATAACGAACTCGTACCACGAAGTAAGTCAGAAGTCCGGGTGACGTTGGCTGGTCATGATCATTTCGCGTCATTTTGTCCCGGCGAACACGAAGTGCCCTAGTCTCAGTAGACGCGATTCGCCACTCCGTGTAGCTTTGCCCTAGGCATCCTCATAAATTGCTTACAAACGGCCAAGGGGGCGGGTAGATGTTTTCCACCGAGGGGCGCGATCCAACGCGCGCCACAACGAACGCGGGTTGCGCGGTCGGGTATGTCCCGAACGGAAGCTTCGGGATACGCCGAGGCGAACGTGGGCACAAGACTCGCGGATTGTTGACCGGCTCGCGGCGGCTCCTCCTCGCCCTATTGGCGACGATCATCGCATGCGCTCCGGCAGTATTCGCCCAGGCACCATCAGCGACCGCCGCCAGCGGGACGAACCCGGCCGCCAATCTGGATCAGTGCCAGAACGGTGGCGTTGGCAACCCGCCAACCCTCAACCCCTGCTTGAACGGAACCCTCGTCGGGACGAGCTACTCGGACTGGGTAAACGGAAACGTCAACGGGAGCAAGGCGCACTGGAAGGAAGGCGACTTTCTCCCGTACCGGGCGAACTTGACTGGCTTGCCCAGCGGAACCATCACGCTCAACGCGCAGTACGACACCATCCACGGCGGCAAGCACGCGCTTGACTACATCGGCTCCTTCGATGCGACGGAGACGACGAGCCCCACTTCCACCCCGTCTATGTTCCATCGCAACGACAACAACCCGTGCTTCGACAAGCTCGGAATCGCCGCGGGCTCGGGCTGCACATCCCCGGGCACGGCGCCATCGCCCTTTTCAGTCCTACCGACAGGAACCGATCCCAACCTGACCGCCACGAGCTGCGGTGGCTCGGCGGGCGGTCCCATCACGAGGCTGTCGCCGGCCGGGACAGTCGACATCTTCGCCGGCTCGGCCGCCACTGCCAAGGTCACCAAGGTGACCATCGGAACCCAGACAGCATCCGGTACCGGGCAGTGCAGCGCTCCTCTCGCGATCACCTTCACGTTAAGCAGTCCAGCGCCTGCGGGCGGCTGGAACGTCGTCCTCGCCTGGGCCGGCCACATCGCCAGCCAGGGAGACTGGGGCGTTGGCAACTCGGCCAGCGCCATCAGCGGCTCTCCCTACCACATGGCGCTTGACAGCATCGTTCTCGGGACTGGTTCGCCGATCACTCTCGGCTCGCAAGACCGGGCCTTGGCGACGTCGGCGATCTTCTTCACCCCGACAGTCGTCACGACCATCAAGGACGCCGGCGGGACGGTTACGTCGGTTTCTTCGGGTGACATGGTGCATGACACCGCCGTGCTCACACCAGCAGGCGGCTTCGCCGCCAATGCGGGGGGCACCGTGATCTACAACCGCTATAGCGGCACGACGTGCGCTACCGGAGGCACACTTCAGAGCTCCCAACAGGTGAACGTCACGAACGGCCTCATCCCTGACTCGTCGCCAGTCACCGTGACGTCGTCAATTAGCTACCAGGCGGTCTACGGCGGGGACAGTATCGATATCGGCACGACTGGGGCCTGCGAGCCGTTGACCGTGAATTCGCCCGGGCTTCAGATCCTGAAGACCGCGGACGCTGCGTCGGTGAGCGCAGGCACCTCGATCGGCTACACAATCACCGTTACCAGCACAGGGCCGGGCGACGCGTCTAACGTTTTGTTGTCCGATCCGATCCCTGCCAAGACTGGGATGAGCTGGACGATCGATCCGGACCCGACGAAGACCACGGCGCCAGGCTGCACTATGTCGAGCAACTCCTTGAGTTGCACGATCGGTACACTCGGCGCAGTCAGTTCCGTCACGGTTCATGTCACGTCGCCGACTACGAAGGACTCCTGCGGCTCGGTCGACAACACGGCGACCGCGACCGCCACCGGGGTTCCCGCGACATTGGCCGAGGCAGTGATCACGGTCCTGTGTGCGAGCGTGCATATCACGAAGGTTGCTGATGCTCCTTCGGTCAGCGCTGGTGATCCGATCGGCTTCACCGTGACGGTCAACAACACGGGCGCCGGCACGGCGCACGGTGTGACGGTGAGCGACCCGTTGCCGACGAATGCCGGCCTGTCGTGGTCTTTTGATCAGCCGCACCCGGGTTGGACGATCAGCAACGGGGTGCTGGGCTTCGGTCCGGCCGATCTCCTGACGGGCGCCTCGACGTCGGTCCACATCACTAGCGGCACTACGGGAGCGACGGCGACGCCGTGCCCGGCCGGGGGCAAGGTGGACAATACGGCCAACGTGACGACGACCAACGACGGATCAGATCAGGCCGAGGCAGTGATCACGGTGCTATGCGTGAAGGTGGAGATTGCCAAGACGGCTGATAGCGGAACAGTGAACGCGGGCGACACGATCGGCTTCAAGATGGTCGTGACCAGTGATGGGCCCGGCGACGCCAAGGGCGTTGTGCTGACGGATCCGCTGCCCACGGGCGTAGGACTTACCTGGTCGATGGACGCGGCCGATACCACCGCTCCCAATTGCTCGATCGACTCGGGCACCAGCACGCTCACGTGCAACATCGGTTCGCTCGCGGCTCTGGCCTCAGTGCAGGTGCATGTGACATCGATAACGACCAGCGCTCAGTGCGCCGGCGTCAGCAACACAGGAACAGTTACCGCGACCAACGGCGACGGGGGGAACTCCACCGCCTCAATCACCGTAAACTGCTTCAAGACCATCGTCCTGGTGTGCAACCAGAGCACCGGTCAGCTGTACTACGCGACCGCGACGCTCGACGGCGGCTCTCCGAAGACGTCGCTCGCACATGGTGATCCCACCGGTGGGCTCGACGAGGGCAAGCTGTGCGCTCTCGGCGGTGCCGCATTCTCCGACCAGGCCACCGGGGACCACAGCGGAGATGTGAACATCGCATCCCATTAGCTCCTGATCCGCCCACGGTGGTAACCGAGTCCCCCCCCTCATTTGGGGGGGGTCTCGGTGTGCCCGTGCCTCAACCCGGGAGAGACGGGATCTGTCGCAGGTCGACGATCACGTGACCCCGCCCGTCGACGGTGGCTGCATAGCGGACCAGGCCGGTCCCATCGGGTGGGTAGGCATGGCCCGAACAGTCCCGGAACCCGGCAGGGGAGGGGACCCACGCGAGCGCGCACGACCGGTCGTGGTCGGGATGGGCCTCCACGGCGAGCCAGCCGCTCCCGGCATCGGTGCCCAGATGGCCCACGTAGATGTCCCGCCCATGGCCCAGCAGGTCCTGGAAGAGGAGCGGCCCGTGCCGCCCGATCTCCGGGGCGAACGTCGACGCTTTCCCCATGTCGAACGTGGCGCCCCCGAAGGCCCCGTGGAGCTTGCCGCCGGGCCGGTTGGCCAGCCGCACCACGAAGATAACCAGCAGCACGGCGGTGATCAGGCCGAGCACGGCCGTGAGGACGATGCCCTGGCTGCGGGTCACACGGCCGCGGCCCATGAGGAGAGTTCTACCAGCGGGGCCCCAAATGGAGAGAGTCGGCGGCGACCTGCCATCATCGTGCCCCGTGGAACGCCCTTACCGAGTGGTGGTGGCCAAGCCCGGCCTCGACGGCCACGACCGGGGCGCCAAGGTCATCGCCCGGGCCCTGCGCGACGCCGGGTTCGAGGTCATCTACACCGGCCTGCACCAGACTCCGGAGCAGGTCGCCCAGGCCGTGCTCCAGGAGGACGCCGACGCCGTCGGATTGTCGCTCCTCTCCGGCGCGCACATGACGCTGGTGCCGAGGGTCATCGACCTGCTGCGCGAGCACGGCGCGGGCGACGTGGTGGTGGTGGTGGGCGGCATCATCCCCGACGCCGACATCGCCAAGCTCAAGGCGATGGGCGTGGCCGAGGTGTTCACGCCGGGGGCACCGCTGCCATCCATCCAGAAGTGGCTCGAACGGGCGCTCGACGCGCGCGAGGCCTCCCAGACGAAAGGCGCCTGACGCACGTGGATCTCTTCGAGTACCAGGGCAAGCAGTACTTCGCCCGCTTCGGCATCCCGGTCTCGGCCGGCGGGGTGGCCGACACCGTCGACGAGGCGGTGAAGCAGGCCGAGGCCGCCGGCTACCCGGTCGTGGTCAAGGCCCAGGTCCAGGTGGGCGGGCGGGGCAAGGCCGGCGGGGTCAAGCTGGCCAACGACGCCGACGAGGTCCGGCTGCACGCCGGCAACATCCTCGGGCTCGACATCAAGGGCCACGTGGTCAGGCGCCTCTGGGTCGAGCACGCCAGCGACATCTCCAAGGAGTACTACGCCAGCATCACGCTCGACCGCTCGGCCAGGTTGCACCTCGGCATGCTGTCGGCCCAGGGCGGCGTGGAGATCGAGACCGTCGCCGAGTCGGCCCCCGATGCCATCGCCAAGATCTGGATCGACCCCGTCGACGGGCTGTCCCCGGAGGCGGCCCGCAGCTGGGTCGAGGCCGCCGCGCTGGACCCGGCAGCCGTGGACGGGGCCGTCGACATCCTGCAAAAGCTGTACCGCTGCTACACCGAGGGCGACGCCGACCTGGTGGAGATCAACCCGCTCATCCTCACTCCCCAGGGCCAGGTGCACGCCCTCGACGCCAAGGTGACCCTGGACGACAATGCCGGGTTCCGCCACCCCGAATGGGACGAGTTCCGCGGGCTCGCCGTCCTCGATCCGCGCGACGCCATGGCCCAGGAGAAGGGCCTCCAGTACGTGGGGCTCGAGGGCACGGTGGGGATCATCGCCAACGGCGCCGGCCTGGCCATGAGCACGTGCGACGTGGTGAACCAGGTGGGCGGCCAGCCGGCCAACTTCCTCGACATCGGCGGCGGCGCCAACGCCGAGATCATGGCCAGCGCCCTGGAGGTCATCAACTCCGACGGGAAGGTCCGGTCGATCTTCATCAACATCTTCGGGGGCATCGTACGGGGCGAGGTGGTGGCCGACGGCATCGTGGCCGCCCTCGGCCGGGTCGACATCAAGGCCCCGATCGTCATCCGCCTCGACGGCACCAACGCCGAGCAGGGTCGGGAGATCCTGAGGTCCCACGAGTCGGAGAGGTTCGTCTCGGTGCCGACCATGCTGGGCGCGGCCCGCAAAGCCGTCGAGCTGGCGGGAGGGCCGGCCAAGTGAGCATCTTCGTCAACCGCGACACCAAGGTGATCGTGCAGGGGATCACCGGCTCCCAAGGGCGCTTCTACGCGGCCCGCAACCGGGACTACGGGACGCAGGTCGTTGGCGGCACCAACCCCAAGAAGGCGGGGACCGACGTGGAGGGCATGCCGGTCTTCGCCACCGTCGCCGAGGCCATGGCCGAGACCGGGGCGACCGTCTCCATGATCATCGTGCCCGCTCCTTTCGCCAAGGATGCTGTGGACGAGGCCGCTGCTGCCGGCATCGAGCTCGCCGTCTGCCTGACCGACGGCATCCCGTCCCAGGACGAGGCCATGTACTTCAACGACGTCAGGCGCAACCACCCGGGGACCCGGCTCATCGGCCCGAACTGCCCGGGGCTGGTCACCGTTGGGGAGTGCAACGTCGGCTTCATCCCCGCCGAGGTCGCCCTGCCCGGCGGGCCCGTCGGCATCGTGAGCCGGTCCGGCACGCTCACCTATCAGGCGTTGGCCGAGTTGGGGGAAAAGGGGATCGGGGTGACGACGTGCGTCGGGATCGGGGGGGACCCGGTGCCCGGCACCTCGTTCGTGGACTGCCTGACGGCCTTCGAGGCTGATGACGAGACGGGGGCCGTCATCATGTTCGGCGAGATCGGGGGAACGGCGGAGGAGGAGGCCGCGGAGTTCATCGCCGCCAAGATGTCCAAGCCGGTCGTGTCCTACGTGGCCGGGGTGACCGCTCCGCCGGGCAAGAAGATGGGCCACGCCGGGGCCATCATCTCCGGCAACAAGGGGACGGCGCAGGCCAAGATGGCCGCCCTGGCCGCGGCTGGCGTGCACGTCGCCCTGAACCCCACCGAGGCCGGGGAGCTCATGGCCGACGTCGTCAAGGGGTTGTAGGACCGGCCTCATGGGACCAGCGCGGTACCTCTTCCGAGTCGAGGAGTACGACCGCATGGGCGAGTCCGCTGTCCTCCCCCCGGATCTGCGTCTGGAACTCCTCGAGGGTGAGATCTTTGAGATGGCGCCCATCGGCCCGCCGCACGCGGGGGTTGTCAACCGGCTCAACCGTCTGCTTGCGCAAGCGGTTGGCGACCGTGTCGTGGTGACGGTCCGGAACCCGCTGCGGCTCAGCGACCTGAGCGAGCCCCAACCCGACCTGATGTTGCTCAACCCGAGGCCGGACTTCTACGGCGTCCGTCATCCACGACCGGAGGACGTTGCTCCTGCTGGTCGAGGTGGCCGACACGACCGTGCCGTTCGACCGGACGAGGAAGCGACCGCTCTATGCCCGGGCCGGCATCGCCGAGGTGTGGCTGGTGGACATCCCTGCCGGCATCGTCGAAGTGGCCACTGAGCCCGGCCCGGACGACTACCTGTCGGTGCGGGCCGCGATGTCGGGCGAGGACCTCTCGCCCGTCTCCTGCCCGAGCTGACGATCGCGGTCGCCGAGCTCCTGGGCTGAGCCCGGCCAAAGCCCCGTCCAGACGCGTGTGAGGGTGGCCCGAGGGCCGTCGTGATCGGTGGCGTCCCCGACGATGATCTCCACGGGTACGTTCATCTCCTGATCTACGGCAGGCGTGTACGAGACTCTAAAGGTCGGTTTATTGACATTGATGTCATTCGGTCTTCAAATGCCAGTACGCCCTGGGATCTTGCGGGCTGTTGCCGACCCAATCAATGATGCCGGTGTCCCGTAAGGCTCGGAGCCTACGTATCACGACAGGCCGTGACGAGCCGGTGAGGTCGACCAGATCACCCGTGCTCATCCGCCCGGCCTCCCGGATATGTCGCACGAGATCTCTCGCTCCGGGCGGGAGGCGGTCTTCAAGGTGACGGTCCACCGGCGTTGACAGCAGGGTCAGGCGCACGCTTCCCGCGGTCTGGTGGTACGCCGGGTCCGCCAGGCCGGCCAGGCGCATTTCCTCGAACATTCGACGAACGCCTTCGCCGAGCTCCTGGCCGAATTGGAGATCTGCACAGACCCTGGCGATGCGCGGATTGCGGGCGAAGCGCGTGATCGTCAGAGGGTCGGTGGGATTGACCAGGCCCGGGAACCTGCCTGGGCTCTCGATCTCGATGCGATTATCGAAGATCTCGACCCGGATGTGATCGCCCATCACGCTGTAGGAACGGTGCACGACGGCGTTGACCAGCCCCTCCAGCCAAGCGTCCTGGGGGATGATCCCAACCGTTTCGAATCTTCCGCGAGAACCAAGAGCGCGGCGGGTGGGGAGACGTTCGAAGATCTCCGATCTGGCTTGGTTGAGAAGCTCAGGGATCGGGCCCTCACAGCGAACGTCGTCCATTAGCTGCTGGCGGGCCCCGGTGCCCCGCTCAGTGCCGCGGTACCTCAGCACTCGAACGACAGATTCGGGCAGACGACCTTGAGGTTCCTGACCGAAGAGCAAGATGGCCCCGATCGTGAGGTCGTCGGTTTTGGTCATTAGGCCACGGGCCCTGAGCAGTCGGACCGGATCCGGATGGCGCACCGCTTGGGCGTACTCCTCCAGCAGATCGGGGTTCAGCTCTTCGAGGCTTGCTCCGCCGACGACCGTGGCTTCGTAGGCGGCTTGGCCCTTGTCGTACAGGAGCTCCTGGCGCTGAGCGAAGCTCATTCTCCTGTTCTCGTCTCCTACACGGAGGAAGACCTCGTCCTTCTGGTTCGAGTGCACTTTGTCACTTGTGTCCACCTCCAGGAGCAGCAGGTGGTCAGGGCGGCCGTCGCTGTTGACACACTCGACGAGTCGGGCGTGGACGGGAACGGGGGGGACGGTGAAGTCGAGCGCCGCCTGCTGCCATTCGTTCATCCGGCCGGTGACGCGATCAACACCCTCGACAACACCCTTGGCCAGGCCGACCACGATGAAGCCGCCCTCAGCGTTGGCGAAGCCGAGCTCCTGGTCCGCCAGCTCCCGGGCGCCGATGCGGGAGCTCTTGCGGTCGAACCACTGGTCCTCTCGGAGTTGGAGCAGGGCCAAGCCCCGCTCCTCCGCGCCCAGTCCCAGGGCCTGCTCTACTCCGACGGTCGGCATGGCTACTGTAGCGTACTCTAAAATCTTTAGACCTAGATAACCGCGACGTCTCGGTCTCTGGCCAACCTGGGCAAACGACCGCTCTATGCCCGGACGGGCATCGTCGAAGTCTGGCTCGTGGACATCACGGCGGGAAGCGTCGAGGTGGCCACCGACCCCGGCCCCGACGACTACCTGTCGGTGCGGGCGCCTACGCCGGGCGAGGACCTCTCGCCCCGTCTCCTGGCGACGACGCCAATTCCTACAGCCACCAAAGATCGCGTTGCTCGAGAGGGGCCCGCCACAGCTCGAAATGATCCAATCAAGAGCCGGCGATGGTCGCGGCAATGGCATCGGGTCGGGGTGCGAGACATCTCAGACGTGCAAGTGATAGTTGGGCACTGGTCGCCGGGCTCGACCGCCCGCCGCCGTATTCAGCCGGCAGCCTTCGGGAACAGCGAGCAACTCGCGATGAGGCACGCAACACTCGTGTCAACCTAGCGTTCAGGCTCTGCTCGCTGCCTCGAGCCGGCTAGGGCGAGCTGATCCGGAGCGGGTGAGCTCCGGGGGCTCTGACCGGCCCGCTGGTAGCGTGCCGGTGTGCGACTGGGAGTCCTGGCATCGGGCAGCGGGACCATCCTGGAGGCCTTGCTCGCAGCGGAGTTGCCGGTGGCCGTCGTGGTCGTGGACCGGCCCTGCCGGGCGACCGAGGTGGCCGAGCAGGCCGGCGTCGCGGCCGAGGTGGTCGAGCGGACCAGCTTCGGCCCGACCTTCGACCGTGACGCCTACACCCACCAGGTGGTGGATGCCCTCAAGCGCCACGAGGTCGGGTTGGTGGCCATGGCCGGGTTCGGCACCGTCCTGGGCCGGGCCATGCAGGACGCCTACGGCGGGCGCATCCTCAACACCCATCCCGCGCTGCTGCCGGCGTTCAGGGGATGGCATGCCGTGGAGGAGGCGCTGGCCTACGGCGTGAAGGTGACCGGCTGCACGGTGCACCTCGCCGACCTGGATGTGGACGCGGGTCCGATCCTGGCCCAGGAGGCCGTCGAGGTCCGGCCCGGCGACACGGTGGAGACCCTCCATGAACGGATCAAGTCGGTCGAGCGCCGGCTGTACCCGGCGACCATCCGGACCTTCATGGCCCAGCTCGAGCGAACGGAGGACCAGTAGGTGCGTGCCCTGGTGTCCGTCTACGACAAGACCGGCATCGAGGCCTTCGCCGCCGGCCTGGTGCAGCTCGGCGCCGAGCTGCTGGCGAGCGGCAACACGGCGCGGGCCCTGGCCGCCGCGGGCATCGCCCACACCGAGGTGGCTGCCTTCACGGGCGCCCCCGAGATGCTCGACGGGCGGGTCAAGACCCTGCACCCCAGGATCCACGGCGGGATCCTCGCCGACCGGTCCAAGCCGTCGCACCTGGCCGACCTGGAGGCCGAGGACATCCCGCTGATCGACCTGGTGGTGTGCAACCTGTACCCCTTCGGCTCCGATCCTTCGATCGAGATGATCGACGTCGGCGGGCCGACCATGGTGCGGGCCGCGGCCAAGAACCACGCCCACGTCGGCGTGGTCGTCGACCCCTCGTCATACGGTGAGGTCCTCGACGAGCTGCGCCGCGAGGGGTCGCTGTCGGACGGCACCCGGCGGCGGCTGGCCCGGGCCGCCTTCGCCCACACGGCGGCCTACGACGCAGCCATCGTGGGCTGGTTCGACGAGGTGGAAGGCGACCTCCTCCCGCCGACGCTGCACCTCGCCCTGGAGCGGGCACCGGGCCACCTCCGCTACGGCGAGAACCCCCACCAGCAGGGGGCTCGCTACCGGGAGATGGGCCGGCCCACGTGGTGGGACGGGGTGGTGCAGCACGGCGGCATGGAGCTGTCCTACCTCAACCTGTTCGACGCCGCCGCGGCGTGGGTGCTCGTCCACGACCTGGGCGACGGCCCGGCGGCCGCCATCATCAAGCACGCCAACCCCTGCGGGGCGGCGCTGGCGGGCGACATCGCCGAGGCCTACCGGCTGGCGTTCGAGGGCGACGAGAGGTCGGCCTTCGGCGGCATCGTCGCCGTCAACCGCGCCATCGACGACGCCCTGGCCTCCGAGATCGTCGGCGCCGCCCAGGCGGACGTCATCATCGCCCCCGGCTACGCCGAGGGCACGGTGGCCCGCCTGGCCGCCAAGCGCAAGAACACCCGCCTCCTCGAGGCCCCACCCCCAGCCCCAGAACGCCTCCACCTCCGCCAGATCAGCGGGGGCTACCTGGTGCAGGAGCCCCACCGCTTCGCCGCCGGCCGCCCCGACTGGAAGGTGGTCACCAAGGTGGCGCCGACCGAGGAGCAGTGGGCCGACCTGGAGCTGGCGTGGCGCCTGTGTGGCCATGTCAAGAGCAACGCCATCATCCTGGTCGCCCACGGCCAGGCCGTCGGCATCGGAGCCGGCCAGCAGAGCCGGGTGGACTCGGCCGAGATCGCGGCCAGGAAGGCGGCCGGCCGGGCCAAGGGCGGGGCCTCGGCGAGCGACGCCTTCTACCCCTTCCGGGACGGCATCGAGGCGGCCGCGTCGGCGGGCGTCGCCGCGGTGATCCAGCCGGGTGGGGCGCTGCGCGACGACGAGATCATCGCCGCCGCCGACGAGCTCGGCCTGGCCATGGTCCTGACCGGCGAACGGCACTTCCTCCATTGATCACGCCGCTGATGGCCGGCTGATGGCGGCCATCCTGCTCGACGGCGCCGCCCTGGCGGCCGAGATCCGCGCCTCGCTCACCGAACGGGTGGCGGCGCTCACCGCGGCCGGGGTCCAGCCCGGGCTCGGCACCATCCTGGTCGGCGACAACCCCTCGAGCGCCACATACGTCCGCCTCAAGCACAGCGACTGCGCCGAGATCGGAGTGGCCTCCTTCGGCGAGGAGCTGCCCGCATCGGCCTCGCAGGACGCGCTGTTCGCCGCCATCCGCCGCTTCAACCAGGACGACGCCGTGGACGCCTTTCTCGTCCAGATGCCTCTGCCCGGGGGGCTCGACGAGGAAGCGGCCCTGCTGGCCGTGGACCCGGACAAGGACGTGGACGGCCTGCATCCCGTCAACCTCGGGCGGCTGGTCATGGGGACCCCCGGCGCGGTGGCCTGTACGCCGGCCGGCATCGTGGAGCTGCTGGTCCACCACGGCGTGCCGGTCGAGGGCCGTCACGTCGTGATCGTGGGCCGGGGCCTGACCATCGGCCGTCCCCTGGCGCTGCTGCTGACCCTCAAGCGGCCCAACGGCAACGCCGCCGTCACGGTGGTGCACACGGGCGTCAAGGACCTCGGCGCCTACACCCGCCAGGGCGACATCGTCGTCGCCGCGGCCGGCTCGCCCGGGCTGGTGACGGCCGGCATGGTGCG
>WNFC01000714.1_pt1 | contig 34651 bp, 33 predicted proteins | sample 5400541 | NCBI WGS metagenome assembly WNFC01 (sample SAMN13153342, study PRJNA577476) | soil metagenome | isolation source: 120 cm saprolite under Douglas fir tree site 2 hole 2 replicate 1 | place: USA:California | collected 2015-04-18
GGTGAAGCGGCGTTCAGCTTTCGGCCGAAGTTGTGGCGGACGCCTTCGTTAAGCGGAAGCTCGCGCCGAAGGCGTCACTGCACGTTGACGTTGATGCTATAGTGGAGGTTCCAACATCCCGGCCTCTTGGTGCAAACGTGCAGCGTGTATCCATCAACGCCTTGGAATCCGGGCCTGGGTTGATAACGGAATTGCATCGTCCCCACTTGGCTCAAAGTGCCATGAGCGGGACGGGCAGCAATCGACGCTGATATAACCAGCCCGCGCGCGATGCTGCGAAAGTCCATGACGCATGGGCTCCCATAGGTAACGCCAGTTGTAAATGTCGGCCCCTGTTGTCGCGGAAACCCAAAGGGCCCACGTATGTGGCACTCGGCCGTGGCGGCTGCGGTCATCGCCATCATCACGATCAATGCGAGAAGTCCGGTCTTCAGCATCATGTCATGCCCTCGTTCGGGAAGCCCGCCGCGGGGCCGACCATTCAACTCGCGGCGCCGCGCGGCTCGGCGTCATTGCACCGTGATGTTGTAAGTGACAGTCGCGCATCCAGAGCCGGCGCTGTCTTTCCCACAGACGCGAATGGAATATCGATCCACCCCTTTGAATCCGGCCCTGGGCTTGTAGCGGAATCGGATCGCCCCGAGATCCGTCAAAGTGCCGTTGCTCGGCCGGGCTGCAATCGACACCGAGGTAAAATGCAAGAGGCCGTCGCTGCGTAAATTGATCCCGCATGCGCTGCCCCCCGTCGAAATACCGGTCGTCGATACCGACTCATTTTGGGACAAACGAAATATCACGAACATGGTCCGGCAGTCGGCCATTGCGGCCGAGATCATCGCAGTCGTCGCGATCAGTGCGAGAAGTCCCGTCCTCAGCATCATGTCACGCCCCCCGACGTTCGAGATGCCCATGCCACCGCTGTAAAATGGTAGCGCCTCCAGCGTACACAACCTGCCGGGGCGCGCAACCGCGTTAACCCCGCGCTAACCATGCACCCGGCAAAACTTGCCGAGCGGGCGCGTTACGCGCACGGAGGCCTTTGGCATGACCGACGTCTCGGCTGGACAGCGCGCGGGCGGCTTCAAGCTGCCGCGCCTCTCCGAGATCGCTGCGCTCTTCCGGCGCGGCGACATCGGCCTCGCGATCGGCGTGCTCACCATCCTGGTGGTGCTGATCCCGCTGCTGCTCGATTTTTCGCTCGCCATCTCGATCATCTTCTCGGTGCTGATCCTGATGACGTCGCTCTTCATCCATGCGCCGCTCGAGTTCTCCGCCTTTCCGACCGTGCTGCTGATCGCGACCATGCTGCGCCTCGCGCTCAACCTCGCCTCGACCCGCCTGATCCTGGCGCACGGCCACGAGGGCACCAGCGCGGCCGGCCAGGTCATCGAGGCGTTCGGCAACTTCGTGATGGGCGGCAACTTCGTCATCGGCATCATCGTGTTCACCATCCTGGTGATCGTGAACTTCGTCGTCATCACCAAGGGCTCCGGCCGCATCGCCGAAGTCGCGGCGCGCTTCAATTTGGACGCCATGCCGGGCAAGCAGATGGCGATCGACGCCGATCTCTCGGCCGGCCTGATCGACGAGAAGGAGGCGCGGCGGCGCCGCAAGCAGCTCGAGGACGAGAGCGCGTTCTACGGCGCCATGGACGGCGCCTCGAAATTCGTGCGCGGCGACGCCATCGCGGGCCTGCTGGTGGTGTTCATCAACATCATCGGCGGCATGATCATCGGCATCGCGCAGCAGGGCATCACGTTCGCGGAAGCCGGCCGCAGCTATACGGTGCTCACCGTCGGCGACGGCCTCGTCACGCAGGTGCCGGCGCTGATCGTGTCGACGGCGGCCGGCCTGCTCGTCTCGAAGGCGGGCCTCGGCGAGGCCGCCGACAAGGTGCTGCTGCGCCAGCTCTCGAGCTATCCGAGCGCGCTCGGCATGTCGGGCGCCGTGATGATCGTGATGTCGCTGCTGCCCGGGATTCCGATGCTGCCGTTCATCGTGCTCGGCGGCGGCGCGAGCGCGCTCGCCTATATGATGGACAAGCGCAGCAAGGCGCAGCTCGCGAAGCAGGCGGAGCTGGCGGCGAGCGAGGCGCAGGTCGCGCCGAGCGAGGAGCCGATCGCGGCGGCGCTCAAGATCGACGACCTCAAGATCGAGCTCGGCTACGCGCTGCTGCCGCTCGTCAATTCGCCCGACGGCACCGACCGGCTGACCGAGCAGATCAAGGCGCTGCGACGCTCGCTCGCGGGCGAGATGGGTTTCGTGATGCCGGCCGTGCGCATCCTCGACAACGTCCAGCTCGACGCCAACACCTATACGATCAAGATCAAGGAGGTGGAGGCGGGCAGCGGCCGCGTCTGGCCGGGCCAGTACATGGTCATGGACCCGGCCGGCGCCCAGGTGAACATCGCCGGCATCCATACGACCGAGCCGACCTTCGGCCTGCCCGCCACGTGGGTCGACGCCGCGATGAAGGAAGAAGCGGCGGTGCGCGGCTATACCGTGGTCGACGCCGCGACCGTGCTCGCCACGCACCTCACCGAGCTGCTCAAGGGCAACATCGCCGAGCTCCTGTCCTATGCGGAGGTGCAGAAGCTCCTCAAGGACCTGACGAAGGAACAGGGCGAGCTGGTCAAGGACATGGTGCCGTCGCTGATCACCGTGACCGGCATCCAGCGCGTGCTGCAGATCCTGCTCGCCGAGCGCATCTCGATCCGCGACCTGCCGACCATCCTCGAAGGCATCGCCGACGGGCTCACGTTCACCCGCAACGCGGGCGCGCTGGCCGAGCACGTGCGCGTGCGGCTCGCCCGCCAGATCTGCGCCCAGCACACCGTGCCGCAGGGCTATGTGCCGCTCATCGCGCTCACCGCCAAATGGGAGCAGGCCTTCGCGGAGTCGATCGTCGGCCAGGGCGAGGAGCGCCAGCTCGCCATGCAGCCCTCGCGGCTGTCCGAGTTCATCACGCTGGTGCGGGAGCGCTTCGAGGAGGCGGCCCGCCAGGGCGAGAACCCGGTGCTGGTGACCTCGCCCGGCATCCGGCCGTTCGTGCGGTCGATCGTCGAGCGGTTTCGGTCGCAGACCGTGGTGCTGTCCCAGTCGGAAATCCACCCGCGGGCCCGCCTCAAGACCGTCGGCAGCATCTGAGCAAACGGCGAAATAGCCAGTAGCGAACAGGGGTTAGGTCCTCTCCCCCTCGCTATCCGCCACTCCCCGTCCGCCCGCGAATGACATTTTTCAACTCAATGTGAGCGGGACTTGGAAACCAGAACGGCTTTCATACGTTCTTTGATGGGGAACGGGGGTGTTCAGACTTGCGTCTGGAGACCCCTAATTTTTTTTCCGGCCGGTCGAACCTTTCGCCCGGCCGCGGCGACACAACAGATGCAAGGGATGGGCACGGGAGAATCCCGATGAACAACTCCTCCTTCTTCACCGCCGACCGCACCACCCACCTGAAAATCGTGGTGGTGTCGCTACTTGCGTCCATCGTCGTGTTGGTGGTGGGCATCCTGGCGCGGCCGGTGTCCTCCGACAACATCGCCACCGTCTACAAGCCCCAGAAGGCCATCATGGCGACCACCGGCGAGACCAAAGAGGTCCGCTGATTTATGTGATTTGAGGCTGACAGGTCGTCGCGCGCCGCAGGGTGCGCGATTTTTTTATGTGCAGATTGAATGAGTTAAGCCGTTTTTCACCGGTCGGATAAATTTTTCGCCCGTCGCTTTGAACCTAAAAGCCTGTCCGTCCGACCAATGGGACGAGACCAGGGGGACGCGCCATGCGCAATTCATCGATCATCACCGCCGATCGCACCACCCACCTCAAGATCGTGGCCGTGGCCCTGCTCGGCTCCATCGCCGTCATGGTGGTCGGCATCGCGGCCCGGCCGCAGGTCGACACCCCCGCCTCCATGCAGGTCATGAAGGCCGTGCCCGCGATGCTCGCGACCGGCGGGCCGGTGGCGACCATCCGCTGATTTTCCGTTCAACCTCCAGAGACCTTGGCGCGCCTTCGGGCGCGCTTTTTTTGCCCAGATTCATTGGCGCATGTCCTTTTCGGCGAAACCGGAGTCCACCCCCGGATCAAGTCCGGGGGCAGGCTTTCGCCGGGACATGCGCTCACTGGCCGGGCGGCATCGCCTCGACCAGCTTGCCGGCGAACAGGACCGGGCCGGTCGGCGCTCCGGTGGGCGAGCCGCCTTCGGGCTCGAGCGACACCGCATAGGTGGCGCCGCTGATGACGGCAGGGTCGTAGTTGGCGAGCGTCGGGCGCGCGAACTCGTTGGCGCCGACGAGGCCGAGCGAGCGCGGCGCCGGGAAACGGTCGGACACGAGCCAGAGCTCGTAGCTCTTGCCCGGCTGCTGCTCGGCCGACACCCGTCGGACCGAGGCGGTGCGGGTCGCCACGTCGACCGTGAGGATGAAGGCGGGCGACTGCGCGTTCTGCTGCAGCACCGCGACGAAGCGGTTCGCAGGGGCCGGCGCCTCGATCGTCTTGACGATCTCGATCGGCTTCGGCCGCAGCGGAGCCGGCAGCATCTCCGGATTCATCGCCGCGGTGACGATGACGGCCACCAGCGCGGCGGCGAGCGCGGCGAGACCGGCCGCCGCCTGTCGCCAGCGGCCGAGCCGGCGGGTGAGATCGACCACATTGCCTTCCGCCGCCACGCGCGCCGCTTGATCGGGATGCGGCAGCAGCATGACAGAGCTCGGCTCCGCGCCGTCGACCCGCGCCTGCACGCGCGCCCAGGTCTCGGGCGGCGGCTCGACCGACGCCACCATGGCGTGCAGCTGTCCGAGGCGGCGCTCCCAGTAGCGCACGAGGCGCTCGAAATTGGGATCGCTCGCCAGCAGGGCTTCGGCCTCCTCGCGCTCGTTGCGCGCGAGCGTGCCGAGCACGTATTCGGCTGCCAGCAGATCCGGGCTCTCGATGTCGGTGTCGTCGGTCATGCGCCCAGGCACTCCCGGATCTCGAGCAGCGCGCGCCGCAGCCAGGTCTTGATCGTGTTCACCGGTTTCTCGAATTTTGCGGCAAGCTGCTCGCGACTCCAGCCGCTGTAGTAGGCGAGCAGCACGAGGCGGCGGCGCTCCTCGTCGAGTCCGCCCATGCAGGTCAGGAGGCGCCGCAACTCCTCGGTCATCTCGCGCTTGGCGAGCGGGTCCGGGGTATCGGCGGCGACTTCCAACACGTTGGACTCCTCCTCGAGCGACACCTCGGTTTTCTTGCGAATCAGATCGATCGCCCGGTTGCGCGCGATGGCGACCATCCATGTGATCGGAGACGACAAGGCCGGATCGAACTGGCCGGCGCTATTCCAGATCTTGAGGTAGGTCTCCTGCATCACCTCGTCCGCGAGGTCTGCACGCCGCAAGATACGCAATACGACGCCGTACAGTTTCGCCCGGGTCGCCGCGTATAGCCGCTCGAAGGCGGCGCGGTCGCCCTTGGCGACCGCGGCCAGCAGCCAGACAAGCTCCTGCGAACTCAGCATGTCGTTGGGCGCCCCGCTCCGATGCGGCGATTATCGCCGCACCGGATGGCGTCCGTCGAGTCCGGGGCGCTCGGCGCCGCGGGCAGGAAAAATCAGACGCGCGCGCTGCAGGGCAACGCGCGCGACTATATTCCTAGGTCGGATTTGGCGGATGAACCCGGGCGCGGGTCCGTATCCCCGTCGGATCAGGCGAGCGCGGGGCGGCTGCGCAGACCGATGTCGTCGAGCTCGCTCTGCTCGCGCGCATTGTCTTCCGCGCGCTCGCGCGCCTGGTCGCGCTCGTCGAGCAGCTCCACTTTCTTGAGCTCCTCGAACGCTTCGCCGAGCGCCGCCTTGGCGTCGTCGAGCTGGCCCCTGAGCTCGTCGGCGGAGCGCTTGAGATTTTCGCGCCGCTGCATCGCGGCCTTGGCGTAGGTGGGGTACGCAAAATGCGCAGGATCGTGGATGCCCGCGCGCTCCTGCTCGGTCTTGATCTCGCGCTCGAGGTCGCCGGCCATGCGTTCGAACTCGGCGATCATGCCTTCGATCTGAGCGACCTTGCGGCGCTTCTCGTCGACCTGAAACTTCTTCAGGCGAATGAGCGTGTCACGCGACTTCATCGACTCTTACTCCCCTGAAGCCCCGCGACCCTGGCCGGGAACGCTTCCCCGGTCATGGCCGCCCTAACGCAATCCGGCGGGGATTGTGGTCGCATAGTGTTAGTTTTCGGTTTCCGCGCCCGCTAAAATGCCGGCCAACCGGCGGTACCCCTCCCCGAGAGAAGTTGATTCTTCCTTACCTTGGGCGAGAAAGGCCTCGAGCGGGGGGTGCAGCCGGATCGCTTCGTCGACCTCGGCGCTCGAGCCCGTCCGATAGGCGCCGAGGCGGATGAGTTCCTCCATGTCCGTGTAGGTCGCCATCACCTGGCGCGCCCGGTTGATGGTCGGCAGGTAGGCCGCATCGGCCGATCTCGGCATCGTGCGAGACACCGATTTGAGGATGTTGATCGCCGGATAGCGGCCGCGCTCGGCGATGCCGCGCTCCATCACGATGTGCCCGTCCAGGATGCCGCGGACCGCGTCGGCGACCGGCTCGTTGTGGTCGTCGCCGTCGACCAGCACGGTGAAGAGTCCGGTGATCGTGCCCTCGCCGATGCCCGGCCCGGCGCGCTCGAGCAGTCGCGGCAGCTCGGTGAACACCGTCGGGGTATAGCCCTTGGCGGTCGGCGGCTCGCCGGCGGAGAGGCCGATCTCGCGTTGCGCCATCGCGAAGCGCGTGACCGAGTCCATCAGCACCAGCACGTCCTGCTCCTCGTCGCGGAAATACTCCGCGATTGCGAGCGTCAGATACGCCGCCTGGCGGCGCATCAAGGCGGGCTGGTCGGAAGTCGACACCACCACGACCGAGCGCGCGAGACCGCTCTCGCCGAGATCGTCCTGGAGGAATTCCTGCACCTCGCGGCCGCGCTCGCCGACGAGGCCGATCACCGAAACGTCGGCCGCGACGTTGCGCGCCAGCATCGAGAGGAGCACCGATTTGCCGACGCCGGAGCCGGAGAAGATGCCGATGCGCTGGCCGCGGCAGCACGTGGTGAAGGTGTTGAGCGCGCGCACGCCGAGATCGAGCGGCGTGCCGACGCGCCGGCGCGCATGGGCGGGCGGCGGCGGATTGCGGATCGGACAGGGGCTCGGACCGAGCGGCAGCGGGCCCTTGCCGTCGATCGGGTCGCCCATGGCGTTGACGACGCGGCCGAGCCAGCCTGCGGAGGGGCGCACCGCGCCGGCGATGGAACTCACCACCGCGCGGCAGCCGCGGCGCACGCCTTCAAGCGCGGCAAACGGCATCAGCAGCGCATTGGGGCCGGAAAATCCCACCACCTCGCAGGGGATGAGGCGGCCGGCCGCCTCGATGGTGACCCGGGCGCCGACCGACATGGCATGCAGCGAGCCCGCGACCTCCACCATGAGGCCGCGCACGCCCACGACGCGCCCATAGACCTCGACGCTGTCGAGCTCATCGACCTGTTCGGCGAGCGCTTTCACTGTTGCCGCCCTGCCACGCCGGCAACGAAGCTTTCACCTTTAACCTCGTGTTTACCCGCGTCGTTAATCATTGCGTCACCGTCCTTGGGATGAACCGGTCTCGCCCGCCAGGACGGAGGGGCGAGTCGCAGGAATCGGATACCACCGGTTCTTAAACCAACACTTGAACGCCGACGTGTCGAAAAACCTCGGTCTCCGCAATATTTTAGGCCGATTCGGGCAATCTTGCCCAGCCGGAGCTTGCGCGCGGGAATCAGGTTTTGTTAACCATCGATTCGTTAGCGTCCGAATCAGTCATCCCAAGGCGTATTCCAAGGCTGCCCCTGCGGCTGGCCAACCTGAGCCCTAAGGCGGAAGGGGACTGGCATGCGCGTTCTACTGATTGAAGACGATAGCGCCACGGCGCAGTCGATCGAGTTGATGCTGAAATCGGAAAGTTTCAACGTCTACACCACCGATCTCGGCGAAGAGGGTGTCGATCTCGGCAAGCTGTACGATTACGACATCATTCTGCTGGACCTGAACTTGCCGGACATGTCCGGCTTCGAGGTGCTGCGTTCGCTGCGCGTCTCCAAGGTCAAGACGCCGATCCTGATCCTCTCCGGCCTCGCCGGGATCGAGGACAAGGTCAAAGGTCTCGGCTTCGGCGCCGACGACTACATGACCAAGCCATTCCACAAGGACGAGCTGGTGGCGCGCATCCACGCCATCGTGCGGCGCTCCAAGGGCCACGCCCAGTCGGTCATCCAGACCGGCGATCTCGTGGTCAACCTCGACACCAAGACGGTCGAGGTCAACCAGGCGCGCGTGCATCTCACCGGCAAGGAATATCAGATGCTCGAGCTGTTGAGCCTGCGCAAAGGCACGACGCTCACCAAGGAGATGTTCCTCAACCATCTCTACGGCGGCATGGACGAGCCGGAGCTCAAGATCATCGACGTCTTCATCTGCAAGCTGCGCAAGAAGCTCGCCAACGCCTCGAGCGGCAAGAACTACATCGAGACGGTGTGGGGCCGCGGCTATGTCCTGCGCGAGCCGATCGAAGACGAGGCCAGAATTCCCGCCTGACGCGGGCACGAGTGTAGCGGAGCCTGTTGGCTCATCCTCCACAACTCGGATCCTTCCGGCCCCCGCCGCAAATGGCGGGGTTTTTGTTTATGATGCCCGCCCACGCAATACGGGAGGATCATCATGGGACAATGGATCCGTGCGCGCGGCGCGCTCGCAGCGCTGTTGCTCGCGAGCACCGCCGCGCTCGCGCAGGAGGCGTTCCCGTCGAAGCCGGTGCGCCTGCTGGTCCCCTTCCCGCCCGGCGGCGCCGTGGACATCGTGGCGCGCACCTTGAGCGACGAGCTCTCCAGGCGCTGGGGACAGTCGGTCATCATCGAGAACCGGCCGGGCGCCGGCGGCACCATCGCGGCCGCTGCCGCCGCGAAGGCGGCGCCGGACGGCTACACGCTCATCCTGATCGCGAGCGGCCACGCCATCGTGTCGCATCTTTATCCCAAGCTTCCGTATGATCCGTTCGGCGATTTCACGCCGATCTCGCTCGTCGGCTCCTCGCCCAACATGCTCCTGGTGCGCGCCGATTCGGCGCTCAAGTCGGTCGCCGACGTTCTGACACTGGCGCGCGAAAAACCGGGGCAACTCTCCTACGGCTATGCGGGCAACGGCACGTCGCCACATCTCGCGGGCGAGCTTCTCAAATACATGGCCAAGGTCGATATCGCGGCCGTCCCCTACAAAGGCGGCGCGCCCGTGCTCAACGATCTCCTCGGCGCGCACATCCCGATGTCGTTCAACAACATCCCGGAGTCGATCGCGCAGATTCAGGCGGGCGCCGTGCGGCCGCTCGGCGTCACCACGGCGGAACGCTCGCCGGTCCTGCCCAACATCCCGACGATCGCCGAATCCGGCCTGCCCGGATACGACACCGGCGTGTGGTGGGGCTTTCTCGCGCCCGCCGGATTGCCGCCGGAGATCAGGGCGAGGCTCGCCAAGGATTGCGCCGAAGTGGTGCAGTTGCCGGCGGTGAAGGAACGCCTGCTCGGATTAGGCGCGCGGCCGATCGGCAGCTCGCCGCAGGAATTCGCCGACCTGATCCGCTCCGACCATGAAAAATGGGGTCCTGTGATCAAGGCCGCGCAGATCAAAGGCGACTGATCTGATCGGGCCGTGATCCCCGCGTGCCCAGCGCCGCGTCACCTCGACCCGGCGGCCGCCTTGAACTTCGCGACACCGCCGCCGGCCGCCATCGCGGCCGCGGGGTTGGGCGCATAGAGGCCGCGCCGGTCGGTGAGCGGCTTGAACGCATCGGTCAGGCCCACCACCGTCTCGGCGGCGCCCAGCACGAGAATGCCGTCGGGCTCGGTGACGCGCGCGATCCGCATCAGCACGTCGACCTTGGTGGGCTGGTCGAAATAGATCAGCACGTTGCGGCAGAACACCAGGTCGAAGCGGCCGAGATGCGCGAAATCGGTCAGGAGATTGAGCTGGCGGTACTGCACCATCGCCCTGATCTCGGGCGAGATCTGCCAGGTCTCGCCCGATTGGATGAAATGCTTGACCAGCATCTGGATCGGCAGCCCACGCTGCACCTCGAACTGGCTGTAGATGCCGGCCTTTGCCTTCTCGAGCACGTCGTTGGACAGGTCGGTGGCGATGATCTCGATGCGCCAGCCGACGAGCTGCGAAAAATCCTTGAGGATCATCGCGAGCGAATACGGCTCCTGGCCGCTCGCTGCCGCCGCGCACCAGATGCGGATGCCGCGCCGGGTCGCGCGCGCCTTGATCAGGTCGGGGACGATCGAGTCGCGGAAATGATCGAACGGGATCTTGTCGCGATAGAAGAACGACTCGTTGGTCGTCATCGCTTCCACCACCTCGACGGCGAGCGCCTCCGCGCGCGGAGCCTTGAGCCGCGACACGAGCTCCGCGAGGTTTCCCGCGCCGCACTTGCGGGCGACCGGCAACAGCCGGCTTTCGATGAGGTACTGCTTGTCGGCCGAGAGCACGAGGCCCGACCGCTCCTTCACCAGCTTGCGCAGGTAGTCATAGTCGGCGGGGGTCACTTCAACGCTCTCCTGAGAACAGACGCATGATTTTTATCGGGATTTGATCGAGCGGCAGCAGGGCCGAGCAGATGCCGGCATGCACGGCGGCGCCGGGCATGCCCCATACGACGCTGGTCGCCTCGTCCTGCGCGATCACGTTGCCGCCGCCGGCCACCACCTCGGCACCTCCCTTGGCGCCGTCGTGGCCCATGCCGGTCAGGATGAGCGCCAGCGCTGCCGCGCCCCACGCCTTGGCGGCGGAGGTGAACAGCGGGTCGACCGCGGGCTTGCAGAAATTCACCGGCGGCCCGTCGTCGATCACGATGAACGCCGAATTATCGCGGCGCGTGACCTGCATGTGGTGACCGCCCGGCGCGACGTAGATGACGCCGGGCAATACCGGCTCGCCGTCCACGCCTTCATGCGCCGGCCGGCCGGCGGCGCGCGCGAGATGCTCGGCGAGGATCGTGGTGAAGGTCGCCGGCATGTGTTGCGTGATCAGCACCGGAATGCGCGCCAAGAGCGGCTGCAGGCCGGTGACGAGCGATGTCAGCGCCTGCGGTCCGCCGGTCGACGCTCCGACCAGCAGCACGCGCGGAATCGCGGGCGCGAAGGGGCGCAAATTGACGGGAGCGGGCGGAACACTCGGCAGGGCCGCGACCGGATCCTGTGGCCGGACCGCGGCGGCAGCATGAGAGGGCAGGCCGCGGCGCTTGCGGCGCGCGCCGAGATGCCGGATTTTCTCGATCAGCTCGCGGCGGAAGTCCTGCGACGTCGCCACACCGTGCCTGGTCTCGGGCTTCGGAATGTAATCGGCCGCGCCGAGGGAAAGCGCCTTGAGGCTGATCTCGGCGTTACGACGCGTGAGCGTCGACGCCATGATGACGACGAGGTCTTTCTTCTTGGCGAGCAGCAGCGGCAGCGCCGAGATGCCGTCGAGGTCGGGCATCTCGATGTCGAGGATCACGACGTCGGGGTCGACGCGCTCGAGCTGATCGACCGCCGCGCGCCCGGTGCGCAGCGAGGCCGCCAGCGCGAGCCCCGGCTCCTCCTCGATCCAACGCGACACCAACCCGCGGACGACCACGGCATCATCGACCACCATCACCCTGATCGCGTGATCGTCTGACGGGGCGGCGGATGGGGCCGTAGGAACTGCAAGACCCATGAACCTGCACTCGAATGCGACGCGACGAACGAACCGGAAGCCGGTCAGATCAGACCGACTTCCTGGAACTTGGCCTCGACGATGTCCTTGTCGAACGGCTTCATGATGTATTCGTTCGCGCCGGCATGCAGGGCGCGCGCGATGTGCGCGACGTCGTTCTCGGTGGTGCAGAACACCACCTTCGGCCTGTCGCCGCCCGGCAGTCGTCGCAGCGCGCGCAGGAACTCATAGCCGTCCATCTTCGGCATGTTCCAGTCGAGCAGCACTGCGTCGGGCAGCCGGCGCTGGCAAGCGTCGAGCGCCTGCTCGCCATCCTCCGCCTCGGAGATCTCGAACTGCAATCCTTCAAGGATACGCCGCGCCACCTTGCGGATGACGCTCGAATCGTCAACGACCAAACAGGTTTTCATCGGACCACATCCTCTTGTCCGCGGGCGTGCCCGCACTCACGTGATACTCGTCCATCGTTTGCGGCTTACGCCGCCATCGCGCCGTTGCCCGCGTCGAGCACACGATCGACGTCGAGAACGACGAGAAGCTGCTTGTCCAGGCGATGCACACCGGCCGAGACGCTCGCGAGATGCGGGTCCAGATTCACCGGGTTCGGCTCGCGGGCGCTGTCCGCCAGATTGAGCACCTCGCCCACGGAATCGATGATGAGACCGTAGGATTCGCCGCGGAATTCGATGCCGACCGCCATCGGCGAGCGGTCCTGCGAACGCTTTCCGAGGCCGAGCCGGCAGTGCATGTCGATCGCGGTCACGATGCGGCCGCGCAGGTTGAGCACGCCGGCGATCTCGGGCGACGCCAGCGGAACGCGCGTGAGCCGGTCCGGGATGAACACGTCCTGGACCTGGGAGATCGGCAGGCCGAACAGCTGGCCCGCGATGATCACGGTCACGTATTCGATGAAAGCCCCGCCGTGATTGTCATCGTCCGTCGACATCGCCGCCTCCGTCACGCTGCCTCGCCCATCGCGGCGGTCTGCTCCTTGAGCGCCGCGATGAGGCCGGGACGATCGAACTTGGCGACATAGTCATGGAAGCCGACCTCGCGGCCGCGCTCGATCGCCTCCGGCGAGGTGAGCGCGGACAGCGCGATGATCGGCAGATTGGCGGTGCGCTCGTCGTTGCGTACGGCCCGTGCGAGCTCGAAGCCGTTCATTCCGGGCATCTCGAGATCGGTCACGATCATGTCGATCCGGTTGCCGCTCTTGAGAACGGCGAGCGCGTCCTGCGCGCCGGCGACGGTCGTCACGGCATACCCAGCGGATCGGAGCACGGGCGTGAGCATGTTGCGGAAGAAGGGGGAATCCTCGACGAACAGGATCGTGCGCGCGGCCGCCTTCATCTTCTTTTCGGTGCGCAGCAGCCAGTCCTCGAAGGCGAGCGGCAGGTAATGGCCGACATCGATGATTTCCGTGGCCTGCCCCTTGATGACGGCCGCGCCCAGCAGGCCCGGCGTCTCGCTCGGCACCTCGATGATCAGCCTGTCCTCGACGATGTCGACGATCTCGTCCACCACCAGGCCCATCGAGCGGCCGTCGTCGGAGAACACCAGCAGCGGCTGCGTGCCTTCGGTACGAAGCTTGACCGCGTCGTTGACGCGAATGAGCGGCATGAGCTGGCCGCGGTATTGGATCAGCGGCCGGCCGTTCGACATCTCGATCTTCTTGGTATCGAGCTCCTCGAGCCGGGTGACCAGCGACAGCGGCACGGCCTTGGGCTGCGGCGAGCCCGCGCGGAAGATCAGCAGCGAGGTGAGGTCCTCGCTCGAGACGTGCTGCTGCGGCGCCGTCTCCTCGGTGATCGCATGCTGGCCGGCAACGCCGCCCACCGACTTGGCGATGCCGTTCGGGTCGATGATCATGATCACCGAGCCGTCGCCGAGGATGGTGTTGCCCGAGAACATCGCGATGTGCCGCAGGCAGGTCGACATCGGCTTCACGACGATTTCCTCGGTGTGGAACACCGCGTCGACGACGATGCCGAACGTCTGGCCGCCGACCTGCGTGACCACGATGAAGCCGTTCTCCGGCTCAGGCGCCGCTCCGCCGTCGATCTTGAGCAGCGTCCGCAGGTGGATGAGCGGCAGCAGCTTGTCGCGCAGGCGGAGCACCGGCGCGCCCTTGATCCGTTCGATCTTGTGCTCGGAATTGCTCTGCGCCCGCACGAGCTCGATGACGGCGAGCTGCGGAATCGCGAACCTGTCGCCGCCCGCCTCCACGATCAGCGCCGAGACGATCGCGAGCGTGAGCGGAATTTTGATGGTGAAGCTCGAGCCCTGGCCCTGCGTCGACTTGACCTCGATCGTGCCGCCGATCTGATCGATGTTGGTGCGCACCACGTCCATGCCGACGCCGCGGCCGGACACCGCGGTGACGACGACGGCGGTGGAGAAGCCCGGAGCGAAGATGAACTTGTGGATCTGCGCCTCGGTCATGTTCGCGGCCGCGGCTTCGGTGATGATGCCGCTCGCGATGGCCTTGGCCTTGATGCGCGCCGTGTTGAGCCCACGCCCGTCGTCGGCGATGTCGATGATGATGTGACCGCCTTCGTGATAGGCGGAGAGGCGGATCGTGCCCTTATCGGGCTTGCCGAGCGCGCGCCGTTCGGTCGGCGTCTCGAGACCGTGGTCCGCCGAGTTGCGCACCATGTGCGTGAGCGGATCCTTGATCAGCTCGAGCACCTGGCGGTCCAACTCGGTGTCGGCGCCGCGCATCTCGAGCTCGATCTGCTTGCCGAGCTCGGTGGAGAGATCGCGCACGATGCGCGGCAGCTTCTGCCAGGCATTGCCGATCGGCTGCATGCGCGTCTTCATGACGCCTTCCTGCAGCTCGGCGGTGACGTTGGAGAGGCGCTGCAAGGGCACCTTGAAGTCGGAATTCTCGTGGCGCCGCAGGATCTCGAGAAGCTGATTGCGGGTGAGCACCAGCTCGGAGACCATCGTCATGAGGTGCTCGAGCGTGTCGACGTTGACCCGCAGGGTCTGCGTGGCGACCTTCGATTCGGACTTCTCGTCGTCCTCCTTGGCGGCCTTCTCGCGGTCCGCTTTCGCCTTGGCGGCCTGCAGCGCGGCCGCGTCCGGACCGGGCGTCTCGCGGAACGCGCGCTCGAGCTCGTCGAGCGGCACCTCGCCCGGACGCAAGGGCCGTTCGAGGATCTGGTAGGCCAGCATGCCCGCGGTATTCACCGGCGCGGCGTCGACAGGCGGAGGCGGCGCGCCGGACTCCTCCACCACCATCTCTTCCAGGCCGCCGATGAGATCGCGATCCGCGCCGGCGGGCTCGTGCTGATGCCGCTCGAGCTCGTCGAGGATCGCCTTGATGCGGTCGATCGTAGCGAGAATGAGGGTGACCGCTTCGCCGGTCACCGGCATGCCCTCGCGGAACTTGCCCATCAGGGTCTCGGCCGCGTGGGCGAGGGCTTCGAGCCGCGGCAGGCCGAGGAAACCGCAGGTCCCCTTGATGGTGTGGACGAGGCGGAAAATGTTGTCGAGGATTTTTGCGTTGTTCGGCTCCTGCTCGAAACGCACGAGCTCGACGTCGACGACGTCGAGGCTCTCCCCCGTTTCGGTCAGAAACTCGCGCAGCAAGTCGTCCATGGACGCACGGCCTCAGGGCAACAGGCACGGCCGGACGGCGCGCGCCTTTCTTGAGCAGCCGCAGTGTGTTGGTAAACGGTTTAAGTTTGGTTGCGCAGTCTCGCGATCCGACACCGGGATGGGCGCGATTTGAATAAAATTTGCGCTTTCGAGCCGGCGCGGCGCTCGCGGCACGCGCGGCACGGAAATTTACGATTGATTAACGATTCCCTCGCGCGCGACGCGCTGGGCTATTGCGCCGCGACCACGATGCTTTCGCCTTCCGCCGCGATCGTCGCGGCAAGGCCGCAGGCGCGCGCGAGCAGACCCGCGTAATAGGGCTGGATCGCGTGGGCGTCGATCGTTTGACCCTCCGATCCGCCGGCCAGCAGAGCGGGGATCGCGGGCGGAACGCGCGCATTGAGGCCGACGGCGGTCACACGGAAGCCCATCGTTTCTCCGGTGCCGATCGGATCGAGCGTGAGCGTGCCGCCGCGCGGGATCGCCTGCCCGCCGACGACCAGCAGATTGAGCAGAAGCTTGACCCGGTTCTTCGGCAGCAGCGCGCGCGGCACGTTCCAGGCGAGCTTCACCTTTTCGTCCTCGATGAAGCCGCGCGCGACCTGCTCGGCATCGCCGGTATCGACCTGCGCGCTGATCGAGCCCGCCGCGCCGAAAGCGATTCGGCAGAACTGCAGGCGCGCGGTCGCCGTGCTTGCGCTCTTCTTGATCAGGTTGAGCGCGAAAGTCTTGGTCTCCTCGTCTTTCGCTTCCTCCAGCACTTCGAGGCCATTGACGATGGCGCCGGCCGGGCTGATTAGATCGTGGCAGACGCGCGAGCATAAAAGCGCGGCAAGGTCGAGGGCTTCGAGCGTAACGGCCATGAACGACGTCTCCGGACGGCTGGGAGGTGACGAGTGGCGCCGACTCGGGCGCCGTGTGCGGCACGGCGCGGTGATACACCGCGCCCTACCGGCCTGCCAAGGCTTCCGCCTGGCCGCGAGGCAGATTGCGTGACGTCGATTTCCCGCACCGTGACGGCGCTCGATGCCGGCCTTGTCGACGGGCTGACCGAACTGATCGCGCAAGCCGCGCAGGCGGTCCTCGCGGCCGGCCCGACCGCGGTGCGGACCAAGGCAGACCGCACGCCGATCACCGCCGCCGACGAGGCGTCCGATGCAATCGTCACGGCCGGTCTCGGCCAGCTTCTGCCCGGCCTGCCGGTGCTGTCGGAGGAGAATCTCGCCCATGCGGATGCGCTGGGTCGAAGTTTTGCGCTGGTCGATCCGCTCGACGGGACCAAGGAATTCGTCGCCGGCCACGACGAATACACCATCAATATCGCGATCGTGACCGAAGGGCGGCCGATCGCCGGCTTCATCGCCGTTCCCGCCCTCGGTCTCATCTTCAGGGGGCTCACGGAGCGCGGGGCGGAGCGCCTCGCGCTCGACCGCCGGGGCGATCCGGTCGCGATCCGTTGCCGCAAGAACCCGTCGGGTCCTCTCGTCGCCGCTGTCAGCCGCTCCCACCTCGATGCCGCGACGAAAGCCTTGCTCGATCGCCTCAACGTGACGGAGCGGCTTGCGTGCGGCTCGGCGCTCAAATTCTGCCGGCTCGCCGAAGGCGCCGCCGACGTCTATCCGCGATTGTCGCCGACCTCGGAATGGGACATCGCGGCGGGTGATGCCCTGGTCACGGCGGCCGGCGGCCTCGTCGCCGCTCCAGACGGCGCGACGCTGCGCTACGGACAAGCGCAGCGGAAATTTCTGGTGCCCGATTTCGTCGCCTGGGGCGATCCCGCGCGCCGGGTCACCGCACCAGCGTCTTCATGATGGCGGGCCACTTGTTGTCGGCGAGAAAAATGGCCTCGTCCGGCTCGGCCATGAAGCGGGTGCGCGCCGCATCGCTGAAGAACAGATAGAGCCGCTGCCCCGTGATCGCCCAAACCAGCGGATTGCCCGGCACCGCCACGCCGCGGCCCATGGCGACCGCGTCGTAGCCCCCGTAGCGCGGCATGTAGACCTCCGGGTCGGCCATGAAAGCCGCGAGATTGCCCGGGTTGCGGAAGCGCCACACCGCGCCCGCATAGCGAACTTCATGCTCGGGCAGTCCGGCCACGGGCGTCCCATCGGTGAAGTAGGCGACCGGATCGACGCCGTTCAGCGCGAGGCCGGTCTTCGAGTCCGTCACGATCTGCTCGGTGGTCGCGGCCGGCGGCGAGGCGGGGAGGCCGAGCACCAGGATCGCGGCCAGCGCCAGCGGCCGCAGCCCCTGTGACATCAGTGACTTCCCAGGACGCCGCGCTGAGGACATAGTTCTCTCGATGATGTTCCGATTCGGGGGATGCCGGGGTGACGCTAGGGCATCTCCATGTCCAAGGCGTTAAGCCCAACCCCATCCTTCGAGGGAACATGCGATGCGCGCAGTCCTGCGAACCCTGGTCGCCTTGATGGCCCTCACAGCTCTGGGCGCGGGCGGCCCGACGGCCTCATTGGCCCAGACGCAGCCGCAACCTCCGCCCCCACCGTCCAATCAGTATCAGCCGGGCGAGTTGGTCGACGCCGGCCACCGGTTCTTCGGCGGCGTCTCGCGCGGGCTCGCCACCGTCATCGAGAAGGCGATCAGCCAGTGGGGCCTGCCGAACGGCTATGTGCTGGGCGAGGAAGCGGGCGGTGCCTTCTTCGGCGGCCTGCGCTACGGCGAGGGCGTGCTCTACACCAAGAACGCGGGCGACCTGCGGGTCTACTGGCAGGGACCGACGCTCGGCTGGGACGTGGGCGGCGAAGGCGCCCGTACCATGATGCTCGTCTATAACCTGCCGGCCACCCAGGCGATCTACCAGCGTTTCGGCGGGATCGACGGGTCTGCCTATTTTATCGGCGGCTTCGGCATGACGGCGCTGACCGCCAACAACGTGGTGCTGGTTCCGATCCGTTCGGGTGTCGGCTTCCGGCTCGGCGCCAATGTCGGCTATCTCAAGTTCACCCCGCAATCGACCTGGAACCCGTTCTGAAACCTGTTCGCGCCCGCGACGTATTTATTTGCCGCACCCTTAACGCGCGCGACGGGATTTAGGTTAACCTCCGGCAAAGCTGGTAGAATTCCGCCGCGCATGGCATGGTTTGCGGCAAGGCGGGGCCGGAGGCGTTCATGGTCGAAACGATCATGTATTTCGGAATTGGGTTCTTGTGCGCGAGTCTGTTCGGTCTCGTGCTGATCCCTCTCGTTCATAATCGGGCCGTCCGGCTCACCATGCGGCGCCTGGAGGCCGCGACGCCGCTGTCGATGGCGGAGATCCAGGCCGACAAGGATCAGCTGCGCGCCGAATTCGCCATGTCGACCCGGCGGCTCGAGATGAGCGTCGATCAGCTCAAGACCAAGTCGACCAGCCAGCTCGGCGAGCTCGGCAAGAAATCCGATGCGATCAACCGCCTCAAGGCGGAGCTCGGGGAAAAGACGTCTACCATCTTCGGTCTCGAAGCGCGCGAGAAGGCGCTCAAGGATCAGCTGCGCGCGACCGAGCAGGAATACACCGTCAAGACCACGTCGATGCGCGAGACCGAGCTTGCGCTCGCCGAAAAAGCAGCCGCGCTCACCAAGCTCACATCCGAACTCGGCGAGCGCTCCGCGATGACCGAGAGCCAGAAGGTCGAGATCGTCGCACTGCGCACGCAGGTCGACGCGCTCAAGAACCAGCTCGACCGCTTCGAGAAGGACGTCAAGGACACCGAGGACCGGCTCACGCGCGAGCGCGGCGATGCCGATGCCGCCACCAAGGAGCTGTCGGACGAACGCGGCAAGGTGGAGAATCTCGGCAACCGCGTCGCCCAGCTCGAGCGCCAACTCGTCGCGCAGACCACCGAGGCGGAAATCCTCAATCGCCGCGTGCAGGATCTCGAGGGCCGGCTGACCGAGCAGGGCCGCCTCCTGGTCGAGCGCGACTACGAGGCCAATCGGCTGCGCAGCGAGCTCGATGCCGCCCGCAAGGCGGAGGGCGACCTGCGCACGGAGCTCGCCTCGATGGACGGCCGCAGCCGCGAATCGGTCGACGCCATCAAGGCGGAAAACATCCGTCTGGAGACCGAGCTCGGCCAGGTGCGCGACGAGCGCAGCCGGCTGCAGCAGGAAATCGCCAGCATGAAGCGCGACGCGGAAGCCTCCTGGGCGTCCGAGCGGGTGGAGAGCGCGCTTCTGCGCGAGCGCATCAACGACATCGCGGCCGAGGTCGCGCGACTCACCATGACGCTCGAAGGGCCGAATTCGCCCATCGAGGCGATACTTGCGGCCGAGGCGACGCAGCCCAAGAGCACCAACGGCAGCAAGGAAGGCGAGCACGCGCAGGGCAATCTCGCCGACCGCATCCGCGCGCTCCAAAGCAAGGCCTCGCGGACGTCGACGGCCTCCTGACCGCCCCTATCGCTCTACCGCTCCGCACACGCGGCCACTTGCGCTGTTGAAGCGCCGGCCGCTTGCGATCATGATACGGCCAAGGGCGCGCAGGTAGAGATGGCCATGCTTTCGATCGGGTTCCGGCTTGCGGCCGACGCGCGGAGACGCGCGTCACTGCCCGCTATTCGCGCCGCGGCGAGCGCCGCCATTCTCCTCGTCGCGCTCGGCGCAACCGTCGCGACCGCGCGCGCCGAGGACAAGGAGATCAGCGCGCGGCGGGCCGCCGAATCGAAGAGCTTCACCGATCGCCAGATCATCGACGGCTTTCTCAAGATCACCTTCGGGGCCGAATTCCACACCGCGGGGCGCATCGATCGCATCCGCAAGTTCGACGGCCCGATCCGCGTCTATATCGACAGTCGCGCGCGGCCCGATCGCACGCGGCAGGTGAGCGAGGTCGTCGCCGACATCCGCCACCGCATCGCCAACATCGATATCGCGGTCACCGACGACCGCAAGTCCGCCAACCTCGTGGTCTCGCTCGTCCGCGACCGCGATCTCACCCGCACGATCGCCACCCTTTACGGCCTCGACCGGGCGCGCAAGATCCAGAGCACGCTCGAGCCGCAGTGCCTCGCCGGATTCCGCAAGGACGAGCGCTATCGCATCGTCCATGGGGAGGTGATCCTCGTCGTCGATGCGGGCGATTTCGTTTTCTACGACTGCGCCTACGAGGAGATCCTGCAGGCGCTCGGGCCGATCAACGACGACGAAACGGTCCCGTGGACGATGTTCAACGACGACGTCCAGATGGGCTTCTTCGACGTCTACGATCAGTACCTGCTCAACCTGCTCTATCACGCGCGCATCCGGCCCGGCATGACGCGCGAGGAAGCCCACGCGACCGCCGTCGACGTGCTGCCCGAGGTGCGGTCCTTCGTGACGCAGACGAACGGGCTCGCGCCGTAGGTTTCTACGCCATTGCGGGACTCGTGGGTTGGGTCGAGCGTAGCGAGACCCAACTTGGCGAGGCACTGCGCGTGATTGTTGGGTCTCGCAAGAGCACGACCCAACCTACGATTCCTCGCAATGAGCCTCACGCCTCCGCGACGATCAGGCTGGTGCCGATGAGAATGAGGCCGACGCCGGCCCAGCGCAGCGGCGTCACGTGCTCGCCCAAGAGCCATTTCGACAGCAGGGTCACCATGACGAAGCTCAGGCTGGTGAGCGGAAACGCGGTGGAGACGGCGAGGAAGCGGAGCGCGCCCGAATAGAGCAGCACCTCGACGATCAGAACGCTCACGCCGCACAGGATCCAGAAGCGGCGGCGCGCGAACTCCAGCGCGGACTTCTTGAGGAAGATCTGGCCGAAGCCTTCGATGACGGTGCTCACCACGACGAGCATCACGCCGAACGCGGTCGCGGTCATTCGCCCGCCTCGCCGGGCGGCAGCGTGGCGCGCGGCGTCATGCTCACGCACCACACACCCGTGACCACGATGATGATTCCGACGATCTGCAGCGGTGCGATGCGCTCGCCCAGCCACAGCACCGAGAGGATGCAGACGGTGACGTAGCCGAGCGAGGTGAACGGTTTGGCGTAGCTCAGGTCGGCGTGATCGAGCACTTTTAGCCAGTTGACGAGCTGCGCCGCCATCAGCGCGGCGACGAGCACGAAGATCGGCGCGCGCGCGACGGCGACGATCGTTTCCCACAGGGAGGACGTCTCGGGAAGCGCGGCGACGCCGGTTTTCCAGACGAGCTGAAGCGCGGTGTCGAGCGCAATCGCCACCGCCAAACCGATCACCAGCCTGAGAGGAAACCGCTCCCCCATGTCGCAGCATTGAGCATAGGGTTGCCGATGCCGCAAGTGCGTCATTGCGAGAGAAGCGAAGCAATCTCGTTTCCCGCGACGAGAGATTGCTTCGGCGTGCTACGCACGCCTCGCAATGACTAGGGCGTGAATTCTTCGTTTTCGCTGAACGCCTGCCGCCGACGCTTGCCTTGCGTCTTCTCCAGGAAACGCACGCCGATCTCGTCGCCCTTCACGTAGACGAGCTCGCATTTGCGGTGGGCGTTGCCGACCGCGGAGAGCATCAGGAAGAACTCGTTGAGCTTGAGGTTCTCGACGCTGCCCTGGACCGTGATCTTCGCGCCGGTCTGCGAGATGACCTCGATGTAGCACTCGCGGCACCAAGTGCCGTCGATGCCCATGATGCGGGCCTTGAAGCCCGACTCGAACATGACCTGTTCGCTACCACCTTTGTTTTCTGCTTCCATGCTCATGGCACACATCCTCACACGCACAGGCGCACGCATAGGCCCAGAGCAAGTGTAGGTTTTCGAAGGTTAATTTCGGCTTGACGGCCCGCAGGCCCTTTTGCCGCAAGGGCTTTCCGCGGCCGTCTCGGATCACTGATTTCCGATTTCCGGTCCCTGCTCCCGGTAGGCCGCCTCGAGCGCCTGCCGCACCGCCCCGCGGTCGATCTTGCCGGCGCCGTTGAGCGGAAACTGCGGCACGACGGCGATGAAGCGGGGATGCGCGTAGGCCGGACCGTGCGCAAGGAAATGCGATTTCAGCGCCGCGGGCGACAGCCGCGCGCCGCCACGCGCGATCACCATGGCGGCCGGCACGTACCCTTTCACGCCGTGCGGCACCGGCGCGACCACCGCGTCGGCGACGTCGGGATGCGTGAACAGCACGTTCTCGACCTCCTTCGGATAGATGTTTTCGCCGCCGCAGCTGAACATGTCGTCGACCCGGCTGCGGAAGAAGTAGAAGCCGTCCGCGTCGCGATGGAAAATGTCGCCGGTGCGCAGCCATCCGTCGGTCAGCTTTGCCGCCGTGACTTCCGGCTGGTTGTGATAGCCGAGGCACACATAGGGGCTGCGGATCAAAAGCTCGCCGTCGGTCGCATTCTCGCGGCCCTCCGCGTCGATCAATTTGACCTCGACCTCGGGCGCGAGCGTGCCGACGCTGCCGCGCGGCACCGGGCGGCCGTCGAGCGGCGCGCGAAACGGACTGCCGCCTTCGGTGAGCCCGTAGCTCTCCGACATTTTCACGCCGGGCAGCGCGCGCTCGACCGCGTTCAGCAGTTCCGGCGGCACCACCGCCGAGCCGATCGAGAGCGAGCGCAGCGCGCCGAGATCGAGCGCGCCGAAGAACTCGCGATGCTCCAGCACCATGGTGAACACGGCGGCGACGCCGCGCGAGAAGGTGCAGCGATACTTTGCGAGCGCTTCCACGTAGGCCTTGGGCTCGAAGCGCGGCATCAGCACGAACGAGCCGCCGGCAAAGAGCATGGGCTTCACGGTGCCGCGCAGCGCGTTCTTGTGAAAGAGCGGCAGCGCGACGCAGCCGCGGTCCTCGCGGCGCGAGGGCCAGTGGCGCTGGTTGTGCGCGACGTACCACAGCATGCCGCGATGGGTCATGATCGCGCCCTTCGGCCGGCCGGTTGATCCCGACGTGTAGGGCTGGAAGGCCTGCGCGTCGTCGTCGAGCGGCGGCGGCGCGGGCGGCGCGCCCGCGGCGGCGAGCGCGTCTTCGTACCAAAGGCAACCAGGGGCGCCGTCGAGCGCGATGCGGTGCACGAGCGGCAGGCGCTCGGCGATCGCGATGGCATTCGGATTGCAGGATGGATCGATCACCGCAATGCGGCAGCCGGCGTCGGCGAAGATCGCGGTGAGCATGTCGGCGACGAGCCGCGTGTTGAGGATGACGGGGATCGCGCCGATACGCATGGCGCCGAAAAAGACTTCGAGGAATTCGACGCGGTTGCCGACCAGCACGCCGATGCGTTCGCCCGGCCGCGCGCCGAGGCCGGCGAGCATGGCGGCGACGCGGTCCATGCGGGCGTCGAGCGCGCGATAGGTGACCTGCCGCTCGCGGCCGCCAAAGAGGTCGATCACCGCGACCTTGTCGGGCGCCTCGCGCACGGAGGTGTCGAAGAAGAAGCCGAGATTGCGGGAGCGGTTGAGGCCGGTCATTGCGGCGGGATGCTTCGGGCTGATGGTTTTGTTGCGTTTTCGAGGGTCGGCTTTGTTCTGCCAAAATGCGTTTGGGGCTGGCAAGGCCAGTTAGCTTTGTTTTGTCAAAATGGGTAGCGGTCGCCGCGCGGCTGGCCGAGGGGCCGGTGCGGACATGTGCGGATTTATCCTTGATCAGATCAGGAAAAGATCAAGCCGGGGCGCATGGACTGCACCCCTGTGGTGAGACGAGCCGCGCGAGTCCGCCCACTCCACACGTATGTAAGATTGCGAAATGTAAGATTGCGAAGAAAGATTTCTTCGAGTCCCAAGGCTCTGATGCAGCACCGCAATTTTCTCTGAAACTCCAATCTTTCCGTTCTTACGGGGAGTCCGGATTCTTTCCCGCAGACGGCCCGCGACGGCGCCGTCCCGCTACCGCGCCGCGGCACGCGCGGCGGGTTCGGCGAACCACCTCATTTCCAGCACGCGCTCCGCCAGCGTCTGATCGATGTGCGGCATGATCTGGTTGCGGAACGCGTAGCGGAGCACCTGGAATTCGTATTTGCAGCCGGCGGCGCGCGACTTGGGCAGGTATTCCTTTTCAACCAGATCCGCGAACATGTTCTGGTCGGACCCGTAGGTGATGCACAGGAGATTATAGAAGCGCTCCTCGGGCGTGCCGTGGTCGCTCGAAAAGGCCAGCAGCGGGACCGTCACGTTGGGCTTGTCCTTACCGGCTTGGATGAATTCCATGTACGAATAGGCGGCGCCTCCAAGGAACTTGCGCGCCTGATTGTTGCGGAACTGCAGCATGACATATGTGGCGAACAGATCGGCGGCGTCCTCCTCGCGCCCGAACACCGGCACGTCGTAAAGATCGAACGCCGCATGTCCGAGCTCGTGCAAGGCCGCATAAAGAAATTGTCCGACCACCACGTCGTGCGGTGAGAGTCCCGCCGCCGTCATCTCCTTCGGCATCTTCTGCATGATCTCCTGGAGGTATTCGTAGCAAAGGGTGATGATCGGCTGCTTGCCCTGACGCTCGTACAAGGCGTTCGGCACGCCGTCGCAGCCGACCGTCCTGATCGTCACCTCGAGCGGCAGTCGAAGAGGGGCGAATATCTGCTGCAGGGTCTCGAGCGCCTGGCGCTCCTTCAGCATCTCGTAAAGCTGCCGATGTTCGGGATTCTTGGGGGGGACATATTCGATGCGAATGCGATTGGGCCGCTCCTCGTCCACGTCGACCGTGCCTTTTCGGTCCGCCGACGTCAGTGCGAGCGTGGGCGTCTCCACGATGTAGAGCCGGCTGCGCGCGCGAAAGACGAGCGCGCCCGCTCCCATCTCGCGGGCGCCCAGCTTGTCGACCTGCTTCGCGGCGTCCCCGTTCGCCTTTCCACGCACGATCCTGAAGGTCACAGCGTCGATGAAGATGCCGTCGTTGTCGGCGATGGCGTCGACCGCGGCCGGCGTCTGGGCGGCTGCCACGGTCCAACAACATGAGGCAACCCCGACGCCGGCCGCGACGATGACGGCCGACGTGCAACGATGGCCGATCATTGGATTCTCCTCCGAGCGACTTTCTTTTGCACGGTGTCCGGCGAGGGCGGATTTCTCCGCCCTCGCCGTCGAACGACCGCCGTCACTTCGCGACGTTCGTGGTCCAGTTTTCCTCGAAGGCCTTCTTCAGCCGGTAGTACGCATAGTCCGGGTCATTGATATAGACCCGATACCGCCCGGCGACGCCGGCCTCACGCAGGCCCAAGGCGCGCTGCCGCTCGATGTCGACGTCGCTCAAGCCCAGGGCGCGCTGACGCTCGATGTCGGCGTCGCGCAGACCCAGGGCCCGCTGGCGCTCGATGTCGGCGTCGCGCAGCCCCAAGGCCCGCTGACGCTCGATATCGGCGTCGCGCAGACCCAGGGCCCGCTGGCGCTCGATGTCGGCGTCATGCAGTCCCAGGGGTCGCTGCCGGTCGATATCGGCCGTGGCGTAGTCGCGCAACCCCAAGGCCCGCTGCCGGTCGATATCGGCGTCACGCAGGCCGAGGGCCCGCTGCCGCTCGACGTCGGCATCGCGCAACCCAAGCGGACGCTGGCGCTCGACATCGACGTCGGCACGCAACCCGAGCGCCCGATGCCGCTCAATATCGGTATCGCGCAACCCCAAGGCCCGCTGCCGTTCGATGTCGGCATCGCGCAGGCCGAGCGGACGCTGGCGCTCGACATCGACGTCGGCGCGCAACCCGAGGGGCCGCTGGCGCTCGATGTCGGAATCACGCAGGCCGAGCGGGCGTTGGCGCTCGATGTCGGGATCGTTCAGATAGGCGGCCACACGTTCCGAGGCATCGGAGATGTAGAGCTTGTCCTCGGAACGGAAGATGATCGCGCCGGGCCCGAGCTCGCGGGCGCCCAGTTTCCGCACATCGGTATCGGCCTTCGACCGCCCGGTGATGACATTGAACGTCTTTCCGTCGACGAAGATGCTGTCGTTCTTCGCGAGGTTACCGATCACGCCTTGCGCCTGCGCCATCGCGATCGTCGACACGCTCGCCGCCAGGCCGACGGCGATCGCAAGCAGCCTGTATCCGGTGGTGTTCATGGGAGATCCCTTCCCCGTTGGAGCTTTTGGAATTTCTCCCTCCGCGCCGATGACCGATATTCGGCGCTTGCGCGCGCAGAAATCGAGTTGGACCAAGGTCCAATATGGAGGGCGGCCGCCGGGCATCCGGGCGATGCGTGCGGGGCGACGGCGCGATGATCGATTGGACCGTGGTCCAATACAGGCTCGCCAAAGCGGCAGACCCGAGGCGCATTTCCGGGGGGAAGGGGGGAAGGGAAAAATGCGCCCCGGGCCCATGTCATCCCGAAGGGTCGAGGTCGGGACGCCATGCGGATGGCGGCGATGATAGAGCTCCGAACGCCGCGGTCCATTGGACCGTGGTCCATTGTCCTCGGGGACGCTACGGCGCGCGCCTCTGCCGCTTGAGGCATCGGAAGCCAACGTGACACGTCGACGTGTCGACCGGTTGCGCGTGGCGCGCGGCGGGCCGATAGCGGCGGCAGTAATTGGGCGCGCACAGGTACGAGCCGCCTTTGAGCACCCTGCGGGGAATCTTGATGTGCGGCAGGGAGGGGTCGTAGCTCCCCTCCGCGCGCCCGCCGCGCGGATTTTCCGGAATGCAGCACGCCTTCGGCGCGTCCGCCTCGTGCTTCGGGGCGTACCAGTCGCTGGTCCATTCCCACACATTGCCGATCATGTCGTAGAGGCCGTAGCCGTTGGGCGGGAACGCGGTCACCGGCGACGTGCCCTCGAAGCCGTCGGCGGCCAGATTCTGCCGCGGGAATTCGCCCTGCCAGATGTTCGCCATGTGGCGCCCGCCCGGCATGAGCTCGTCACCCCAAGCGAACTCCGCCTCGTCGAGCCCGCCGCGCGCGGCGAATTCCCATTCGGCTTCGGTCGGCAGCTCCTTGTGGGCCCAGTGCGCGTATGCGAGCGCGTCCTTGTAGGCGACGTGCACCACCGGATGATCGTCGAGGCCGACGATCGAGCTGCCCGGGCCGAACGGCCGCCGCCACTTGGCGCCGAACTTGAACGTCCACCACTGGCTCCAGTCGCTCAGGTCGACCGGATGGTCGGGCGGAGCGAACACGAGCGAGCCGGCCTTGAGCATGTGCGGCAGCGCGCCCGGATAATCCTTCGGATCGGGCGGAATTTCCGCGAACGTGATGTGGCCGGTCGCGTGGCAGAAGGCGCGAAACTGCGCGTTCGTGACGGGCGTGCGGTCCATCCAGAATCCGTCGACGGTGACGCGATGGGCGGGCGCTTCTTCCGGATAATGCCGGTCCGATCCCATGCGAAACGTGCCGCCGGGGATGAAGACCATGCCGGCCCTTCCGTGCGGGCCGTGATCGCGCGGTTCCGCTCGCGCGGTGACCGGCGGGATCATCGTGGCGGTGCGGGCGCTCATCACTCGACCTCTTCGAACCGGACGCGGCGCTCCGCGCGCCCGTGCAGGCGCGCGGTCGCGATGTCGAATGGAGCCTAGACGATGCTGTTCAGCGCGGTCGATTGGACCGTGGTCCAATATGCAGGCCCGCCTTTCTCGTAGCCCGAATGGAGCGACCCGGCCTTCGCCTCAGTTCACCGGCTGCGCGGACGGGAAGGTCCACTTGCCGTCGAGAATCTCGGCGTGCGGCCGATAGAGGCGTACGATGTAGTTCCAGCCCGGCATGATCGGCAGGCAGTTGACGATCTTGCCGTCGCACCCGCCGAACTGAACGGCGACTGCGCCGCCTGCCCCCTTTTTCGCGGTCATGTTGTTGAGCGTGTAAGCGTCGAACGCGTTCTTCTGGAAGTGACCCTCTGCGTTGTAAACGCTGATCGACCAGAAGGCGTCAACCGGCACGTCCTTGACGGTGAGCCGGTGGACCATCGTGCCGTCGTTCTTGCTCGGGGTGACGTTGAGATAGAGGGCATCTTTCTCGGGATTGCCGCCGAAGGCGAACGCTGTTCCGATCAAGTGTCGAACAGGATCGACTTGGCCTCTGGGTCCGAACGTGCGCTTCGTGTCAGGGAGGCTTTCGGCCAGCGCCAGAAGTGCGTCGCGCACCTTCTTCTGGCTCGCCTGATCCCAGTTGGGCACCTCGAAGCGCCCCGGACCGCCCGGCTGCGTGACCGTGATGGCATCCTGCAAGGTGTGAACCTGCTTGATGTCTTCAGGATCGGCCGGATCGACGAGGATGCGGACTCCCAGCGAGACATAGCGGGTGCCGATCTTCTCCCTGGTGAAGGTGTGGTTGCCGGCCCCATAGACGACTTCAGGAGTGTAGTGGTCCTCATCGATCACCTGCATCGACATGAAGCGCCGACCCGCATTGGGCAGCGCGACCGTCACCGGTCCCGCATCGAGGTCGAAGACCGACAGCGAATACAGAGTATCGCGGTTGGGGCGCACGATGGGAAAGTCGATCGATATGGGCTCGCGATGGTGCGTGAACATGCCTACCTGCCTGCCGCCGCTGCCAGCAAAGTTCATATCGGTCTCGGCACGGTTGAAGTTGTCGACGGTGACCGGGATGGCATTGCCTGCCGGCGCCCGTGGGGTGGGCTGCGTTTGTGCGAATGCGAGGTTGTTGGCCGCCGCGAGCAGCAAGCCGGCGCAGATTTGGACGCGAAGATTTTTCATGGCTTCGCTCTCCTTGCTCACTGAGCCGTGATCCGCTCGACGTCCGGCAGCTTCCACGTCTTGTCGAACAGCGGCTTGTCGGGACCGTAGAAGCGAAAGAGCACTTCGAATTGTCCGCTCGGGTTCGTCGGCACCCAGTTCGAGTCCTTGCCTGCCGGAGCCTTCGGCCCGAAATAGATGTCCACCGAGCCGTCGGTGTTCTTTTGCAGGCCCGGACTTTGGGAGCCGCGGCCAGACCGGGGCATGTCGCGGATGAGGCCGTGGGTGGCGCGGTCGTAGACCGTCGCCGACCAGTACTGCCTCACCGGCGCGTTCGCGGGCACGGCGAGGCGATAGCTCCTGCTGCCGTCGAAATTCTGCCCCTCCTTGTCCTTGACGGTCATCAGATAGAACTGGCCTTCCCCGGGATGCTTGGGCGTGAAGAAGGCGAACGTGAAGATAAGACCGCGGTTGTCGAGAGGATATGCATTCGGATCGGAGAAGCCGTCTTGCGATGCCTTGAGATAGTCCGGCAACGCCGGGGGCGCCCACCGGCTGCTGTCGAAATAGGGTGTGAGCACGCCCTCATACCTGCTTTCCAGGAGGGCTCGGGCTTCGCGCGCCGCCGACTTCAAGATGTCCTGGTTTCTTGCATCGGGATTGAACGGCTTGCTCTTCTCGATGCCGATGGACTTGAGCATCTCGATCATCAGCTTGTCGCGCGCGAGCCATGGCTCCATCTGCACCACGCGGTCGAGCGACTGGAAGAAACGCAGGTCGTAAGGGATGGTGGAGTCGTAGACCACGTCGATCGCATCGACGAACGTCGTCGCCGGCGGATTCGCCGCCTGCGAGAGCGGATACAACTTGATCCGCTTGGCATAGGCGACCGCCTTGGCGATGTCCGCATCGCTGCCGCTCTTCAGAATCGAACGCAGCAGCGCGTAGCCCTGATAGTTCATCGAGGGCAAAGCGACGTAGCCTTGCGGCGCAGTGCCCTTGTGGCCGGGCGGCAGGATGAGATATTTGGCGCCCGTGCCCTTGTCGACGCCAGACGGCCCGACATCCTCCAGCGGCACTTGCCAGGCATCCATGACCGTGCCGTTGATCACGCCGTCGTCGGCCGGCGGGATTTCCAACACCATTGGACCGGCGTCCTTCGTGTTGAAGAACGGCATCAGATAAATGACGTCGGGGTTCGGCGTGAGCGTCTGGTTCTTCCAGTCCGGCAGGCGCGACCAGTAGACGATCTGGTTGGCGGCGCCTTTGGCTTCGCGGATCATCGCCTGAAGCATGAGGTCGTAATTGACCGCCGGCATGCCCCAGATCACCGCCTCGACCGCGCGCCGCTCGATGGTGCGGCGGGAGAGATCATCGGAGGAGAGATTTTGCGCGTGCCCGGGTGTCACAGCGCAAATCAAAGCGAGTGCTGCAAGAGCTGCTCGTTTCATGGCTCTCCTCCGCTGCACGGTCGGCGGGGTCCAGGATCATGATGTCGCCCTCGGTCCAGCGGGCTGACTCGTCTCTTCCCAGGAGCCGATGCCGACCGGCGCGTGACGCGCCGGCCGCCAGATCGTTTTTCCGGATCGTCGTCTCACTTGGTCGGCTGGCCGGCCATCGCGTTCTTGATCAGGCCCACCACGGCGGTGACGATGGCGCCGGCGACGCCGCCGCCGACGGCCTGTCCGAGGATCGTGCCGATATCGAGATTGCCGGCCGTGCCGGCGAGCATGGGCACGAGGGCGGTGAGGAGCTGCCCGCCGCCCGCGCCGCCAAGCGCGCCGGCGATCGTGTTGCCGAGCGTGCCGAGGTTGAGGTCCTTGAGCGCGGCGCCCGCGGCGTTGCCGCCGGCCGCGCCCGCGATGAGCTGGATGATGAGATTGATGATCGTCGCCGACATGACGTTCTCCTTCTCTTCCATTGCAGGTTCTGGTGAACGTTTCTTATTGTGATCGTGTCGTCGGGCCGGGCTCTCTCGAGTCCGGCCCTTGCCTTCAACGAGCACAAATGCACCGGGCAGAATGTCCGCCGGCCGGCGCACGCGTGATCACTTCGCCGTCGCCTCGAAGCTCCTCTGCATCTTCTCCACGATCTGATCGATGCTGAAGCTCGACGGCCGCTGCTTCTGTCGGCATTCCCCCCGCATTTCGCTCCGCGCAATGCGGCTACACGCCGGTCAAAGCTTCCGTCAGTCCGGTGTCAGTGCTTGCTGGTGCCGGCCTCCTGGAGCTTTGCCAGCACTTGATCGAGGGAGAAGCTGCCGGGCTTCTGCCGCGGCGGGAACTGCTGGTACGTGGCTAGGTGCTGGGACACGAAGGCCTGCGCCGGAATGAACAGAAAGATCCGCTCGGAGTACCAAGTGTCATAGTTGCCAGCCACATGGTCGGCGCGCTCGAACGGGTCGCCGCGCAGGTCGAACATCTTGGGCGAGCGCAATGGAGTGAGCGGGTCCTGCCAGACCTTGAGGCCTTCGGCCCGTTGTTCCAGGAACACGACCTTCCACCGGTCATAGCGCAGGCCGGCGAGGTTGCCGTCGTCGGTCCAGTAGAAAAACTCCTTGCGCTTGCTCGGCCCGGTGCCGGCGAGCAGATCGCGCTGGTCGTAGCCGTCGAGATGAACCTTGAAGGTCTTGCCCGCCGCCTGATGACCGGCCAGGAGTTTTTCGATGATGTTCGTCTCGCCGGCCGCCGTCACCAGCGTCGGCACCCAGTCTTCGTGCGAGACGATTTCGTTGATCTCGGTGCCGGGCTTGATGACACCCGGCCAGCGCATCATGCCGGGGACGCGGTAGCCGCCCTCCCAGTTGGCGTTTTTCTCGCCGCGGAATGGCGTGGTGCCGCCGTCGGGCCAGGAGAATGCCTCGGCGCCATTGTCGGTGGTCCACAGAACGATGGTGTTGTCGGCGATGCCGAGGTCGTCGAGCTGCTTAAGAAGTTGGCCGACCATGCCGTCGAGCTCGACCATGCCGTCCGCTTCGACGCCCAGGCCGGTCCTGCCATCGGACTCCTTCTTCAAATGGGTGAAGACGTGCATCCGGGTGGAGTTGAACCAGCAGAAGAACGGCTTGTTGGCCTTCGCATTGCGGTCGATGAAACCCATCGCCGCGCCCAGGAACTCCTCGTCCACGGTCTCCATGCGCTTCCTGGTGAGCGGGCCGGTGTCCTCGATCTTCTGCCTGCCGACCCTGCCGAAGCGCGGGTCCTCGGTGGCATCGTCCGTGTCGGTCGCGACGCACTTGAGTACGCCGCGCGGGCCGAACTTCGCACGGAACTCCGGATTCTTGGGGTAGTCCGGGCGCTCGGGCTCCTCCTCGGCGTTCAGGTGGTAGAGATTGCCGAAGAACTCGTCGAAGCCGTGGACGGTGGGTAGAAACTCGTTGCGGTCGCCCAGATGGTTCTTGCCGAACTGGCCGGTGGCGTAGCCGAGCGGCTTGAGCAATTCGGCGAGCGTCGCGTCCTTGTCCGACAGCCCTTCCCTGGCACCCGGCAGACCGACCTTCAGCAGGCCCGTGCGGAAGCAACTCTGCCCGGTGATGAACGCGGCACGCCCCGCCGTGCAGGACTGTTGCGCGTAGAGGTCGGTAAAGATCCCACCCTCTTTGGCGATGCGGTCAATGTTGGGCGTGCGGTAGCCCATCATTCCGCGGTTGTACGCGCTGACGTTCCAGTAGCCGATGTCGTCGCCGAAGATCACGAGGATGTTCGGCCGTCGCGCGCCGCCCGGCGCGGGCGCCGGCAGCGGCGCCGGCCGCTGGGGCTGCTGCTGCGCGAACGCCGCGCTGGCGGCGAGCGTCGAGGCCGCCGCGAGCAGCGAGCCGCCGCTGAGAAGAATTCGTCGCCGGTCGATCGCCGACTGTGAGCCGTTCGAGGAGTTCGATTTCCGGGTCATGACTGATTTCTCCTCTCACGGTTGTGGAGCGTCGGCGTCGAATCTACCCGTCGCGCGCGGCGACGCGCTTCGCCATGCGATGAGCGCGCCGTCGCCGCCGCGCGCGACTGCGTCCGACGAAAGGCTAGCGGGACTGGACCGCCCTGATCGATTGGACCCTGGTCCAATACGGACAGGGACCGACAGGCCCGCCCGGGCGGGATGCCGCAACGGCAGGTCGCCCGGCCGCATGGCAAAACAGCAACACCGCGCTGTAAAATTCTCAGTGTCGGCAAAATCCTCCGGATAAGCCCATCCGTTCTCTTGCCCGGCCGCCGCGTCCGCTTTCTCCTGCGGACGGGGAAGGGCTGCATCGACATGCACGGACGAGCCTGCTGCGCGCTGATTTTCCTGCTGCTGCTCCCCGCCCCTTCCCGCGCCGAGGGGACTTGCGTCGAACCCGAGTCGCTGGCGCACTCGACCGTGAGCATCACGCGATATTTCGACGATGCCGAGCGTGCCGCGGACCCCGGCTTCATCGGCGCCCGCGGGACCGGCTGGTTCCTGTCTCCGACCACGATCGTCACTGTCGGACACGTCGCCGCCGGGATGAACCTGTCGACACGCGACTGGAAGGAGCTCGAGATCCTGGACGGCGACCGCAGCCAAACGGCATCCGCGCGTATCCTGCGGCTGGCCGGGTCCAACGCCGAGAAGCTGGCCGTTCTCGAGTTGCGCACCGCGATTTCCGCCGCCCGCAGCTTTGCGATCCGGACGGCGCCGCTCACGCCGGACGAGCACGTCATGACGCTCGCCTACCCGGACGGCCGCCTTCGCCTCGCGGGCGGCCGGTTCGTGCAATACGGAGACGGCGAGCGGCTCACCGGCACCGCGCTCCTCGAAATGTATGACGGAAACGACCGGCTCGCCGTCGATTACGGCGCTTCTGGCGCGCCGGTCGTCGATTGCGCGGGCCGGGTCGCCGCGGTGGTCAGCGACGTGGTCACGCAGACCCTCCGGCTGCCATTCCGCGAAGTCCGAATCTCGACCGCATGGGGAACGCCGAACGTCGTCTCCGTGCCGGTTCAGGCGCTGAGCGAACTGGCGTTGAAGGAATTTTCGCAAGCCGAATGAGACCCGGAGCGCGTTTCCGGGGGGGAAGGGGGGGAAGGAAGAATGCGCCCCGGCCCAGGTCGCCCGCCATGGGAACGGAGGGCTCCCCTTGTCGGCCCCATCCGTGCCATCCTGTGCCACCATTACCCGATCACCGCTGCGAGGCGACAATGGCGAAATATCTGCTGGTGAGTTTCAAGACGTGTCCGTGGGTGCAGCGCGCCGCGATCGTGCTGCGCGAGAAGAAAGTCGAGTTCGAGTTTCGCCACATCGAGCCGGACAACCGGCCCGACTGGTTTCTCGCCATCTCGCCGCACAAGAAGGTGCCGGTGCTGCGCGTCGACGATCGCGTCTCGCTGTTCGAGTCGAGCGCGATCGCGGAATTTCTGGACGAGACCGTCGCGCCGCGGCTGCATCCGGAGGATCCGGTGACGCGCGCGGTCAACCGCGCCTGGACCGATTACGTCCCGACCTTCGCCGAGTCGGTGACCGGGTGCGCTTATGCGGACACCGAGGCTGACTACAAAAAGGCGATCGAGCGCATTCCGGTGCCGTTCGAGCGGCTCGAGCGCGCGCTCGAGAAACAAGGCAGCGGGCCGCTCTTCAACGGCGCCGCCTATTCGCTCGTCGACGCCGCCTACGCGCCGTTCCTGCAGCGCTACTTCTTCCTCGACCGCATCCGCCCGCTCGGCCACATCGAGAAATTCCCCCGGCTCAAGGCGTGGGCCGAGGCGCTGATGCGGCGTCCCTCGACGCATTCGTTCGCGGCGGACGAATTCGAGGCGATGTACCGCGCCAACGTCAAGCGCCGCAACAAGTGGGTGTCGCAGTTCG
>WNFC01001378.1_pt1 | contig 34519 bp, 21 predicted proteins | sample 5400541 | NCBI WGS metagenome assembly WNFC01 (sample SAMN13153342, study PRJNA577476) | soil metagenome | isolation source: 120 cm saprolite under Douglas fir tree site 2 hole 2 replicate 1 | place: USA:California | collected 2015-04-18
GGGTAGTCGCGCGCGTCGGCCCATTCAATGGTTTCGCCCCCGATCCGGGTTGCCGCTTTCGCGGGGGGTAAACTCAGCGGGAATCCAGTCCATCACCCCGAGCTTTTCCGCAGCGCAAACATTGTTTCTGCGTTGCGGTAACAGATCTTCTCCATCTCTTTCTTGGGCAGATCGAGCGACTCCATGACTGCGATCGTAGCGCGGATGTAGCCCCTACCCTTTTCCTTGTCGAACGGACAATCGGACGCGAACAGCACGTGATCCGCCCCGAAGAACGACAGTCCGCAAATCGTCGGCGCGCGTGCCCCGGCGAGCGCGGTGTCGCCATAGAACCCCTTGAAATAGTCGAACGGCCGCTTCTTCAGGTTCTTCAAGATGAGCGAATAGTCCTCGTCCGACGTACGCGCGCCCAACTGATCCCAGCTGTGGGCGACGCGGCCTTCGAAATACGGAATGATGCCGCCGAGATGGTGCGAGATGACTTTGAGGTTGGGAAAGCGGTCCATGATGCCGGAAAAGACGAGCCGCGCTAGCGCCGCGCCGGTCTCGAACGGCCAGCCGATCACGCTGCAGATTTCGTATTTCGACGTCGTCTCGCTGCGGTAATCCGCCATTTCGCGCGTGCGGATGGGATGCAGCAGGATCGGCTTGCCCGACCTCTCGATGATCTCGTAGATCGGAAGGAACTGGTCCTGGTCGATCGGGGCGCCGTCGACGTTGGTGTGCAGCTGGATCGCGTTAGCGCCGTTCGACAATACGCGCTCGGCCTCCTTCGCCGCCGCCTCGGGTGCGTTCATGGGTAACGAGGCGGCATAGCCGACGAAACGGTCGGGATATTTGGCGACCAGCTCGGCAAGCCCGTCATTGCCGAGCCGCGCCCATTCGGGCGAGTGATCGGGTCCGATGAGCCGGTCGATCGCCGGCATGCCGAGGCAGATGACCTGCGTGTAATCGGGAAAGGAATCGACGACCCGCAGCCGCTCCTCGACGTCGTAGAGCGCCGGGATTCCCCGCATGCGTTTGCCGAGATCCTTCTGTCCCGCCGGCGATTGCAGCATCAATTCATAGATGCGCTTGGGAAAGAAATGATTGAACGCATCGATGTAACGCATGTCTTCAATCTCCTGCTGTCGTCGAGCGGGGGGCGGATTGTGTTGCAAGCGCGCTGATTTGTATACTCGGCAGCGCACGCGCCCAGACGCGGTCGAGCGCGAGAACGCACGCACCGCCGAGACGCGGTTCTAGGGGAGGTCGCCATGAAACGCTGGCTTATCGGGCTGCTCGTACTGCTGAGCCCGTCGGCATTGGCCCAACAATCGCCACCCGAAATTCCCTACGATTCGGTCGCGAACCTGTTGAAGCTTCCGCCGGATATGCATCTCGGCGAGGTTGCCGGGGTCGCCGTCAACTCCAAGGGGCACATCTACGTCTATTCACGCGGCGGCTCCAGCCGCGGCCCGGCCTACGGCAATACAGCCTCGCAGATTCTCGAATTCGACCGCAACGGCGTGTTCCTGCGCGAGATCGGCAAGAACCTCTACGCCTGGTCGTTTGCGCACACCGTGCGCGTCGACAAGGACGACAACATCTGGGCGACCGACAAGGGCTCGGACATGGTGATCAAGTTCAACCCGGAAGGCCGGGTCGAGATGGTATTCGGACGCAAATCGGAGGCCTCCGATCTCGACGCCCATCCGCACGAGCGCAACGCCAACCCGCCGCTGCCTGCCGTCGAAGGCCGCTTCCGCCAGCCGACCGACGTGACCTGGGATCCGCAGGGCAACATCTACATCAGCGACGGCTATGTGAATTCACGCGTGGCCAAATACGACAAGAACGGCGACTGGGTGAAGTCGTGGGGACAGCGCGGCAAAGGTCCCGGCGAATTCAACCTCGTGCACAGCATCGCCGCCGATGCGCAGGGCAATATCTACGTCGGCGATCGCAACAACCGCCGCATCCAGGTGTTCGACGGCGATGGCACTTTCAAGCGCGAGATCAAGATCGACGTGCCGTTCGATGAAAACGCAAAGCCCGCGATCGGCAATAAGCCGGACCTCACCACCTATCTGCAAACCGGCGGCAGCTTCACCCCGGGCGCGCCATGGGCGCTCTGCATCACGCCTGGGCCGAACCAGGTGCTCTACAGCTCCGATTCCTATCCCGGCCGCGTCTACAAACTCAGCCTGGATGGAAAGGTGCTCGGCTATCTCGGCAAGTCGGGCAAGCAGCTCAAGCAGTTCGGGTGGATTCACGAGATCGCGTGCCCATCCGAGAACGAACTTTACGTCGCCGAGATTCTGACCTGGCGGGTGCAGAAGCTGATCCTGCGGCCGGACCAGCAGAAGGCCGCGGTCGAGTGAGCAATCAGGGATTGGTGCTCACGAAGCGCGACAAACTCTGACCGCCGACATCTGGCTGCCGCTTCCTGTCAGCGTGACGGAGCGACAACAGTTTTCTGGTAGAGCTCCTGCCACTTTCGGGCGTGATCGAGAATCGCAGCCGAATCGATGAGCTGGAGCGGGCCCTGGTTGAAGGGCGACTCGATGCTTCGGCTGACGGTGACGAATTGGCGCTTGGCCAGGATGTGCTGGCCCTCGTCACCGATGAGGAAATCGAAGAACAGCACCGCCGCATTCGGGTGCGGCGCGTTTCGCGCGAGCCCTTCGCCCGTGGCCCGGGCGATCGCCGGCGGAATCACGAACCAGTCGAGCGGCGCGCCCCTGCTCTTTGCCTGCTCGGCCAAAAAACCGTAGACCGTGAGCGCCAACGGCACTTCGCCCGCCGCGACCAGGTTCGTGAGGAGGCTGTGACCCTTGCGCACGGACATGCCGTTCGAGGCGACGATGTCGCGGAACAGCCGAAGCCCTTGCGTCTCGCCGAAATCCATCACCACCTGCGCGAACCAGTCGAAGTCCTCGGCTTCGATGCCGAGCTTGTCCTTCCACTGCGGCCGCAGCAGATCGTAATAGGTCTTGGGCAAGCTTTCTTTGCGGATGAGATCGGTGTTGTAGGCCTGCACGAAGGTGCTGAGATAGACCGCCACCCATTGCCGGTGCGGAGCAATGGCCTGAGGGATGACGCCGGCGAGGTTGGGCGATTTCACCTCTTGCAGCAGGTTCTCGCGGTAGAGCGGCTCGAGCGCCGAGCTCGATCCGGCCATGACGTCGACCTCGAAGCGGCGCGCCCTCGCCTCGCCCACGATGCGTTGCAGGAACCCTTCCGAATCCGCGCGCCAGACTTTGACCTTGACGCCATATTTGCGGTCGAAGGCCGAGACCAAAGCGGCAATGTCGTCGGGCGGGATGGACGAGTAGAAGGTAAGCTCCTTCTCTCGTTTGGCGCCTTCGAGCAGCCGCTGCTCGCGGTCGGCGCCCTGGTAGGTCGCGATCTCGGCGACGCTCATCGGCTGGGCGAGCGCGCAGGGAGCAAGCACGAGCAACGCAAGCGCTGTCAGGCCTTCACGCAGGACGCGTTGGGGATATCGCATGCCGACCGAGCTCCGCGCCGCGGTTGGTGTCGCCCGCAAACCATGGCACAATTTTGTGCGCCTTGTCAGCGCAGCAACCGTGCCAAAAAACACCAAATACGAGCCACCGGATGAAGATCGTCAAGCTCGAGGATTTCCACGCCGACGGCGGCTGGGACACCTATTCGTTCCTGAAGATCACCACCGATGAGGGCATCACGGGCTGGTCCGAGTTCAACGAGAGCCGCCGCAAAGGCATGACGGCGCTGATCCACGGCCTCGGCGCCGCGCTCATCGGCGAGGACCCCTGCGCGATCGCCCGCATCGACGCCGCGCTCTACGCCCGCTCGCGGTCGACCGCGGGCGGGCTCACGTCCCACGCCATCGCCGCCATCGAGAATGCCTGCCTCGACATCCGCGGCAAGGCGCTCGGTGTTCCGGTCTACGAGCTTCTCGGCGGCGCGGTGCGCGAGCGCATGCCGGTCTATTGGTCGCGCTGCGGGGTCCTGCGCGCCCGCTGCGCCGAGCTCTTCGACGGCAAAGTGATCGATCGCCCGGCGGTGCGCACGCTCGACGATCTCAAAGCCGCCGCGCGCGAGGCGCGCGAGCGCGGCTTCAAGGCGCTGAAAACCAACGTGCTGCTGTTCGACGCCAAGGGCGGCCGGCAGTTCGCCCCGGGCATGGTCGGCGCCGGGATCGGCCATCCCGAGCTCAACCTCGGCGACGACATCCTCGATGCGCTCATCGCCCAGCTCGCCGCCTTGCGCGAAGGCGCAGGAAAAGGCGTGCGGCTCCTCCTCGATCTCAACTTCAACTATAAGCCCGAAGGGCTGCGGCGCATCGCCAAAGCGCTCGAGCCGTTCGATCTCATGTGGCTCGAAATGGACCTGTTCGAGCCCAAGGCGCTGAGCCTGATCCGGCAGTCGACGACCACGCCGATCGGCTCGCTGGAGACCATCCTCGGCCGTCGCAATCTCAAGCCTTACCTGGAAAACTACGCGGTCGACGTCGCGATCATCGACGCGCAATGGAACGGGCTCCTAGAGGCGACGAGGATGGCCGTCATGGCCGACGCCTACGAGGTCAACGTCGCCTCGCACAATTTCAACGGCCCGCTCGCCAATATCATGAGCGCGCATTTCTGCGCGGCGATCCCCAACTTCCGCATCATGGAGTTCGACGCCGACGAGGTGCCGTGGAAAGCCAAGCTCCTCACCAAGCCCTACGTGATCGAGAACGGCGAATTCCTCCTCCCCACCGGCCCCGGCTGGGGCACGGCCGTCAATGAGGCGATCATCCGCGCGCATCCGGCCAAGATGTGAGAGGCCCGCAAAACGGGCGCGCCGCGCCTCAGCGCGGCGTGCTTCGTTCAGAAAGAAGGGTTCCTGGCGAGTTGTTTTATTTGCAGACGGGCTGACCGTTCACGACCGCCATGGTCTTGCCTGCCGGACACCCCTTTGGTTGCGGTGGGACGGCCTTGGGCGCCGCCGCTGGCGACGGGCCCACGGCAGCAGCCGCCGGCACAGTTGGCTTTGCAGGTGGTGGTGCCGGATTTGCGGCGGGAATTTGTGGCGGCGGCGTTGCGGGCTTGGCAACGCTCGCGGGCGGCGGCGAAGGCGAGGCCGTGACCGGCTTGGCCGGCGTCGGCAGCGCTGACGGTGTCGCTGGTTTTCCAGCGGGTACTTGCGTTGGCGTTGCCGGCTTGTTTGCAGGCGATTGCGTGCCCGGCGCAATCGCGGCTGAAGGCGTTGTCGGTGCGGAGGGCTTCGCAGCCGGCGTTTGTGGTGGCGGCGTTGCGGGCTTGGCGGTCGTTGCCGGCGCCGATGATGGCGCCGCCGGCGTGATCGCGGCCGAAGGCGTGGTGGTCGACGGCTTGGCGGCTGGCGTTTGTGACGGCGGCGTTTTGCGTTTGGCCCGTTCGCCGGCCGCCGGTGTTGATGTCGCCGGCGCAATCGCGGCCGAGGGTGTCGTTGGCGTTGCAGCCGGCGTCTGCGAGGGGGACGTTGCGGGCTTGGCACTGCCTGCGGGTGCGGATGTCCCCGGCGGTATCGCGGCTGACGGCGATGATGGTGCTCCCGGTTTTGCTGCGGGCCCTTGCAATGGCGCCGTTGCGGGCTTGGCGCTTCCAGGCGCCGCCGATGGCGTGCCCGGCGTGATCGCGGCTGAAGGCGTTGCCGGCGTCACCGACGTGCCCGTCGCTGACGTGCCGGTCGCCGACGGCAGCGGCTGCCCTTTCATCCCGGGCAGCGGCTGGCCCCGTTGCGGCGGCGGTTGAGTTGCCGCCGATGCGGGCGCGTTCGGCTGCGCTGCGCCCTGCGGGGTCTGCGGCTGTAGCGTGGCGGCCTTCTGCGCGACCGAAGGCGGCAGCGATGGCGCGAGTGAGGCCGCGGGAGCTGCTTGCGCCGGCGCCGCCTGCGTCGACACCGCGGCGGGCTGCGCCGCCGGCGCCATGGCTGCCGCCGGCGGCATGGTCTGCGTCTGGCCGCTCGGATTCGTAATCGTCACGGTGTTCGTCACGTTGTTGACGACGACCGTGTTGTGGACGTTGTTGTAGATCACGTTGTTCGGCGGTGGCGCCACATAAGCCGGCGGTCGGACCCAGACGGGAACCGGCCTGTAGACCGGCATCGGCAGCACGAAGATTCCCACCGGCGGCGGTGGCGGCGCGAGCACCACAAATTCCGGCGGCGGCGGCGCCAGGAAAATGACCGGCGCTGGTGGCGGCGGCGCGAACGCGAATACCGGATCGTCAAAGACGAGAACCGGCCGCCGGATGTAGACGATTTCTTCCGGCGGCGGCGGCGGCAGGTCATAGGCGATGGCCGCGAACGACGGCGGCGGCTCGAAGGCGGCGGCAAGAAACGCCAGACGCCGGTGCGCATCGGCCGCGTGCGGCCCGTCCGGATAACGCCGCAGATACGACCAATAGGCGGGCGGCGTGTCGACGACGCGGGTTCGCCGCCACGTGATCGCCTCGCGCCGGGCGGCAACAATGGCATGCACTCGTGCGGCCATCGGATCGTCGGGATAGGCGGCGAGAAAATCCAAGTAGCCCTGCAACGTGTCGCGTTCCAACGCCGCGACATAGGCGTCCTGCGCACCAAGATCGCGCATCGGCCGCGCGCGCATCGCTGCCACCTGTTCGCTCGAAACGGCGGGAGGCGGCGCGTCGGACGCCCGCTCGAAAAACACCAGCGACGTCTCCACCTTCGACGCATACCAGGGAACCTCGGCGCCCTTGGTCACGTCGTTGACGCGCAGCCGCGCGCGATCGAAAACCCCGGCAAGCGGCAGACCGCCTTCGCGCATCATCTCGGCCAGCGCCTGCGCGTAAGGTCCATACGGCCCCTGCCCCTCGGGCGCGACCGTCCCCGGCGCGGCGTTGAACGCGATCAGCACGCCCGGCTCCGGCTCGACCAGCGCCAAACCGCCGGCGAGCGGTGGGCCGGACTTGGCGAATGGATTTGCTCGCGCCGCGTCGAGGACGACGATGCTGGTCTTGAGCTTCAGCGCGGCCAACGGCCGGATGTAGTCGGACAGTCGTATCGCTTCGGCCGCCACGTCGGCATCGCGCGCGATCTTCGCGTCGACCGGAACGAAGTAGTTTTCGCCCTCGAGCTGGACGCCGTAGCCGCTGACATAGATGAACGCGACGGTGTCCGCCCCTGCCGCTGTGGCTTTGTCCAGGAAATCGCGAAAGGCGCGGCGCAGCGAATCCTGATCGAGGTCACGCGCGCCGACGACATCGAAACCCGCCGCCTGAAGCGTTTGTGCGACGAGGCCGGCATCGTTGGCTGGCGTCGCCAGCGCGCCGACTTGATAGCCGGAGTTGCCGACGACGAGGGCCAGGCGTTTTTCAGCCCGTGCCGCGCTCGCTGTGAAAACAAGTGCGAGCGGGATCAACGCAAACGCCATCGCAATCAGCTTGCGGATCCGTGGCATGACATCCCCCATTGAGAGCGCAAGCGCACGTCGGCGAGAAGCTATGACACGGCTGCGCTGAACGGCATCTGAATGGCAGAGGAGGTCAATAGTAAGGCGCTGGCTGCGGGTTCCACCGCAAACCGCTTAGGAATTCCATCGCAAAACCGATTGGAAGACGTGGACATACGCCCCGACGCGGGCACCACGGCGGATCCTCATCCCCGCGCCGCGGGCTCCGGCGACGCCGCCTTCGCCACGCCGCCGGATTGCGGGGTCCACTTGTCGAGGTATCGGGCTACGATCTGCCGAATGGGGTTCCACGAGACGCGCCGGGCAATTCGGACAAATGGCCGGAAAATGAGTTCACACCTCCTCCTAGCTCAGCACCTGCGGCTAGCTCAGAATGACAAACGCAAGTCCGAGCACGACGGCCGCAGCGACCACGGCTCCGAGCTCGGAAAATACCGGCCCGAGTCCGCCAGGTCCGAATTGCAGTGCCTCGCCCCCTGCTCGCCTACCAAAATCCTTCATGTCGGTCTCCATGCGTGCTCGGCTCGCCGCCCAGCCACAGCCGGCGCCCGCCCCTCAAAGTGGTGGGTCGATGCAAGGAAATAATAGCCCGGTCAACAAACGCACCGTTCGCCCTCAGCGCAAAATCGGCGCATGGCACGCAGCCGCCGCGGCGCGCCGGTCGTCCCCGTTCGCCGTGTTTCCGCCGTGGTTGTCCGGATTGCGCGGTGGCGAGCGCCGGGCCCTGGCGGCAAATTAACGACGCCGATATTCGATCGTTCGCGGGCAAGATCCGCACCTCATCACGACGTTTATCGTCCTTTATCGGCGTCTATCGGCCTTTGCCGACGCGTTTGGCAGCGGCGCTTGAAGGCTGCGCATAAACACGCAGTAAACGCTTCCCTACCAATCCGTAAGTTGTCCGGCGCCCCCTTCGCGACGATATTTCATGTAAGCAATATTGATTGGTGAGACTCGGGGGTAATCACCGTGATGACAAAGGGGAACAGTGCAACGTCGCGCGGTCGTCGCATCGTTTTGATCGCAACCTGCCTTGCGGCCCTCGCGGCGGGCGGCGCCGGCTATTGGTATTGGGGACAAGGATCCGCCGGAGCGCAGGCGGCGCGTACGGCTGCACGCGCCGGCGTGCCGGTCACCGTCGCGATCGTCCAGCGCCAGGATGTGCCGATTTACTTGAGCGGACTTGGCACGGTGCAAGCGTCGTTCACCGTCGGCATCCATTCCCAGGTCGACGGCAAGCTGCAAGAGGTGCTGTTCACCGAAGGTCAGCAGGTCAAGAAAGGCGACGTGCTGGCCAAGATCGACCCGCGCCTGTTCCAGGCCGCGCACACCAGCATCACCGCGCCGAACGATGGACGCATGGGCGTACGCCTCGTCGATCCCGGAAACATCGTGCATGCCAACGACCAGGGCTCGATCGCGACGCTGGTCCTCACGCGACCGTCCGCGGTGCTGTTCACCTTGCCCGCGCGCGCGCTCGACGACGTTCGCGCCGCCATGGCGCGCGGTCCGGTGGAGGTTATCGCCTTCGATCAGGACAACCGGCACACGCTCGCCACCGGCACGCTGCTGCTGGTCGACAACACCATCGACCAAACCACCGCGACCATCCGGCTCAAGGCGATGTTTCCCAACGATGACGACAAGCTGTGGCCCGGCGAGTTCGTCAACGCGCGGGTGCTGCTCGAAACTCGCAGCAACGCCGTCGTCGTTCCCTCGGCCGCGGTCCAACGCGGACCCAATGGTCTCTTCGTCTGGGCCGTCAGCGGCAAGGACATCGCCGAGCCTCGCCCGATCGAGACCGCTCAAAGCTACGACAACCTGACGATCGTCACCTCCGGTCTTTCCGGGGGTGAACGCGTCGTGACCGACGGGCAATACCGGCTCCAGCGCAACGCCCCGGTCCTGGCGTTCGTGGGGCTGGTCGCCTATCCGTTTCTGCCGGTCGCTCCCCTGCCCCAGGTCGATTTTCCCACCATTCAAGTCACCGCCACGTTCCAGGGCGCAAGCGCGGAGACCATGGCCTCCTCGGTCGCCGCGCCGCTCGAGCGGCAATTCGCGCAGATTCCCGGCGTCGCCCAGCTCACGTCCTTGAGCGCGCTCGGCGCCACTACGATTGTCATTCAGTTCGATCTCAATCGCAACATCGACTCGGCGGGGCAGGACGTGCAGGCGGCGATCACGGTCGCGAGCAAGACCTTGCCGCAATCGATGACCACGCCGCCGAGCTACAAGAAGGTCAACCCGGCCGACTCGCCCATCATCATGTTCTCGCTGCGCTCGGACACGATGCCGGTGACCGCGGTCGACGATTACGGCGACCTCTTCCTCGCCCAGCAGATATCGCAAGTGTCCGGCGTCGCCCAGGTCTCGATCTTCGGCGACACGACGCCGTCGATCCGCATCCAGGTCGACCCGGCCAAGCTCGCATCGACCGGCATCACGCTGGAAGAGATCCGCAGCACGCTCGTCACCTCCACCACCAATGCGGCCAAAGGAACGATCAATACCGACAAGATCGGCTTCACCATCGCCGCCAACGATCAGATCACCACGGCCGAGCAGTTCAACGACGTCATCCTCGCCTATCGCAACGGCGCGCCGATCAGGGTGCGCGACGTCGGGCAGGCGGTCGAAGCGCCGGTCGACCGCACCGTCGCCGCCTATCAGAACAACAAGCCCGGCATCATCCTGGCCGTGTTCAAGCAACCGGGCGCCAACGTCATCGACACGGTCGACCAGATCAAGGCGCAGCTTCCCCAGCTGACCGCCAGGATTCCCCCCGCGGTCAAGGTGGAAACCATCCTCGACCGCACCACCACCATTCGCGCCTCCGTCAACGACGTCCAGTTCACCCTCGCGCTCACCATCGCCCTCGTGGTGCTGGTCGTGTTCCTGTTCCTGCGCAACTTCTGGGCCACGGTCATTCCGAGCATAACCGTGCCGCTGGCGCTGCTCGGCTCGTGCGCGGCGATGTACATGTTCAACTTCAGCCTCGACAATTTGTCGCTGATGGCGCTCACCATCGCCGTCGGCTTCGTGGTCGACGACGCCATCGTGGTGGTGGAGAACATCCACCGCCACATCGAGGATGGCGCTTCGCCATTCGAGGCCGCGCTCCAGGGCTCGCGCGAGATCGGCTTCACCGTGCTGTCGATCAGCCTGTCGCTGGTGGCGGTGTTCATTCCGCTCCTGCTCATGGGCGGCATCATCGGGCGCATGTTCCGCGAATTCGCGCTCACCGTCACGGCCTCGATCGCGGTGTCGGCGCTCGTCTCGCTCACGCTCGCGCCGATGCTGTGCTCGCGCTTCATGCATCGCGAACCGGAACACCACGGCCGCGTCTACCGCGTCATCGAGGCCGGCTTCAATGCGCTGCTGTCGCTCTACAAGCGCACGCTCGACGTGGTGCTGCGCCATCAGGCGATCACGCTGGGGGTGTTCTTCGCCACGATGGCGCTGACCGTGGTCATGACCCTTCAGATTCCGAAGGGCTTCTTCCCGATCCAGGACACCGGCGTCATCCAGGGCTTTGCCGAAACCGCCCAGGATGCGCCGCCCGAGCAGATGATGCGCATCTTGCGGGAGTTCGGCGCGGTGCTGCTGCAAGATCCGGACGTCTCCGGCTTCGGCTCGTTCACCGGCAGCACCGGCGGCGCCAACACCGCCAACACCGGGCGTTTCTTCATCGTGCTCAAGCCGCGCGACGAGCGCGAGCTCACCTCCTCGCAAATCATCGACCGGCTGCGGCCGCAGCTCGCCAAAGTTCAAGGCGCGACGCTGTTCCTGCAGCCGACCCAGGACATCACCATGGGCGGCCGCATTGCCCGCGCCAGTTTTCAGTACACGCTGCAGGACTCCAACGTCGCCGAGCTCAACGAATGGTCGGATAAGCTGCTCGAGAAGATGCGCACGCTGCCGCAGCTCGCCGACGCGTCGAGCGACCTGTTGGCGAACGCCCCGCAGCTCAAGGTCACCATCAATCGCGATCAGGCCTCGCGCTTCGGCATCTCGGCGCAGATGATCGACGACACCCTCAACGACGCCTTCGGCCAGCGTCAGATCACGCAGTATTTCACCCAGCTCAAGACCTATTGGATCATCCTCGAGATCCCGCCCGACCAGCAACGCGAGCTCACCTCGCTCGATCGCCTGTACGTGAAATCGCCGCTCACCGGCGCCGCGGTGCCGCTCTCCACGCTGGTGCAGGTCGATTCCAACCAGATTGGGCCGCTGTCGATCGCGCACCAGGGACAGTTCCCGGCCGTCACGCTGAGCTTCAACCTGCAGCCCGGCGTGGCGCTCGGAGAAGCGGTCGAGGCGGTGAACCAGGCCGCGCGCGAGATCGGCATGCCGCCGTCGGTGATCGGAACCTTCCAGGGCAACGCCCAGGCCTTCCAGTCCTCGCTGTCGAGCGAACCGGCGCTGATCGCCGCGGCGCTCATCGTCGTCTACATCATCCTCGGCATCCTCTACGAGAGCTTCATCCATCCGCTCACGATCCTGTCCACGTTGCCGTCGGCCGGCATCGGCGCGTTGCTGGCGCTGCAGCTCGGCCATATGGACCTCTCGGTGATCGGCATCATCGGCATCATCCTCTTGATCGGCATCGTCAAGAAGAACGGCATCATGCTGGTCGACTTCGCCATCGCGGCCGAGCGCGACGATCACATGTCGCCGATCGAGGCGATCCGCGAAGCCTGCCTGCTGCGCTTCCGCCCGATCCTGATGACGACGGCGGCGGCGATGCTCGCGGGCATTCCGCTCGCGTTCGGTCACGGCACCGGATCGGAGCTGCGCCAGCCGCTCGGCTACGCCATGGTCGGCGGCCTCGCGCTGAGCCAGCTGTTGACGCTCTACACCACGCCGGTGGTCTATCTTTATCTCGACCGCGTGCAGGTCTGGCTCAGGGGCGACAAGGCGCGTCCGGAACGCGAACGCGAGCGGCTGCGCGTGGTCGCGGCGGAGTGACGGGGAACGCGTTGGCTCGCGCGCCGCGGACCGCGGCGGTCGATCGTCCCCGCGAAAGCACATGGGCGCGAACTGTAGGTCGTCATTGCCGGGCTTGACCCGGCAATCCATCAATCTCGGAAAAACCTTCTTGCGAAGAAGATGGATGCGCGGGTCAAGCCCGCGCATGACAACTTGACTCAGAGCGAGACGGGCGTGCCCATGAAGTCGCGCTTGCCGAGCTCGATCCCGCACTGGCGCAGGATGTCGTAGGCGGTGGTGCAGTGGAAATAGAAATTCGGCAGCGCGTTGGTGAGCAGCAGCGACTGGCCGGTGAACTCGCGCGTCGCCCCGCTCGGGAACGTGATCTTGATCGCCTTGTCCTCGCTGCCGTCGATCTGCGCGGGCTTCAAGCCCTTGAGGAAATCGATCGTCTTGGCGATGCGATCCTTGAGCTCCGGAATGGTCGTCTCGGTGTTGGAGAAACTCGGTAGGTCCGCGCCGGCAAGCCGGCCGCAGGCGCTGATGGCGTGATCGGTCGCCGCGCGCACCTGCCGCACCAGCGGAAACATGTCGGGCGCGAGCCGCGTGTTGAGCAGCACCGCCGGTTCGACCTTCTTGGCCTCGGCGTACGCCGCCGCCTTGTCGAGCATCGCCGACAGGCTGGTGAGGAATTGCAGGAAGACCGGAACCGAGGCTTTGTACATGGAGATGGTCATGGCGTATGGCCCTTCGATTGCGCGTGACGCATTTGAGTAAAGCAAGCTTAACGGGCTTCGCGGCTGCGTGAAAGTATCTCATACCGAATCCGATTCATCAGCTGCTCATACATGCTGTCGTCCCCGCGAAAGCGGGGACCCATAACCACCGCCTCTGGAATATGGGTCCCCGCTTTCGCGGGGACGACAGCAAGTGAAGTAGACGGTTCCATCAAAACTACTCCAGCGCCGCGCGCAGCAGCGCGGCCTCGACGCGTTCGACCGCGCCCGAGGGATGTTCGAGCCCCATGCGCGCGAGGCAGTCGCGCAGCTCGCCCGACGGCGCGGACGCGAAAAATCCCCGCGCCAGCAGGCGCGCGAGATGGAGCGGCGGGGTCGCGCGCAAGCGCTTGAGCGCCGGCATGAGCCGCGCCTCGGTCGCGGTGAAATCGCTGCCGAAGGGAAACGGCGGCAGCAGGCCCTCGTCGCGCGCGCCCCCGAGCGCGCGGGCGATGCGCTCGGGCGTATTGTCGCGGCAGGCGGCCGGCAGCTCGAAGCCCCGCTCGATCTTGCCGGCATCCCGCGCCCGCCGCAGCAGTTCGTCCTGGAAACGCGAATCGGCGACCGCGAGCATGGCCGCGATCACGTCGCGATCGGTCCTCCCGCGCAGATCGGCGATGCCATATTCCGTCACCACGATGTCGCGCAGATGGCGCGGGATCGTGGTGTGGCCGTAGTTCCACAAGATGTTCGAGGTCGTGCGCCGCCTGGCCGTGCGCGTTGCGCGCAGCAGGATGATCGAGCGGGCGTCCTCCAATGCAAAACTTTGCGCGACGAAATTGTATTGCCCGCCCACGCCGCTGACGACCTGGCCGTTCTCCAGCGCATCCGAGATCGCGGCGCCGAGCAAGGTCGCCATCATGGCGTTGTTGACGAAGCGCGCTTTGACCCGCGCGCGGCGCTTGCCGGCTTCGTCGCCGTAGAGCTCGTTGACGAACGAGACCGCGCCCATGCGCAGCTTGGCGAGCTCGGCTGGCGGCATTTCCCGTAGCGCGCCATAGAAGGCGCGCGAGCCCAAGAAGAACGCGGCGTGCAGCAACGCGCCGTCGACCTCGCGCTTGAGCACGCCCGCGTGCATGAGATCGAGAAAGCCCTCGACGAACATCTCGCTCACGCCGTAGAGGCCGAGCTCGAATGGCGCGCTTTCGCGCAGGCCCGTCGGCGCGCGATCGGCGGGATCGAGCCGCGCCGCGAGAGCGCGAAAGTCCGCGTTGCGCCGGTGGCGCAGGATGAGCGCGTGCGCCACCGCGTCGCCCAGCGATCCGATGCCGAGCTGCAAGGTGCCGCCGTCGGCCACCGTGCGCGCCACGTGCATGCCGGCGGCATAGTCGGCGAGATCGATCGCCTCGCGCGGCGGCGCGAACAGGCGAAAGTCCGTGGCCGGGGCGTCCAGCATCAGGTCGAATTCGCTCGCCTCGATGTCGCCGTCGCCGGGCATGAACGGCAGCTCCGAATTGACCTGTCCGACGAAAAGAAAATCGCACGCCTTGTGCGCGCGGCACTTAAGCAGATCGAGCGTGAGGTCGGGATTGCAGCTGAGACTCAGCCGAGTCTCGCCGCCGCGCACGCGCTTGGCGACGAGCTGCGCCACCACGTTGACGCCGCGGTCGAGCACGTAGCGCAGCGCATGGGTGTAGTTGGCGCAGATGTAACTCTGCTGCGCGGCGGCGATGCCGAGCCGCGTGCCGGCTTCGAAAAAGAATTCGTCGACCTTGACGTTCGGCGGCAGCGTGCCCGCGTGCAACGCCCGCGCATAGGCGAGCTCGGGATAGCCCGCGAACACGCGGTCCGCGATCGGCTCGAGGAAGCGCCGTTCGAGGTCGCCCTTGCCGCGCGGCTTCTCCAAGGTGAGCGCGGTGAAGATGCGAAGCTTGATCGTGGGATCGGCGGCTGCGCGCGCGAATAGCGCGTTGGCGACGTGATTGGCCTTGCCGAGGCCGAGCGGCAAAGCGAGCTCGATATTTTTGCCGACGCGCGCGATGATCGCGTCCGCCAGGCGATCCGGATCTTCGAACGCGACGGGCGCGCCAGCGCCGCGCGTCATAGCAATTCCGTTGCGGCCGAGCCGCGATAGCGATCATCAACGGAGCAGCAGGCTCGATCTGCTCCCTCTCCCATAGGGAGAGGGGTGGGGTGAGGGGTTAAGGTTTCTCGATAGTTCTGTAACCCCCTCACCCCATCCCTCTCCCCAAATGGGGAGAGGGAGCGCACCGAGATCGTGGCACTATCGTCGAGACTCATTGTGAAACTGCTCTAGCGGCGAGAGACGGAATGACGAGCTAGAATTTGCGCGGCTCGGCATCATGCCAGGAGGTCCCAGCCCGGATCGGGCCGGAAGCGCTCGCCGTAGCGTTGCGCGAGCCGTTCGAGCTCGGCGCGGATGTTGGCGACCCCGCGCGCGCGCGCGTAGTGCATGGGCCCGCCGCGGAATGGCGCGAAGCCGGTGGCGAAGATCATGGCGCCGTCGAGCGTGTCCTCGTCGGCCACTATGCCCTCGCGCAGACAGCCGACGCAGACGTCGAGCATGGGAAGAATGAGGCGGTCGGTCATCTCCGGCGTGGGCTTGGGCACGTCGCGCTCCTTCACCGGTTCGCCGCGCCGCCACTCGTAGAAGCCCTGGCCGCTCTTGCGGCCGAGGTGACCCATCTCGACCTTGTCGCGCAGCACCCGCGACACGTCGGGCATCGGCCGGTCGAGGCTCGATTTGAGTATCTCGGCCACGTGCAGGCAAATATCGAGGCCGACGGTGTCGGCAAGCTCGATCGGCCCCACGGGCATGCCGAAGGTTTCGGCGGCGGCGTCGATGGTCTCGCGCTTCTCGCCCGCGCTGAGCATCACCAGCGCCTCGAGCATGTAGGGCATGACCGCGCGGTTGACCAAGAATCCCGGCGCGCTCTTCACCGGCGCGGGCAGGCGGTCGATGCGTCCGAGGAACGCGCGCGCCTTGGAGAGAACCTCGGACCAGATCTGGTCGTGGCCCACCACCTCGACCAGCTGCATGCGCGACACCGGGTTGAAGAAATGCAGGCCCACGAGGTGATTGGGCCGGCGCAATCCGACGCGCAGCTCTTGGAGCGGAATGCTCGACGTGTTGGTGGCGAGAATTGCGCCCGGCCGCATCTTCGGCTCGGTCGCGGCGTAGATCTTGCGCTTGAGCTCGAGCGCCTCCGGCACCGCTTCGATCACGAGATCGGCGGAGCGCACGCCCTCGCCCGCGAGATCGGGGGTGAGCCGGTCGAGCGCGTCGCGGATGTCGATGTGCCGATGGCCGATCTTGCCGTAGAGGTCGGCGGCGCGCGCGACCGCGCGCGCAATCGCGTCGGCCTGCGTGTCGGCGAGGGTGACGGTAAAGCCCTGCCAGGCGCACCAGGCCGCGATGTCGCCGCCCATGGCGCCGGCGCCGATGACGTGCACGTGCTGGCCGGAAAAGTCGCCGTCGGCGAGGCCCTTGAGCTTTTCGCGCAGGAAGAACACGCGCACGAGATTGCGCGAGGTGTCCGTGACGACGAGGCGCGCGAACGAGGCGATCTCCGCGCGCTGCATGGCCTGCGCGTTGCCGCCGTGGGTTTCCCACAGATCGATCAGCGCGTGGGGGGCGGGGTAATGCGCGACCGGCGCCTTCTTCTGCGTTTGCGCGCGCATGCGCGTGGCGGCGAGCTTGCGGCCGTACGTGCTGTTGATCAGCGCGCCGAGCACGCTTGCGCGCCGCGTCTTCAATTGTCCCGTGACGGCGGCGGTGGCGGCGGCCTTGACGTGGCGCTCGGGCACGACCGCGTCGACGAGCCCGAGCGACTTGGCGCGGCCGGCGCGCACGTTCCGCCCGGTCAGCATCATGGTCATGGCTTGGAGCGGATTGATCAGCCGCGGCAGGCGCACCGTGCCGCCGAGGCCCGGATGCAGGCCGAGCATGACCTCGGGAAATCCGAGCGATGCGTTCTCGACGGCGATGCGATGGTCGCAGGCGAGCGCGATCTCGAGCCCGCCGCCGAGGCAATAGCCGTGCACGACCGCGACCGTCGGCGCCGCCAAGCGGTCGAGCCGGTCGACCACCGCGTGCGCCTGGATCAGGCGCGCCTGGACGGCGCGGGCGTCGGTCATGCCGCGGAACTCGCCGATGTCGGCGCCGGCGATGAAGCCCTTCGGCTTGGCGGAGCGCAGCACCAGGCCCTTGGGCATGTCGCGCTCGAGGCTCGCGAGCACGTCGTTGAGCTCGGCGAGCACGTCCTCGGAGAGCGTATTGGCGCTGGCGTCCGGCTTGTCGAGCGCGAGCCAGGCGATGCCGTCCTCGTCGCGCGCGAGCATCCAGTTGCGCCAGGGCGAGCCCGCGCGCGACGACGACGGCGTCGCTTGGCCCGCGAGCGGACCGAGCTCGAGATTGCGCGGCGCGAGAACGTCCCAGACTTTACCCATCTACAGCATTCTCGTTTGTACTGGATGCACAATCACGCCGCGCATTCAGTGTGCTCCCTCACCCCGCAGACTCGGTGCGCTCCCCTCCCCCTTGTGGGGAGGGGTTGGGGGTGGGGGTCGCGCGATTCCTTCGCAGATGGCGCCATCATTACCTCACCGCACCACCCCCACCCCGCGCGCTTCGCGCGCGACCCTCCCCACAAGGGGGAGGGTAAAGACCGAGTTTGCCGCGCGTTCATTCCACTCCACACCATAGCGTTTTGAACCGTCGTCTGTTCACTACACCGCCTCGATCAACATGGCGCCGCCTTGGCCGCCGCCGATGCATTCGGTGGCGATGCCCTGCTTGACGCCGTGGCGTTTCATCGCGTTGACGAGATGCAGCACGATGCGGTTGCCGCTCGCGCCCACGGGATGGCCGAGGCCGATTGCACCTCCATCCACGTTAAGTTTGTCACGATCAATGCGGCCGGCCGCGCCGGCAAGGCCGAGCACCTCGCGGCAGAACGTGTCGTCCTCCCAGGCGGCGAGACAGGCGAGCACCTGCGCGGCGAAGGCTTCGTTGAGCTCCCACAGCCCGATGTCGCCGAGCGTCAGCGAGTGCCGGCGCAGGAGCGCGGTTGCGCACAGCACCGGCCCGAGCCCCATGATCGAGGGATCGAGGGCCGACCACTCGCTGTCGACGATCACCGCGCGCGGGGTCAGCCCGTGCTTCTTCATCGCGGCTTCGGAGGCGAGGATCACCCAGGAGGCGCCGTCGGTGATCTGCGAGGAATTGCCGGCGGTCACCTTGCCCCACGGCCGCTCGAACGCGGGCTTGAGCTTGGCGAGCGTCTCGACCGTGCTGTCCGGGCGCACGCCGTCGTCGTGGTCGTAGAGCTTGCCGTCGCGGCCGAACGCCGGTTCGAGCTCGCCCGCGAACGCGCCGTCCTTCTGCGCGCGCGCGAGCCGCTGCTGGCTCTCGGCCGCGTACGCATCTGCGTCATGGCGTGAAATGTGGAAGAGATGGCCGACGATCTCGGCGGTCTGCCCCATGTTGAGCTCGACCACCGGGTCGGTGAGGCCAAGCTCGAGGCCGACGACGGGCTTGAGGAACGAGGGACGAAATTCCGCCAGCGCTTCGAGGCGATGCCAGATATCAGGCGCGCCGAAGAGCCGCGCGTACCAGTCGACCGCGCGCTTGCGGAACAAAAGCGGCGACCAGCTCAGCGCGTCGGTGCCGCCGGCGAGGATGAGGTCGGATTTGCCCTCGCGGATGTATTGATACGCGGTGTCGATCGATTGCATGCCGGAGCCGCAATTGATCTGCACCGTGAACGCGGTCATCGCCTCGCCCATGCCGAGGCGCAGCGCGGCGATGCGCGCGGGGTTCATCTCGTCGGCGATGACGTTGACGCAGCCGAGGATGACCTCGTCGAAGGCGTCGGGCGCAAACGGCTGGCGTAAGAGCAGCGGCCGCCCGCATTCGACGGCGAGGTCGACCGGCGTGAACGGGCCCGGCCGCCCGCGCGCGCGGATGAACGGCGTGCGGCTGCCGTCGACGATGTAGACCGGGCGCGCTGCTACTCCGCGGCCGTTGCTCGAGACGGCGGTTGTGATGAGATTTCTCCTTGGGATTTCGTTGAGCTGGGTGCGGAACAGCTACCGCATACTCGGTGTACTCCCCTCCCCCTTGTGGGGAGGGGTTGGGGGTGGGGGTAGCGCGATTCCTGCGCAGGTGGCGCCATCATTATCTCGCTGCACGACCCCCACCCCGGCGCAGCGCAGCCAAGCTTGCGCAGGCTGCGCAAGCTTGCCTGCGTGCGCCGACCCTCCCCACAAGGGGGAGGGTAAGACGGAGTTCGCCGCTCGCGCAGTGGCAGTATCTGCATCTGCGTTTGCATCTGCATCACCACCCTCCCGCAAGGGAGGAGCGACGAGAGCGAGTTTGCCGCTTGAACGGGTTCCATTTCAGCGGGACGGGGTCGGCGGCCTGGCGCGGCGAGATCGCCTCGGGCGCGAAATCGTCGACCGCGATGGCGGCGGCGACGGCGTCCGCGGCGGCGCGAAGCTGTTGTGCCTCGGCCTCGGTGATCAGACCCTCGAGCCGCGCCTTCTCGACGTCGCGGATGTGCGCCTTGTGCAGGCGATCACGCAGCGGCTGCGCCGCCACCGTGAGCGCGAACGCGCGCTCGAGGCGCGCGAGACCCTCGTCGCCGAGGCCGTGGAAGATGTCGACGGTCAGCCGATCGCGCGTGGCTGAAGGATTGAGCAGGATCTCGGCGCAGGTCCGCATGAGCCGGTCGGAGGGACCGCGGCGGCCCAAGCCCAGCGGCAGCACCAGGAAGCGCAGCAGCCACGCCACCGGCCGGCTGGGGAAATTGGCGAAGATCGAATCGAAGCGCGCCTCGATGGTGGCGAAGCCGTCTTCCATGCACCACGCCACCAGCGGCAGGTCGGCGCGCTGGCGGCCCTCCTCGTCCCAGCGCTTGAGCACGGCGGAAAGAAGATAAAGCTCCGAGAGAATGTCGCCGAAGCGCGCAGAGAGCATCTCCTGGCGCTTGAGCGCGCCGCCCAAGGTCAGCAGCGCCAGGTCGACGGAGAGCGCGAAGGCCGAGGCGTAGCGTCCGAGCTGCTGGTAGAAGCCGCGCGTTCGCCCCGTCGACGGCGCCGGCGCGAACACGCCCCCGGTCCACGCGCGCCCCCACGCCCGAAAAGCGTTGGCGACGCTGTGGCCGAGATGACCCCAGAACGCGCGATCAAACTCGGCGAGGCCGCGCGCGCGGTCGGGATCCTCGAGCGCCGTCATCTCCTTGAGCAGGTAGGGATGGCTGCGGATCGCGCCCTGCCCGAACTGGATCAAGCTGCGCGTGACGATGTTGGCGCCTTCGACCGTGATGCCGATGGGTACCGAGCGATAAAAGCCGCCGAGATAGTTGAGCGGGCCTTCCTGCACGGCCTTGCCGGCGTGCACGTCCATGGCGTCGTTCGCCACCATGCGCAGGCGCTCGGTCGCCTGCTCCTTCATGATGGCGGTCACCACCGCGGGCTTGTGGCCCTGATCGATGCCGGCGCAGGTCAGCCGCCGCGCCGCGTCGACGAGATAGGCGGTCGCAGCCATGCGGGCGAGGCGCTCTTGAATGGCCTCGAAGCGGCCGATGGGAACGTGGAACTGCTCGCGGATGCGCGCGTAGGCACCGGTGGTGTGGGCGGCGAAGGCGGTGCCCGCGGCGGACAGCGACGGCAGCGAGATGCCGCGGCCGGCGGCGAGCGCGCTCATCAGCATCTTCCAGCCCTTGCCGGCCTGCGCGACGCCGCCGATGACGTTGTCGATGGGGATAAAGACGTCGCGCCCGGTGGTCGGGCCGTTCTGGAACACCATGAGCGCGGGCAGATGCCGGCGGCCGACCTCGACGCCGGGCAGGCTCGTGGGCACCAGCGCGAGCGTGATGCCGATCTCGTTGCGCTCGCCGAGGAGGTGGTCGGGATCGTAGAGCTTGAACGCGAGCCCGATCACGGTCGCGATCGGGCAGAGCGTGATGTAGCGCTTGTGCCAGTTCAGCCGGATGCCGAGCACCTCGCGGCCCTGCCAGAGGCCGCGGCACACCACGCCGGAATCGGTCATCGAGGCGGCATCCGAGCCCGCCTCCGGGCTGGTGAGCCCGAAGCAGGGAATCTCCTTGCCCTCGGCGAGGCGCGGCAGCCAATAGTCCTGCTGCGCCTTGGTGCCGAAGTGGAGCAAGAGCTCGCCGGGGCCGAGCGAGTTCGGCACCATGGCGGTGACCGCCGCGGTGAGCGAGCGGGTGGAGAGCTTGCGGATGACCTCGGAGTGGGCATAGGCGGAGAAGCCCAAGCCGCCGTAGGTCTTCGGGATGATCATCGCGAAGAATTTTTGGGCCTTGAGAAAGTCCCACACGTCGGGCGGCAGATCGCGCAGCTCCCAGGTGATGCGCCACTCGTCGAGCATGCGGCAGAGCTCGTCGACGGGGCCGTCGAGAAACGCCTGCTCTTCTTCCGACAGCGTCGCGGGCGGGACGGCGAGGAGCTTCGCCCAGTCGGGATTGCCGCTGAAGAGATCGGCGTCCCACCACACGTCGCCGGCTTCGATCGCCTCGCGCTCGGTGTCGGAGAGCGTGGGCAGCACCTGCTGCGCCCAGCGGAAGATCGGCTTGGAGATAAAGTCGCGGCGGAGTGAGGTAGCGCTCATCGAGGCCTCGGCCCGGGTGGTGGATTGGAAAGTTCTATATGGATGCGGCGGGGTGGCATGGGTGCTTCAAATGCAAAGCATATTATGACGACGGATGGTGACACGTGGGATGACGACTGGGATGACGACGGATGGTGCCACATCGTGGGTGACATATGGGGTGACACATTTTGGGGTAACAGATTTGGCCCTCGGCGGCTCGACACGTTGAAGTTGCAAAGGTCATTGTAAATAACAACCCCAAAACAAGGAAATTGCGCCAGCCGTCATTTCGCACAGCCGCAGGTTGGTCCTTCACGCGTGTCCCGGGCCCAGCGCAGCACGAAGTGGTGCGCTGCAGACCCGGGACCGTTTCGGTCCGTGGCGGTCCCGGATCAGCGACGCACCGCTTCGCTGGCGCTCGCGCTGCGTCGCATCCGGGACACACGATACCGACGGTCATTCGTCATTCCTGTCTCACGACCTCCAACAACACACACTCCCTCGTCGCGGGCGCTTCTGCGTGAACGCGCTTTCGCCGCAGCACGCGCTGGCTGGTTCGATCCCTGTATTTTCCTGTTTTTCTGCAGATTCGGATCTTCCATCCCCGGGTCTTACGATCTCAAACAACACGCACTCCATCGTTCCCGCAGCGCATTTCTGCGCCCGGGGTTTGCAACGTTGCTTCACTCACCCCGAATCGAGGGGTGGGCGGAGCGCCGAGAAACGTTCGGGTGCTGCGCTAAGCACCCGTTGGACACGCCATAACGCGGCGTGTCAGGCGCCTAGCGAGGCGCCTTGCGTCCCATAGGCGTCAAGAGGCGCGTGAACGCGCTTATGACGCGGGACGCTCGCCTCTCGGCGCTCCACCGTGGCGGTTTTGGGCTCCCGGGGCCGCGCTTTCCTCACCGGCATTTGCGCCGGATCGGGCACAGCGAGCTCCTCGCACCCAGGTCGTAGTGCCTGGAGGGCGGGGTCCCTGCCTCCCGAGGCGAACGGTTACGAGCCGCCGCCGCAGGACGCCACTCCCCGCTCCGCCTTCAGGATCGTCTCCGGAGACGCCCCTCAATGAGCGAGGATGGGAATTGCCTACCATGGATTCGGCCATGTAGTCAACTACTAATTACGTAACGTAGTTGCCGCTTGGACGTAACGGCCCTACTCCTGGCATGCCAACTTAACTGCTAGATCACAAATCTCTTCAGCAGCTGCCGCCCAAGTCATGCTCTCCATCGATATTTAACGAAGATGTCGTCAATTATTTTCTGGGCTACCGGTTTTTGCGACGCGAAGAACAAATAATACACGACTGCGTTGTTTCTGTTCTTCATCGGCAGTGGGTCGGGCACAACCCTAAATCCCGCAACCTTGTTCAACCTCTCGCGAAAGCGAGTGATGATCGACTCATTGCTCTGCTTAATCAAATCGGGAGTGAAAAAAAGATTGTGCTGCGGACTCTCTGCGTATGCCGCCTGCTTCCACGACTCATCGCCCCAAAACCTTGTCATCCGATGGATACCGTCCTGCGGCACCTTCTCGGAATTTCGCCATATAGCATTTCGGTTCATGTCCATGACAGGGAAGTTAAGGAACATATCAACGGCCCGTGACTGTCCCGCTTGCACTATGACCTCCCAATCAAGATGTAGGCCGTACGGATCAAGCAGACATAAAGCACGGTTGAAGTTTTCGTATTTGATCGTCGGCAACAACTGTTGTCTGAGATACGGCATTGAGTCGCCGGTATGAATGTCGACGTCTGTTCGACCGGCGCAAAGCGTTGCAAGGTGCCTCGTTTTATCTGCGTCCATGTCGATGAAATAGAAATGGTCGAAGGGCGGTGAAACTTTCAGGGCGCGCGCGGGACTACCCTCCATTTGCCCTCCAGTTCGTTTAGATACGTGAACGCCTGGGCCGCTGAATGCGTCGATGTAGTACTTTTTTAGCTGCTTTTGGCGAGCGAAAGCCCTCGTGTAAGCAGAGCCATACTTCTCTACGATCTCGAGCTTCAGCTCAGACCAGTAGCCGATCTCGTCAAACTTAAAGGGTGCAGCCGTCACGCCTCGACCTGCACTTCGCGCTGCATCGATCTAGGTGATCGCGACACCGGAAATTGATTCCATACTTCCCCCTCTAATAGCCGGCCCCCGGTTTTGGGGGTGCGGCCTCCCCATTGTTTGAAGAAAAATGGCACGCGCGCCTTGATGCATTGGTCGCGAACATCGATCGCCCATTCCGATTTCATAGGTCGCGCGCCGGGGCCACTCTCACCACCAACGATCACCCAATGAATGTTGTCGAGGCAAAGTTGGCCAATCGGGCCGATAAGCGGCTCTATGGATAGGAAGCGCACTCCGGCGTTTGCCCTTTGCAGGTGCGCAATGCGCGACGTAGTTTGCTCGTTTTCTACTGACACGCCAAACCAGATGTGTCTTGGCGCGGTGCGTCCTGTGTATCGCTCGTTGACGAACTTTCGTAACAGTGAACTACGCTTCGTAAGAACCTGATAAATATGCCAGTCTGCCTTTTCCATTGTGTCGAACACAGCAGCAATGTGCCCTGGCGGAATTTCCTTATGAAAAAGATCGCTCATCGAATTTACAAAAATCATTCGCGGGCGCTTCCACGCAAACGGCTGTAAGAGGCGCTCCGGTCGAAGCGCCAGATCAAAGCCTGTTTCGAACGGGTGCCCCGGCACTCCCCGGAATCGCTCTGCGAAACGAGCGGCATAACAGTTATCGCAACCCGCACTAATCTTTGTGCAGCCCGTCACTGGGTTCCACGTTGCGTCCGTCCATTCAATTGCCGTCGCATCCGCCATGATCGAACGTAAGAATCACGAACACAGGCCTCGTGCAAGTCCGATGAGAGTATGCTTGGAGGGCCGCCGGCGGTTATGGCGTACGTCGGGCAGTCTCGGCCACACCCTCGCCTGAAAGTAGTGACCTGTCGCTTTGCACTTGGAGGGCAGAACCCGGATGTCGCTTCGCTCCATCCGGGCTACGCTCGCCACGGCCGCTGCTGCCAGAATTAGCTCACTTCTTTACGGGGAAATTCCTCTGCATCACGATCGAAGGTCTGCACAGAACGTCCACTCTCTTGCCGAAAGTATTCAGGTCGGAAAATGACCGATCAAACGTTACATGTTGTTTCGTTAGCTCCTTTATGGCAAAATCCGCAGAATATATTGCGCATTTCAAATCAGTTGACAGATAATCAAAATCTAGTCGACCAACATTCGCAAGGTAAGGTAAGCAACGTAGTCCAAGTCAATGGCCGCAAAATATAACGGGGTGGCTTAGTCCGGATTCAATTTTTGACCATGCGTTACCAAATCGAATGCTTCGCGAAGTTTTTCATCAGGCTTTTGCGCGGAGTTAAGCTTCGAAAACTCAATAGCTGTATTAATATCAAATGTAACCTGCGGGACTCGAGTGTGCGCAAACTGGAGCCAGTAACTCCCGGAGAGCTCACCGGAAGACGGCAATGACGGACAAACTGGACCCATTCGACGTCAAGGCGCTGGAGGGCTCGCTCAACGATTCGGCGACGCGCGTGTCGGCGATTTGGATCAGTTTTCTGGTTTTTGGGCTCTATCTGGTGATTGCAGCAGGAACGGTGACGCATCGTCAGCTTTTCCTGGAGGATCCTGTCAAGCTTCCGGTTTTGAATATCGATCTGCCCATGGTCGGATTCTTCTTTCTCGCGCCTATTCTATTCGTTGTCTTCCATACGTACGTGTTGATACAGGTATTGCTGCTTGGTCGCACGGCAGTGGTTTACAACGAGGCTGTCGAATATAACGTCAAGTTCGCAGAGGATAACGCCCGGGTCCGGCAGCGCCTCGCCAATACTTTGTTTGCCCAGATCTTTGCGGGCTCCCCGCGCGAGCGAAAGGGTTGGCTCGGCTTACTTCTCCTGATGTTGGCCTGGCTGACGCTCACAGTCGCCCCGATCCTCGTGCTACTCGTTTTTCAATTTCAGTTCTTACCCTACCATAGCTACTTGGTGACGTGGACGCTCCGAGGCTTAATTGTGCTGGATCTCATTGCTGTCTTGGTGTTTTGGCCAGCTCTACGCAACCCAGACCGCGGCGTTTCTTTGCGAGTCATCTTGTGGAGTTGGATCCCGCTGCTGCCATTTGGCCTAGGCGTGGTCGCTTTCAGTTGGATCTGTTTGACCTTTCCTGGTGAGAGTCATGCTGATTGGACACGGTATTGGCCAGACCAGAGCCTGGTGCAGGTCGATTGGGAACGGTATGGGCCAGAGGGAACAGAGGATACAATAATAGAGTGTCGGACCGTGAGCCCGATCTCAAAGGCCTTTGCTGGGTTCGATCGGATTAACTTGCCCCACGTCGATATCATCGACCACGAAAAACTTAGAAACATCGAATCGAACACCAAATCGGACAGCTTACCCGATTTTCAAGGTGAACGGACGAGACGAATCCGCGATCGACACCTGGACTGCGCGGATTTGTCTGAATTTTCCGATCTGCGCCGGATTGACTTGACCAATGCATCGCTGCGCGGCGCGTTCCTCAATCGCGCCCGGCTCCAGGGCGCGTCCCTCGAGCATGTGCAGCTCCGGGGCGCGTCTCTTTTGCGCGCCCAGCTCCAGGGCGCGTCCCTCAACAACGCCCAGCTCCAGGGCGCGCACCTTGCGGGGGCCGAGCTCCAGGGCGCGTTCCTGCTCAACGCCCGACTCCAGGGTGCGTATCTCGGCAACGCCCGGCTCCAGGGCGCGTCCCTCGACTATGCCCAGCTCCAGGGCGCGTCACTCGACTCTGCCCGGCTCCAGGGCGCGTCCCTGGACAAGGCCAAACTCCAGGGCACCTCCTTGTTTGATGCCCAGCTCCAGGGCGCGCACCTCGGCAGCGCCGAGCTCCAAGGCGCATTCCTCGAAGGCGCAAACCTGCAAGGCGCGTACTTGTACCGCGCCGCGCTCCAAGGCGCGAACTTCACTAGAAGCGCATTGGAGCATGCCCAATTGCTCCAAGTGAGTGTTTGGCGGGCGAAAAACGCTGATTGTCAGGGCGCTCGCGTGGCCGTAATCGATCAAGAGCGATTGCGCAGCGACATCGTCGATTTTATCGATAGTTCGCTTGAGGACGTTCCTGACATTCAAAAAAACCGCGCGATCAAAAACATGCGAGCCGGCCTCGTAGGGGATCCGGCCAAAGACGACACCGCGCAAATTGCGCGGGCTTGGGATCTATGTGCTCAGGCATCGAAGCTACTCAATGCCACAGCTGTTGAAAATCAACTTACTCGTGTTTTGCGTCAGGTTGTTTGCGAGGCAACGGAAAATCGAGAGGCGATCGCCGCGGGAATTATTGCACATTGGGTTTTTGGCCCCTCCCCAGTAAATTGGATTTCGACTCGGCTTGCCGGTGCGTTACTGGGCGAAGACGGCAATGATTGCGCAGTCAAGTATATCAACGAAGTAACAAAAGAGCGTCTTCGCTCTTTTTTGCCGGCCGGACCGAGTTCCGGTCCGAACTGAGAACACTAGGCGCGTTGACGGTTTTTGACAGAGGAATCGAGTTTTGATTCAAGGCTGCCTTTCTGGAGGAGGCAGGACCGGGATGTCGCCATAGCGCGTCTCGAAGGGCGTTCACGCTCGTCCGGTAGCCCGCGAAGACGGGCGTAAACACCCTTTAGGTACGGGCTATGGACGCGCGTCAACGCGCTTTAGGCTCACCCGGGCTACGCTGACTTGCCGAAGCCGTAGAGCGCCTCGGGATTCTGCACCAGGATGCGGTTGCGCGTAGCCTCGTCGGGGGCCCACTCGATCAGGAGGTCGAACAGGAGTGCGTCGTTCGGCTTGTTGTTGTCGGGCAAGCCTGGGTGCGGCCAGTCGCTACCCCAGACCAAGCGCTCCGGCGCCGCCTTGACGAACGCCTGCGCGATCTTGGTGGCCTCTGGGTAGGACGGTGGGCCGATCTTGCTGTTCGAATAGGCGCCCGAGACTTTCACCCAGGTGCGGCCCTTGTCGATCAGCTCGCGCACGATCTTGTGCGATGAATGATCGATGCCGGCCGGCAGCGGCGGGTGCGCGAGATGATCGAACACCATTGGTGTAGGCAGGCGCCGCAGCATCGAGGCCATCTCGTCGATCATCTCGCCGTCCACGTTGAACTGCACGTGCCAGCCGAGATCGGCGACGCGTTTTGACAGCGGCTCGACCATTTCGGGCGTGACGGCGCGCGAGCCCGGGTCCGCGAGGCTGAAGCGGATCCCGCGGATGCCACCGGCGTGAAATGCCTTGAGCTCGGCGTCCGCAATCGCCGGGGTGACGACGGCGACGCCGCGCGCGTTCGGCCCGAGTTGTGATATCGCGTAGAGGGTCACCCGGTTGTCGGTCGCATAGTTGCGGGGCTGCACAATGACGACGCGCGTTGTCCCGATCCGCTTTTGCAGCAGCCGATAGTCCTCCACGGTGGCGTTCGTCGGCGCCGCCCGCGGGTTGGGCGGCATGGGAAAGCGTGCCGGGTCGTAGGTGTGCATGTGACAGTCGGCGGCATTGGCCGGCGCCTTGAGCTTGGGCGGCTCGATTCCGACCGAATTCGGCACTTGCTGGGCGTGACCTTGCCCAACGTGGATTCCCGAGGTCGTTGCCGTGATTGCCGCCATCGAGGCTCCCTTGATGAAAGTGCGACGTGCGATCATTTTTTCCTCCCGATTTGTCTTGACTTAAATGAGGCTACACAGGCTCGCCCAATGCAGCTCACGAACCCGCGCCCGGGGTTTGCTGCGGCTGCTTACAGCCGCTCTTGGCACCAAGCGGACATACCGAGACCATCTGCTAGTTGTCCGCTTTCGGGCAACAGCGGACATACATGCTCGCGCGGCTCCGACCGCATCGGTCGTGAATGACCCTGAGCTGACATAGGCCCCCTCGAAATCTCGCAGCGCAGCAGGTCTCGGGCACTCGCCTGTTGACGGTCTATAGTCGATGACAGCCTTGTAGCCAGTTGACTTACCTTCTTATTCGGTAACGATCGAACGAAGACTTTCGAATGCTGTGAGCGTCAGGGAGGCTGCCATGGCGACAAAAACTAGAGCCAAGGCGAAACGCCGGAAAACGACCGTCACCAAGAGGGCAAGGCGTAGAAAGACGGTTAGAAAAACTAAGATCATCAGAAAGAAAGCAGCAAAGAAGGCGCCGCCCCGACGAGCGGCACGCACCGAAGCCGAGCCGACTGCAAAGGTGGCGGTCAAGCCGAGGCCCGTCAGCCAACGGGCACAGCCTAAAGCAGTCAAGCCGCCGCCTAGTCGGCCTGCACAGCCTACTGCGGCGGAGCAGCGCATCGGCGTCGTGACCCACTATTACAGCCACCTCTCAGTCGTGGGCATGCAGCTCGAACCTGGTACTACGCTGCGCGTTGGCGATGTAATCCACATCCGCGGACACACCACCGATTTCACCCAGAAGGTCGAATCCCTCGAGGTTAATCATGCGGCGGTGACCGAGGTCGGGCCGAACGACGATTTCGGACTAAAGGTAGTCGAGCATGCGCGCGAGCACGACATCGTGCACAAAGTGCGATCCTAGCGCCGCTGGCTGGACCAAGCCGCCCAAGGAACGACGGAGGTGATCATGACGGCTGCAACGAAAATTCGCACTGACGAGGTGGCGCTTAGGAAAGCGCGCATGTTGGTCGGTGGGAAGTGGGTTGATAGCGCTTCAGGCGAGGTGCTCCAGGTCGAGGATCCGGCGCACCGGCGCCCGATCGCCGAGGTCCCCCGAGGGGGCGCCGAGGACGTCGCACGCGCAGTGCAAGCCGCGGCCGATGCCTTTCCCTCCTGGTCTCGCACGATTCCTCGCGAGCGCGGGCGCCTTCTCGCGCGGATTGCCGAGGCGCTTGAGGCTCGGGTCGAGGAGATGGCGCGCACGATTGCGCTCGAGACCGGGAACGCGCTTCGCACCCAAGCACGCCCTGAGGCAAAGACCACAATCGACATCATCCGCTACTTCGGCGGCTTAGGCAGCGAACTCAAGGGCGAAACGATCCCTCTCGGCGAGCATGTTCTGAGCTACACGCGGCGTGAGCCGCTCGGCGTTGTCGGCGCCATCATTCCGTGGAACGCGCCAGTCCTACTGGCTGCTCTCAAGATCGGCCCCGCGCTTTGCGCCGGCAATACGCTCGTCTTGAAGGCCGCAGAGGATGCACCGCTTGGCGTCCTCATGCTCGCTGAAACATGTCAGGAATTCTTGCCGCCTGGCGTACTCAACGTGCTGACTGGACTCGGCGAGGAATGTGGCGCTCCACTCGCCAACCATCCGATGGTAAGCAAGCTCTCCTTCACCGGCTCGACGGAGGTCGGCAAACTCATCATGCGCGCTGCCTCAGACCGCATCGTGCCGGTGTCGCTCGAGCTTGGCGGCAAGAGTCCCTCGATCGTCTTCCCCGATGCAAACGAGGATTGGGTTATCGATGGAATTATTGCGGCGATGCGCTTCACGCGGCAGAGCCAGTCCTGCACCGCGGGCTCCCGCCTCTTCCTACACCGCGACATCTTCGACAATTTTCTTAATGCGCTCGGGCAAAAGGTCAAAGCGCTCAAGCTCGGTGATCCACTCGATGAGACAAGTGACATAGGTACCATCATCAACGAGAAGCAATTCAGGAAAGTGTGTGGCTTCGTCGAGGAGGGACTTAAGCGACGCGAAGCGCGCCTCGTAATCGGCGGTCTCCCGCCCAAGGAAGGGCCCCTTGGCGAAGGCTATTACGCAATCCCCACCATCTTCGCGAACGTTGCTAACGACTGGCGCCTGGCGCGCGAGGAGATCTTTGGCCCCGTGCTTGTCGCCATTCCTTGGACTGACGAAGCGGACGCGATTCGCATGGCGAATGACAGCCATTACGGGCTCGCCGCCTACGTCTGGTCTCATGACCTTGGCCGGGCTCTACGCGCGGCGCACGCGATCGAGGCTGGCTGGGTTCAGGTGAACCAGGGCCTCGGTCAGAGCCCAGGTCATTCCTACGGCGGTTACAAAGAAAGCGGCATCGGCCGCGAGTTCTCCCTCGAAGGCATGCTCGAGAGCTACACGCAGAGGAAGAATGTCACGATCAACCTAACACATTAAAACACTGAGCTGCTGCCGCACAGGGCGCTGGCGGGCGAGAAGAGCAAGCCCTCAGGTTCGTATGGCCGACGAGGTGATCGAATAGCGGTGCTTTTGCGGCGACGCATTAGGTCGCGATTGGCACAAAGCGGACTTGCCGAGGTGGTCTGCCACTTGTCCGCTTTCGGGGGCAAAGCGGACATGGCCCAAGGATGGCGCAACGTCTGCCTATGACCCCGTTGCGGACATTAGAAAGCTTTTCGCGCTGTCCAGCCGGCCATTGTCGGCATAAAGCGCTCAGACGCCGTCTCGTGCGCTGCGAGCGTGTGAGCATCGATCATGGGAGTAAATCCCGACGGCAGCACAAGCTCTCCAGACACGAACCCCAATGGCTCCGAGAACAGGCGTACATTCGGTTTCAGAAATCCGTTGAACTCGCCGGCATTGCGAATGGTGACGCGCGCGACACAGGCCTCCATCCAACACCCAAGCTCCGAAGATAATCCATCGCCGAGCACCGCTTCCATTCCCCATTCGTGAACCGCGTCGAGCGCCTCGCGAAGCAGATCGAGGCCGCCAAAACGCTTGAGCTTGAGCTTGCAGAAGCCCACGTTCGCAATTGCGGAGGCACGCTTCACATCGGCGAGTTCGCAGATCGGCTCGTCCAACATCACGGGAACAGGCGACGCGCTCGCTACCCTTGCGTTTGCCTCCCAGTCCTCGGCCGGGCACGGCTGCTCGAACAATTCAATGCCGGCCGGATCAAGCGCCATGGCGAAACGACAGGCATCCGCCTCGGAATAGGCGCGATTGGCGTCAAGGCGCATCGTCGCGCGGCCAGCGATCGCCCGCTGGATGAGCTGGACGCGACGCGCGTCGCCCTCCGCTGACTTCCCAACCTTAATTTTGAAGGTACGAAAGCCGTCTTTCAGGTGCTGTTCGACTTCCCGCTCGATGTCTCCGGGCGCGGAACTGCTGAATGGGGTGAGCAGCGGCAGACGCGTGTCTCGATCTACGCGGAGCAGCGGATGCCCCTCGAGCATTTCGATTGCCGTGACGAGCGCCGTCGTCGCCACCTTACTTGTGGCGAGGTCGCGCGCGATGATGGCCTTGGCCTCGCTCGAGTCCTTGCCGATGACAGCCGCCGCGTGCTCGCGGCAGAAGGTCCAGCCGCCGTCTCGCGTCTCGGTGCTCGATCCCGGCGAGATGTGTCCTTCGCCCCATCCGACCCGGCCGTCGCCGTCGCGTACCTCGACGACAATCGGTTCAAACTCGGTGAAGGTGCGATAGGACAGCACATAGGGACGAATGAGAGGCAGCCGCACGGTTCGCAGCACAATCTCTTGCAATCTCATCGATTGTCTTCCGTCGTTTTTGTGATGCAGTCGCTGCGTCCCTCAATGGATCCGCTCATTACCCTTGATCTGACTCCGGTGCATGACCCGCCGGGTCTTGGGATCGAACGGGTCGCGCCGGTGCAGCACGGAAAGATTGTTCCACATCAACACATCTCCAACCTTCCACCGGTGGCATAAGGTGAACCGCGGCTGTGTCGCATGCGCCCACAGTGCATCGAGCAGCGCCTCGCTCTCGGACACCTCAAGGCCGAGCACGTAAGCATTCGGACGCCGCCCCAGAAAGAGCGCCTTGCGGCCGGTGGTCGGCTCAGTGCGGATCAGTGGATGGCGAGCCCCCACTGTTTCCCGAACGTCCGTAACTGCCTTGTAACCCTTACGGAGCATTCCCGCGCTGTTGGTAGACGCGTCATGCACGGCGATCTTGTCTTTTGCAGCCTCCTTCAACTCCGCAGGCAGAGCTTCGTAGGCCGCGAACATATTGGCAAAATAAGTGTTTCCGCCTGCTTCAGGCGGAGGAACCTCCAGCGAGTGCAGCATCGCGGCCTTGGGCGGCACCTCCACGTACGTCATGTCAGCGTGCCACACCGCCTCGCCATCGCCGAGATTTCCGATTGGCTTGCCGCTTTCGACAACATTCGAGATGACGTTGAGTTCGGGGTGATCCTTGAGGAACGGCTCGCCATAGGGATTGGGACCTGGCGGGTCGAGCTCACCAAAATTCTTGCTGAAGGCGATCAGTTGCGGATCCGAAAGTTTTTGGTCGTGGAAGACGACGACCAGTCGCTCGCGCCATACGTCCTCAATTGTCCTGACCTCGTTTGGTGCGATGGGCTTCGACAGATCGAGCTCGGAAATTTCTGCGCCCAGCGGCGCGTCGAGATTTTTGATCGCAAGCGACATGACTACTCCTCCGTATAAACGACGAGTCTGCGCATCCTGAAGCTTCCATCTGCCGCCAAACCGGGGCAAGCCCGAGTTCGTCGAACTCGTGCATGGCGCGTCGCACGAGGTGAGTGGGGGTGCGGGCAGCAGGGACACGTAAAGCGCATGCGGTCGACCTCGATCAGAATGAGACGCCACTCGCCTTAATCGGGCCTTCCCATTTCTTGATTTCGGCGGCAAGAAATTGTGCGAGATATTCCGGAGAGCGGCGTTCCGGTGCAATCACGTCACCTCCGACCTGCTTTAGATGCTGCTGCAAGGACGGCATCTCCAGTGCGGCGACCGTGGCACGGTTGAGCCTTTGGATGATCGGCTGCGGAGTCTTCGCGGGCAGGAAGAGTGCATACCAGCTCGGGAGATCGAAGTTGGTCAGCCCCTGTTCGTGCGCGGAGGGGAGATCGGGCAGGCTCGACGACCGGGTCTTGCTCAGGATCGCGATTGGCTTGACGGTCTTGCCCGCAATTTGCGGCAGCGCCAGGGGGAGACTCACGCAGTCGTAATCCATCCGGCCAGCCATCACTTCCTGCAGGCCTTGCACGACGTTGCGATAGGGAACGTGCGTAACTTCAATGCCAATCGTGGAGTTGAGCAGCATGCATGCAAGGTGATTGGAGCCGCCGGCTCCCGATGAGCTGTAGTGCAACTTCTCCTGGTTTGCCTTCGTGTAGGCGATAAACTGCTGCAAGTTGTCGGCCGGGAAGTCATTACGCGCGACCAACACCAGGGATTCATCCGTAAGGAGCGCCACCGGCGCGAAATCCGTCACAGCGTTGTAAAGGGGTGCTTTGTAGATCCACTGGCTTTGGGCGAAGGTCCCGACGTTTCCAATAACAAATTGATAGCCGTCAGGTATGGCCTTGGCCACACGGCTTCCACCGACCATGCCGCCTGCCCCGGCGACATTTTCCACAACAACGGGCTGCCGAAGGTTGCTGCTAATTCCATCAGCGATGATGCGTCCTATGGTGTCGCTCGAGCCGCCGGCTGAAAAGGGCACGACCAGCGTTAATGGACGCGTCGGCCAGTCCTCCGCCTTGGCGGGACGCGCGCACAGGTGAGCCGCAACCACGCTCGTGATAGCCGCAGCAGTTGTCCAGAACGCGAGGACGGAATGACGGACTCGCCTCATGCGATCCTCACTCACTCAGTGCTGTCGAGCAGATCGCTAGTTCTAAGGGGGTACCTGTAATCCCAGCTGGCAGCTCCCAATGCATGACCCTACCCCAAGTTTCCGGCTATCAGAAAGGGTAGCAATTTCCGTTATGGCACTAAGCGGACATCTCGATGCAAGCTCGCGTATGTCCGCTTTCGGGGGTGATCTCAACGGGTCGACGCAACACTCTATCCTGAAAGGGAAAGATGGAGTGTTCGGCAATGCGTCGAGGTTATTTTCGAGGCTTTACGGCATCAGAGAAAACAGAGCTTTGGGATCGCTGGC
>WNFC01003005.1_pt1 | contig 34502 bp, 32 predicted proteins | sample 5400541 | NCBI WGS metagenome assembly WNFC01 (sample SAMN13153342, study PRJNA577476) | soil metagenome | isolation source: 120 cm saprolite under Douglas fir tree site 2 hole 2 replicate 1 | place: USA:California | collected 2015-04-18
ATGCGGACCTCGTTCCGGGCGCGTCCGCGCGCGACCGCCTGCTGCGCGTGCGCCTGCTGGCGCGGCTCGCCGAGTCCCACCTGGAGGGCGCGCTGGCGCTGGCCAATGCCGCGCTCGAAGCGCACGAATTTGCCGAGGCCCGCGCCAGCCTCGCGCCGCTGGCGCCAACGCCGACCCGGCGCGTGGCAACCTTGATGGCGCGCATCGAGGCTGCTGAGCACGGCGACACCGGGCTCGCCCGTGAATGGATGGCCCGCGCCGTTCATGCCGCCCACGATCCGGTCTGGACCGCCGACGGCGTCATCGCCGAAACCTGGATGCCGGTATCGCCGGTGACCGGCCGCCTAGACGCATTTCAGTGGCGAGTGCCAGTCGCGGACCTGACGCCGCGTGGCCCGACCGTCGAGCAGACCTCGCGGCCGCTGCAGTTACCGTCAAGCCCGGAGCCTGCGCCCAAGCCCGCCGCTCAGTTAGTGACGGAGACGACGTTGAGCCCGTCGGTGAGGCCTGCAGACCAGCCCGATGGATTGCCAGCCCACGCGCCCGATGACCCCGGCCCGGCCCCGGAGCAGCCATTAGAACCGGTGCCAAGGCCGGCTGCCGATACTGCGAGGACAATGCGATCCTGGTTTTCGCGCGCCGCCGTGAAATAAATCCATCAGCCTTGTCCTGAGGAGCGCGCACCGAAGTCGGGCTTGCCCGACTTCGGCAATCTAAAAGTGTCGAAATCGGCAACAGCCGATTTCGATGCGCGCGTCTCGAAGGACGGCCACAAGCAAGATCGTGCCCGCAGCCATCCTTCGTCCTTCGGGAGCCTCAGGACGGCCGCGCGAAGAGCGCGGCCTCCTTACACGAAAGTGAAAAACAAAATTCTCCCCATGTCGAGAATTGGAGAACAGACTTTCGTACGCAGTGGCCGGCCCCGCCGGTGGGCAACTCAGGATGAGGTCCGAGGGTTTGGAACGCTCGTAGCTTACGGCGCCAGGAACACCGCGAACTGGTCGTCCACGGCTCGCTTCAGGTATTTCCCGTACAGCGCATAGCAGCGGTCTGCGGCTCGGATTTGGCCAAACTGAATGTTCTTGACGGCCTTGGTGGGGACCATCACGACGGGCGCCGAAACCGGCATCAATTGCGAGCCGCGTCCGACCTGCAGGGTCGTGAGGATACCGTACATCTCCCCCGAAATGGTGGGACGCGACACGATGATCAGCCGATACTGGCCGTTGCGATTGACGATCAGATAAATGTGCCCGGACTGGTGAGGCACCGAAACGGTGCCGGCGTGGGTGAACGCCACGTCGATGCGCTCGGATTCGCGAAACACCAGGCTGGAGCACTGATCATCCCACGCGATTTCGGTGCGATAAGCGTAGATGGCATCCCGGTCGCCAAATGAAGGGCGCAGTGTCAGATAGGTCCCCTCAATCCACGATACCGCGGGCCGGGAGTAATAGCCGAGTTCGCCGGGCGCCAGCGGCGGCGCGGCCGATGCCGGCGCCGCAGTCAGCTTGGTGCGGAGACTGACGCCGAGCGCCTCCTCAAGCCGGATCGTGGTGGCGAGCGTGAACGGGCGACGCCCCGAAAGCGTCTTCTCAAGCGTGGAAATGCTGATCTTGGCCTGAGCCGCCAAGCCTTTCCGCGATATCCGGCGGCGCGCCAATTCCTCACGGATATGATCCGCGATCTGACGACTTTGCACGTCGGTGAGATTGTCGTCTGACACCGAGCACCCCTCGCGCCGCTTTAAGGCCGCTGCCCGTACATTTCCTCACATATCCGCACATGGGAGGACAACGCAAGGCGGGACGTAACGCATTGTGGCCGAACAAGATCGAACAAGACGCTCACGCTGCGGCCTGCCCTAGCCCCATAGCTCGACGCGGCGCGGTGGATGCATTGACTGGCAGGAGGGCAAGTTTATGGACGTCCCAATAACGCACGCTTTGCTTTCGAAAAACACAGCGTATGACGGCGCGGAGTCTGATGACCCGCCCCGTCCCTCGCCTTTGGCGCAGATCATCGTCACGGCGGCGATGGCGATCGTGGCATTCCTGGCGCCGGCTGCAGGCGCCCGCGCCGGCGGGACGACGACGGGCCTCCCCGTCGTCGCGTCGCTTGCCGATGCCCGGATCGGTTCGCTGCTTCTGCGCGACGGCGAGCAGTATGTCGAGGCGCCGCGGCTTGCCACCGACATTGACATCACGGTATCGGGTCCGACCTCGCGCGCCCGCGTCACGCAGATCTTCAACAATCCGACGAAGAACTGGGTGGAGGCGATTTACGTCAATCCGCTGCCCGACGGCGGCGCCGTGGACACCCTCAAGATGGTGATCGGCGACCGTATCGTGGTTGGTGAAATCAAAGAGCGGGTCGAGGCCAAGGTGATCTACGAAGCAGCGAAACGATCCGGCCGCAAGGCTACCCTGATCGAGCAGGAGCGACCCAACATCTTCACCAATTCGGTGGCCAATATCGGTCCGGGCGAGACCGTCGTGGTGCAGATCGAATATCAGGAGCCGGTCCACCGCAGCGGCAACACCTCATCGCTGCGCGTGCCGCTCGTGGTGGCGCCGCGCTACAATCCGGCGCCGGTCGTTCAAACGGTGGATTTCGGCCGCGGCGGCTGGGGCAAGACACACGAACCTGCCAACGATCCGGTTCCGGATCGCGACCGCATCACGCCGCCGGTGCTCGACCCGCGCGTCGAACCGCCGACCAATCCGGTCGCCATCACGGTGCACCTCAATGCCGGCTTCCCGCTTGGCGAAGTGAAAAGCCATCATCACGCCGTCAAGATCGATGCGCCGAGCGACGATGTCCGCATCATACGCCTCGACAACCACGTGGTGCCGGCCGATCGCGACTTCGAGCTGACGTGGATGCCGGCCGCCACCGCAGCGCCGTCAGTTGGGATGTTTCGTGAGCATGTCGGCAGTGCCGACTATGTGCTCGCTCTAGTGACGCCACCGCTCAAGGCAGATGCCCAAAAGGAGGCTCTACCCCGCGAGATGGTGTTCGTCATCGACAATTCCGGCTCCATGGGCGGCACCTCGATCACCCAGGCCAAGGCGAGCCTGCTGTTCGCACTCGATCGCCTCAAGCCGAACGACCGCTTCAACGTGATCCGGTTCGATCACACGATGGATGCGGTGTTCGCCGACACGGTGGCGGCGGACGCTGGAAACATCGCCCGCGCCAAGGCGTTCGTGTCGGCCCTGCAGGCAAGCGGCGGAACCGAGATGGTGCCGCCCATGAAGGCGGCGCTGTCGGACCGGCGCGGTCCGGATTCGCAATATCTGCGCCAGGTGGTGTTCCTCACCGATGGCGAGATCGGCAACGAGCAGGAGTTGTTCGACACCATCGCGGCCATGCGGGGACGCTCGCGGGTCTTTATGGTCGGCATCGGCTCGGCGCCGAACAGTTTCCTCATGACCAGGGCTGCCGAGATCGGCCGCGGCACCTTCACGCATATCGGGTCGGTCGACCAGGTCCAGGAGCGCATGCGCGAGCTGATCGAGAAGCTGGAGAGCCCGGTCGTGACCGGCCTCACGGCAAGCTACACCGGCGGCGCGATGGACGCCACGCCCGATGCCTTGCCCGACCTCTATCGTGGCGAGCCGATCGTCATCGCCGCCAGGCTCGGAGCGGCGGACGGCGTCGTGGAGATCAAAGGCATGATCGGCGCCCGGCCCTGGACCGTGACGTTGCCGGTCGCCAAGGCGGCGGAAGGGGCGGGCCTATCGAAGCTGTGGGCGCGCCGTAAGATCACCGATGCCGAGATGGCGCATCGGTTAGGCCAAGCCTCGGCCGCGGAGGCCGATCAACGCATACTCGCGCTTGCGCTTGAGCATCATCTCGTCAGCCGGCTGACGAGCCTGGTGGCGGTCGATGCGACTCCGAGCCGGCCCGAGGGCGGCCAGCTGACGCGGGCGGAATTGCCGCTCAATCTGCCGGCCGGCTGGGACTTCGACAAGGTGTTCGGCATCGAGCGGAAGGGCGGCGAGATCCCGGCGCCGCAACCGCTGGAACGTCGCGCTGACGCCGGAAACCTGCCGGTCAAGCCGGCGTCGGTGCCAGCCAAGCCACTCGCGGTCGCCGCCGCCCAAGCAGCCGGCGTCGTGCTGCCGAAGACGGCGACCGACGCGGAACTCAAGATAATGGCCGGGCTGTTGCTGCTCGCCCTTTCTTTTCTCCTCGCGCTCAGGCGGCATCCCCACCGCCACACGGCGCATTGAGGAGGAGAAGATGACGGCGGTCCCCCCAACCAAACTCCCCCACCCTACCCTCCCCCGCTTGCGGGGGAGGGTAGGGTGGGGGCTGCGGCCGTTGCGATTGTCCCCCGCAGCGGCCGCCGCACTTGCACTCGCAGGTCTATGGCTGATCGGCGATGCCCTCTACATTCATGCCAAGGCCATGGTGGCTCAGGTTCTCCTCGACCGCGCGTTCGCGGCCGAACTTGCGTCGGGCGCTATTGTCAAGCCGTGGTCGTGGGCGGACACGTGGCCGGTCGCGCGCATCGCGGTGCCGCGACTGGCGGCCCACGCGATCGTACTCGCCGGCGGCAGCGGTCAGGCGCTCGCCTTTGGACCGGGTCACCTGGAGCGCACGCCGGAGGCCGGCGAACCAGGCACCGCCGTCTATGCGGCCCACCGCGACACCCACTTCGCGTTCTTTGGCCGCGTCGAAGCCGGCGACGAGATCGTCGTGACCCGACGAGATGGCGCAACGGCCCGCTTTCGCGTCACCTATATGCAGGTGGTGCGGTGGGATTCCTCCGGCATCGACCCCGCCGCGCCCGGCCGGCATTTGGCGCTCGTGACCTGCTGGCCCCTCGATTCCGCGATACCGGGGCCGCTGCGCTATGTGGTGCACGCCGATTTAGTCACTTGAGCCAATGCTACGCGCCGCGCTGTCGCCATCTGGCGCTGCGCTTGCGCCCGCTGCGGTTCGCCCTATAGTCCGCGCCGGTTTCGGGCACAGGGCCGCAGGAGGACTGGTTTTGGCCAAGGGCGACGTCAAGAAGGTGGTGCTGGCCTATTCGGGTGGCCTTGATACCTCCATCATCCTAAAATGGCTGCAGACGACCTATGGCTGCGAGGTGGTCACTTTCACGGCCGACCTCGGTCAGGGCGAGGAGCTTGGACCTGCCCGCGACAAGGCATTGCTGCTGGGCATTCGGCCGGAACATGTCTTCATCGAAGACCTGCGCGAAGAGTTCGTGCGCGACTATGTGTTCCCGATGTTTCGCGCCAACGCGCTCTATGAAGGCCAATACCTCCTTGGCACCTCGATCGCCCGTCCGCTGATCGCCAAGAAGCAGATCGAGATCGCCGAGAAGGTCGGCGCCGATGCGGTTGCGCACGGCGCCACCGGCAAAGGCAACGATCAGGTGCGTTTCGAACTCGCCTACTATGCCCTCAAACCCGACGTGAAAGTGATAGCCCCCTGGCGCGAATGGGACCTCGCGTCGCGCACGAAGTTGATCGAATTCGCCGAGCAGCATCAGATTCCGATCGCCAAGGACAAAAGGGGCGAGGCTCCCTTCTCGGTCGACGCCAATCTGCTGCATGCCTCGTCCGAAGGAAAGGTGTTGGAAGATCCGGCCCAGGAAGTGCCCGACTACGTGTATTCACGCACCGTCGACCCCGAAAAGGCGCCCGATCGGCCGACCTACATCACCGTCGGGTTCGAGCGCGGCGATGCGGTCGCAATCGACGGCAAGAAGCTGTCGCCGGCGACATTGCTGGCCCGGCTGAATGAACTCGGCCGATTAAACGGCATCGGCCGGCTCGATCTCGTCGAAAATCGCTTCGTCGGCATGAAGTCGCGCGGCATGTACGAAACGCCCGGCGGCACCATCCTGCATGCCGCTCACCGCGGCATCGAATCGATCACGCTCGACCGCGGCGCCATGCATCTCAAGGACGAGCTGATGCCGAAATATGCCGAGCTCGTCTATTACGGCTTCTGGTTTGCGCCGGAACGCGAAATGCTCCAGGCCGCGATCGACCGCAGCCAGGAATTCGTCAGCGGCGAGGTGCGGCTCAAGCTCTATAAGGGCAACGTCGCCGTGGTCGGACGGACAAGTCCCTACTCTCTCTATGACCAGGACCTCGTCACCTTCGAGGAAGGCGCCGTCGCCTACGACCACCGCGACGCCGCCGGCTTCATCCGGCTCAACGCGCTCCGGCTGCGCACGCTAGCCCAACGCAAGAAGAAGCTCGGGCTGTAGGGGGTCCGCTTTGCCTTGACGAGTGGGAGAGTGCTCGGGGGCACACTGTATCGCCAGTGTCGCCGCGCAGCTTCGCGGTGTACGGCTCGCCACACACTCGTCGTCGAGGGGACGGCTCTTCCGCAAACGCATGTCGGTTTCGAGGCTCCTGCACCGTCCTTGCAGGCGTGCCCGCCCTCCCCCCTCCCGCAAGCGGGTAAGGGGGTAGGAGGGGCCAATCTTGATCGGCCTGTTGCCGCATTGGAGGCGTCTATGAAGAATTTCCTGGCCATGTACATCGGTTCGGAATCGTCGCGATCAAACTGGGACAAGCTGGACGAGAAGACTCGTCAAGACCGGCTGAGCGCCGGATTGAAGGCCTGGGGAGACTGGATGGTCACACACAAGGCATCCGTCGTCGTGGAGGGAAATCCTCTTGGAAAAACGAAGCGCACGGCGTCGCAAGGCATCGCGGATATCCGCAACAACCTGACGGGCTATGTCATCGTGCAAGCGGAGTCGCATGAAGCGGCCGCACGGATGTTCGAGAATCACCCGCACTTCACGATCTTTCCGGGCGACGCGGTCGAAATCATGGAATGTCTGCCCATCCCCGGGCGGTAGGGAGCCACGACCGCAGCGCTTATCACTGACCCACCAGGTCCGGCCGGACCCGGTGGGTCAGCTCGCACTGCGACTGCGGGGTTACCCCGTCAACCCTGCCCGGCCAACAGCGGCGTGATGCGGCGCACCGCGACCCGGCGGTTCGCGCGCTCCGGCCCGTCGGTCGGAATTTTCAGGAACTGCTTGCCATAGCCTTGCGTCGTGAGGTTTTCGGCCGGCACGCCGAATTGATTAGTCAACATCACGGCGACGGATTCGGCGCGACGGTCGGATAAGGAAAGGTTGTCGACATCGTTGCCGGTTGCGTCGGTGTAGCCTTCTATTAGGAACACTTCGCGCGGATTGCGCTGGATGGCGCGCACTATCCCCTGGGCCACGAAGGCCAGACGTTCCGCCTGATCCGGGGTGATTTCCCAGGAGCCGCTCTCGAAGTTCACCGTGTCGATGTCGACCCGCGGCATCCGGGCGCGCAGCGGCTCGCTGTAGCGAATCTCATCAAGCGCGTAGTGGCGCTCGATGCGGTCGACTGGTGGCGCCATCAAGGTCAGATAGATGTCGTCCGCCGTCGCCCGCGCGGTTTCCCGGATGTAGACTTCGCGCGGAATGCGTACGACCGGCGGCGGCAACTCGACGAAGAAGCCCGCATAGCCCGGACCGCGCGGTTCGAAGCTGTTATCGATGAGGATCACCTCGCGGCCCGCCGCGTCGCGGCGCACGCGGCGGAGCAACCGGCCGCTGTCGTCGACCTCGGTGAAGATCCGCGCGCCGTCCGGCCGCACCACCACCGTGACGGTGTTGTTGCCGCGACGTTCCACGTTGACCTCGCGCGCGTTGAACCGGAAGCGATCGGCCTCGTCATGGCGGATAAAGTCGTGTCCGCCCTCGCGAATGATCGTTCGGTTCGCTTCCTGAATGATGACGCGATTACCCTCCTGGGTCTGACGCCGCTCGTTGCGCAACTGATCGAGATGCTGCGGCAAGCTCCGCGGATCGACCGGCGCATTGGCGACCACCGGAGCCGGGGCTCCGGGGCGCTGCTGCAGCATGGGGGCTCCCGGCGCCGCAACCGCGCCAGGCGTTCCAGGCTGTTGTGCGGCCGGGGCCGCTACTGCGGGCCGCGGAGGCTGTCCAGGCGGCGTCTGAGCCGCGGCTGGAGGCGGCGGGGCGCTTTGCTGCGCGGCCGGTGCGCCTGGGCGCAGCGGCTGCCCCGGCGGGGTCTGGGCTGCTGCGGGTGGCGGCACCGCGCCCTGCTGGACGGTCGGCGCTCCGGGCCGCGGCGGTTGGCCGGGCGGGGTCTGGGCGGTCGTTGGAGGCGGGGCGCTTTGCTGAGCAGCGGCCGGCGGTGCTCCTGGCCGCAGCGGCTGCGCCGGCGGGGTTTGCGCCGCGGCGGGCGGCGGCGCGTTTTGCTGGGCGGCCGGTGCCCCAGGCCGCGGGGGCTGCCCCGGCGGGGTCTGTGCAGTTGCGGGAGGCGCCACATGAGGCGGCGCACCGGGTGGGGTCTGCGCCTGCGCGGGTGGCACGTGAGGCATTTGACCGGGCGGGGTTTGCGCCGCGGCGGGCGGCGGCGCACCCGGGTGCGGCTGTTGTTGCGGAGCGGGCTGCGCGGTGGCGGGCGCCGGTCGGCCGGGAGGTGCGTTGGCGGCTGGCGGGGGTTGCTGGCCAGGCGCTCCGGGCTGCGGCGCGCCTTGAGCTGGGCGCTGGCCGGGGGGCCGCCTGTCGTCTGCCTGGGGCGGAGCGCCTTGCGCAAGGCGCATTCCGTCGTTGATGGACTGCGAAAGAGTCGTTTGCGGGCTCGCGGCGACAAAAAGCATTGCAGTACAAAGCAGAAGCGAATTACGCGTCATTTGATTCCTCGCCCTGTGGGTGATCGCACCGCGGTTCGATAGCGAACTGCGCCGATCGGTGCAGATTGATGATTCGGCGCCCCACGCGACTTGATGCGCCAGCTGGTCAGACTGGAAACGACCACAACACGCCAAAACTGCGGCGAAAATCCCCGCTGACGGTACCTACGTATGTCTCATGGACGATTTGTCCCAGGCGTACCAATCTTTTCCATGGGGCGCGCTATTCCATGGTCACGTCCAGGCAATCCTCTAAGAGGTGCGGGGGCCACATTCTCCACCACTTGCGGGAATTAGGTGAAGGACGACGGCGTCAATTTCATCGAAATGCGCTTCAGGTCCTTCGTTCGACCAGCAGCTTCTTGATTTCCGCGATGGCTTGAGCGGGATTGAGTCCTTTGGGGCAGGCCTTGGCGCAATTCATAATGGTGTGGCAGCGATAGAGGCGGAACGGGTCCTCCAGGTCGTCAAGCCGGTCGCCGGCTGCCTCGTCACGGCTGTCGATGATCCAGCGGTAGGACTGTAAAAGCGTGGCGGGGCCGAGATAACGGTCGCTGTTCCACCAATAGCTCGGGCATGAGGTCGAGCAGCATGCACACAAGATGCACTCGTACAGCCCGTCGAGCTTCGCGCGATCCTCGTGGCTCTGCTTCCATTCCTTTTCGGGCGTGACCGATTCAGTCTGCAGCCATGGCTTGATCGACGCCTGCTGAGCGTAGAACTCGGTCAGGTCCGGCACCAGGTCCTTGACCACGGGCATGTGCGGCAAGGGATAAATCTTCACCGCGCCCTTGATGTCTTTCATGTCCTTGGTGCAGGCCAGCGTGTTGGTGCCGTCGATGTTCATGGCACAGGACCCGATCAGTCCGTCGAGAACCATCGGGCCGCAGTCGTCGAGGTCGACCTGATAGGTCTCGAGCCGTGGATTTCTCCCGTCATCAGGGTTCCAACGGTAGACTTGGTACTCGCGCAATTCGCCTGCGCGCAGAGGCGCCGGCCAAGCCTTGCCCTGAGTGACCTTTGAGTTTTTTGGAAGCGTGAATTCGACCATGTGAACTCTTTGCAAATTGCGCTTTTACGGGATCCTGTTTGTGATTTCTTGTTGTCAGTACACGCGCGCCTTCGGCTCGACATACTGCACGTCGTTGGTCATCGTGTAGGTGTGCACCGGCCGGTAGTCGATCCTCACCTCGCGCGTCGTGAAGTCGAGCCAGGCGAGCGTGTGCTTCATCCAGTTCTTGTCGTCGCGGTTCGGGAAGTCTTCGCGCGCGTGGGCGCCACGGCTCTCAGTGCGGTTGACGGCGGAATCCATCGTCACGACCGCCTGTGCAATCAGGTTGTCGAACTCCAGCGTTTCGACAAGGTCGGAGTTCCAGATCAAGGAGCGATCGAACACCTTGGTGTCGCCGACGCCCCCCAGCACCTGATGAATGAGCCTCGAGCCCTCCTCCAGGACTTCACCCGTCCGGAACACGGCACAATTTGCCTGCATCACCTTCTGCATCGTGGTGCGAATTTCGGCGGTCGGGGTCGAGCCGTCGGCATTGCGGAACGTGTCGAGGCGCGCCACCGGCAGCTCGGCGGAGTCCTTCGGCAGCTCGGCGTGCTTTTCGCCCGGCTCGATCAGCTCGGCGCAGCGCAGTGCCGCCGCGCGTCCAAACACCACGAGATCGATCAGCGAGTTCGAGCCGAGTCGATTGGCGCCATGAACCGAAACGCAGCCGGCCTCGCCAAGCGCCATCAAGCCGGGCACAATCGAGTCAGGATCGCCGTCCTTCTTGGTGACGACCTCGCCGTGATAATTGGTGGCGATGCCGCCCATGTTGTAATGCACCGTCGGCAGAATCGGAATTGGCTCGCGGGTGACATCGACGCCGGCAAATATCCGCGCGCTTTCGGAAATTCCCGGCAGCCGCTCATGAAGCACCTCGGGGTCAAGGTGATCGAGGTGCAGGAAAATGTGATCCTTGTCTCGGCCGACACCGCGCCCTTCGCGGATTTCGATCGTCATCGCGCGGGACACCACGTCGCGCGAGGCCAAGTCCTTGGCGGAGGGTGCATAGCGCTCCATGAAGCGCTCGCCTTCGGAATTGGTGAGATATCAGCCTTCCCCGCGCGCGCCCTCCGTGATCAGGCAGCCGGCGCCGTAGATTCCGGTGGGATGGAACTGCACGAACTCCATATCCTGGAGCGGCAGCCCGGCCCGCAGCACCATGGCGTTGCCGTCGCCCGTGCAGGTGTGCGCGGAGGTGCAGGAGAAATAGGTGCGTCCGTATCCGCCGGTCGCGAGTATCGTCATATGGGCGCGAAAGCGGTGGATGGTGCCGTCGTCGAGCTTGAGCGCCACCACGCCGCGACAGCGGCCCTCGTCCATGATGAGATCGATCACGAAGTATTCGATGAAAAACTCGGCCGCGTGCTTGAGCGCCGCGCCGTAGAGGGTATGCAACATGGCATGCCCGGTGCGGTCGGCAGCGGCGCAAGTCCGCTGGGCGGTGCCTTTTCCGTAATGGGTGGTCATGCCGCCGAATGGCCGCTGGTAAATCTTGCCTTCTTCGGTGCGCGAGAACGGCAGGCCCCAGTGTTCGAGTTCGTAAACCGCCGTGGGGGCATTGCGGCATAGATACTCGATCGCATCCTGATCGCCGAGCCAGTCCGACCCCTTGACGGTGTCATACATGTGCCAGCGCCAGTCGTCCTCGCCCATATTGGCGAGCGAGGCCGCAATGCCGCCCTGCGCCGCAACCGTGTGAGAGCGGGTCGGGAATACCTTGCTGATGCAGGCCGTCCGCAGACCCGCCTCGCTGCACCCCACTACGGCGCGCAGGCCCGAACCGCCGGCGCCGACCACGATAACGTCGTAGGTATGATCCTCGACCGGATAGGCCCGCCCATTGATCGCAGGGGCGGCGCCGTTTCCTGATCCGTTGGTGGACATCGGCTCAAACTCCAAACGACAGCTTGAGGATCGCGTAAATCGACGAGAATCCCACCGCGATGGTAAAGAAGGTGTTGAGGATCAAGAGCGCGTACTTGGCGCGTTCTTCATGCACATAATCCTCAATGATCGCCTGCATGCCGATTCTCATGTGGTAGAAGACCGAAATGATGAAAAGCAGCATGACGATCGCAACCGGGGTCGAGCCTAATATCTGGGCAACCGCCGCGTGATTGCGCCCGATTACGGACGTGACAATCAGCACTGCCCCGATGGTGAGCGGAATGTTGGCGATCGCAGTCAACCGCTGCCGGATGAAATCCTCGGTGCCGGATTTCGCCGAGCCGTAGCCGCGCACGCGGCCGAGCGGCGTGCGCATGTTCGAGGGACGCGCGCTCATGGTCTGGACCTCCTCACCGCAGTCCTCCCATCAGGTATCCGCCGACCACCCACAAAATGATCGTCAGCAGGATTGATCCGACCAAATTGGCGCGCACCAACCACTCCCGCTCGGCCGCGCCAAAGCCGCGGCCGGTATCCCATATCAGGTACCGCATCCCGCCGAGCATGTGATGGATCAGGGCCCAGGTGTAGCCGAACAGAACGATGCGGCCGATGAAGCTCGCAGCCGCAGATTGAAACGCTGCGTAGGCGCCGGGGCCTGACACCGCGGCCAACAGCCACCAGACCAACAGCAAAGTGCCGATATAGAGTGCGACGCCAGTGATCCGATGCACGATGGACATCATCATCGAGAGCATCGGCCGGTAAATCGTCAGATGCGGCGACAGCGGCCGCTCGGCGGGGACCTTGGCTTCAGCCATTTTGTCAATCCACAATCGCGACGGCATCCTTCAAGCAGATGCGGCGCATGAGCGCAATGTCAACCTTCCCGCGCTTTGCACGCATCGCGACATGCGCAACCCCCCTCCCTACCCTCCCCCGCATGCGGCGGAGGGTAGGGAGGAGGCTCGGCTGGTAGATGGTCCGTATCGGGTTCGCTGGGGAGAGGTTGGAGATCTTTTCTGCACCGGTTAACCCTACTATCACGTCGTCGCCCCGCTTGACCAGCAACAACACGATCCGAGTGCATCTACCGCGGAATCAGGGCCCAATAGTCAAGGTCCAGAATCACGGCCGGATCGTACTCCTCACCCGATTTGTCGGGAAAGTCCGCGCAAGGCTGGTTCTTGGCGGCAACGAGACGAAGTCGCAGGGCGCCGACGTCTGTGCGGTCTGGCAGTTCCGCCCGTTCGATCACCTCGGACCAGGCAAATACCGTGTCGCCGGCGAATAGCGGCGCCACGTGCCGGCCGCCATTGATGCCGGCAATATGGAACGCGTTAGCGACGCCGTTGAAGGACAATGCGCGGGCGAGTGAAATCACGTGCCCGCCATAGATCAGCCGGCGACCGAACCGCCCCTTTCCTTGGGTGAATTGGTCAAAATGAACCCTCGCCGTGTTCTGGTAGAGGCGGGTCGCAAGCTGGTGCTCCGCTTCTTCCACCGTCATGCCATCGACGTGGTCGATGCGCTCGCCCGGTGCATAATCGCCGAATCTTTGGGCGCTGCCGGCGAGAGCGTGATCGTAGGCGGCGCCGCGAAGGGGCGGGCAGGCGGCGCCAATGTCGTCGGGTGCAACGAGCTTCGGCAATGAGGGTACGTTTTTTCCAGGCGGTGGAGCGCTCTCGTCCCGTTTTCGCACCATGACCCAGCGGACGTATTCCAGAACCGCAGTGCCGGCTGCATTGAACCCGGTCGAGCGGACATAGACGACGCCGGTTTTCCGGTTCGAGTTCTCGCTGAGGCCGATAATGTCGGAGCTGGCGGACAGCGTATCGCCCGGATAGACGGGCGCCAGAAAGCGGCAGTTCGCGTAGCCCAAGTTGGCGACGGCGTTGAGGGAGATGTCCGGGACGGTCTTGCCGAACACGATGTTGAAGACGAGAAGGTCGTCGACCGGGGCATTGGGGTAGCCGATCGCGCGGGCGAAATGATCGGATGATTGCACCGCGAAACGCGAGCCGTACAGCGCCGTATAGAGCGAAACGTCGCCGGCCGTGACGGTGCGCGGCGTCGCATGCGTGATGACCTGGCCGAGGCGGAAATCCTCGAAGTAATTGCCGGGATGGTTTTTCATCATGACGATATCTCGTGCTGGATTGCTGCGAATGGGCGCGACTTCCCGGCCACATGAGGTTAGCATGTTCTGCGGTCATTTCGCCTTCGCATTGGCTAAAGCTCATGGAACGTCCCCCGATGGCCCGTCGCCTCATATCCACCGGATCGCCGTTCGAGCACCAGGGCGGCTATAGCCGCGCCGTTGCGGATGGCGATTTCTGCTTCGTGGCGGGAACGACCGGTTACGACTACGCGACGATGAAGATGCCGGCCGGCGTTGCAGACCAGGCGCGCAATGCCTTCCGCACCATCGCCGGCGTCCTCGGCGAAGCCGGATTCGCTGTCGCGGATATCGTGCGGGCCACATACTACATTGTCGATCGATCGGACGCCGATGCGGTCCTGGCCGTATGCGGCGAATATTTGCGCGACGTCAGACCGGCTGGCACAATTTTGGTCGTCGCCGGCCTGCTGCGGCCCGAGATGAAGGTTGAAATCGAAGTCACCGCGAAGCGCCGGGGGTCTTAGCATTGCCATCGATCGATGCATTAGGTATTTGCGGATGCAGGCGATCGTGTCCGGCATGAGGACGGAGAAATGTCGTCACAGACCGCAGAGGCCAAACCCGCACACCTTGCCGAGGTGTCGTCCGGCTCCAAAGTGGTGATTCACCCGCGCTGGGTTCGGATCACACACTGGATCAACGTCATTGCCATGTTCGTGATGATCACGTCGGGCTGGCGGATTTACAACGCTTCGCCGTTATTCGACTTCACGTTTCCGCCGGAGATCACGATCGGCGATGCGCTCGACGGGCTCACGGGCGCATTGCTCTGGCATTTCGCCGCGATGTGGCTTCTTGCCGTGAACGGGGTCATCTATGTGGGGCTCGGCATCCTCAGCGGGCGGTTCCGTCGCAAGCTGTTGCCCATCCGCCCCGCCGAGGTGATTCGCGATTTACGCGCGGCACTGACCGGCAAGCTCTCTCATGACGATCTCTCAGTCTACAACGCCGTGCAGCGCCTCTTATATGCAGGTGTGATTGGAGCCGGCGTCGTGATCGTGCTATCGGGCGTTTCGATCTGGAAGCCGGTGCAGTTCCAGGAACTTACTGCCGTTTTCGGCGGGTATGATGCGGCGCGCTTCGTTCACTTTTTCGCGATGGCGACCATCGCGGGTTTTTTGCTGGTCCATGTTGCCCTTGCGATCTTGGTGCCGAAGAGTCTGCGTGCCATGATACTGGGTCGTTGAAGGCCCCCTCCCTACCCTCCCCGGCAAAGCGGGCGGGTAGTGACGCGTAGGATGGGTTGAGCGCAGCGAAACCCATCATCGACCGCGCCACGTGGAACGGACCAGGATGGGTTTCGCTGCGCTCAACCCATCCTACGAGCTACCTTCCCGGGCAAAGCGGGGAGGATAGGGAGGGCAAACCCGAAGGAGCGGAGGAGAGGCCGATGCCAAAGGCTCGGAGAGTTATTCCTGGTGTCGATCCGAAGCTGCTGATCAAGGACGCTGCGAAGCTCCTTCCTGATCCGTCGCGCCGGCTATTTCTGCGCGGTGCCACCAGCCTCGGCGCCATCACCTTTTTGACGGGCTGCGACATCGTTGACCAGGACACCGCCGCCAAGGCGTTGTTGACGATTTCCCGCTTCAACGACCGCGTTCAGGCGTTGATATTCAGCCCCGACAAACTCGCCCCGACCTACCCGGAGAGCGCAATTACGCGGCCGTTCCCGTTCAACGGCTATTATCCCGAGGAGGACGCGCCGGAGGTCGATGGAGAAACCTACATGCTCGAGGTGGGCGGCCTCGTCGACAACAAAAAGCCATGGACACTTGAGGAGCTATATGCATTGCCGCAGGAGAAACAGATTACGCGGCACGTCTGCGTCGAGGGCTGGAGCGCAATCGGTTCATGGACCGGCACGCCGCTGCGTGACTTCCTCCAGCGCGTCGGCGCCGACCTGACGGCGAAATATGTCTGGTTCCAATGCGCCGAGGGCTATTCCAACACTATCGACATGCCGACCGCGCTACATCCGCAGACCCAGATGACCTTCAAGTTCGATAACGAAATTCTGCCGCGCAAGTACGGATTCCCGATGAAAATCAGGATTCCGACCAAGCTCGGGTTCAAGAACCCCAAGTATGTGGTCGGCATGCATGTGATGAACCAGAATCTCGGCGGATATTGGGAAGACCGCGGGTACAACTGGTTCAGCGGCATTTAGGTCGAGCGCCTGTGACTGCCGATCCCGCAACCCGCATCTGTCCGCTGCGGCCACAGGACCACGCGGCCTGGCTTCCCTTGTGGCGCGGTTATCAGTCCTTCTACGAAGTCGATATTCCATCGGAGGTTTCGGCGTCGACGTGGGCGCGGCTGCTTGATCCTGCCGAGCCTGTTGCCGGGGCGCTGGCATGGAACGGGCCGGCCGCCGTCGGCCTCGTCCATCATATCCGGCACCGTTCCTGCTGGACCACCGGCGACTATTGCTATCTTCAGGATCTTTTCGTGTCCCCGGCGCTACGCGGCTCAGGCATCGGTCGCAAACTGATCGAACACGTCTATGCGGAGGCTTCGCGTGAGGGCTGCGCGCGGGTCTACTGGCTGACCCATGAAACGAATGCGACGGCAACCGGGCGTCTTCCGCCCCGCGAAGGAAGTATGAACGAGATCGGTCTGGAGCGCTCCCGATCCCCTCGTCTTCGAGGGGACGCTTGCGGGGAACAGCGTCGTCGAGGGGCGGCTCAAGATTCCTAATCAGCACAAGCTCCAGGATTGCTCTTCGAACAAAGGGATGGTCATGCTGTTTATGGTCATCGAGCGATTTCGCGACAATGATATGATCCCGATCTATCAACGCTTGCGGGACAGCGGACGTTCGCTGCCGGACGGCCTGGAATACGTTGATAGCTGGGTGGAGCCCAACTTTGGCCGTTGCTTCCAGCTCATGCGCTGCGACGACATGAGGCTCCTGCAAAAATGGGTCCTGCAATGGAGAGGTTCCGGCGCAACCTTTGAAATCATTCCCGTTGTGCCAAGCACGGAAACGAGGGAGGTCGTTGCGCCTTACCTCGAAGCGCCGTCGGAAAATTCAAGCTGAGACCCTACTCCACGCCCCGCCTTGCCAAGCGCGTCGTCGCCATCTAGCAATTCGCGCCGCCGACAATCGCCGGCCCCACATCACGCGAGGTTTCCGCCATGCCCACCCACAAGCTCCTCCTGCTTCCCGGCGACGGCATCGGGCCCGAGGTCACGGCCGAGGTGAAGAAGCTGATCGCGTGGATGAACGCCCGAGGATTTGGCCATTTCGAAACCGAGGAAGGCCTCGTCGGCGGCGCCGCGTACGATGCCCACAAGGTTGCGGTGACAGAGTCCACTATGGACCAGGCGCTCGCTGCCGATGCGGTGATCTTTGGCGCGGTAGGTGGCCCCAAGTGGGATGCGGTGCCCTATGAGGCGCGGCCCGAGGCCGGATTGTTGAGGCTGCGCAAGGATCTTGGCCTGTTCGCCAACTTGCGCCCGGCGATCTGCTACCCGGCGTTGGCCGAGTCCTCAAGCCTGAAGCGCGAGGTGGTCGACGGCCTCGACCTCGTCATCGTGCGCGAGCTGACCGGCGGCGTCTATTTTGGCGAGCCCAAGACCATCACGGACCTCGGCAACGGCCAGAAACGCGCCATCGACACCCAGGTCTACGACACCTACGAGATCGAGCGCATCGCCCGCGTCGGCTTTGAACTCGCGCGCACGCGGCGCAACAAGCTCACCTCCATGGAAAAGCGCAATGTGATGAAGACCGGCGTGTTATGGCACGAGGTCGTCAATCAAGTGCACGCGCGCGAGTTCAAGGACGTGCAGCTTGAGCATCAGCTGGCGGACGCCGGCGCTATGCAGCTCGTCCGCTGGCCCAAGCAATTCGACGTCATTGTCACCGACAATCTGTTCGGCGACGTGCTGTCGGATGTCGCCGCAATGCTCACCGGCTCGCTCGGCATGCTGCCGTCGGCTTCGCTCGGCGAACTCGACGCCAAGACCCGCAAACGCAGGGCGCTCTACGAGCCCGTCCACGGCTCGGCTCCCGATATCGCCGGCAAGGGCCTCGCCAATCCGATCGCCATGCTGGCGTCGTTCGCCATGGCGCTGCGTTATTCGTTCGCCATGGGTCGCGAGGCCGACCTTGTCGACCAGGCGATCGCGGCCGCTCTGGCGGCGGGTTTGCGGACCCACGACATCAAATCTGAAGGTGCGAAGGTGGTCGGTACCGCGGAAATGGGGGCTGCGGTTCTCCAGGAGTTGGACCGACTCGCGGCCTGATAGAGCCGTATTGTAGGGTGGGCACGCTACGCTTTGCCCACCCTACAAGGGTCTCTATCTCGCTTTGCCGAAATCCGCTCTACTGGCAGAACCCCGCCAAATCGAGGCAAGTCGGGAACGGCATGCGGTCGTGAAAGAACGGCAGCGCAGGGCCGTTCTTGAACAATGTGGAATACCTGAATGGGGCGAAGCCATATTCGACCGACGGATAAGAGTAGTCGGTGTAATGTTCAGCGCGGCGCTTCGTCTCGGTGCCTGGGTCGAGATATGACCGCTTGCGCACCGTAACCCTGGCCGGCGGACGAACCACAACTGCCGCACGGACGGGCCCCGGGCGCACCTCCGGCGCGGTCTGGGCTTGGGACGGCGCCGTCGTAAACGCCGCCACTGCGGAGGCGATAACCACGGCCACCACGGCTGAGACTTTGTTTGCTTGCATGCAACCCCCCATCAATCCATGAACGATTTGCTACGGCCGACATTAACCGCAAGTAGAGCCGGACGATAGTGCGCAAATACAACTATTTGTTGGCGTCGGCGATTGCTCATTGTTGCAGTTCGGCAACTGTCGAACACGCTGCCGCGTGCGCCGCCACATAGGCGATCCGCGCTGCCGTTGTTGAATTGCCGGGCGTTCCCGACTAGAAGCGAAGACGATCCGTGCGTTTTTGCCATGCAGCGGACCAGATGGGTTGGAGAATCGAGATGGGTTTCAAGGTCGCTGTCGTCGGCGCCACCGGCAATGTGGGCCGCGAAATGCTCAGTATCCTGGCCGAGCGCGCTTTCCCGGCTGACGAGGTGGTTCCCTTGGCCTCGCGCAAAAGTATGGGCGTGGAAGTATCCTATGGGGACCGGACCCTCAAAGTTAAGGCTCTTGATCATTACGATTTCTCCGACGTGGATATTTGCCTGATGTCCGCAGGTTCCGCGGTATCGAAGGAGTGGTCGCCGCGCATCGGGGCGCGCGGCGCGGTCGTGATCGACAATTCCTCATGCTGGCGTCTGGACCCCGACGTCCCGTTGGTCGTTCCCGAGGTAAACGCCGATGCGGTCGCGGGGTTTCGCAAGAAGGGCATTATTGCCAATCCGAACTGCTCGACGGCCCAGCTTGTGGTCGCCCTCAAGCCCCTCCACGACCACGCAAAAATCACCCGGGTGGTGGTTGCCACCTACCAGTCGGTATCGGGCGCCGGCAAGGACGCCATGGACGAATTGTTCAGCCAGACCAAGGCGGTGTTCACGGCCGGCGAGATCAAAACCACGAAGTTTCCCAGGCGCATCGCCTTCAACGTGATTCCCCAGGTCGACGTGTTCATGGAGGACGGCTTCACCAAGGAAGAATGGAAGATGGTGGCGGAGACCAAGAAAATCCTTGACCCGAAGATCAAGCTGGTCGCCACCTGCGTACGAGTGCCGGTGTTCATCGGCCATTCGGAGGCGGTCAATATCGAGTTCGAAAGGCCGATCTCCGCGGACGAGGCCCGGGCCATCCTACGCAACGCGCCGGGCTGCCTCGTCATCGATAAACATGAGCCCGGCGGCTACGTCACGCCGTATGAATGCGTTGGCGAGGACGCAACCTATATCAGCCGCGTCCGTGAAGACCCGACTGTCGACAACGGGCTGGTGCTGTGGTGCGTTTCCGACAATCTGCGCAAAGGCGCGGCCCTCAACGCGATTCAGATCGCCGAGTGCCTGATCAATCGCAAGCTGATCAGCGCCAAGCAGAAGGCTGCGTGAAATCCACAGGGTCTGTTTCGATCAGGTTGAACGTCATTGCCAGGGCTTGACCGGGCAATCCATCCTCATGCGAAGAAGATGGACCCGCGGGTCAAGCCCGCGGGTGATGGCGATGTGTGGATCAATTTCATCGAAACGCCCTCACGCCCAGATCGCCGCCGGCAATCCGAATTCGTCGCGCAACGGCGGATCCGGAAAAGGTACCGCGACGCGAGCCAGGATGCGTCGCGCGATCGCCGCGCAAGCCAGCGAATCAAGAAGATCGTCTATGGCTGCGCCCGGCGGCGCGGCCTGTTCTGTCGTGGCTTTGGAAAATCCGTCGTCGGCGAGCAATGTCCGCCGCAAGGCGAGACCGGGCCCAAAGGGACGGCCTTTGACCTTCTTGGGTTCGGGCAGCGCCCGGCCGCCATTGAGCCGCCAGAATGCGACCTCTGGATGAACCTCGAAAACGCGGCCGGTCAGCGACGGCGTGTTGCGCAGCGTCTCATCCACCTCGCGAATTTTAGGCGCGATCATGAAGAGCTGCTTGGACACTTTTTTGGGCGGGTCGGACGTTGCCAAGGCGATGCGGCAGGCTGTGCCGTAGTCCTGCGCATAAACTGCCCTGCGGGACGGTACAGCGAACACCGACGATTGCCGATCGCCCAGAAGCGGCCTCACGGCGTGTTCCGGTCCCCGTCCTTGCGGCCCGATATGCGCCGGCAGGCCGATCGGGATGTCCACCGCAACAAGGCAGGGCTCTTCGGGGGCGGCGAAAATATCGGTAAAATGTTCCATGACGCGAACCCGAATGTCCTCGTGGTTCAGGTCGACGAACGCCACGACCCACCCGGCCTTGCAGCCGTCCACCCCGGCGACCCATCTCGGCATCATGGCGCTTTCATTATCCCCATCATTGGTGAAAATCGATCTCAAGGCGCAGTCACAAGACCCGCGCCGTCCACGACGTGGGCGGCCGAAAACTTTTTCTCCTTGACGTATGTTCCGTTTTTGTTCTCAAATCCATCTCAAACCGATTCGGGGATGCAAGGCCGCAATCCATTGCCGGTTGCTGTGAGGGGTACCAGTGAGCGACGTCGTCCGATTGAGGACCTTCCCTGAGGCCGAGGTCCGCGCCTGGCTGCAGGCGCTGCAATCGCCTGAGTCTTACGATGACGCCACCCTTGAGTACGAAGGCATCACACTCCGGAACGTCCTCGATGGTAAGTCAGCGGTCGCCATTTCCACGGCCAAGCCGGCCGCGCCCGCTACGATGCCTCCGTCCACCCCTGGCCACCTTCTACACCAGCGAGATCGCACCCCGGCCGTCGAGTATGCGCTCATCGCGCCGCCGCGGCGCCGCGGCGCTGGCCGTATTGTCCTGGCCGCGACGCTCGGCCTCGCCGCGCTCGGCCTCGCGGTCATCGGACTGACGGTCAACACGCGCTTCGCGGCGTCGTTCGGCCAGACCGCTGAGGCGGCACTCTTGCTCGCATCGCTCGGCCTTGCCATCGATCTCCTCGCCATCGCGCTGCCGAGCGCCGCCGCCCAACTTTGGCGCGACCGCCACTGGGTCGCCGGTATCGCGGCCTGGTCGATCTGGCTCATTGCGCTGATGATGACCCTCCTCGCCTCCATGGGCTTCGCGGCCACCAATATCGGCGACGGCGTCGCCGGCCGCAGCAAGGTCGCCAGCGAGACGACCGGCCTCGCCGCCGATGTGGTGCGGCTGCGCACCGAGCGTGCCGCCATCACCGAGCTGCGCTCGGTAGCGACGATCGAGGCCGAGATTCAGCGCGCGCAGCCTTCCGCGGCCGTAGTGTGGCGGCAGACGGCGGGCTGCAGCGACATCACGCTGGCCGCATCGGGCGCGGCTTGCGCCGAGATCCTGAAGCTGCGCCAGGCGCTTGGGGCGGCGCAGCGGCGCGACACCATCGACGCCGGGCTGCGCAATGCCGAAGCCCGCCTCGCCGCGCTGCCGGCGATCACGACCGGCGATCCGCAAGCCACCATGGCGGCCGATATCCTGGCCTGGGCGAGCGCCGGCCATGTCAGCCTCACGCCGCAGGACATCCATCGCCTGCGCATCACCGGCCTGACGATCATCCCGGCGCTCGCCGGCATCATCTTCATGTTCGCTGTGATGCTGCTACGGGTCGGAAAGAAGCACGTGAAACCTGTCGCGGCGGCTTGATGGCGTTCCGCCGCGGCATCCGATATCGTTGGCATCAGAAGATGGCTTCCTTGTCCTCGCGCGTCGGTCGTCGCAACCGGCCTGGGCGCGCCCCAGAACGCCGTGAGGGCGAGCAGATGCAGCCAGAAGGCAAAGTCGCCGCCGCACGGCCGCCGGTCGATCTGGTGCATACCTTGCATCACGGATCGGAGTGACTTGCTTTGAACGACCTTTGCTGGGAAGGCGGGCGTCCCGCCCGCTCGTTTGGACTAAGAGAAATGGGGTAGACCGAAAGAGGCGGGCGGACGCCCGCCCTCCCAGATGAACGACACGGATTCCGCCATGACCATTCGTCCACGCCGCAGCGTACTCTACATGCCGGGCGCCAATGCGAGAGCCATGGAAAAGGCGAGGACGCTGGCGTGCGATGCCGTCATTCTCGATCTTGAGGACGCGGTGGCGCCCGGGGCCAAGGAGACGGCGCGCGGGCAGGTCATGGCGGCCGTTGCGGCCGGCGGCTTCGGCGCCCGCGAGGTGATCGTGCGGATTAACGGTCTCGACACGGCTTGGTGGCTCGATGACCTTGCGGCCGCCGCCAAGGCCCACCCGGATGGCATCCTGGTGCCGAAAGTATCAAAACTCGCCCATCTGCAGGTGATCGCGGAGCGCTTGACCGATATCGCGGCCGATTACAACATTAAGGTATGGGCGATGATTGAAACGCCACTTGCCATCATTAACGCTGCCGAAATTGCCGCCACGGCGCGCGACGCCGAAACCCGACTGGCCGGTTTCGTCATGGGCACGAACGATCTGGCCAAAGAGACGCGCGCCAAGCTGCTGCACGGCCGCGCCCCGATGGCCCCGTGGCTTGCGACCGCCGTACTGGCTGCTCATGCGTACGGCATCGATATCCTGGACGGCGTCTATAACGACATCGCGGACGAGGAAGGTTTTCGCCGCGAGTGCGGCCAGGGGCGCGATATGGGCTTCGATGGCAAGACGCTGATCCACCCCAACCAGATTGCCCCCTGCAATGCGGCTTTCTCGCCGAGCGAGGTCGAAATCACTCAGGCCCGCAAGATCATTGCGGCGTTCGAACTCCCCGAAAATCAAGCCAAGGGCGTGGTCCAGCTCGACGGCCGGATGGTCGAGCGCATGCATGCCGACATGGCGCGGCGCACTGTTGCGATTGCGGATGCGATCTCGGCGCGCCTGTAGTGAATGATCAAGGTGTGACCGCTCCCTCCGAGTTGTTCTTTCGTGACCTTCGGGGAGGGTCGCTGGAGGTGCTTGAATTTGTGTGCTTTTTTAGGGGTATTTCGTTTTGCCAAAATGCCGGTGCGCCGGCCGCGCGCCGTTTCGCCCCGGGGAGACGCGATGCGGCGGCGAAGGCAGTATCCGCAAAGCCCCCACCCCACCTTCCCCGTAGCCCGGGTTGAGCGCAAGCGAAACCCGGGGAACGCGTTGCCGTGTTGAGCGCGGATTTCGCTGCGCTCAATCCGGGCTACGGGGGAGGGTGGGGGGCAACGACAAGCCGTGCTATACTGTGTTGACAAGCATACGCGAGGGAAATTTCCATGGGCCAGACGCTCACCCCTATCGGCGTGGCGATCGCTGCCTCCCTGCTGGCCGCGGCGCCGGCCGCGGCGCAACAGGAGTTGCCGTCCGAATGGACGCTGTGCATCAACGAGGGCAACGTCTACCCGCCCGATATCGCGGCGGACGGCTGCACGGCGGTGATCCGGTCGGACAATCGCAAGCCGCGGGAACTCGCCGTCGCCTTCACGAATCGGGGCCTCGCCTACCGGGCACAGGGCGATCTCGACCGCGCTGTTTCGGATTACGATGCGGCGATCAAGCTCGATCCCGACTATGCGGTTGCGTTCAATAATCGCGGCGCCGCGCGCCGCGACAAGGGCGAGTACGATCTCGCCATTGCGGACTACACGGAGGCGCTCCGCATCGATTCCCGTAATGCGGCGATCATGACCAACCGCGGTGCCGCTTATCAGGATAAAGGCGATCTTAACCGCGCCATTGCGGATTACGACCAAGCACTCCGCATCGACCCCACGTATGCGACCGCCTTGACGAACCGCGGCAACGCCTATCGTGAGCAGGGCGATCTCGACCGTGCGGCTGCAGATTACGCTGCCGCAACCGAAGCCGATCCCACCAATGCGGTCGCGTTCAACAATCGCGGCGCCGTCTATCTCGTCAAGGGTGATTTCGAGCATGCCGTCGTCTACTGCACCGAGGCCATCAGGCTGAACCCAAAATATGCCTTAGCCTTCGCGAATCGCGGCGTCGCCTGGCGTAACAGGGGTGAACTCGATCTCGCCATCGCGGATTTCGGCGAGGCAATCAGGTTCAATCCGCGCCTCGGCCCCGCCATCGTCAACCGCGCCAATGTGTGGCGTGACAAGGGCGAGTTCGACCGTGCGCTGGCGGATTATGGCGACGCCATAAAGCTCAATCCAAGAAACACCTTCGCGCTCATGAGTCGCGGCTTGGCCCGCCTGCGCCGCGGCGAACTCGACAGCTCGATTGCGGATTTCGATGCCGCGCTCGCCCTCAACCCGAGGCTGGCGGATTCGCTTTATGGACGCGGCATTGCGAAACACAAGAAGGGCGATCTTGACGGCGCAGATGCCGACCTCGCGGCCGCTAAAGCGATCCGCCCCGGGATCGCGCAGGAATTTGCGCTGTCAGAAATTCAATAGGACCTGCCGACTCCGTTTCCGGGTAGACGGAGTTTTCACAAAACGCGCGCCGGGCCGCTTGCAGGAATCATACCGCGGCCGCCGCTGGGGCGGCCGCGGTTTCAACACCCGCCCAAAGCGAGCGGCGCAACGGCTATGCTATTGCGCCTATTGCGCGTCCTTTTCGCCGTGCTTGGCGTGACGGTGATGCACCGTTGTTGTGCTCACCGCTGCCGCCGCCGCGGGCTTCGGGCACTCTGCCCAGTATCCGAAGAACCCTGCGTCGGTATTTGTCGTTTTCTGGAAACAGAGGCCTTTGGTTTGGTCCACGATCGGCCCATAGTTCATGTCGGCCTTGGCCGTTGTCACAGCCAAGCTTCCACCGAGCAGCATGGCAGCTGCGGTCAAGATAATTCGCTGCATTTTTTGCCCCTTGAATCTTTTACCGCGATTGACGCAAGGCGAACCTTGCGGCTTTGAGACATATCATTTTGTGAAGTAAAATCACACGAATTTTCATAGGAAAATGAGTAGTTTATTCATAACTGTCTTTATATTATTTCCATTATCTTGCGTGTTTCTTTGTCATAACCAACATCTCAGCATATTTATGATCAAAAGTAAGCGCTGTGGCTCTTCGGGCGTTCACGGCGTCTCTGTTCCCCTCGCCCCGCAAGCGTGGAGAGGTGAGGCCGTGGCCGAATGCGATGCTCTGCGCCTGCGGGGGGTAAGGAGGTGGCGTCAACGCCTCGACCGGCTAATCGTTCACGTAAAAGAGCAGCACCTCCGAGCCGCCCTGGGCAAGCATGTTGGGCCAGGACATGAACAGACTGTCCTGGGTACGCGTCTTGAGGTGAAAGCTGGTGCTGCCGGCGCCGGCTCCCGCCTCGATGCGCGCCACTGCGGTGTAGTGGTCTGGGTCGGCCTGCTGGAACACATCGATCGCGCCTGCGCCGGGCGCATAGATGCGCTTTTGCAGCGGATCAAACCATATATCGTCAACGCCAAGGACGCAGGGAAGCATGGCAACGACCCCACCGGATTGCGTGTCGACCACGGTCAATCGTCCGGGCTGGAGCGAGGCTGCGAACAGCCGATGACTGGCTTCGTCCAGTGCCATCGCGTGAACGTTGGTGTAGTCCGGGATTTTCCATTTCGTCACGACGCCCGTATTGCGATCGACGACACCGATGGATTCCTGGTCCGGCAGGTTGACGAAAATCCGCGGGCCTTCCGTTTCCAATTGAAACGATTCCGGATGGCTTCCGACCTTGAATTCCTGCAGGCGCTCCATCGCGGCGGGATCAACGACCGCCAGCGCGGCGCGCGCACCGGCGCCGTAGCCCACATAGAGGCGCTTTGCGACCGGATCGTAGCGCATGTTGTCGGTGTTGGCATTGGCACCGAAATCCAGCGTTTTCACGAGAGCATAGGACTCCGCATCATAGAAGCGCAGCTTGCCGGATTGGCTTGACACCGCGATACGATCGACTCCCGGGAGATAGACGGAAGCCTGCGGATGCTCCAGGCCCGCGATGGTGTGAACTCGCCTCCACGAATTGACGATCTCGACAGTATCGTTGCCGAGCGCCGAGACGATCAGGTTGGCGCGCTTGCCGTCCCATCCGTAGTGGTCGATGCGTCCGTACACGCCGGGCAACGGGATGCGGGTGCGCAACGACAGAACAGGCGGACCGCCAACGTAAGGCGAATCTGACCTGTCGGTGTGCTGTGCGGATGCCGGGTCCATCAGCAAGGCCGTCACGCCTCCAAACAGCAATCCGGCGAGATTTGTGATTGCATTCATGGGTGACCTCCGCGCGATCGTCACGCCTTATCGTGGCGACAAGATCAGCTGCTGCATTCGCACGCATCTCCGGTCCTGAGTCAATTTCCTACTTTGAAGCACCGCTCGTCCTGACAAGGGGTACCGGGGCCCCTCCGTTGCACGCGCAGAACTGATCGACGTCGCTATCCGCTCAAAGGAACGTGGACGTGCGGGTTGGCGAGGCTTCCAACGCATGAGCCATGAATTCAAGCGCGCTGCGCACGGCAGCGCGGTCAGGGGGGCCGCCAAGGCAAACGCGCGCTGCTTCGGGCGGGACTCCTTGCGTCGCGAAAGCATCGCTCGCCACGACGCCGATGCCGGTCGAGCGCATGTGGCCGACAAAAGCAGAGCGCGTCCAAGGTTCCGGCAGTGACACCCACAGGTGAAAGCCGATCGGGTCGGTACGAATGCAGCTCGCCGGCAGGACCTTGCGCAGGATCGCATCTGCGAGCCGCTGGCGCTCTATCGATTCGCGGCGCACCGCCGCAAGCAACGCTTCGCCTGTGCCGTCGACGATCCAGCGGGTGGCGAGCGCGACGGTGATGGGTGACGGCATGACCGTCGCGGTACGGACGGCCGAAGCAAACAGCCATCCGGAGCGCACGTCCGGCGCCACCACATAGGCGATCCGCAGGCCGGCGCCAAGGCATTTGGCGAGGCCTGCGACGTGCCAGGTGAGTTCCGGCGCGATCGTGGCGAAGGGCGGCGGCCCCATCGCGGGTAGAAAACCGTACGGGTCATCCTCCACGATCGGCACCCCGAAGCGCCGCGCCACTTCGGCAATCGCAATCCGTCGCCGCTCTGAGATCGTGTGCGTGGTCGGGTTGAGCAGCGTTGGATTGAGATAAAGCGCTTTCGGCGCGTGCTGCGCACACGCTCGCGCAAAAGCATCGGCGTCGATACCCTCGTCGTCCATGGGTAGGCCGAAGAGCTTCAAGCCGAGCTGGGCTGCGATCGAACGGGCGCCCGGATAGGTGAGCTCTTCCGACAGCACGGCGTCACCCTCCTTGGCGAGCAGGCCGAGGATGCCAAGGATTGCCGGATGGGCGCCGGGCGCGATGAAAAGCCGCTCTTGGGGCGGCACCAGCGCACGGCGGCTCAACCAGTTCGAGGCCGCATCCTTGTCAGCCTGGACGCCACCGAATCCCTGATAGCGCAGCAGAGATACGAGATCGCGGCCAACCGCCTCAAGGCTGTCCTGCATGCGGTCGAGCAGCTCCGGATCATCGGGCTCCGGCGGCAGATTCATGGACAGGTCGACGATTTCTGGATGGCGCGCCATCGGGCTGTGGCGGCGACGGGCCGACGCGCGCACAAAGGTTCCGCGCCCAACATGAGATTCGATCAGGCCGCGCTTCTGCGCTTCTACATAGCCCCTCGCAACGGTGGTGAAATCGATGTCAAGCCGGCGCGCCAGCTTGCGCTGGGGCGGCAGGCGATCCGAGGCGCCGAGTCGGCCGCTGCGAATGTCTTGCGCGATGGCGTCGGCAATGGCGAGATAACGCGGCTTGTCGGTTGCAGCCAGATTCGGCATCCAGTCGGTCATTCGTCGCTGCGCTCTATGTTCGTCTCGCTCCGAGCTGCTTGCGTTATTTGTGGTGTAAGTTCTTCGTCATCGCGCAGTTATTGCGGTGCCAAATTCAGCCAGTCAAACACTTTCGAAGCAAATTGACTGTATATTGTAGCAACGGCTCCTGCCAAGCAAATATGGCGACCATTATGCTTCAATTGTAGCTCCGCAGCAGCGGCTGATATTCGGCAATATTGCTACAGAACGCAGCAGAGTGGCGACTTTTTGGTCTTTGCATTGAAACGGCGACGAGTTTTAATTAGGCACATTTCGGATGATTTGACTGTATTATTGATCGTAAAATGAATGGCATTGATGAATGGATATGCAATCCAGCCATTGGCACGTCCTTTGCTATTTTGCGTGAGTTTCCCCTTCCCTCCTGTCCCGGGAGATAAGGGGGCGTCTGTTTTGCCAATTCTCGCGCAAGGAGGAGAACATGCCTGCCGTCGCCGCGGCCGCTCATCAGAAGGGCGACTACCTGGTCGACTACGAAGAGAAGGTGTTCGAGGACGTCAAAGCCGAGCCGGGCGAGAAAGCCCTCGTTACCTTTCATACCGTCGCCTTCGAGGGCTCGATTGGTCTCGTGAACATGCTTCAAGCGCTGCGCCTCCAGCGCAAGGGCTTCGCGACCGCGATCCTCCTCTATGGACCCGGCGTGACGCTCGGCGTCCAGCGCGGCTTTCCGAAACTCGGCGACGAAGCCTTTCCGGGCCACCAGAACTTCAACAATCAGCTGACCAAGTTCATGGGCGAAGGCGGCAAGGTCTATGCGTGCCGCTTTGCGCTGCAAGCGCTTTACGGTCACGGCGAGCCATCGCTTATTCCGGGAATCAGGCCGATCAATCCGCTCGATGTGCTCGATCTCATTCTTCTGTACCGCAAGGACAACGCTTTCATGATTCACACCTGGACGGTGTGAGTCCGCTGCGGGCCGGTTTGCACCCCCTTCCCATTCTCCTCCGCGTGGGGAGGGGCCAACGACGGAGGTGAGAAATGGCCGAGAAAGCCAGTATCCGCGTCGCCGCGGTGCAGATCGCGCCGGATCTGGAAACTCCGGGCGCGACCGTGACCAAGGTACTGGGCAGCATCGCCGAGGCCGCGGAGAAGGGTGCGCGGCTCGCGGTCTTTCCCGAAACTTTCGTGCCCTGGTATCCGTATTTCTCCTTCGTGTACCCGCCTGTTCTCACCGGCGCCGAGCATATCCGCCTCTATGACAATGCCGTGGTGGTCCCGGGGCCCGTGACCGAAGCGGTCGCGGCTGCGGCGCGGCGCCATGGCATGGTCGTGGTGCTCGGCGTCAACGAACGCGACCACGGATCGCTCTACAATGCCCAGCTGATTTTCGACGCCGACGGTCGCCTTGTTCTCAAGCGGCGCAAGATTACGCCGACTTTTCATGAGCGCATGATCTGGGGGCAGGGCGACGGTTCGGGCCTCAGGGTGGTCGACACCGCCGTCGGGCGCGTCGGGGCGCTCGCCTGCTGGGAGCATTACAACCCGCTCGCCCGTTACGCCTTGATGGCGCAGCATGAGGAGATTCATGTCGCCCAGTTTCCGGGCTCCATGGTGGGGCCGATTTTCGCCGATCAGATCGAGGTGACGATCCGCCACCACGCGCTCGAAAGCGGCTCTTTCGTCGTCAACGCCACCGGCTGGCTGAACGAGGAGCAGATCGCGAAAATCTCGCCCGACGAGAAGCTGCGCCGCGCGTTACGCGGCGGCTGCATGACCGCGATTGTGTCGCCGGAGGGCGCCCATGTGGTGCCACCGCTGACCCAGGGCGAAGGCATTCTGGTCGCCGACCTCGATCTTGGCCTCATCGTCAAGCGCAAGCGGATGATGGATTCGGTCGGCCACTATGCCCGGCCCGAACTCCTTCATCTCGTTCTCGATGATCGCCCGGCGCGGCCGATGGAGCTTCGGACTGCCGCCGCGCCGGCCGCATTGCCTTCCGGGAGTGCATCTGATGAAGCCGACAGCGCCGACAGCCATGCCGACCGCGCAGCTGATCAACGAGTTGCAGTCCTACGGGGTCCGGCTCGTTGATCCCATTGCCGGTCACGAGAGTCGCCGCGGCGGCGCTGGCCCGTCCGACCATAAAGCCCTGACCATCGAGGGCATGACCGTCATGGTGCCGGTCCACACGGCGCCCGCGTTTTCCAGCCCGTATTTCGTGGAAAAGCCGGACGCGTCGGGCCGCAGCCGCGTGAGCCGCGACGGGGTTATCCTTGGCGAAGCAAGCTTTCCGCGGCGCCCTCGCTTCTATGAACTCGTCACGGCGGATGGCGTCCCGTATTGGAAGATCGCCGTGCTGCACGGCCGCGACGTGCTGGCGACCACCGTGTTGCAGACGTGCGTGCGCTATCTGAGCCGCACCAAGACATGCCAGTTCTGCGCCATCGGACAGTCGCTGGCGGCGGGACGCACGATCGAGCGAAAGACGCCGGCGCAACTCGCCGAGGTCGCCAAGGCCGCCGTTGCGCTCGATGGCGTCACCCACATGGTGATGACCACCGGCACGCCGCCCGGGCGCGACCGCGGGGCTGCGATCCTCGCCGAGAGCGCGCTTGCCGTGAAGGCCGCGGTTGATCTGCCGATCCAAGGGCAGTGCGAGCCGCCTGACGATGACGGGTGGTTTGCGCGCATGAAACACGCCGGCATCGACTCGCTCGGTATGCATCTGGAAGCGGTCACCCCACCGGTCCGCGCCCGCATCATGCCCGGCAAAGCACAGGTTTCGCTCGATCGCTACTTCGAGGCCTTCGCGGCCGCCGTCCCGGTGTTCGGACGGGGCCAAGTCTCGACCTATATTCTCGCCGGGCTCGGCGACGCCAAGGAGGCGATCCTGGCGGCCTGCGAAAAACTGGTCGCGCTCGGCGTCTATCCGTTCGTCGTCCCGTTCGTGCCGATCTCCGGCACGCCGCTCGAAAGCCATCCGCCCCCGACGCCGGCGTTCATGCACGAGATTCTGCAACCGCTCGCTCGCATGCTGCGCGCTGCCGGATTGCGGGCGACCGACATCAAGGCGGGCTGCGGCAAGTGTGGTGCCTGCTCGGCGCTGTCGACCTATGAGCGGGACGCCGCGGAGCGGGAAACCTGGGAGGCCGCCGAATGATCTTCGATTCTTTCCCGGAGTTCCTGCCGGCCGAATACCGCGTCAAGTTTGCGACCGAGCCGTGGGAGCGGCGCCAAGCCGCCGCACTGCGGCGGAAAGTGTTCTGCGAGGAGCAGGGAGTTTTCGCCAACGACGATCGCGATGCGATCGACGAAATTGCGGTCCCGCTGGTCGCCATTTCGTCGCTCGGCGTTGCACCCGACGACGTCGTCGGCACCGTGCGCATCCACGAAGCCGAGCCCGGCGTGTGGTGGGGCTCACGTCTTGCAGTCGCGACCGCCTATCGCGGGATCGGCGCGCTCGGCACCTCACTGATACGTCTTGCGGTATGCGCAGCTCACGGGCGCGGTTGCCGGCGCTTTTATGCCCACGTGCAAAGCCAGAACGCGCTTCCGTTCCAGAGGCTGCACTGGCGAACCATCGAAGAGACAGAATTCCACGGCCGTCCGCATCACTTCATGCAGGCCGACCTCGCCTATTATCCACCGATCGCCAATCCGGAGGTTGGCTTTCTGTCGCTGCCCAAACGGGCCGCCTGATGCTCGGCGCGGTCGCCATCGATGAGTTGGCGGCGAAGCTGCGGACAAGCCGCGGCGTCGCTGCCAAACGCGACATTGCCGCGGTGGTGGCGCAACTCGGGCTATCGGGCGAACTGGCAGTTCGAACGGGCGATGATTGCGCGGCGATTCCGGACGGCGATGGCTTTCTGCTGCTCGCTATCGAAGGTTTCATGAACGAGTTCGTGGCGGGCGATCCGTGGTTCGCCGGCTGGTGCGGCGTCATGGTCAACATCTCCGACGTTGCCGCCATGGGTGGGTGGCCGATTGCGCTCGTCGATGCCGTCTGGGGCGCAAGCGAGGAAGATGTTGTGCCGGTGCTCGCCGGCATGCGGGCGGCGTCGAAAGCGTTCGGCGTACCGGTGGTCGGCGGCCACACCAATACCCGCACCGACCGCCGCCAACTGTCGGTCGCGATTCTGGGCCGTGCCCGCAAGCTCCTCACGTCGTTCGATGCACGGCCCGGCGACCGGCTGGTGGCCGCAATCGATTTGCGTGGCCGCTATCGCGAGCCGTTTGCCAACTGGGAGGCGGCAACCGACGCGGCACCGGAGCGGCTGCGTGGCGATCTCGATGTGCTCCGGGCGATCGCAGAATCAGGTCTCGCACGGGCCGCCAAGGACATTTCCCAGGGCGGCATCATCGGCACGGCAATGATGCTGGCGGAATGCTCAGGCGTCGGGGCGACAATCGACGTCACGGCGATCCCGCGGCCGACCGACGCCGCACTGGAGCGTTGGCTCCAAACATTTCCGAGCTACGGCTACATCCTCGCGGTCGCGCCCACGCAAGCCGAAGCCGTGCGCAAGTGCTTTGCGGTGCGCGACATCGCGGCAGCGGAGATCGGCGACATCACGCCAGGCGGGCGCGTCACGATTACTGACGGACACTCAAGCGAAAACGTGTGGGACTTCGCGCGGGAACCGCTGATCGGCTGCGGGGCCGTGCATGCTCAAAAAGCCGAGGCGCACACATGACGTGGCGCTTACGCATCGCGATTCTCGCCCACTCGACCAATCCGCGCGGCGGCGTGGTGCATGCTCTCGAACTTGGCGACACGCTGTGCCGCCTCGGCCACGACGCAACGGTTCATGCCCCCGACGCCAGCGGCCGCGGCTTCTTTCGCAACGCGCTCGCCCGAACGGTGTGCATCGCGACGTCGCCGGTCGGGCGCAGCGTCGCCACTATGGTGGAGACGCGCATTGCCGACTATCTGCACCACTTCGAGCTTGCAGAGCACCGCGGCTTCGACGTCTGGCATGCCCAGGACGGCATTTCGGCAAATGCACTCGCAACTCTCAAGGAGCGCGGCCTCATCGCCGGGTTTGCCCGCACCGTGCATCACGTCGACGATTTTACCGATCTGCGGCTCGCCGCGCTGCAATCGCGCGCCATCCTGTCGGCCGATCGACTATTCGTCGTGAGCAGGCTGTGGCGCGACTTTCTTGCGCGCGAATATGGCCGCGAGGCCGTCCTGGTCGGCAACGGCGTCGACACCACTCAATTCTCTCGCCTGCCGGACGCTGCCGATGCGGCTTTGCGTGCACGACTGAGCCTGGCGCCGGACGCCAAGGTGTTTCTCGCCATTGGCGGCGTCGAGCAACGCAAGAACACCATCGGGCTGCTCGAAGCCTTTCGTATCGTTCATGCGCAGTATCCGTTGTCATACCTCATTATTGCGGGCGGCGCCTCGCTGCTCGACCATGACGCCTATCTGACCCGCTTTGCTGCGGCTCTGGAGGCGAGCGGCCTGCCGGATGACGCCGTGATCCGCACCGGCCCGTTGCCCCAAGCCCTGATGCCGGCGCTCTATCGCGCCGCGGCTGCGCTGGTGTTCCCCTCGATCAAAGAGGGATTCGGCCTCGTGGTTTTGGAAGCGATGGCGTGCGGCGTCCCAGTCGTGACGTCGCGTATCGCGCCCTTCACCGAATATCTCGGTGATGGCGACGTCCTGTGGTGCGATCCGCACGATGCGGGCTCGATCGCAGCCGCGATGGTGGCGGCACTCGAAGCTCCGATCCGCCGCGACCTCATCGGCCGGGGCCTGGCAGTGGCGGCGCGGCACGATTGGGCCACGGCCGCACGCGCCCACCTCTCGGCCTACAAAGCGCTCAGCGAGGCTGCGTATGCCTGAAACGCACTTTCTGATCCGCTGGCCCGACGGCACCCGTGAAAGCTGCTACTCCCCCTCGCTGGTGATCGAGGACTATTTGGTCGCGGGCGAGACCTATGCGCTTGCCGACTTCCTCGCACTCAGCCGTACCGCGCTCGCCATCGCGAGCGACCGCGTGAAAGCGAAGTACGGCGTGCCCTGCGGTCGCGCACTGGCGCAACTTGCCCGCATCGAGGCTGCGGCTGCCGACTTCGCCGGCCTGCCCGACGCCCGCGTTGCTGTCGATGCATTCGAACGTGACGGAGAAGCCCTTGAACGCTCCTCAACTTGATCCTATCGCGCACCATTCGGTGGCTGTCATCGGTGGTGGACAGGCAGGCCTGTCAATCAGCTGGTACCTCAAACGCGCCGGGATCGATCATGTCGTGTTCGAGAAGGAGCGTGCCGGCCATGCCTGGCGTGCCGAACGCTGGGACACGTTTTGCCTGGTGACGCCGAATTGGCAGTGTCAATTTCCAGGCTTTCCCTACGAGGGCGACGATCCCAACGGTTTCATGGTTCGCCACGAGATCGTCGATTACATCGACCGCTTCGTCGCCTCCTTCGGGCCGCCGCTGCGCGAAGGGGTCATGGTCAAGAGCCTCAAGCGCAATCCGCACCACG
>WNFC01002333.1_pt1 | contig 34488 bp, 23 predicted proteins | sample 5400541 | NCBI WGS metagenome assembly WNFC01 (sample SAMN13153342, study PRJNA577476) | soil metagenome | isolation source: 120 cm saprolite under Douglas fir tree site 2 hole 2 replicate 1 | place: USA:California | collected 2015-04-18
CCTATGTCGCCGGCACATCGAAATACATCCAGGACATCCATCCCGAGGATGTCTACTGGTGCATGGCCGATATCGGCTGGATCACCGGGCATTCCTACATCGTCTATGGCCCATTGGCGCTCGGCGCCTCCTCGGTGATCTTCGAAGGCGTGCCGACCTACCCCGATGCCGGACGGCCCTGGCGGATCGCCGAGGAGCTCGACGTCAACATCTTCCATACCTCGCCCACCGCGATCCGCGCCTTGCGCCGGGCCGGGCCCGACGAGCCCAACGATTACAACTACCGCTTCAAGCACATGACGACGGTCGGCGAGCCGATCGAGCCCGAGGTCTGGCGCTGGTACTACAACACCGTCGGCAAGGGCGAGGCGGTCATCGTCGACACTTGGTGGCAGACCGAGACCGGCGGCTTTCTGTGCAGCACGGTGCCCGGAATGGCACCGATGAAGCCGGGCAGCGCCGGCCCGGCGATCCCCGGCATCCATCCGGTGATTTACGATGACGACGCCAACGAGATCCCCCAGGGCGCCGGGCGCGCCGGAAACATCTGCATCCAGAACCCGTGGCCCGGCATCTTCCAGACGATCTGGGGCGACCCCGACCGCTTTGTCGCGCAGTACTACGCGCGCTATTGCAAGGACCGGAACAGCAAGGATTGGCGCGACTGGCCGTATTTTGCCGGCGACGGCGCGGTAGAGGCCGCCGACGGCTATTACCGGATCCTCGGCCGCATCGACGACGTGATCAACGTCGCCGGCCACCGCCTCGGCACCAAGGAGATCGAATCGGCCGCCCTGACCGTCCCCGAAGTCGTCGAAGCGGCGGTCGTGCCGGTCGCCGACGCGATCAAGGGCCGGGTCCCCGATCTCTATGTCGCGCTGAAAACCGGGGTGAAGGCGACCCCGGAGCTGCACAAGCGGATCTCCGACGCGGTGGTCACCGAGATCAGCCCGATCGCCCGCCCGGCGCATGTCTGGATCGTGCCCGACATGCCGAAAACCCGCTCCGGCAAGATCATGCGGCGGGTCCTGGCGGCGATCTCGAGCGGCCAGGACGCCGGCGACGTCTCGACCCTCGCCAACCCCGAGGTGGTCGAGGAGCTGCGCCGCCTGGTGACGCGTTGATGAATACCAGGTCTTTACACAAGCCTGTGAAGGCGAACCCGGTCGAAGACGAAGCTGAAGGTCGGGCGCTCTTCGAAATGGCGAATTTGCGTCCGGAGCGGGCGGGGTTGCCGTTTGTCGTCTTCATCTCGCAAAAGGGCGGCGCCCTACACGATCTTCGGGTGACGGTTGCCCGCGGCGCCAAGGTCAGACCCTCCGAGATGGTCACCGTCGCCGTGCGCCCCAATGTGCGGGTGATCCGAGGGGGGCTCGATCCCGACGATTTGGCCCGGCTGGCCGAATGGATTGAACTCAATCGGGATGTGCTGATCGATTATTGGGACGGAAATATCGAATACACGGAAGACGCGATCAGCGTCCTGAGACCGCTTCCCTCACGATGAGATTAGCCCCTCTCCCGCACCGCGGGAGAGGGTGGCGAGCATCGCGAGCCGGGTGAGGGTGCCGGCGAGCGAAGACCCTCACCCTCCCACGCCTTCGGCGCGGGTCCCTCCCTCTCCCGCGGTGCGGGAGAGGGGCTTTTACGGGGTGCGTCTTGTCAGCTCGATATAACCGAAAGCGTCGATGCGGGCGTCGAAGAGGGGGCTGATCACGGTCGAGGTCTCGTCCTCGACGATGATCGCGGGGCCGGGGATGATGGCACCCGGCATAAGCGCGCTGCGTTCGTGGATCGCCACCTCGATGAAATCGGCGCTGTCGGGATCGAACACCTGGCGGCGCCGCGCCGGTGCCGGGCGGGAGGGCGGCGGCAGGGCGGGTGCGGCATCATCCTCGTGCGGCGCCGGCCCGCTCAGCAGCACGACCCAGCTCAACACCTCGACCTCGACCCCGGGGATGACCCGGCTGTAGAGCCGGCGATAGGCGGCTTCGAACGCGGCGAGGAGCTCGGCGGCATCCTCGGCGCGATACGGGCGGGCCGGCACCGGAACGGCGATCTCGTGACCCTGGCCGCGATAGCGCATGAAGGCCGAGCGGGCTTCGCTGAGCGGCGCCTGCGGTTCGCCGCGCCGGACGATCGCCTCGGCCTCCGCGCGCATCGCCGCGAGCAGCGCATTGGCGGCGTCGGCATCGAAGGCGTCGAGCCGCTGCAATTGCGAGCGCACGATCTCGTAGGCGATCGGCGCGCGCAGAAAGCCGACGGCCGACCCGACCCCGGCGTTCGACGGCACCAGCGCCCGGTCGAGGCCGAGCTTGTCGGCCATCCGCGCGGCATGGAGCGGCGCCGCCCCGCCGAACGCGACGAGGGTGCGGCCGCGCGCGTCCTTGCCGCTTTCGATGGCGTGGACGCGCGCGGCGTTGGCCATGTTCTCGTCGACGATCTCGCTGACCCCGAAGGCGGCGAGCGACAGCGCGAGATCGAGCGGGGCCCCGACCTCGCGCTCCACCGCCGCCTCGGCGGCGGGGCGGTCGAGCGCCATGCGGCCGCCGGAAAACCCCGTCGGGTCGATGCGGCCGAGCAGGAGATCGGCGTCGGTCACAGTGGCCGCCAGGCCGCCGCGGCCATAGCAGGCCGGGCCCGGGTCGGCGCCGGCGCTGTCCGGGCCGACGGCGATCCGCTTCAGCCGGTCGACCCGCGCGATCGAGCCGCCGCCGGCGCCGATCTCGACCATCTCGATGACCGGGATGCGCAGCGGCAGCCCGCTCCCCTTCTTGAAGCGATAGATGCGCGCGACCTCAAAGGCGCGGCTGGTTTGCGGCTGGAATTCGTCAATCAGGCAGATCTTCGCCGTGGTCCCGCCCATGTCGTAGGAGAGCACCGCGTCGAGCCCGCATTGCCGGGCGATGTGGCTGGCGAAGATCGCGCCACCGGCCGGACCGGATTCGACGAGCCGCACCGGAAACCGGATCGCCGTCTCGACCGTCGTTAGCCCGCCGCCGGACAGCATCAAAAAGAGCGGGCAGAGAAACCCTCGCGCGCGCAGCAGCGCCGCGAGATTGGCGAGATAGCGCCCGATCATCGGCTGCACATAGGCGTTGGCGCAGGCGGTCGAGAAGCGCTCGTATTCGCGCATCTCGGGCGACACCTCGCAGGACAGGGTAAGGGTCACCCCGGGTAGGCGCGCGGCGAGGATATCGCGGGTGCGCTGTTCATGCGCCGGGTTGGTGAAGCTGTGCAGAAAACCGATCGCGACGCTCTCGATTCCCGACGTGGCAAAGCGCTCGGCGAGCGTTTCGACCGCGCTCTCGTCGAGCGGAATGACGGTACGGCCGCGCGCGTCGATGCGCTCGGGGACGACGAAGCGCAGCCGTCGCGGCACCAGGGGCGGCGGGAGGTCGATGTTGACGTCGTATTGCTCGAAGCGGTTCTCGTGGCGGATCTCGATCGTGTCGCGAAAACCCTCGGTGGTGACGAGCGCGGTCTTCGCCCCCTTCCGCTCGATGATCGCGTTGGTGGCGAGCGTCGTGCCATGGATGATGATCGAGAGGTCGCCGGGCGCGAGCCCCGCTTCGCGCAACACCGTGCCGATCACCTCGAGGACGGCGCGCTCGGGCGCCTCCGGCGTCGTCAGGATCTTGGCGCTATAGCGGCGCCCGGCCGCCTCCAGCGCGACATCGGTAAAGGTGCCGCCGATATCGACGCCTAGCCGCGCCTGTACTTCTCCTTCCGCCACGCTGCGCCCGCCCTGCTAACCTGAAAGGGCGCCGAGTGTTCGGGCGCCCGGCGCCGATGTCAATCCGATCAAATTCAAGTTGCATGAGCCTCGTGCCTCCTTCGAGACGGCCGCTTTGCGGCTTCCTCAGGATGAGGTTCTTTCTTAATGCCATCAAAAATTTACCTCATCCTGAGGAGCGCCCAGCGGGCGCGTCTCGAAGGACGCACGGCGCTCATGCGGCGCTCATGCCCGAGCGATCGCCAATGCGCCGCCACCGCTCCAGAGCCAGTCGCGCCACAATTGAGCATCGCGGCACCGCAAATTCGCCATTCTCGCGCTCGACCATCAGCGGAATCGCGTGGGAGGCGGAAATGCCAAGACGATTGCGGTGCGGGCTGGCGGCGTTGGCCGGCGTTGTTCTTATCTCCGCGCTGCCGGCCGATGCGGCCGACCTCGTGCTGAAGCGGGTCGTGCTGTCGACCGGTGGGGTCGGCTATTTCGAATACGAGGCGTCGGTCGAGGGTGACGCGACCCTCGCCCTCGATGTGCCGCTCGACCAGGTCGACGACGTGCTGAAAAGCCTTGTCGTCTACGATGCCGGCGGTTCGGCCGGAGCAATCACCCTGCCCGGCCGCGAGCCGCTGACCCAGAGCTTTGTCGATCTGCCGTTCGACCGCGCCGCGCTCGAGTCGGCCACCGCTCTGTTGAATGCCCTGCAAGGCGCCGAGATCCGGGTCGCCGCGCCGAAGGCGATCACCGGCCACCTCATACATGTCGACGAAGAAACCGTGCGCGGCGCCGACGGGGTCGCCCAGACCCGCTCGCGGGTCAGCGTGATGACCGATGCCGGCTTGCAGCAATTCGTGCTGCAGGACGTCGACGCCATCGCCTTCGCCGACCCCAATTTGCAGCGCCAGGTCGACGCCGCGCTGTCGCGCATCGCCGCCTACCGCGCCGGCGGCCGGCGCCAGCTGACGCTCACCACTCACGGCTCCGGAGCCCGCACCGTGCGGGTCGGCTATGTCGTTGGGATGCCGTTGTGGAAGGCCTCGTACCGGCTAAGCCTTCTGCCCGATCCCGATTCCCGGACCGCCCGGCTGCAAGGCTGGGCGGTACTAGAGAATTTCAGCGGCCGGGCCTGGCAGGATGTCGAGCTGACCTTGCTCTCGGGCAATCCGGTGACGTTTCGCCAGGCGCTTTACGAGAGCTATTACGTGCCGCGCCCGATGGTGCCGGTCGAGTCGGGCAGCCGTGTCCTGCCGCCGCCCGATACCGGCACGGTTGCCCGCGAGGAGGCCGCCAAGTCAAGCCCAAACCGAGACGAGACGCTGCGGATGCAGCGCGGCGTGGGCGGCGCCGCCAACATGGCAATGGCGGCGCCCGCCGCCGCGCCCCCGCCGGCGCAGATCGAAGCGGCCGCCGCTGCCGAGGAAGCAACCCAGATCGCCTTCACCGCGCCCAACAAGGTCAGCGTCGCGGCCGGGCAGAGCCTCGTCCTCCCATTGCTCGACCGCGAATTGCCGGCGCGCCGCATCGACCTCTATCAGCCGCAGAGCAACCGGCAGCACCCGCTCGCGGCCATCGAACTGACCAACAAAAGCGACACCGGCCTGCCGCCCGGGGTGCTGACGCTCTACCAGCTGAATGCCGGGCGCGGCGCGCTTTATCTCGGCGACGCCCGGCTCGCCGCGCTGCCGGCCGGCGACAAGCGCCTCCTCAGCTATGCGGTCGACGGCAAGGTGACGATCGACCTCACGAACGGCGAGCGCCGCCCCGTCGTCAAGGCGACGATCGGCGACGGTGTGATGCGGGTGATCCGGGCGATCCACTCGACGACGAGCTACCGGGTGAAGGCCGCGGCAGCGCCGCCGCCTCTCGTGCTCGAGCAGCCGCGGCGCCAGGGCGCCACCCTGACCGCGCCCGACCCGAAGACGGTGGAGCAGACGGCCAATTCGTATCGCATCCCGTTTCAGCTCCCGGCCGCCGGCGAAGGCAGCCTCAACGTCGTCGAGGAGCAGCCGATCGAGGAGACGTTCCGGCTCCTCGATATCGACGACAACCGATTGGGCGCGCTGGTCTCGTCGATCGAGCTCGACCCCAAGCTGCGCCAAAAGCTGGGCGAGATCGCGACGCGCCGGCAGGCGGTCGGGCATCAGCGGGCCGAGCTTCAGCATCTGAAGGAGCAGCGCACGCAGCTCGTCGACGACGAGACCCGGCTGCGCAATGACATCGCCGTTATCGGCAGCGAACCGGCGTTGCGCAAGCGCCTGCTCGACAAGTTCAGCGAGACCGAAACGGGAATCGAAACGGTTACCGCCGCGATCGCCAAGGCGTCGGACGCCATGACCGCCGCCGAGCGCGACCTCGCCTCCTACATCGCCGGTCTGACGCTCTGAAACGTAGCGCGGATTTCGAGTGGGTTGATCCGCCGGTGCCGGCCCCTCACCCCAACCCTCTCCCCGCCGGCGGGGAGAGGGAGGGACCCGCGCGAAGCGTGGGAGGGTGAGGGGCAGGCACCGCGCTCGCTGGGCGGCGCTGCTCAGGGGGCGTCCGGACCGGGGCCCTCGGCCGTCCCCTGACGCGGCGCGGGGCGCGGCCGGCCGACCCGCTCGCGCATCCCCTGGAACACGACAAAAAGCATCGGGATGATGAAGATCCCCACGCAAGCCGCCGCGATCATGCCGGCGAAGACCGGGGTACCGACCGCCCGCCGGCTGAGCATGCCGGCGCCGGTGGCGACGACCAGCGGCAACAGGCCGAAGATGAAGGCAAAGCTCGTCATCATCACCGGGCGGAACCGCAGCCGCGCGCCCTCGATCGCCGCTTCCGCGATGCTCTTGCCCTCGCGGCGCTGCTCGATCGCGAACTCGACGATCAGGATGCCGTTTTTCGCCGCCAGCGCGATCAGCACGACCAGCCCGATCTGCGCGTACACATCGAAGCTGAGACCGGCGATGACGACGCCGGCAATCGCGCCGAGCGCCCCGACGCTGACCGACAGCAACACCGGAATGGGAATGTTCCAGCTTTCGTAGAGCGCCACGAGGAACAGATAGGCGAACAATATCGCCAGGGCCAAAAGGATCGCCGTCTGGCCCTGGGCGGCTTTTTCCTGAAGCGCGGTGCCGGTCCACTCGAAGCCGTATCCGGACGGCAGCGCGGCGGAAATCCGTTCCATCGCGGCCAACGCCTGGTCCGAGCTATAGCCGGGCTTGGCCGCGCCGTTGATGACCGCGCCGCGCAGCCCGTTGTAGCGCACCAAGGCCTGCGAGCCTTGGACAAACCTCACCTGCGCCAGCGCGCGCATCGGCACCATGCCGCCGGATGCGTTTCGCACATAGGTCCGATAGATGTCGTCGACCGAGTTGCGGAACGGCGTCTCGGACTGGACATTGACCTGCCAGGTGCGGCCGAACAGGTTGAAGTCGTTAATGTAGAAGCCGCCGAGCGTGGCCTGCAGCGCATTGAAGATGTCGCTGATCTTGACCCCCACGACCTGCGCCTTGTCGCGGTCGATATCGAGGTAGATCTGCGGCGTGTCGGCCGCAAACGTGCTGAAGACGCCGGCCAGCTCCGGCTGCTGATTGGCCGCGACCAGCAAACCGCCCATCGTCGCGGCGAGGTCGGCCGGCGGCTGGCCCTGCAACGCCTCGAGCACATACTGGAACCCGCCGGTGCTGCCGAGGCCGATGATCGGCGGCAGGTTGAACGGAAAGACGATCGCTCCCGACACCGCGGCGAGCCGCGGGCGGAGCGCGGCGATGATCGCGCCGACGCTCTGCGAACTTGCGGTGCGCTCTGCGTAGGGCTTCAGGGTGACGACGATAAACGCCTGGTTCGAGGAGGCGAGAGAATCGATGAAGTTGAAGCCGACGACCGACACGACGCCTTGCACCCCGGGGATCGGCCGGATGATTGCCTCGACCTGCTCGACGAGGGCGAGGGTGCGGTTGATTGAAGCCCCCTCCGGCAGACGCATCGCGGCGAAAAAGGCGCCCTGGTCCTCCTCCGGCAGAAAGCTTTGCGGCGTCACGAGGAACAGACCGCCGGTCGCGACGAGGACGATGACGACGGCGACGACGCCGTAGACCGCGAACCGCACGAGACGCCGGACCACCGCGGCGTAGCCGTCGCGCGTGCGGTCGATGCCGCCGAGCACATAGCGCAACCACCCGCGGCCGGTCGCGCCCCGCTTCAATAGGACCGAGCACAGCGCCGGGCTGAGCGACAGCGCGTTGATCGCCGAGATCAGCATCGATACCGACACCGCGACGGCAAACTGGCGGAACAGCTGGCCGCTGATCCCCGGGATGAACGCCACCGGCACAAACACCGACAGCAATACCAGGGTGATCGCGATGATCGGCCCGGTGATTTGGGCCATCGCCTTTTTGGTGGCCTCCGGAACCGAAAGTTCCGGCTCTTCCTCGATCACCCGTTCGACGTTTTCGATGACGACGATGGCGTCGTCGACGACGATGCCGATCGCCAAGACCAGCGCCAGCAACGATACCGTGTTCGCCGAGTAGCCGATCATCAGCATGACCGCGAAGGTGCCGATGATCGACACCGGCACCGCGACCAGCGGGATCAGCGTCGTGCGCAATTTGCCGAGAAACAGAAACACTACGATGCCGACGAGGATGAAGGCCTCGATCAACGTTTGGATGACCTCGCGCACCGTCGCGTTGACGAAAACAGTGGTGTCGAAGAACACGCTATAGTTGAGGTCGTTGGGAAACCGTTTGGCCAAATCGTCCATGACCTTGCGGACCTGCTCGGTCACCGCGACGGCGTTGGCGCCCGGCGATTGGTAGATTCCGATCGGGGCCGCCGGAGACCCATCGAGGCGGGAGTAGCGATCCTGGCTCCGGGCTCCGGTCTCGACCCGGGCGACGTCCTTGATCCGCACCACCGAGCCGTCGGGATTGGCGCGCAGGACGATCTCGGCAAATTCGGCCGGCTGGGTCAGCCGGCCCTTGGTCTTGATCGTCAGCTGGAATTGCTGGTCTGACGCCACCGGTGCCGCGCCGATGCGGCCGAGCGCGGCCTGCACGTTCTGCCCTTGCACCGCGGTGATGACGTCGTTTGGCGTCAGGTTGAGCGATGTCAGCCGATCGGGATCGAGCCAGATCCGCAGCGAGTAGTCGAGCGGCCCGAACAGCGTGGCCTGACCGACCCCTTTGATGCGCGACAGCGGATCGATAACGTTGATCGTCGCGTAATTGCTGAGAAACAATGCGTCGTAGGTCTTGTTCGGCGAGCTCAGCTGGATCACCTGCAACAGCGCGGAGGATTTCTTGCGGATCGTCAGCCCCGAGCGGGTGACTTCGGCCGGCAGCAGCGGCTGCGCCAGGGCGGCGCGGTTCTGGACGTTGACCGTGTTGATGTCGGGATCGGTGCCAAGGCCGAAGGTGACGGTCAGCGTGTAGCTGCCATCAGCGCCGCTCGTCGACTGATAATAAAGCGCGTTGTCGACGCCGTTGATCTGCTCTTCGATCGGTTGCGCGACGGTCGCTTCGACGGTCTCGGCGTCAGCTCCGGGATAGGTCGCGGTGACGGTCACCTGCGGCGGCACGATGTCCGGGAATTGCGCCACCGGCAGCCGGGTGACGGCGATGACGCCGGCGAGCGTGATGACGATCGAAATGACGAAGGCAAGCCTCGGCCGATCGATGAAGACATCCGAAATCACCTGCTAAGCCCCCTTGCCGGGCGGCAGCACCGTGACCGAGACCGCCTGGCCGACGCGCACCTTCTGGATCCCGTCGACGATGACCTGCTCGCCCTGCTTGAGCCCGTCGGTGATGACGATATCGGTCCCGTCCTGGGGGCCGGGCGTGACCCGCCGCATCTCCACCTTGTTGTCGGGGTTTACGATCAGCACAAAGGTGCCGGCCTGATCGAGCTGCAGGGCCGCCTGCGGGACAACCAGACGCGGTTGCTCTTGGCGCTCCTTCACCACGACCGTGGCGAACAACCCGTCGATCAGCTGCCGCTCCGGGTTGGGCAGGGTCGCGCGCATCGTCAGGGTGTCGGTCTGCTGATTGACCTGCACGTCGGTAAAATTCCACACGCCGGGATGCGGGTACTCCTTGCCGGTGGACAGCTTTACCCGGATCTCGATCTTGATCGTCTTGCCGCTTTCCTGATGGCGTTCGGCGCGAATTTCTTCGAGCTGGCGCTGGGCGACCGGAAAGATCGCGTAGATCGGATCCTGGCTGACGATCGTCGCCAGGACGCCGCTCGAGGCATTGACCAGATTGCCCTTGGTATAGGCGGTGCGGCCGATGCGCCCATCGACCGGCGCGCGGATATCGGTGTAGTCGAGATTGACCACGGCAAGCTGCAGCGCCGCCTCGTCCTGCATCACCGCGGCCCGGGAGCTCTCCAAGGTCGCCTTGTCCTTGTCGGCGGTCGCCTGCGGCGCGTTCTGGTGCTGCGCGAGCTCAAAGGAGCGCCTGTATTGCAGATCGGCGTTGACCACCTGCGCCTGGTCGGAAGCGAGCCTCGCCTTGGCCTGGTCGACCTGGGCCTGATAGGTCGCCTTTTCGATCTGGTAGAGGAGGTCGCCCTCTTTGACCTCCTGACCCTCGGTGAAGAGGATCTTGTCGAGGAACCCCTCGACCCGCGCGCGCAACTGCACCGTGTTGATTGCCCCGATGCGGCCGATGAATTCGTAAGAGCGGGCAACACCGCGGATCTCGGCGGCGCGAACGCCGACCGCCGGCGCCGGCGGCGCCTGTGCGTCGGCCGCACGCAGCGCGCCCCAACAGGCGAGCATGGCCAGAGCCAGGGTCAGGTGTGTGGGCCATCGCAACGCAGAGCGTGCCGGAGAACGCAACGGAGCCTTACCCATAAGCCGCCTCCTGCCTCACCGCGAATGGTCCTTGCCATAGCCCGGACCGGCCCCGATCGGACCGCGGAGATAACGCGATGTTGCGTGACGCCGTCAACCGGCGGTCAAATTTAGTTGTCAGGGACGAGCAAGAGCCGGACCATGGTCCGCTCAACGGGGAGAGAGCGCATGGCGAACCTCTATCGGGTCGCGGTCATTGCCGGGGACGGCATCGGGCGGGAGGTGGTGCCGGAAGGCATGGCGGTCATGGAAGCCGCCGCCCAGCGCTATGGCTTTGCGCTCGAATGGCGCGAATTCGACTGGAGCTGCGAGACCTACGCCAAGACCGGGCACATGATGCCGGCGGACGGGATCGAGCAGTTGAGCCCCTACGACGCGGTGTTTCTCGGCGCCGTCGGCTATCCGGGCGTGCCCGACCATGTGTCGCTGTGGGGGTTGTTGATCCCGCTTCGGCGCAGCTTTCAGCAATACATCAATCTGCGCCCGGTGCGTCTGTTGGCCGGGGTCGACTCGCCATTGAAGGGCCGCGCGCCGGGCGACATCGACTTCTATGTCGTGCGCGAGAACAACGAGGGCGAATATTCCGCGATCGGCGGCCGGCTTTACGAGGGCACCGAATACGAGATGGCGATGCAGCAGACGGTCTTCACGCGGCGCGGATGCGACCGGGTGATGCGCTATGCCTTCGAGCTGGCGCGGACGAGGAAGCAGCACGTCACCTCGGCGACCAAGTCGAACGGCATCATTCACACGATGCCGTTCTGGGACGAGCGCTTTGCCGCGGTCGCCCGCGACTACCCCGACATCAAGACCGACCAATACCACATCGACATCCTGACCGCGCATTTCGTGCGCCACCCGGATTGGTTCGACGTCGTCGTCGGCTCCAACCTGTTCGGCGACATCCTGTCCGATCTGGGGCCGGCCTGCGTCGGCTCGATCGGCATCGCCCCCTCCGGCAACATCAACCCGGAGCGCGAATACCCCTCGATGTTCGAGCCGGTGCACGGCTCGGCGCCCGACATCGCCGGGCGCGGGATCGCCAACCCAATCGGCCAGATCTGGTCGGGCGCGATGATGCTCGAGCATTTCGGCGAGACCGCGGCGGCCCAGGCGGTCGAGCGGGCGATCACCGAGGTACTCGCCGAGGGCGGCACGAAGACCCCCGATCTCGGCGGCAATGCCGGCACCAAGGATATGGGCGCCGCCATCGCCGCCGCGCTCCGCTGACAGGGTAAAACCAGGGACCGCGGGCGTCCCGCCCGCTGCGGGTGGGCTTTGCACAAAAAGTCCGGTCATTCCGGGCTCGCCGCTGCGCGGCGCCCCGGAATGACGGGCATTTTGAGCTTTTTTTTTGCAAAGCCCGCTGCGGGCCAGAGGCCCGCGGTCCTCAACGGCTCCTTGGTGGCGTTATACAATCCGGCTGAATAGTCACCCCCGCGAAAGCGGGGATCCAGGGGCCAGCGACGGAGCGGTAGCGCTGGACCCCCGCTTTCGCGGGGGTGACGGGGAACCGCCTCGTTTTCGCCGTCTGCGAAGCCCGCGGGCGGAGTAGGGCGGCCGCTTCATCCAGGCGCGTTCCACATAAAGCCGTGCGCTTTCAGCCAGCTTGCGAACCCAACCCCCTCGGGGGTCATCGCCTGGCGCGCCTTGTCCTCCGACCAGCCATAGAACTCGGCAATGCCGAAACGCTCCGGTGCGCGCTGGCGGTCGCCGATCGAATGCCGCGCGTCGCGCCGGCGGTCGTAGGAATCGACCGCCTCGGCCAGCCCGGAATCATCGTAATGGTCGATATGCACGGTTGCCTCGAGCGGCAGCCGCATGCTGACAAAGCCGCTCTGCGCCGGGTAGCCGAGGCAGAGACCGGTGACCGGAAACACCTTGTCGGGCAGCGCGAGGATCTCGGCGACCTCGGCGATGCGGTTGCGCAAGACACTGATCGGGCAGGTGCCGAGCCCGAGCGTCTCGGCGGCGAGAACGCAGCTCTGCAGCGCCAGCGCGGCGTCGATCGCAGCGTTGAAAAATCCCTCGAGCGCACCGTTGTCGAGCGCGTGGCCGCGCTGTCCGCCGATCCGCTCCAGCCGGCGCGCATCGCCGAGAAAGACCAGGAAAACCGGCGCGGCGCCGATCCACGGCATGTCGGGGAAGAGCGCGGCGAGGCGATCGCGCCGGCCGCGCTCCTTGAGCCAGACCACCGAGGCCTGCTGTAAATCCGATTTCGACGAGGCCGAAAACGCCGCGGCGAGCAACAGCCGCACCAGCGAATCGGGCACCGCCCGGTCGGCATAGCGGCGCTGGGTGCGCCGCATCAAGACTTGGCGCAGCCACGGGTCGTCCGGCACCTCGCCGCCGAGCGCGACATCGAGGCCGAAACGGGCGCGAAGCTCATTGTCGTAGGTCTGGGTCATCGGCGATCTCCCTTCGCGGCCGGAATTCGGAGATTGTCATTGCGAGCCGGCCGCAGGCCGGCGAAGCAATCTCGCGCCGCACTGCACTCGGCGATCGAGATTGCTTCGTCACTCCGTTCCTCGCAATGACTACTCTTCCAAGCCGCTTCCCCGCGGCGAGAGCCGGGCTTACAACGGAGCGCGAAAGAGGAGCCGGAAATGCCCGACACGCTGACCACCAATTCGCCTGTTATCGCCGCCTACCGGGCCGCGACGCCCGGCTCGGCGGCCAACGCCCTGCGCGCGGCCGAGATGTTCCCCTCCGGGATTACCCATGATTCGCGCTACATCGAGCCGTACGGGCTCTACATCGCCCGGGCCCAGGGCCCGCGCAAATGGGATGTCGACGGGCGCTGCTATGTCGATTATTTCGGCGGGCACGGCGCGCTCCTGCTCGGGCATTGCCACCCCGAGGTGATGGCGGCAGTGCATGCCCAGCTCGATCGCGGGACCCATTACGGCGCCAGCCACGAGCTGGAGATCGAGTGGGCCGAGCGGGTCAAGGCGTTGATCCCGACGGCCGAGCGGGTGCGCTTCACCTCGTCGGGCACCGAGGCGACGTTGATGGCGGTGCGCCTCGCGCGCGCCTTCACCGAAAAGCCCAAGCTGATCCGCTTCAACTATCACTTCCACGGCTGGCACGATCACATGACCTCGGGCCACAGCAGCCATTTCGACGGTACGCCGACGACCGGGGTGCTCGATGCGGTCGCCGGCAATGTCCTCCTCTGCGACCAGAACGACGAGGCGGCCCTGGCGCGTCTCCTGGAGCAGCACGACGACATCGCCGCCGCGATCATCGAGCCGACCGGGGCCAATGGCGGCAAATTGCCAATCGACCCGGATTTCCTGCACACGCTGCGCCGGCTCACGGCCGAGCACGGCGTGCTGTTGATTTTCGACGAGGTGGTCAACGGGTTCCGGGTGGCGCCCGGCGGCGCCCAGGAGGCCTATGGCATCCGGCCCGATTTGACCACCCTGGCGAAGATCCTCGCCGGCGGCCTGCCCGGCGGCGCGGTCACCGGACGCAAGGACATCCTCGACCTGTTGGATTTCCAGGTCACCAAGGGTGCGGGCAAGGAAAAGATCGCCCATCCCGGTACCTTCAACGCCAACCCGCTCTCCGCCTCGGCCGGGATCGCGTGCCTGCGCATCGTGCGCGAGAGCGATGCGTGCGCGCGCGCCAATCGCTTTGGTGAGGATTTGAGGCAACGGCTCAACGAGGTCTTCGAGGAGGAGCATGTGCCGTGGGCGGCCTATGGCACGTTCTCATCCTTCGAGCTGTTCACCAACCCCGACGGCGTGGCGATCACCCCAACCCGCTTCGACCCGCTGCAATACTCTGCCGCCGCCCTCAAGGGCGGCGAGCGCAATGCCGGCGCCGTGCACAAGCTGCGCCTCGGCATGATGATCCACGGGGTCGATCTGAGCAGCCACCCCGGCGGCGTCATCTCGGCGACGCATGGCGATGCCGAGCTCGAGGACACCGTCGCCGCGCTGCGCAACACCGTGCGCATGCTGAAGGCCGAGGGCGAGCTGTAAGGCAAGGCCGCGAGCCCCCACCCTTCCCTCCCCCGCATGCGGGGGAGGGTTGATCAAGCGGGCGCGGCGAACTCCCTCTCCCGCAAGCGGGGGAGGGTTGGGGTGGGGGCTAGCGCGACACTCCCGGCCAGTTGTTGAGCCGGGCGGTTTCGCCGACGTAGCGGGCGATCGCGGCGCCGACCCGGGTCGCGGCGAGATTGACGTCGACGCCGCGCCGTGCCGCCACCCCGACGACCGCACTTTGCGGGACCCGCCGCGAATCGAGGTGCAGCTCTGTGATCCGTTGCGGCGCGGCGGCCTCCGCCTGGTAATCGATTTCGGCGTCGACGGCGATGCTCGGGTTCTCGGCCCCGACCCGCCGGCGCCTTCCTTCGTCGATCTGCCGGAACGCGCCGGTGACGATCAACGCCCGGGCGCCGGGCTCCGGCGCGGCGGCGTCCGAGCGGATCGCGTCATAGCCCGACGCGACGAGCTGCTGGGCGATCGCATCGGCGAGGCTGAACGCGGCGGCGCGGGCAACCCCGGCGGCACGCTGGCTCGGCGGCACCCCCGATGCGCCGCGATTGAGCGAAAAGCCAAAGCTCGGGTCAAGCGTGACGACCCCCGGCGAGGCCGCGAATTCGCGCACGATGATCGGATTGGGATGGGCCGGGCTCCCGGCGCGCTCGGGAACGCACCCCGCGAGCGCGACAACGAAGAGAACGGCGGAAACGGCGGTCAGGAGCGAGCGCATGGGATCAGAGGACGCCTGTGGGCCGTGGGGACGAGTTCAAAATAGCCGGAAAGCGGCAGCCGCCGAAACCTCCCCGGGACGAAATAGCCTCCACCCTTCCCTCCCCCGCTTGCGGGGGAGGGTTTGTACGCCCTTCCGCCGCGGAATCGCTCCCTCCCCCGCAAGCGGGGGAGGGTTGGGGTGGGGGCTGAAGAAGGAACTCCCACCGATTGACAATCCGGCGCGCGGCTGCTGTATGCGCGGCATGATCGGGGGGTTGCTGATCTGCCGGATGCGCTTGGTCGGGCTCGCGCTCGCGCTCCTGATCAGCGGCGCGCGGGCCGAGGAACCGGTGCTCCACATCTACAACTGGTCGGACTACATCGCCCCGGACACGATCGCCAATTTCCAGAAGGAAACCGGGATCGCCGTCACCTACGATGTGTATGACGGCAACGAGGTGCTCGAAGCCAAGCTGCTCGCCGGGCATTCCGGGTATGACATCGTGGTCCCCTCGGCGAGCCCGTTCATGGCGCGCCAGATCGCGGCCGGCGGCTATCTCCCGCTCGACAAGGCGAAGCTGCCCAACCTGCCAAACCTCGACCCGCCTCTCGTGACGCTCGCGGCAATCGCCGACCCCGGCAACGCGCATGGCGTGCCCTATCTGTGGAGCGTGACCGGCATCGGGTACAATGTGCCAATGCTGCAGCACGCCTTGGGCGGCGGCGCGCCGCGCGACAGCCTCGCCCTCCTCTTCGATCCGGCGCTCGCGGCAAAACTCGCCCCTTGCGGCATCGAGCTGCTCGACACCCCGCAAGAGGTCATACCGGCGGCGCTTGCCTATCTCGGCATCGACCCGACGAGCCGCGAGCCGGCCGACCTCGACCGCGCCGCGGCGCTGCTCGACCGGATCCGACCGTTTGTGGTCCGGTTTCATTCGTCGCAGTACATCAACGACCTCGCTGCGGGCGACATTTGCGTCGCGCTTGGCTATTCGGGCGATGTGATCCAGGCGCGCAACCGGGCGCGCGAAGCGGAAAGCACGGCCGAGATCGCCTTCCGCGTGCCGCGCGAGGGTGCGCAGATGTCGATCGACATGCTCGGCATCCCGCGCGACGCGCCGCATCCCGATAACGCACATCGCTTCATCGACTATGTGCTGCACCCGGAAGTCATCGCCGCCGTCACCAACACTGTTTCCTACCCCAACCCGAACCGGGCGGCGACCGCGTTCGTCGCGCCGGAGATCCGCGACGACCCCGGGATCTATCCGCCGGATACGGTGCGGCGGCTGTTCTATATCGACCGGCCGGCGCCGCGCGCCTACGAGCGGGCGCGGATGCGCGCCTGGAACCGGATGAAGTCGGGCTGCTGAGCGGGCGATGGCGCTCCTCGAAATCATCGCGGCGAGCAAGCGCTTTGCCGCGACCGCGGCGGTCGATCAGGTGTCGCTGAGCGTCGAAGAGGGCGAATTCTTCGCCCTCCTCGGTCCCTCCGGCTGCGGCAAGACGACATTGCTGCGCCTCATCGCCGGGTTCGAGACGCCGGATAGCGGCCAAATCCGGATCGACGGCGTCGAAATGGGCGCCGTGCCGCCCTATGCCCGGCCGGTCAACATGATGTTCCAGTCCTATGCGCTGTTTCCCCATCTCGACGTCGTCGGCAATATCGCGTTCGGACTGAGGCAGGAGGGGATGGAGCGCCACCGGCGCGACGCGCGGGTGTCGGAGATGCTGGCACTCGTACAGATGTCGGACTATGCGCGCCGCCGGCCGCACGAATTATCCGGGGGGCAGAAGCAGCGCGTCGCGCTCGCCCGGGCGCTGGCCAAGATGCCGAAGCTCCTGCTGCTCGACGAGCCGCTGGCCGCGCTCGACCGCAAATTGCGCGAGGAGACGCGGCTCGAGCTGACCGGCATCCAGGAAAGGGTCGGCACCACTTTTCTCGTCGTCACCCACGACCAGGAGGAGGCGCTCGGCATGGCTTCGCGCATTGCCGTGATGAGCCGGGGCCACCTCGTCCAGATCGGCCCTCCCACCGAGATCTACGAGCGGCCCAATTCGCGCTTTGTCGCCGATTTTGTCGGCGCGGTGAACCTGTTCGAGGGTGAGTTGGTCGCCGGCTTCAACGCGGTGTGCCTGGCGATTGCCGGCATCGACCGGCCGATCCCGCTGCCGGCGCCGACCAGCCTGCCAGCGGGCACCGGGCTTGCCTTGGCTCTGCGCCCGGAAAAATTGCGCTTGTCGCGAGAGCGCCCCGCAGGCTTCGCGCTCCCCGCCACCATCGCCACGATCGGTTATCAGGGCGGGCAGTCGACCGTGCATCTGACGACATCTTCCGGCCTGGCGCTGCGCGCCCATCTGCCGAGCGCGGCGGCGCGCGGCCTCGACCGCGGCGCCGCCGTATGGGCGAGCTGGGCGCCGGAAGACGCCGTGGTGCTGACGGAATGAAAATCCGCCCGAAATTGCTTCGCTTCGCTCGCAATGACAGTACGAGTCGTCATTGCGAGGAGCGCAGCGACGAAGCAATCTCGCGCCAATCATGATCGGGCTCGGCACGTGGGAACGGCGGGTGCTGATCGGGCTGCCTTTCCTGTGGCTTGCGGTGTTTTTTCTGCTGCCGCTCGGTCTCGTGGCCGGGATCAGCCTCGGCGAGAGCGCCGATGCGATCCCGCCCTTTCGGCCACTCCTCGGCCTGACATCGGCGGGGTTGGAGAGCCACCTCAGCCTGGCCAATTACCGCGAGCTTGCCGAAGGCTGCCTCAGGGTCTACGTGAATTCGCTCGGCAATGCCGCACTCGCGACCTTGCTGTGCCTGCTGATCGGCTATCCGGTTGCCTTGGCGATCGCCCGCGCCCCTGGGATGTGGCGCCCTCTCTTGTTGTTTCTCGTCATCCTGCCGTTCTGGACCAGCTTTCTGATCCGGGTCTATGCCTGGATCGCGCTCCTACAGCCGAGCGGATTGATCAACCGCCTGCTCCTCGCCGCGGGGCTCGTCGAGACGCCGGTGCCGTTGCTCTACAACGGATTTTCGGTCGAGCTCGGGCTCGTCTATTCCTACCTCCCGTTCATGATCCTGCCGCTCTACGGCAGCCTGTCGCGGCTCGACGAAACCCTCTTCGAAGCCGCTGCCGATCTCGGCGCACCGCCGTGGCGGGTGTTTCTCGGCGTGATCCTGCCATTGACTTTGCCGGGGATCGCTGCGGGCATGCTCTTGGTCTTCATTCCGGCGGTCGGCGAGTTCGTGATCCCCGACCTCCTGGGCGGCCCCGATACGCTGATGATCGGCAAGCTGCTGTGGCAGGAGTTCTTCGACAATGTCGATTGGCCCGCCGCTTCGGCTGTCGCCGTGGCGCTGGTTGCCGTGGTGACCCTGCCGCTCCTGCTCGCGCAGCGTCTTGCCGAGCGTGCGGCATGACGGGCGGCCGCGGCGGCACCGTCTTCCGCTTCAGCGCGCTCGCGTTCGGCTTCGGCTTTCTTTATCTGCCGATCGCCGTGCTGGTCGCCTATTCGTTCAACGCCTCGCGGCTGGTGACGATCTGGGGCGGGTGGTCGACGCGCTGGTATGGCGCGCTGTTCGAGGACGACAAGTTCCGCGCCGCCGCGCTGACCAGCCTCGAAATCGGCGTGATGGCGGCCAGCATCGCGCTGGTGCTCGGCACCTGCGCCGGCCTCGCGATGAACCGGTTCGCGCGGTTTCGCGGACGCATGCTGTTCGGCTTCATGCTGATGGCGCCGCTGGTGGTGCCCGAGATCATCCTCGGCCTCTCGCTGCTGCTCTTGTTCGTCGCGGCGCAAAGCTGGCTCGGTGTCCCGGCGAGCCGCGGCGTTGTGACGGTGACGATCGCGCACGCGACCTTCACCGCCTGTTTTGTCGCGGTCCTGGTGCGCGCTCAGCTGGCGAGCTTCGACCGCACGCTCGAGGAAGCCGCCATCGATCTCGGGGCGCGGCCTATCGCCGTGCTGTGGCGGATCACCCTGCCCGGCATCAGCCCGGCGCTGGTCTCGGGCTGGCTCCTGGCCTTCACCCTGTCGCTCGACGATCTCGTCGTCGCGAGTTTCGTCTCGGGACCCTCGGCGACAACCCTGCCGATGGCGGTCTATTCGAGCGTGCGCATCGGGGTGACGCCGGAGATCAACGCGCTGGCGACGCTGTTCCTCGCCGCGGTCTTCACGGTCGTAGCGCTCGCCTTCTGGCTAATGGCGCGACAGGAGCGGCGCCGGATGACACCGAACCGATAGTCCTCGGACCGCGGATGTCTCGCCCGCTGCGGGCCAGAGGCCCGCGGTCCGGTGATCGTCACACCCCGCCCTTTAGAGGAGGGGTATGCACCACATTAACTCAGGCGACGCCACCAGAGTCGACGAGGGGGCCAGAGGCCCCCTCGCGATCAACCCCTGTTCGGGTTGCTTTGCCGATGGCAAATCCTCAGCGCGGCATCGCGGGATGCTCACTGGCGGAGGGCTGACCCGCGCCTGGAATTCCCCGCAACTCGTTGGGCTGGCCAGCAAGGCCGGGCTGCGGCATCGACGCGGCACCGCCGCTTTGGATGCGCGCCAGTTCCTCGCGGTTGAGCTGATCCGTCATGCTCACGGCGCCGCCACGCCGAGCATAGTGCTTTCCACCGCGCTTATGGCGCTGCTTGGACGCCGTCGGCGCCATCGGTGCACCCGCCGCGGGGGCGGCGGCCTTGGGCGCGGCGGGAGCGGCCTTGGGGGTCATCGGGGCTTGCGCCCATGCGGCCGGGGCGGCGATCGCAAGAGCCGCAGCGATCGCGACGCCATTCAAGAGATGCTTCATGCCTCTGTCCTCTGTGGCAGTTCTGGATTGGACAATACGCTGCTACGGCTTGCTACACCCGAAGGGCGACCTTTGGGGGCCTCGGGGCAAAAACAACCGCCTTGTTGTTCCGTTCCCGCGAACACGCAACTTTTGGCGTCACGTATCCGACCTCGCCGGTAGCGGATAATATGACCGGGGCTGCCCGCTTTCAAGCACTTGGGGCGATTTCTGTGCAACTAACTAACGTTTTCCGCGAAACACGATCGTTATCGAGGCAGAGCTGTCGCCGCAGGCTGCCCGCGCTCGCGGTCGCGCTGCTGCTCTCCTCGCCGGCGAGGCGGCGAAGAGCTACGTGCTCGGCATGGCGCTGCGGCCGTTCACGGTCTACGACGCCGATTGGCAGCTCGTCTGCCTGTTATGCGTCACCCTGCCGTCGATCGACAACGGGCTGGCGGTCCCCGTCGACCTCGCCGACGGCAAGAAGGGGATCGACATCACCTTTGCGATCCGCCCCGACGCAAAATGGGGCGACGGCGTGCCGGTGACGACCGAAGACGTGCGCTTCACCTATGCGGTCGGCCGCGACCCAAAGAGCGCGATCGCCAACGCCGAACTCTATCGCCGCATCACCAGCATCGACATCAAGGACGACAAGACCTTCACACTGCACGTCGACAAGCTGACCTTCGACTACGCCGCGATCAACGATTTCATGTTGCTGCCGGCGCATGTCGAGCGCGCGACGTTCGCCGACCCGGCGCAATACCGGGTGCAGACGCGCTACAACACCGAACCGACCAATCCCGGGCTCTACAACGGGCCGTACCGGATCAGCGAGGTGGCGCCCGGTTCGCATCTATTGCTCGAACCAAACCCGCATTGGGCCGGGCCGCCGGGGCATTTCCGGCAGATCACGGTGCGCGCGATCGAGAACACGGCCGCGCTCGAAGCCAATCTGCTGTCCGGGACGATCGACATGGTGGCGGGCGAACTCGGCTTGTCGCTCGACGAAGCTCTCGCTTTCGAAAAGCGACACGGCGACGCCTTTCGCATGATCAACAAGCCGGGACTGGTCTACGAGCATATCGACCTCAATCTCGACCGGCCGGTCCTGGCCGACCGGCGCGTCCGCGAGGCCCTGATCCTCGGGCTCGACCGCGACGGGATCAGCAAGTCGCTGTTCGCCGGCCGCCAACCGGTGGCCGACAGCTTCGTCAATCCGCTCGACGCCGGGTACAGCGCCGAAACCCCACGATACCGCCATGATCCGGCACGCGCCGCGACCCTCCTCGAGGCGGCCGGCTGGCAGGCGCAAGCGGGCGGGATCCGGCACAACGCCGCGGGACAGACTCTGACGCTCGAGTTGATGACGACGGCCGGCAACCGCACCCGCGAACTGGTCGAGCAGGTCCTCCAGAGCCAATGGCAAAAGATCGGCGTCGATATCCGCATCAAGAACGAACCGGCCCGCGTGCTGTTCGGCGAGACGGTGCCGCACCGCCGCTTCGATATGGCGATGTACGCCTGGATCAGCGCGCCGGAGAGCGTGCCGCGCTCGATCCTCCATTCGAGCGAGATCCCGGATGCGGCGAACGGCTTTGCCGGTCAGAACGCAGCCGGCTTTAAGAGCGGCGAGATGGACCGGTTGATCGATGCGCTCGAAATCGAGCTCGATTCTGACAAGCGGAAGGCGCTGTGGGCCGAGACCCAACGCCTCTATGCCAGCGAGCTTCCCTCTCTGCCGCTGTTTTTCCGCTCGGATACCTTCATCCTGCCGAAATGGCTGAGCGGGGTTCGCCCGACCGGGAACCAGTACCCGACGACCTTATCGATCGCCGATTGGACGGCGCAGCCGTGAACCGATGATCCGCTTCACCGCCATCCGGCTGGTTGAGATCGCGGCGACGCTGGTGCTGATGTCGTTCCTGATTTACGCGTTGATCGGGCTGATGCCGGGCGACCCGATCGATCTGATGCGCCAGGCCGACCCGCGCATGAGCGCGGCGGATGTGGCGCGGCTGAAGGCGGTTTACGGCCTCGACCAGCCGCTCTTTGCGCGATATCTCGGCTGGGTCCGACAGGCGCTGGCCGGCGATCTCGGCTATTCGCGGCTGTTCGCCGCTCCGGTGTGGTCGGCGCTCTGGCCGCGGCTCGGCAATTCGCTCGTGCTGATGGGATCGAGCTTTGTTCTGGCGCTGGGGCTCGCGCTCGGCCTCGGCACGGCCGCCGCGCGGCGGCCGAATTCCCGCCTCGACGCCGCGATCAACCTGTTCTGCTTTGCCGGCGTATCGATGCCGACCTTCTGGCTTGCCCTCATTCTGATCCTGGTGTTTGCCGCCGGGCTCGGCTGGCTGCCGGCGAGCGGCATCGCCACGGCCGGCACGAGCGATCTCGGCGACCGGCTGTCGCATCTGGTTCTGCCGATGGCGACGCTGACCCTGGCGAGCATCGGCGGCTATACGCGCTATGTCCGCGCCGCGATGCGCGAGGCGCTGGCCCAGGACCATGTCCGCACCGCCCGCGCCAAGGGCGCGAGCGAAGCGAGGGTCATCCTGCATCATGCGCTGCGCAGCGCCCTCATTCCGGTGACGACGATCCTGGCACTGTCCTTCGGCGGGTTGGTGTCGGGCGCGCTCGTCACCGAGACGATGTTTGCCTATCCCGGCATGGGCAAGCTGATCTTCGATGCGGTGATGGGCAACGACTACAATCTGGCGTTGGCCTCGCTGCTGCTCGCGACGATCACGACGATGCTGGCCAATCTTGCCGCCGATCTGGCCTATGGCTGGCTCGACCCGCGGGTCTCCTATCAGTGAGAGGGCCGCTCCTGCTGCTGGCGGCGATCGCGGCGATGTCGTTCGCCGGGCCGCCGCTCGGCGCCGCGCTCGGCATCGATGTGAATGGGGTGGATTTGTTGGACCGCCTCGCCGGCCCGTCGCTTGTCCACCCGCTGGGGACCGACGAGTTGGGCCGCGACGTCCTGATGCGGCTGTTGGCAGGCGGGCGGGTCTCGCTGACGATCGCGATCGCAGCAGCGCTGACCGCAGCGGCAATCGGCACGCTGGTGGGGCTTGTCGCGGGGTATCTCGGCGGCTGGACCGACCGCGCGCTGATGCGGGTGACCGACGCGATCATCGCGCTCCCGCTCCTGCCGCTATTGATCGTCCTGGCCGCGCTCGACCTAGGCAAGATCGGCGTGCCGCCCGCCCTCGCGCGCTCCGACGACATCAGTCTCTTGCGCATCGTCGCACTGGCGGTGCTGGTCGGCTGGACCACGGCGGCACGGCTGGTGCGCGGCGCGACGCTGGTCACCCGCAGCCGCGATTTTGTGCGCGCCGCGCGCAGCCTCGGCGCCGGCGTGCCGCACATTCTGTGGACCCACATCCTGCCCAATGTGCTGGCGCCGCTGACCGTCGCGACGACGCTGAGCGTCGGCGACGTGATCCTCCTCGAATCGGTGCTGAGCTTTCTCGGCCTCGGCATCCAGCCGCCGCTCGCCAGCTGGGGGACCATGCTGAGCAACGCCCAGGAACTCATCACCTCGGCACCGCTGCTGGCGATATACCCGGGGGCGATGATTTTCCTGACCGTGATCGCCTGCAACCTGTTCGGCGACGCGCTGCAGCAACGCTTCGACCGGCGCGCAGCCGTGCGGGTTTAGGGGTGCGCGCCTGGAAACAACCTCAGCAATGCGACAATCGCGGCAACCTGGGCAAAGCCGATGCCAAGAACCCATTTGATCAATTCGGTTTTCATCTCCGCCATCTCGCACCTTACCTCTGCGAATCCAAGCTTCATCTCGCTTCGCAAATCGGCGATTTCCCGATGCAGATCGGCCGTAGTTGAAAAAAGGTCAGATTTCGTCGCCAGATCCGACAGATCGATTTGCTGCACCTGCCGAAGCGCCTAGGTCAGGGCTTCTGCCTGCGCGTCGGTGAACCCGGCGGCGGTCAGGTCTTTGACGGTCTGGTGCGTGTCGAGCGCGGTGATGGCCATCGGAGGCGTATGTTCCCTCAACCGGCGGGTTTTTCCAGCACGGTTTCGGCGAGGCGCGCCCAATAGCTCGCGCCGAGCGCCAGGATCTCGTCGTTGAAATCGTAATGCGGGTTGTGCAGCATCGCCTGGTCGGCACCGGCGCCATTGCCGATCCAGATATAGGCACCGGGCCGCTTTTCGAGAAACCAGGCGAAATCCTCGGCGGCCATGCTCGGCAGCAGGTCGCGGCGGACGTTGTCGCCGCCGACCAGCCCAGCCGCGGTCACGGCGGCAAGCTCTGCTTCCGCGGCGCTGTTGACGGTCGGCGGATAGCGCCGTTCGTAGCGCATCGTCAGGCTGGCGCCAAGCGCGGCGCAGACGCCCTCGGCGATCCGCCGGATCGCCGGTTCGAGGGCATCGCGCACCGCCGGGTCAAATGCGCGGGTGGTGCCGCGCAGCACGACCTCATCGGGGATCACGTTCCAGGTATCGCCGCCATGGATCTGGGTAACGCTGACCACCGCGCCTTCGAGCGGGTGGATGTTGCGGCTGGCGATCGTCTGCAAGCCGGTGACGATCTGCGTTGCGGCGACGACCGGGTCGATGCCGAGATGCGGCATCGCCGCATGCGCGCCGCGGCCGGCGATGATGATCTCGAAAATGTCGAATGCGGCCATCATCGCGCCGGGGCGGATTGCGAACTGCCCGGCCGGCAGGCCTGGCCAGTTGTGCATGCCGTAGACCGATTCGACCTTGTAGCGGTCGAGGACGCCCTCTTCGATCATCAGCCGCGCGCCGCCCTCATTTTCCTCGGCCGGCTGGAAGATGAAATGGACGGTGCCGGCGAAGTTGCGCGTCTCGGCGAGGTATTTGGCGGCGCCGAGCAGCATCGCGGTGTGGCCGTCATGGCCGCAGGCATGCATCCGGCCATGATGCTGCGAGGCGTGCGGGAAACCGGTTTTCTCCTCGATCGGCAAGGCGTCCATATCGGCGCGCAATACGATTGCCGAAACGCCCGGCTTTGAGCCAACCAGCGTGCCGATCACCCCGGTGCGCGCGACACCGCGCTCGACGGCGATGCCGAAGGATTCGAGCAGCCGCGCGACCAGTTCGGCGGTGCGGCGCTCCTCGAAGGCGGTCTCCGGATGGGTATGGAGATCGTGCCGCCATTCCGCCATCTCGGCCTGGAAGTCGGCAATGCGATTGATCACCGGCACGGCTTCCCCTCTCAGACGATTCCGCGGTCGCGCAGGCCGGCGATCTCGCTGTCGCCGTAGCCGAGCTCGCGCAGGATCGCGTCGGTGTGCTCGCCGAGGTCGGGGCTGGCGGAATTGAGGCGGCTCGGCGTGCGGCTCAGCGACACCGCCTGACCGACCAGTTCGACCCGCCCCAGACTTGGGTGTTCGACGGCCTGCGCAATGCCGAGATGCTTGACCTGCGGATCCGCGAACACCTCGTTGATCGCGTAGATCGGACCCGCCGGCACGCCGGCCTCGTTGAAGCGCTCGATCCATTCGGCGCTGTCGCGCCCGCTTGTGATCGCCTCGATCGCCGCGTTGAGCGCCCGCCGATTTTTCGAGCGCGCCGCAGCCGCCCGGTAATCCGGGTGATCGGCGACCTCCGGCCTGTCGAGGGCGCGGCACAAGCGGCGGAAGATCTCGTCCCCGGCCGAGGCGATGTTGATATGGCCGTCGCGCGTCTTGAACACGCCGGTCGGAATGCTGGTCGGGTGGTCGTTGCCGGCCTGCTGCGGGACCTCGCCGGCGATCAGCCAGCGCGCCGCCTGGAAGTCGAGCATCGCGATCTGCGCGGCGAGCAGCGAGCTTTGGACCCATTGTCCCTTGCCGGAAACCTCGCGCTCCAAAAGGGCAACAAGGATGCCGACGGCGCAGAAAATCCCGGCCGACAGGTCGGCGATAGGGATACCGACCCGCACCGGCCCCTGCCCCGGTAGCCCGGTGATCGACATCAGGCCCCCCATGCCCTGGGCGATCTGGTCGAAACCGGGGCGGTCGCGGTACGGCCCGGTTTGGCCAAAGCCCGAGATGCTCGCATAGACGAGGCGCGGATTGAGCGGTTCGAGGGCGGCATAATCGATGCCGAGCCGGGTTTTGACATCCGGGCGGTAATTCTCGACGAGGACATCCGCCTGGCGGACGAGCTTGCGGAAGATCTCAATCCCCTCCGGCGATTTGAGGTCGAGAGTGAGGCTGCGCTTGTTGCGGTGCAGGTTCTGAAAATCGGACCCGTCACGCGGGCCGCCCATGCCCTCGCCGGAGCCCGGCGCGGGCGGGGTCTCGATCTTGATCACCGTGGCGCCCCAATCGGCAAGCTGGCGCACCGCGGTAGGGCCGGCGCGAACCCGGGTCAGGTCGAGCACCGTGAACCTGGAGAGCGGCATTGCTGGCGAATCGGGCATGGCGACCTGTCGTATTGCGGAAGGCCGCCGATCCTAGAGATGTCCCGGGCCGGACGGAAGCAGCCGGATGCCTGTCGACAAAGAAAAACCGCCGCGCAGAGCGCGGCGGCGAGAGGGTGCCGGGGCCCTTTCGAGAGGCCCCGGCTTTTGCCTGTGAGCGAGACCTACGGGAAGACGATCTCGACCCGGCGGTTCTGCGGCTCGCGCACGCCGTCCGCAGTCGGTACGCGCTGGTCGTTCTTGCCGCGACCGCTGACCGCCATCTGCTGGCGCGGGACGCCGAGCCCGACCATGGCTTGGGCAACCGCGTTGGCGCGCCGCTCGGAGAGCCGCTGGTTGTAGCCGGCCGAACCCGAGGCGTCGGTATAGCCGGTGACCTGGATCGTGACCGGTCCGCCGGCGCGGAACGCCGCGGCCGCCTGTTGGATGATCGCCATGCCTTCCGGCGTGATCGTCGACTTGTCCCAATCGAAGAACACCAGGAACACCCGGCGCGCAAGCGGCGGCGGGGGCGGCGGGATCGGGGGCGCGATGATCGGCAACGCGGCGCCGAACCGCACGGTGAGGCTTGCTACGAGGTTGTGCGAGCTATACCCCGAGCGATATGTGGTGAACGGACCGATACCCGACCTGAACCGCGGATCGGTCGTCCCCAGGTAGCGGTAATCGAGGTCGAAGGCCAGGGACGGGTTGATATTGTAGCGTACCCCGGCGATCCCCTGGTACCCGAGCTCCGTGCGGGAACTCGACGCGAACTTGCCGCCGCCCGGGTGGATCACGGAACCCACTTGGGTCGTGGCGCTGTCATGAAGGATGACCGCGCCGATACCACCGCCGACATGCGGGGTGACCGGCCAGCCGACGGCAAAGTCATAGATGGCATTGGTCATGAACGCGTAAGCGTTGCGATCACCGCCGACCAGGGTAGATGTCCCGGCGGGCCAACCTGGCGACGCCGCGCTGAGACCCAGGCTATGCAGCCCGTTCGTCTGGAAGCTGAATTCTTCTTCGAAGCGCCATGGGCCCCATTCATAGCCGCCACGGACGCCGGTGTTGAACCCGTCGTTCCAGTTCTCCCTCACGGTAATCGAACCGCCGGCGGTTCGCCCGAGGCTTCCGCGCTCGCTGTCGAGCATGGTCCAGCCGACCTGGCCGCCGAAATACCAAGAGCCCGGCCCGCTAGGCGGAACAAGCAGCTGCGCCTGCGCGTCCGCCCAGCTCAACGCCACGGCGAGCGCGACACCGGCGCCTAGCAGAAAGCGATTTCTCATCCCATACCTCCGGCCGCAAAAAAAACGCGTTTGACGATGGTTGCGCCCCATCGTTGCGCCCATGATTACCATCCACTTTTGCGATGGCAATGGGTTTTTAGCTCGCCAACGCCGTCAATCGGGTTCGAGGCGCAGAACGCCGCCGACAGCGACATTCATGCAACGGTTTGCCCACAAACCAGCAAAATCGGGCATATCCCGCCGAGACATTTGCGCAACACCCGATAAATCCTGGGGCAGGCGCGGTATCCGCGCGGGAAATCTGACACGGCCTTACTCGCCGCGATTCGGGGCAACCGCCCGGATCCTCGGCATTAATAGGCTATTCAATCGAGAGGGTAAAACGCAAACCGCCGAATCGGCGCCGAAGACCCGCCCCCGGCCCGCATCGTCGATCGGTCAACCCGCCGCATCGTCGAGCGACAAGAGGGTGGCGTTGCCCCCAGCCGCGGTGGTGTCGACGGACACCGCCCGCTCGGTCGCAAAACGATGGAGATAGCGCGGCCCGCCGGCCTTCGGCCCGGTGCCGCTCAAGCGTTCGCCGCCGAACGGCTGCGCACCGACCACGGCGCCGATCATATTGCGGTTGACGTAGCTGTTGCCGATCCCGAGCCGTCCGAGGATCCGGCGGGCCGTATCGTCGATTCGGCTGTGGATGCCGAGGGTCAGCGCGTAGCGGGTCGCGGCGATCTCGTCGAGCACCGCGTCGAGCCGGTCGGCCGGCCAGCGGATCACATGCAGGATCGGCCCGAACACCTCGCCTTCGAGCCGACGGGCCGAATCGATCTCGAAGGCGCGCGGCGCAAAAAAGCTGCCATGCCCGATCCCCGGCGCCAGCCCGCATTGGTGGATGAGGCGGCCCTCACCGGCCATCCGCGCGGCATGCCGCTCCAAGGCTTGTCGCGCCTCGTCATCGATGACCGGGCCGATATCGGTCGCGAGCAGCGCCGGGTCGCCGATTCGGAGCTCGGCCATCGCCCCCGCCAGCATCGCCAGGATCCGCTCCGCGATATCCTCCTGGAGATACAAAAGGCGCAAGGCCGAACAGCGCTGGCCGGCGCTGTCGAAGGCCGATGTCACGACATCGCCGACGACCTGCTCGGCGAGCGCCGACGAATCGACGATCATCGCGTTCTGTCCCCCGGTCTCGGCGATCAGCGGCACGATCGGCCCGGGGCGCTGGGCGAGGGCGAGATTGATGGCGCGCGCGGTCTCGGTCGAACCGGTGAAGGCGATTCCGGCGATTCGCGGGTCGGCGACGAGCGCCCCGCCGATCGTCTCGCCGGGGCCCGGCAGCAGATGCAGCACATCGGCCGGGATCCCCGCGCCCAGCAACAGGCGCACCGCCGCGGCCGCGACCAGCGGGGTCTGCTCGGCCGGCTTGGCGATGACCGCGTTGCCGGCGGCGAGCGCGCCCGCGATTTGCCCGGTGAAGATCGACAGCGGGAAATTCCACGGCGAGATGCAGGCGAAAACGCCCCTCCCGTGCAGCGCCAATTCGTTGCGCTCGCCGGTCGGGCCGGGGAGCCGCTCGGGAACCGCGAAATCGGCGCGGGCGCGGGTCGCGTAATAGCGCAGGAAGTCCGCCGCCTCGCGCACTTCCGACAGCGCCGCCGGGATCGTGCGGCCACCCTCGCGGATGATCAGCGCCATCAGCAGGGCGCGGTTGCGCTCGTAGAGATCGGCGGCACGCTCCAGCGCGGCGGCGCGCGCTTCGGCCGGGGTCTGGCTCCAGATCGGCGCGGCGCGCTCGGCGCGGGCGAGCGCCTCTTCGACCGCCTGCGGCGCCGCGGTCGCGACAGTCCCGACCGGGCGCCGGTGGTCGCTCGGATCCCAGGCCGGCTCGCCCGGCCCGGCGAGCTCGATCCCACCGACGATCGGCGCGGCATGAAACGGCCGCCGCAAGGAAGCGGCCAGTTCACCCTGCAACACGCCGAGGATTCGCGGATCGGCGAGGTCGAGCCCCTGCGAATTCCGACGCACCGGCTGGAACAGGTCGCGCGGCAGGGGGATGCGCGGATGGAGCTTCACCGGGAGGCGCGCCAGCTGGGCGATCGGATCGGCGACGATGTCGTCGATCGGTTCGCGCTCGTCGACGATGCGGTTGACGAAAGAGGTGTTGGCGCCGTTTTCCAGAAGCCGCCGCACCAGATAGGCGAGCAAATCCTCGTGGCTGCCGACCGGCGCATAGACCCGGCATGGCCGGTTCATCGTCTCCGGGCCGACGATTTCGCCATAGAGCGCCTCGCCCATGCCGTGCAGGCGCTGGAACTCCCAATCCGTGCGCCCGCCGGCCAGTTCGAGGATCGCGGCGAGCGTGTGGGCGTTGTGCGTCGCGAATTGCGGATAGAAGGCGGCGCCGGCGTCAATCATCCGCCGGGCGCAAGCGAGATAAGAGACATCGGTCGCGACCTTGCGCGTGAACACCGGGTAACCATCGAGGCCGCGCTCTTGCGCCCGCTTGATCTCGCTATCCCAATAGGCGCCCTTGACCAGCCGCAGCATCAGCCGGCGCCGCGACCGTCCGGCCAGCTCAGCGAGCCAATCGACGACCGCAAGCGCCCGCTTCTGATAGGCCTGGACGGCGAGGCCAAGCCCGTCCCAGCCGGCGAGATCGGGGGCAAGCGCCAGCGCCTCGACAAGGTCGAGCGACAATTCGAGCCGGTCGGCTTCCTCGGCATCGATCGTAAAGCCGATGCCGAGGGCACGGGCGTCACGGGCGAGTGCGAGCAGCGACGGCAAGAGTTCGCGCATCACCCGGCCGTGCTGGGCCATTTCATAGCGCGGGTGCAGTGCCGACAATTTGACTGAGATCCCCGGCGCCGCCTCGATCGGCCGCCCCGCGGCTGCCTTGCCGATCGCGGCGATCGCGCGCCGATAGGCGGCATGGTAGCGCTCGGCATCGTCGATCGTGCGCGCCGCCTCGCCGAGCATGTCCAAGGAATGACGATAGCCGTGGCGCTCGGCGACACGCGCCCGCTCCAAGGCTTCCTCGATCGTGCGCCCCATGATGAACTGGTCGGCGAGAATGCGCATCGCGGCGCTGACCGCCTGGCGCCATACCGGCTCGCCCGAGCGCGCGATGAAGCGGCGCAGGATGCTGCCGAGATCGGCCTCCCCGCCTGGACTGTCGGGGCGCAGCAACCGTCCGGTCAGCATCAAGGCCCAGGTCGAGGCATTGACGAAGAGCGAGCCGGAATGGCCGAGATGAATTTGCCAATCGGCCGAGGCGATCTTGTCGCGGATCAGTCGGTCGACGGTCGCCGAATCGGGGATGCGCAACAACGCTTCGGCGAGGCACATCAGCGCGACGCCTTCAGGCGAGGAGAGCGCGTATTCCTGCAGAAAGGCGTCGAGCCCGCCCTTGCCGAGGCGCTCGCGGCGAACCGCCTCGACCAGCCGGCGCGCCGTCGCGGCGATCCGGTCGCGCGATTCGGCGGGGATCTCGGCGGCGGCGAGGCTGCGCGCATCGGCCTCGGTCTCGTCGAGGCGATGCGCGTCGCGGATCGCCGCCCGCAGCGGCGTCTCGGCCGATGGTCCAATCGGGGGCAGCGGGTTCGCGAAAACCAGCTCCATTGCGGCATCCTTTCAGAGCAGACGATACCACGACCGGCCCATCAGCCGGCGCGCCCGGTGGTAGTTTCAGATTGGAGGACCCTCGTACGTCCTTCGAGACGGCCGCGTTGCGGCCTCCTCAGGATGAGGATCTTTCTTAATGCCATTAATAACTTACCTCATCCTGAGGAGCGCCCGGCGGGCGCGTCTCGAAGGACGCGCCGCGCGGATGCCCGCGCCGAATTGAGACACCACCCGTCCGGTTTGGCATGCGCCGCTCGCTGCTGCTAAGCTCCGCCATCCGATCCCCGGCGCAGAAGGGCCGTTCGTTTGGCAAGCGAGGCGAATAGGGCGGTCTATTTCATCCTGCACATCCCGAAAACGGCAGGGCAGACGATCCAGTACCATCTGGCCGAGCATTGTCCGCCCGGCGTATTCTGGAGCCCGCATCGGGTGCCGTATCCGCTATCGTTGTTCGGCCGCCGGCACCGCCTCGCCGGCCAGGGCGACGCCGGCCGGGTGCGCATCGTCGCCGGCCATGACCTGGGCGCTTCGCTCGAACGGCGGTTTCCCGGGCGAGAGATCCGCCGGGTTGCCCTGTTGCGCGAGCCGCTCAGCCTGCAGCTCTCGCTCTACAACTACCGGATGATGAACCATCTGGCCAAAGGGCTCGGCACCTATGACTTTGCGGTGCATTTGCGGGCGCAGCCGCGTGATTTCATCGCGCATTGGCTGCTCGCGCGGTGGCTTGAAATTCCCTGGCCGCGGCTGATGGCGATGTCGGATGCCGACAAATATCGGCGGCTCAACCGGGCGCTCGGGCAATTCTGGTTTGTCGGCGACTATACCGATTGCGACCGGGTGATCGCCGCGGTCGCGCCCGATTTGGCGGTGCCGGCGGTCGCCCGGCCGCGCAACACCGCGCGCCAGTGGCACAAGCAGATCAAATGGGAGCCGCTGACCGAAGCTTCCCTGTCTCCCGCGTTGCGCGACGCGGTGCGCCGCCGGAACCCGCTCGATCACGCGCTGTGGGCGAGTTGGCACGGCGCCGGGTTCGACGCCGCCGCGGTGCGCGCCCACCCGTTAGAGCCGGAAGCGCGCGCCGGTTTCCTCATGCACGAAGGGGCACGGCCATTTTTCCTGCTGAACCGCTGGGCACGGCGCGAAGGCGCGCCGCGCGTGCCGTTTGCTCGGGCCAAAATCGGCCTGCGTTCGGGGATAGCCCGGGCCGACCGGGCCCGCGACGCCGGCCAATGGCCGCTCGCCGCGCGCTATTACCGGCAAGCCTTGTCCGAGGAGCCGGAGTTGCCGGCGATCTGGGTGCAATACGGACACATGCTCAAGGAATCGGGGGACGTGGCGGCGGCGGTGGCGGCCTACCGCGAATCGCTTCGCCGCGATCCGGAGAATGCGGACACGCACCTGCAGCTAGGCAACGCCTTGAGGCTCCAGGGTCAGGTCACGGCGGCCGAGGCGGCCTATCTGAGCGCGGTGGCGCTCGACCGGCGGCTCAATTTCGCGATCAAGGCGCTGGAGGCGCTCGGCTGGACGCGGGCGCGGATCGACGAGGCGCTGCGACACAAGCCGGAGCCGTTGGCAAGCGAAGCAGTCAGCGGAAATCTCGGCTCGTGACGGCGAGGTCGCGCGGATCGTAGCCGGGGATCCGCTCGCGCAGCGCGAAGGGCGGTTTGCCGGGCGACGGGAGCGGGCCGTCGCCGGTACGCTCGCGCAACGTACCCAGGCGGGCCGTCATATCGCGCAGATCCTCGGCGACGATGTGGATGACGCTCTCCTCGCGCTGCAAACGGCCGCGGCAATAGAGGAGGGTGGCGCCGAGCGCGGCGCGGCGGAAGCGTTCGAGGATCGCCGGCCAGACAATCAGATTGGCGATCCCGGTCTCGTCCTCGAGCGTGATGAAGACGACGCCGTTGGCGCTGCCGGGGCGCTGCCGGATCAAGACGAGCCCGGCGATCGCGAGGCGCCGGTCGACCGGCAGGGTCGCGAGATCGGCGGCGGCGGCGAGGCCTTCGCGCGCCAGTTCGGCACGCAGGAAGGCGAGCGGGTGGCGCTTTACGCTGAGGCCGGTCGTCGCGTAATCCTCGACGACATGCTCGCCGAGCGGCATCTCCGGCAACAGCGCCGCCGCGCGGGTTTCGCTCCTTTGTTTGTCACCCCGGCGCAGGCCGGGGTCCATGCTTGAGGCAGCCGAGTTGTTGCTTAATGGACCCCGGCCTGCGCCGGGGTGACAATTTGAATTTACGAATAGCGGCAGGGGCTGGTCGCCGAGCGCCTTCAGCGCCCACAACCCACGGCGGCGGTCGAGGCTTAACGAGCGCAGCGCATCGGCCGCGGCGAGGCTTTCGAGCGCGGCGCGGCCAAGCCCGCTGCGGCGCCACAAATCGCGCGCGTCGAGGTAACCGGAGCCGCGCGCCGCGACAAGACGCTCGGCAGCGGCCTCGGCCAGACCCTTGATCTGGCGCAACCCGAGACGCAATGCGCAGGGTGGTAAAACCCCTCTCCGCCCTTCAGGGGGGAGAGGGAGGGGCCCGTCGCAAAGCGACGGGAGGGTGAGGTGGGTGTCGGCCAGCGCTCTGGAATCCCCCACCTCACCCCAACCCTCTCCGCCCCCAGCCCCCACCCTTCCCTCCCCCGCAAGCGGGGGAGGGTTAGGGAGGGGGCCCTCTCCGCTCCCGGGGGCGGAGAGGGAGTTTCCATTCACCTCCAGCTCCTCCAGCGTGCAGTCCCATTCACTGAAATTCACATCGACCGGGCGCACCGTGACGCCATGCTCCCTCGCATCGCGGACGATCTGGGCCGGCGCGTAGAAGCCCATCGGCTGGCTGTTCAACAACGCGCAGGCGAAAATTTCGGGGTAGAAGCACTTGATCCAGGCCGAGACATAGACGAGGAGGGCAAAGCTCGCGGCGTGGCTTTCGGGAAAGCCATAGGTGCCGAACCCCTCGATCTGGTCGAAGCAGCGGGTCGCGAAATCGGCCGAATAACCATTGGCGAGCATGCCGGTGATGAATTTTTCGCGGAACAGATGAATTTCGCCATTGCGCTTGAAGGTCGCCATCGCGCGGCGCAGCTGGTCGGCCTCCTCGGGCGGGAACCCGGCGCCGACGATCGCGATCTTCATCGCCTGTTCCTGAAAGAGCGGCACCCCCAAGGTCTTGCCGAGCACCTGGCGCAATTCGTCGGACGGGTA
>WNFC01004300.1_pt1 | contig 34476 bp, 30 predicted proteins | sample 5400541 | NCBI WGS metagenome assembly WNFC01 (sample SAMN13153342, study PRJNA577476) | soil metagenome | isolation source: 120 cm saprolite under Douglas fir tree site 2 hole 2 replicate 1 | place: USA:California | collected 2015-04-18
CCGCCCGGCCGCAACGTTACGTCGAGCCCGTAGCGCTGGTAGATGCCGGTGGCGATCGCCTGATAGAAGCCGCCATGCTCGGCTTCGGCCTTCCAATCGGTGCCGAAAGCGACGCTTTCGGCGGAGGCGGTGCGCGGCAGCGCCATGCTCAACAAGGTCGCGGCGAGGAGAAATATCCGTGTCCTGCGGTTCATCCGGTGACGGTCCGTGCCAGAAAGGGGCGCGAGTGTAGTCGGGGGGCTGCGAGGCGTCGAGCGGCGGGCGCGCTATCGCAACCGTCGGTGCAATCCTATATCATCCGATAAAAGCTGCATCCGCGATCGCGCGGGTCACCTCGGAGCAGGGTGGAAGCCATGAAGAATCTGCTGGCCGTGATCGGCGACGGCAATGCGAGGCCGGTTCTCGAAGCGGCGCTGATGGCGGGGCGCCGGTTCAACAGCCACATCGTCGGGCTGCACAGCCTGACGACCGAGTATGCCGTCGTCTTTGGCGGCGAAATGGGCTTTTCGATTTCCTCCGAGGTCGATCGCACGCTCGAACGCGAGGGGCACGAGCGGCGCGATCAGGCGCGCACCTTGTTCCGCGATTTCATGACCGCGCAGGGCGTGCCGATCGGGCCGCCGGCGGCGGGCTACAACGGGCCGAGCGCGTCGTGGCGGGAGGAGGACGGGAGACAGAACGCCGTCGTCGGGATGAGCGGGCGGGTTTATGACCTGATCCTCGTCGAGCAGCCGGAAAAGCTCGCCTCGATCGCCGAGGCGACGCTCGAGGACGCGCTGTTCGAAAGCGGCCGTCCGGTGATGATGGTGCCAAAGACGATCGGGCCGCATCTCGGCGACACCATCGCCGTCGCCTGGAACGGCAGCACCGAGACCGCGCTGACCGTGGCCGTGTCGATGCCGCTCCTCAAGCAGGCGCGCCACGTCGTGGTCGTCGCGGTCGGTCCGCAGCACATGCCCGAGCCCGGGCCCACCGGCGAGGAGCTTGCCCGCAGCCTCGAAGGCCACGGCCTCACGGTCAGCCTGCGCAGTGCGTTCGGACGGGACAAGCCGATGGGCGAATCGTTCCTCAAGGAGGCGACGGCGGCCGGGGCCGATCTCATGCTCAAGGGCGCCTATACGCGCAGCCGCATCCGCCAGATGATCTTTGGCGGTGCCACCCGCCACATCATCATGGAATCAAAGATCCCGGTGATCATGGCGCGGTGAGTAGCCGCACCGTGACGTCGACGCGCCGAGAACGTGCGTCGTGCGTCCTTCGAGACGCGCCCGTTGGGCGCTCCTCAGGATGAGGTAAGCTCTTGATAGCGTTAAGAAAAGTCCTCATCCTGAGGAGCCCGCAAAGCGGGCGTCTCGAAGGACGCACGAGGTTCATCCAGCTTGTAACTGGTCGCTACCGACTTTCCGGTGCCATGGAACTTACCGGCGCGTTGTTTTAGTCTCGGCAACGCCGCGCGACGGCGCGTCGCGGGCAGCGCGGGAGATCGGCATGCGATCGGCGAGGTGGTATCGGGCGGCGGTGCTCTGGGCCGGTGTTGCGGTGGTTGCTGCGGCATCCCCGGCAGTGGCGCAGGCGCCGCCCTATCCTCCGCCGCCACCGCTATACGGGGCCGTCCCTGCCCCGCCGCTCTCCGGGGAACCAGCCGACATCGCCGCCTGCCTCTGCCTGCGGCAAGCGATCGATGTGCTCGGTACCGACATGGCGGCAAAGCAGCGCGACCGCGACGCAGTCAACGACGCTTTGTCGCGGCTCGACGTCGAGCTACAAAGCGCGCGCGCCGGCATGGACGTCAACAATCCGGCGGCGGTCGCCCGGTTCCGCCAACTGCTCGAACAGCGCGACGCCGCCTTCCGGCGCTCGACGGACCTGGTGACCGGCGATCTGAGCAGCGTGACCGCGCGCTACAATCAGCGGGTCAACGAATACAACGCACGTTGCGCCAACCGGCCGCGCGACCCGGGGCTGCTCGCCAGCGTCCAGGCGACGCTGTCCTGCCCGTCCCCCTATTGATCGGCCCGCTCGGCAAGCCCCGGGTAAAGCTGCTCGGGCGCGATTTCAGGTTCGGCGATGACGGCCCAATCGGCATCGCGCCAGGCCCGGAAGAAACAGTTGCGCCGCCCGGTATGGCAGGCGACGCCGTGCTGATCGACCAAGAGCAGCAGCGTGTCGCCATCGCAATCGAGGCGCAGTTCGTGGAGGCGCTGGACCTGCCCGGAGGTCTCGCCCTTGCGCCACAGCGCCTGGCGCGTGCGTGACCAATAGTATGCCCGGCCCTCTTCCAGCGTCAGGCGGACCGCATCGCGGTTCATCCACGCCACCATCAGTATTTCGCCGGTGTCGTGCTGCTGCGCGATCGCCGGAACCAGCCCGTCGGGGCCGAAATTGATCTCGCCGAGCGCGCGCTCGATCGCATCGGTCACGGCTTTCTCCTCGAAGCTCAGCTGCGCCAGCGCAGGGTACGCGGTTTGACCGGGTTGGCAAACGGGCGGTCCTCGGCGCGGGCGCGGCGGTATTCCTCCTTCAGCCGGTAGTACCAGCGTGCCTGGGTGTCGGAATCGTCGATCAGCGCCAGCAGCGGCGCGCCGCGCAACCCCTGCTGCTGGCGCTCCATGATGTCGCGGTCCTGGTGCAGAAACGCCCGCACATAAGGCCGCAGCAGTGGCTTCAGGAGCGAGAGCCACGGCGCCGTCCAGTAGGTACAGTGGTTGATCTCGGTGGTGTCGTCGTCAATCGGGGTCAGCGCGGTCAGGTTGGCGACCCGATAGCGGCCGGCGCGGATCTGCTCGACCCGCACGCTCGGCAGCCGGAACGCGATCTCGGTCTCGGGCGCCCCGCCGAGGAGCCGGTAGGCGCGCGAGTTGGTGGACGGGGCGTGGCGGCTCATCGTGAAGCCCCAGGGCGACGGCTCGAACGCCTTTGCCTTGTCATGGACCGAGCGGCGCGAGCGCCACCACCAAGCGCCATGGACAAAGGGGCCGTGCGCCGGGTCCATCAGCCCGACGACGGCATGGTCGATCGCTGCCCCGAAACGCACGGTCTCGACGAGAGAAGGCGCCGCCGCTTCGGCGAAGCCGTCGAGCATTGGTATATCGGGCGCCGCGCTGGGGTCGCTGCCGAAGAAGACCCAGATATTGCCCTGCACCTCGCACGCGGCATAGCGGGCAACGCCGATTCGGGCGAGATCGAATGTCTGCCCCTCGACCAGCGAGGGGATGTGGGTGCAGTGCCCGTCGGTGGCGAAGCGCCAGCCATGGTAGCAGCATTCGATCTCGCTGCCGTCAAACCCGCCGAACGACAGCGGCATGCCGCGATGCGGGCAGACGTCGCGCAGCGCGAAGGCAATGCCGGCGCGGTCGCGGCCAATCAGCAACGGCTCGCCGAGCATTTTGCGCGCGATCGTGCGGCCGCGCGCCACCGCACGGCCCGGCGCCGCGTAGTACCACGCCTCGCGCAACGGCGCCGCGGCGTCTTCCACCCGTCTATCTCCTGTCGCGCGTGGCGCTGAGGCTATCGCTCGGCCACGCCACCGGCTATTTTCGCCCGATCTGCAGTCTGGCAACAGTCTCGCGAATTCTGGCGATAAATACAGCCGTGCTCCGCATCGTCCGACATCCCGGTTCCGGATCGAGCCATCCGCGCGGCGCGGTGCTGGCGATGGGTAATTTCGACGGGCTCCACCGGGGCCACGCCGCGCTGATCGGCCAGGCGCGCGACCGCGCCCGCGCGGATGGCGTGCCGGCCGCGGTCCTCACCTTCGAGCCGCATCCGCGCAGCGTCTTCAATCCCGCCGGCGAACCGTTCCGGCTGACCCCGTTCCGGGTCAAGGAGCGCGAGATCGCGCGGCTCGGGGTCGATCTGCTGTTCGTCCAGCATTTCGACCTCGAATTCGCCAAGAAGAGCGCCGAATTGTTTGTCGAGGAGGTGCTGGCCGGCGCGATCGGCGTGACGCACATCGTCGTCGGGCATGATTGCACCTTTGGCAACCGCCGCCGCGGCACGCCGGAGATGCTGCGCGAAGCCGGGCTGGAGCACGGCTTTGGCCTCACCGTGATCGAGCCGGTGTGCGGCCCCGACGCGGCGGTGTATTCCTCGACCCATATCCGCGAATTGTTGAAGTCCGGCAAGCCGCGCGAGGCCGCCGCCCAGCTCGGCCGCTTCTGGGAGATCGACGGCCGCGTCATGGTCGGCGACCGGCGCGGCCGCACGATCGGCTTCCCGACCGTCAATCTCGGCCTCGGCGAGAATCTGCATCCAGCGTTCGGGGTCTATGCCGTGCGCGTCTCGGGAGACGGCGCCGACGACGCCTTCGCCGGGCACGCGATCGACGGCGTCGCCAATATCGGCCTGCGACCGACCGTGGGTACCCCCGAACCCCGCCTCGAAGCCCATCTCTTCGACATCGACGCCGATCTTTATGGTCGCCACCTGCGCGTCTCGCTCGTCGAGTTCATCCGCCCCGAGCGCAAATTTTCGGGGCTCGACGCGCTGAAAGCGCAGATCGCCGAAGACGCGCAGAAAGCGCGCGCGATACTGGCGGGATTGGCACCGGGCTGAACCGGCGGCGGATCGCGGCCGTCCCGGCCGCATGCGGGCGAGACGCCCGCGGTCCATTGCACCCGTCATTTGCGAGCGAAGCGAAGCAATCTCGGTCGATCTTGCTCTGTTCGATCGGGATTGCTTCGTCGCTGCGCTCCTCGCAATGACAGATCCTGGACCAGCGGAGTCGGAACATCACTCTCGAATTCGGCCCTCGCCGCTGCTATATCTGCGCCATGCTGGCGCGAAGCGGATGGATGCTGCGAATTATCGGCCCGATCCTCGGCTGAGGATCGGGGCTGTTCGCGTCTTTTTGCATTCATTCCGGGGCCTGCCATGCCGACGGATTATCGTCCGACCGTTTTTCTGCCCAAGACCGAATTTCCGATGCGCGGCGGCCTGCCGACGCTTGAGCCGACGCTCGTCGAGCGCTGGCAGGCGATGGGCCTCTACCGGAAGCTGCGCGATGCGGCGCGCGGGCGCGAGAAATTCGTGCTGCATGACGGACCGCCCTACGCCAATGGCGACCTCCATCTCGGCCATGCGCTGAACAAGATCCTCAAGGACGTCGTCAACCGCGCCCAGCAGATGCTCGGCAAGGATGCGCCCTACGTGCCGGGCTGGGATTGCCACGGCCTGCCGATCGAATGGATCGTCGAGGAGAAATACCGCGCCAAGAAGCAGTCGAAGGACAGCGTGCCGATCGCGCAATTCCGCCAGGAATGCCGCGACTTCGCGGCCTATTGGGTCGAGCAGCAGAAGGCGCAGTTCAAGCGCCTCGGCGTCATCGGCGATTGGGACAACCCGTATTTGACCATGAGCTTCGAGGCTGAGGCGCAGATCGTCCGCGAGATCGGCAAGTTCCTCGTCAATGGCGGGCTCTACAAGGGCGCGAAGCCGGTCCTCTGGTCGATCGTCGAGCAGACCGCGCTCGCCGAAGCGGAAGTCGAATACCACGACCACCGCTCGAACACGGTCTGGGTGCGCTTCCCGATCGCACAGCCGAGCCTCCCGGCGCTGGCCGGCGCCTCCGCCGTGATCTGGACGACGACGCCGTGGACCCTGCCGGGCAACCGCGCGATCGCCTACAGCGCCGACCTCGAATATGCCGTCATTCAGGTTGACGCGGTCGCCGAGAAGAGCCGCGCGATCCCCTATCGGGGAGCACACGATCCCGGCGAGAAGCTGCTCGTCGCGCTGCCGCTGATCGACGAGGTCTGCCAGAAGGCATTGATTGAGCGCCATACCGTCTTGCACGTGTTCCCCGGCACGGCGCTCGCCGGCACTCTCGTGCGCCACCCGCTCGCCGGTCAGGGCTATGATTTCGACGTGCCGCTCTTGGCCGCCGGTTTCGTCGAGGCCGATCAGGGGACGGGGCTCGTCCACATCGCGCCGGGTCACGGCGCGGACGACTGGGATCTCGGCCAGGCGAACGGAATCGCGGTGCCCGAGACAGTCGGGGCGGACGGCGTCTATCTGCCCGCCGTGCCGCTCTTCGCGGGGCGCGCGGTGTACCGACCGGACGGGAAGCCCGGCGACGCGGACATGGCGGTGATCGCGGCGGTCGAGGCGGCCGGCGGGCTCCTGGCGCGCGGCACCCTCACGCACTCCTACCCGCATTCCTGGCGCTCGAAGGCCCCCTTGATCTTCCGCAACACGCCGCAATGGTTCATTAGCATGGCGGCGAACGGGCTGCGCGATAAGGCGCTCGCGGCGATCGAGAAGACGCGCTGGATCCCGCCGCAGGGCAAGAACCGCATCGCCGCGATGATCGAATCGAAGCCCGATTGGTGCGTCTCGCGCCAGCGCAGCTGGGGCGTGCCGATCCCGGTCTTTGTCAACAAGAAGACCGGCGAGCCGCTGCGCGACGGCGCCGTCGTCGAGCGGGTCGCCGCCGCGGTCGAACGCGACGGCGCGGACGCCTGGTACACGACCGACGCGGCGCTCTTCCTCGGCAACGCCTATGATGTCGCGGAGTGGGACAAGGTCACCGACATCATCGAGGTGTGGTTCGATTCCGGTTCGACCCACGCCTTTGTCCTCGAAAAGCGACCCGAGCTGAAGTGGCCGGCCTCGCTCTATCTCGAAGGCTCCGACCAGCATCGCGGCTGGTTCAATTCCTCGCTCCTCGAAGCCTGCGGCACGCGCGGGCGCGCGCCCTACGAAGCCGTGCTGACGCACGGTTTCGTACTCGACGAGGAGGGGCGCAAGATGTCGAAATCGCTGGGCAACGTGATCGCGCCGCAAGACGTCATGCGACAGAGCGGCGCCGACATCCTGCGGCTCTGGGTGGTCGCTTCGGATTACGCCGAGGATTTACGGATCGGCCCCGAGATCCTGAAGCATATGAGCGACAGCTATCGCCGCCTGCGCAACACGCTGCGCTACCTCTTGGGCGCGCTCGCCGGGTTCTCGCCGGCCGAGGCGGTCGGCCCGGAAGCGATGCCCGAGCTGGAACGCTGGGTACTTCACCGCCTCGCCGAGCTCGACCAGACCGTCCGCAGCGCGATCGACGCCTACGATTTCCACACGATGTTCACCGCGCTGCATAATTTCTGCGCGGTCGATCTGTCGGCGTTTTATTTCGACATCCGCAAGGACCGGCTCTACTGCGACGGCATCGATGATCTCGGGCGGCGCGCGGCCCGGACGGTGCTGGACCGCACCTTCGATTGCCTGGTGCGCTGGCTGGCGCCGATCCTCTGCTTCACGGCCGAGGAAGCCTGGCTCGCCCGCCATGGCGATGCGCCGGGGCGTAGCGTCCATCTCGAATTGTTCGCTTCTGTGCCGAGCGCCTGGCGTGACCCGGCGCTGGGCGCGCGCTGGGCCGAGCTGCGCGATGTGCGCCGGGTGGTGACCGGCGCGCTCGAGGTCGAGCGCGCGGCAAAGCGCATCGGCTCCAGCCTGCAGGCGGCGGTCGAATTGTTCGTGCCGGAGCGGCTCCTTCCGTTGCTGCGCGATGTCGACCTCGCCGAGCTGTGCATCACCTCCGCCGGGACGGCCCGGGCCGGGGCACCGCCTGAGGGCGCGTTCACGCTGCCCGATGTCGCCGATATCGGGGTCGTCGTGGGGCCGCCAACCGGACAGCGCTGTGAGCGCTGCTGGCGGGTATTGCCGGAGGTCGGCCATGTCGCCGGCCACGACGATCTCTGCCGACGCTGCGCCGAAGTCCTCGATTGCGGCGCCAGCGCGGCGCTTTCGGGATGATGCTCGGGCGCGGCCTCGGCGTGGCAGCGGCAGCCGCGATCCTCGATCAAATAAGCAAGGCGCTGGTGCTGGCATTTTTCGGCGAGCCCGGTTGCGCCCTTCATCGAGCCGTGGTCGGCCCGTTTCTCGACCTCGTGCTGACCTGCAATCCGGGAGTCAGCTTTGGCCTCTTCAACCGCGCCGGGGTCAATTCGCTGATCTTCTCGCTCGCCGCCCTGGCGATCATCCTCGTCCTGGTCGTCTGGCTCGGCCGGGTTCGCGCGACCTTTCTCGCCGCCGCGATCGGCCTCATCATCGGCGGCGCGATCGGCAATGTCGTCGATCGGCTGCGTTTCGGCGCGGTCATCGACTTCCTTGATTTTCATCTTGCCTCATGGCATTGGCCGGCATTCAATCTCGCCGACAGCGCCATTTGCCTCGGAGTGGCGGCAATGTTGCTTGACGGCATGCTGTCGCGGCGCCCGGCGCCACAAGCAAAGGGGAGGGAAGATCTTTCACCATGACCGGTCATGATCGTGCTGCTGTCGGACGGCATCGCGGATCTCTACTTGCGGTTGCTTGTGTGTCGGCGAGCTTGCTGCTGCCGGGTTGTACCGATTTCCGGCGGATTGTCGGCATGGACCGGGTCGGCCCCGACGAATTCGCGGTCGAGTCGCGCGCGCCGTTGACGATCCCGCCCGAATACGACCTGCGCCCGCCGCAGCCCGGAGCGCCCCGCCCGCAAGAGGGCACCGCCGCCGACAAGGCGCGCAAGGTCATCGACACGGCCGGGCCCGGCGAGCCCGGCAAGCAGGCGACTTCCGGCCTGCGGGTCCCCCCAGGCGGCGGGGTTGCCAGCAGCGGGCCGCAGCCCGACACCAGCCAGCAGGTCGGCGACCAAAGCCTGGCGAGCAAGCTGCTCGGCGCCAATGACAGCGCCGCGGGCGGTGCGGTCGAAAAGCGCGAAACGACCACCCTGAAAGGTGTCTATTGATGCGGATCGGGCGGCAAGCCCTCTCCCGCCCCCGCCCTAACCCTCCCCCGCTTGCGGGGGAGGGAAGGGTGGGGGCTAGTGCTGGAGAGGGGCGTCTGGCGATCGCCTGTTTCGTACTCCTCATGGCGATCGCTGCCTCGATATCGCCAGCCCGGGCGCAGCAATTCGGCGCCGAAAGCTTCACTCTGGCGAACGGGCTTCAGGTCGTGGTGCTGCCTAACCACCGGGCCCCCGCAATCACCCAGATGGTCTGGTACAAGATTGGCGCCGCCGACGACCCGCGCGGCAAGTCCGGGTCGGCCCATTTTCTCGAACATCTGATGTTCAAGGGCACCGCGGCGCATCCGCCCGGCGAGTTCAGCGCGCTGATCTCGCAAAGCGGTGGGCGCAATAACGCCTTCACCACCGAGGACTACACGGCTTTCCATGAGACCGTGGCGAAGGACCGGCTCGATCTGGTCATGCGGCTCGAAGCCGACCGTATGACTGGCCTGACGCTCGACGATGCCGTCGTCCTGCCCGAACTCGCCGTCGTGCTTGAAGAGCGCCGCACGCGAATCGACAACGACCCGGCCGCGCTGTTGCGCGAGCAGCTCACCGCGAACCTCTTTCTCAACGCCTCCCACCGGATCCCCTCGATCGGCTGGGAAGCGGAGATCAGGCGGCTCGGCACCGCGGATGCGCTCGCCTTCTATCGCGACTGGTACATGCCCAACAACGCGATCCTGATCGTCGCCGGCGATACCGACACCGCTGAGGTCCGCCGCCTCGCCGAGAAGAATTTCGGGCAGCTCGCGGCGCGCCCGCTGCCGCACCGGCTGCGGCTCGATGAACCCGAGCACCGCGCTGCAATCCGGCTCCAGATGAAGAGCGAACGCGTCGCCCAGCCCAGCTGGCGGCGGCTCTATCTGGCGCCGAGCTATCGCGCCGGCGCGACGCAACACGCTTACGCACTGCAGGTTCTGGCCGAGATCCTCGGCGGTGGCGCGGATTCGCGGCTCTACCATGCGCTCGTGCTCGACGACGGCATCGCGCTGTCGGCGAGCGCCGATTATGCGCCGAGCGCGATCGGCCTGAGCAGTTTCGGGATCTACGCCGCCCCAAAGACCGGCGTCGCGGTCGCCGAGCTCGAAGCGGCGGTCGATGCGCAGCTGCGTCGCCTCATCGAGCAGGGCGTCGCCGCCGATGAAGTGCGGCGCGCCGAGCAGCGCATGCAGGCCGCGGCGATCTACGCCCATGACAGCCTATCCGGCCCGGCCAACATCATCGGTGCCGCGCTGGGGATCGGCCAGACCCTCGACGACGTCGCCGCCTGGCCGGAGCGCATCGGCGCCGTCACCTCGGCCGACATCGAGGCCGCCGCCCGCGCCGTGCTGATCGAGCGCAATTCGGCAACCGGCATCCTCCTGCCGGAGCACACCTCATGAGCCGCCGCCTTATGGTGATGCTGATCGGCGCGCTGCTGCTCGGCGCGTCGACGCCGCTGTGTGCCGCGGCGATGTCGATCGAGCGAGTGACCGGCGCCAGCGGGGTCGAAGCCTGGCTCGTCGAGGACCATTCGATCCCGATCGTGACGCTCAGCTTCGCCTTTCCCGGGAGCGCCGCGCTCGACCCGGCGGGGAAGGAGGGCACCGCGTCGATGGTCGCCGAGCTGCTCGACGAAGGCGCCGGGAGCTATGACAGCGCCGCCTATCACCGCCGGCTCGAGGAGCTTGCCGGCGAATTGCAGTTTTCCGCTGGGCAGGACGAATTGACCGGCAGCCTGCGAATGCTGAAGCGCAATCTGGCGGAGACCGCCGATCTCTTGCGCGTGGCGCTCAAGGAACCGCGCTTCGCCGATGATGCGGTCGAGCGCATTCGCGCCGAGACGACCGCGATGCTGGCGCGGCAGGCGCGCAACCCGCGCTCGCTGGCCGGTCGGCTGTGGATGCGCGATGCCTTCGAGGACCATCCGTACGGCAAGGACAGCGCGGGTACCGCATCGAGCGTGGCGGCGATCGTGCGGCCCGATCTGACCGATTTCGTCGCCCGGCATGTTCATCGCAAGGGTCTGGTCGTCGGCGCCGTGGGCGACATCACCGCCGCGGAGCTCTCGGGGCTGCTCGACCGAGTGTTTGGCGGCCTGCCCCCCGGCGGCGACGGCGCCGAGATCGCCGAGGCGAGCCCGGGCGACGCCGGGGCGCTCGTCGTTCGGCGCACGGCGGTGCCGCAAAGCGCCGTCAGCTTTGGCCAGGCCGGGCCGAAGCGCGACGACCCCGACTGGTATCCCGCCTACGTCGTCAACGACATCATCGGCGGCGGCGGTTTTCGCGGCCGCCTGATGAAGGAGATCCGCGAAAAGCGGGGGCTGGCCTATGGCGTTTCGAGCTCGCTGGTGCCCTATCGCCATGCCGGGCTGATCCTCGGCAGCATCGCCACCGAGAACAGCCGGGTCGCCGAATCAATCGCGCTGATCCGCGCCGAATGGCAGCGCATGCGCGACGATGGTCCGACCGAAACTGAATTGCGCGACGCCAAGGCGTATCTGGCCGGGTCGTTTCCGCTCAGCCTCGACTCGACCCGGCGCATCGCGGGGGTGCTCGTGCAGATGCAAACCGACAAGCTCGGCATCGATTACCTCGACCGCCGTGCTTCCCTGATCGGCGGCGTCACCCTCGACGAGGCGCGCGCGGTGGCCCGCCGCCTCTACGACCCGGCCCGCCTCAGCTTCGCCGTGGTCGGCGACCCTGCCGGCCTCGAATCAACCCGCCCGCCGCGGGAAGGGCCGAACTGAGCGTCGTAGGATGGGTTGAGCGCAGCGAAACCCATCAACCCGGCACCCGCCTTGTATTCGATGGGTTTCGCTGCGCTCAACCCATCCTACAATCGCTGCGATCGAAGCTGGGAGATGGGCGATGAAGAGCCTGTGGTCGGACGGCGATGCCGAGGCGATGGCCGCGCGCTATGGCGCGGCGGGCGTCGGGCGCGATCTGTCCCTGCGCGTCTATACCTCGCGCCTTCTGGGCGGCGATCCGCGCCTGGTGCTGCATGGCGGCGGCAATACCTCGGTCAAGACCGTACTGCCCGACCTCTTGGGCGACCCCGTCGAGGTTTTGTGCGTCAAGGGCAGCGGCTGGGACATGGCGCAGATCGAGCCGCCCGGTCTCCCCGCCGTCCGTCTCGCGCCGATCCAGAAATTGCGGGCGCGCGATGCGCTCAGCGACGAGGACATGGTGCGCATCCAGCGCGCCAATCTGATCGATCCGGGCGCGCCCAACCCTTCGGTCGAGACGCTGCTGCACGCCTTTCTGCCGCACAAATTCGTTGACCACACCCACGCGACGGCGGTGCTGAGCCTGGCAGACCAGCCCGACGCGGCCGAGCGCGTCGCCGATCTCTACGGATCCCGGGTCGGGGTCGTGCCCTACATCATGCCGGGCTTTCTCCTCGCCAAGGCGGCGGCCAAAATCTTCGAGGCCGATCCCGCGGTCGAGGGGCTTGTCCTCGTAAAGCACGGTGTCTTCAGCTTTGGCGACAATGCGCGCGAGGCCTATGAGCGGATGATCGCGATCGTCAGCCTCGCCGAAGAACGCCTCGCGCGCGGCGGCAGACCTGTGTTCGTCCCGGCAAAGCTGCCCGCCGCCTGCCCCGGCGCCGCCGAGATCGCGCCGATCCTGCGCGGCGCCTGTGCCCTTCCCGACCCGGCGACACCGGGCCTCTACAAGCGCTTCGTCCTGGATTTCCGCGCCGGGCCGGCCGTCCTCAATTTTGTCAACGGCGCCGAATTAGAGCGCTATGGCCTCGCTGGGGTCGCCACCCCCGACCACACGATCCGCACCAAGAACTATCCGCTGATCGTGCCGCCGCCCGAGCCGGGGCATCTCGACGCATTCGCGCATTCGGTACGCGACGCGGTCGGGCATTTCACCGCCGAGTACCACGGATATTTTGCGCGCCACAACGCCACCTCGGCGGCCCCCACCCTTCCCTCCCCCGCAAGCGGGGGAGGGTTAGGGAGGGGGAAGCGCGAGCTCGACCCCATTCCCCGGGTGATCCTGGTGCCGGGGCTCGGCCTTTTCGGCCTCGGACGCAGCGCCAGGGATGCGGCGGTCGCCGCCGATCTTGCCGAAAGCTGGGTCGCGACGGTGACCGATGCCGAGGCGGTCGGCACCTTCGAATCGCTCAGCGAAGCAGAGCTGTTCGAGATGGAATACTGGTCCTTGGAACAGGCCAAGCTTGGCGGCGCGATCGAAAAGCCGCTCGCCGGGCAGGTCGCGCTGGTCACCGGCGGGGCCGGGACGATCGGGCTCGCCACGGCGCGCGCCCTGAAGAACGCCGGCGCCGAAATCGCGCTGATCGACCGCGCCGGGGCGGAGGACGCGGCGAAAAAGCTCGGCGGGCTCGGCCTCGTCTGCGACGTGACCGACCCGGCGGCGGTGCGTACCGCGTTCGATCGCATTGCCGAGCGCTTTGGCGGGGTCGACATTGTCGTCTCCAATGCCGGCGCGGCCTGGCAGGGCCGCATCGGCGAGGTCGACGATGCGGTGCTGCGGCAGAGCTTCGAAGTTAATTTCTTCGCCCATCAAACGGTCGCGCAAAACGCGGTCCGGATCATGCGGGTGCAGGGCACCGGCGGCGTTCTCTTGTTCAACGTCTCGCGGCAGGCGGTCAGCCCCGGGCCGAATGCCGGGCCTTACGGCCTGCCCAAGGCGGCGACCCTGTTCCTGATGCGGCAGTACGCGCTCGAATACGGCGCCGACGGCATCCGCGCCAACGCGGTCAACGCCGACGGCATCCGCGGCGGCTTGCTGACGCCGGATTTCATCAAAGAGCGGGCTGCGGCCTACGGGATCAGCGAAGCCGACTACATGGCGCGCAATCTGCTCGGCCGCGAGGTCACCGCCGAGGATGTCGCACAGGCGTTTCTCGACCTCGCATTGGCGCGCAACACCTCGGCGGCGTTCCTCACCGTCGACGGCGGCAACATCGCCGCCGCGCCCCGGTAGGCGAAAGCCGCCCCCTCTCCGCCCTTGGGGGCGGAGAGGGTTGGGGTGAGGTGGGGGATTCCAGAGCGCTTGCCGACGCCCACCTCACCCTCCCACGCCTGCGGCGCGGGCCCCTCCCTCTCCCCCCGAAGGGCGGAGAGGGAACAAGTCGCCTCACCCGCGGCCGGGGTAGCTGACCGCCATCCCGGCGCGGACGTCCTGCTGGATGCCGTATTGCGGGAACGGGTAGCGCAGGCCGTTCTTGGCCAGCGCTTCCATGCCGGCGATCGCCTTGGGCAGATAATCGGGCGGTAGCGCCATCAGCATCTCGTCGTCGAGCACCCCGCCGTAGCGGCGCTCGGCGAAGCACGGGATCGAGAGGCTCGGGTCGCGCGTCTTCAAGGCGCGGCCCCAGGAATCGGCGCAGGCCGACTCGCCGACGATGCTCCAGTCGAAGCGCTTGTAGCCGGCCCATTGCAGCCCGTTGATGAAGTAGATCATCGCGCCGGGGGTCGCGTAGAAGAGGGCGATGTCCGGCGGGTCGAGCCGGCCGCTCGATAACGGCGACAATGCGAGCGCTTCGAAGCGGCCGTCCGGCACGCATTCCATCGCCGCCTGGTGGGCGCTCGCATCTTCGTCGGTGCTGTACCACACGCCCACCATGTGCTTGCCCGAGCGCCACGCCGCGTCCTTGGCGTTGCCGAGCCCCACGACGGCGCGGCATTGTGCGCCGACGAGGTCCTCGGCGGTGATCCCGATCGTCCAGCCGAGCCGCGAGGCCTGCCCGACCACCTGGTCGAGCGTGTGCACCGATTTCGGGCGGCGGATGCGCGGGATCGCCTCCATCTCCGCGCGGTCCTCGTAGAGCTTCATGCCGAACACGAACGAGCGCAGCTTGAGGAGCCGCTCGAGATCATTGCTGAGCTTTGTCCAATCCTCGGTCATCGGAGCATCTTTCGGGCTGATTGACGGGGCATGCGGGTCATTGTGTCGTCAAACCCCGCGCCGCGCTATCCTCGCTTCCAACGTCTTCTACGGGAGGAAAGCATGGCCGGAATGCTCGACGGCAAGGTCGCGCTGGTGACCGGCGGGGGCGGCGGCATCGGCCGCGCCACCGCGCTCGCCATGGTCCGCGAAGGGGCGCGCGTCGCGGTCGCCGATTTCGTCGCCGCCGCGGCGCGCGACACCGTGGCGCAGATCAACGCCCAGGGCGGTCAGGCGATCACCCTGACCGGCGACGTGACGCGCGCCGAAGATGTCGGCGCGATGGTCCAGGACACGGTTACTGCCTACGGCCGGCTCGACTGCGCCTTCAACAATGCCGGCATTGCGGGGTTTCAGGTCAATGCGGCCGGCAAAAAAACCGCGGAATGGTCGGAGGAATCGTTCGACCGGATGATCGCGGTCAATCTGAAGGGCGTGTGGCTCTGCATGAAGGAGGAAATCCCGCAAATGCTGAGCCAGGGCGGCGGCGCCATCGTCAATACCGCCTCGATCGCCGGCCTGATCGGCCTGCAGACATCGTCGGCCTATGTTGCGGCCAAGCACGGCGTCATCGGCCTCACCAAGACCGCCGCGCTCGAATATGCCGACGCGAAGATCCGCGTCAACGCGGTCTGCCCCGGCTTCATCCAGACCGCGATGACCGAGGACACGATGAAGCGGCGCGGCGAAGCGATCATCGCGCACATCCCGTTCGGCCGGATGGGCCAGCCGGGCGAGATCGCCGAGATGGTGGTGTGGCTCTTGTCGGAGCGCGCCAGCTACGCCACCGGCGGGGCCTATAAGCGCCGCCGCAATCACCCTCACCCTCCCATCGCTTCGCGACGGGCCCCTCCCTCTCCCGCGATGCGGGAGAGGGGCTATTCGGCAATCGCGGTTGCGCCAGGCGCCATCCTACGACAGGCTGACGTCGAGACATTCGGGGGAAGATTCATGGCCAAGCGGTCGGAGGGACGCGTCGCGCTGGTTACCGGGGGTGCCCGCGGCATTGGCGAGGCGACCGCCGAGCGGCTGGCCGAGGACGGCGCCCTGATCGCGATCGGCGATCTCGACGGCGAGGGTGCCGCGGCGGCCGCTTCGCGCATCGCCGCGCGGCACGGCGTCAAGGCGATCGGCATCAAGGCCAATATCGCCATCGCCGCCGAGGTTGAGGCTATGGTCGGAGAGATCGTCGAGCGGCTCGGCGGGCTCGACATCCTGATCAACAATGCCGGGATCACCCGCGACAACCTGATCCACAAGATGACCGACGAGGATTGGGATGCGGTCATCGCGGTGCATCTAAAGGGGGCGTTTCTCTGCTCGCGCGCCGCGCAGCGCGAGATGGTCAAGGGCAATTGGGGCCGTATCGTCAATCTGTCGTCGGTCTCCGCGCTCGGCAATCGCGGCCAGACCAATTACTCGACCGCGAAAGCCGGGCTGCAGGGCATGGCGCGTACCCTGGCGATCGAGCTCGGCCGCTATGGCGTCACCGTCAACGCGATCGCGCCCGGCTTTATCGACACCGAGATGACGCGGGCCGTGGCGATCCGGCTCGGTCGCGATCCTGAGGAGTGGAAGGAGGAAATCGTCCGGCAGATCCCGGTGCGCCGCGCCGGCGTGCCGCGCGACATCGCCAATTTGATCGCCTTTCTGTGCAGCGACGAAGCGTCCTTCATCTCGGGCCAGGTGATCAATGTCGCCGGCGGTCCGCGCGGGTGAGGGCGCCGGCGGGCCGGCGCCGAACCATGACGGATAGCGTCGCCGCCATCCCCCGCTACGACTTTTTGACGCTCGGCGAAACCTTGCTGCGGCTGTCGCCGCCCGGGATGCAGCGGCTCGACCAGGCCCGGAATTTCGAGGTCGGAATCGGCGGCAGCGAGCTCAACGTCGCCTCTATGCTGGCCCGGCTCGGACGCCGCACCGCCTGGGTGTCGCGGCTGCCCGAGGGGCCGCTCGGGCGCATCGTCGATGGCGAGGCGCGGCGTCACGGGGTCGACACCCGCTTTGTCCGCTGGATCCCCGAGGCGAGGCTCGGGCTGATGTTTTTCGAACCCGGGCCGGCGCCGCGCAACGCCCGGGTGATCTATGACCGCAAGCACTCCGCCGCGTCCGAGCTTGGTTTCGAGGACGCCCCCTGGGACGCCCTGATCGCGGCCAGCGCGCGCATCCATCTGTCGGGCATCACCCCGGCGCTGGGGCCGAGCTGCCGGGCCCTCGTCGGCCATGTCGCGCAGCTCGCCGCCGCCGCCGGCAAGCCGGTGTCCTACGATCTGAACTACCGTTCGACGCTCACCAGCGCCATCGAAGCCCGCGCGATGCTGGCCGCCGTCGCGCCGCACCTCGAGCTCTTCGTCGTCGCCGAGCGCGACGCGCGCACGGTCCTCGGCTTCGAGGAGGAGGCCGAACGCCTCGCCGAGGCGATCGCGGCGCGCTACGGCGTGCCGCTCGTCGCGCTGACCCGGCCGCCGGGCTCCGAGCCCGGCGATCTCCTCCTGGCGCACGGCGCGATCCGCCATGCACCGCGCTATCCGGTCGAGATCGTCGATCGCATCGGCGCCGGCGATTCGTTTGTCGCCGGCCTCATCCACGGGCTCATTGACGGCGATCTCGATCTTGCCATCCGGCTCGCCGCCTATGCCGCGGCGGTCGGCCTGGCGACGCCGGGCGACATCAACTATTTCGGCCCCGAGGACCTCGCCGCGTTCCACGCCAACATGACCGGCGCGCTGCTGCGCTAGGGCGGCGGTGCTGCGTCAGCGCAATTCGTCGGGGTCGGGTTCCTCGCGCATCAGGATATCGTAGACCACGCCGACCGCGCCCGACCGCCCGTGCAACAGCTCGGTGCCGATCTGGTCGTCGGCACCGAACCAGGTAAAGGCTTCGAGCACCTCGGTCGGGGTTGCCCCGGTGGCGAGGATGCGCGCAATCACGCCATCATCGAGATGACCGCAGATCTCGATGATTTCGGACGCGGTGGCGGCTTGCGCGAGTGTACTCATCGGTATCCTCCCCTGCTGCAAAGCCAACATTTTTGCCGTGGCTTTGCTCCCGGGGCCGCGAGCGGATGGTGCGTCCCAGCACGCTGCGTTTTTTTACCGGCTCTCAGTACTCCGGCAGCGCCAGCCCGCTGGCGCCGAGTTCCGCAGCAAGCTGCTGTTTGAGGCGGTCGAGGCCGGCCTCGCTCGACGATTCGGCGCGCACGACGATCACCGCCTGGGTGTTGGAGGCGCGCAGCAGCCACCAGCCATCCGAATTGCGCACCCGGACCCCATCGATGTCGACGACATCGGCGCCACGCTGCCGCAAGCGGTCGCGGACCTCCTCGACCACCGCGAATTTGCGCGCCTCCGGACACGGCACCCGCAGCTCGGGCGTGTTGAACGCCGGCGGCAGCTTGTCGAGCATCTGATCCAGTCGCTCGCCGGAACGCGCAAGGATGCCGAGCAGCCGCACCGCCACATAGGTGGCGTCATCGAAGCCGTAATAGCGATCGGCGAAAAAGATGTGGCCGCTCATCTCGCCGGCCAGCGGCGCGCCGGTCGCCGCGAGGGCAGCCTTGATGATCGAATGGCCGGTCGCCACCATTTGCGGCTTGCCGCCGGCGCGCGCGATCTCGTCGAACAGCACCTGGCTGGCCTTGACATCGGCGAGGATCGGCGCACCCGGATGGCGGGCCAGCACGTCACGGGCCAGCACGATCAAGAGCTGGTCGCCCCACAGGATCCGGCCACGCGCATCGACCACGCCGATGCGGTCGCCGTCGCCATCGAACGCGATGCCGAGATCGCAGCGCTCGGCCTCTACCTTCTGCTGCAGCTGCACGAGGTTCTCGGCCACGGTCGGATCGGGGTGGTGCGCCGGGAAGGTCCCGTCGATCGTCTCGTTGATGAGGATGTGCTGCCCCGGCAGCCGTTGCACGAGAGCGGTGACGACATCGCCGGTCGCGCCGTTGCCGCAATCCCAGGCGACGGTCAGCGGCCGGGCGCCGTCGTAATCGCGTCCCAGGCGCTCGACGTAAGCATCGAAGACGCTGTGCTCCTCGACCCGCCCGCGCGGCGCCGTGGCCGGGCCGAGGGCGAGCGCCATTTGCCCGAGCTTCTGGATCGCCTCGCCGAAAAACGGCTTGCCGCCGAGCACGATCTTGAACCCGTTATGGTCGGGCGGGTTGTGCGAGCCGGTGACCATGATGCCGCCATCGACCCCGCCATAGGTCCCGGGCGTCGCCGCGGCGTAATACAGCATCGGGGTCGGCCCGCGGCCGATGCGCACGACGTCCGCGCCGCCCTCGGCGAGCCCCGCGGCGAGCGCGGCCTCGAATTCGGGCGAGGTCAGCCTGCCGTCATAGCCGACCGCAGCGCGCCGGCCCCCTGCCTCGGCAAGGACCTGGGCGAACAGCCGGCCCAAGGCATGGGCATCGGCCGGAAACAGGGTTGTGCCGACGATGCCGCGGATGTCGTATTCGCGCAGGATGGTCGGATCGAAACGGTGCGGCATGGCGAGTACCGATCAGAGGTAGGTTGCGAGGATGCGGCGGAATTCGGCGCCGAGCGCGGGGTGTTGCAGCCCGAGCGCGACAATCGTCTCGAGATAGCCCAGTTTGTCGCCGCAATCGAAACGCCGGGCGGCGGCGCGCAGACCGTGGAATGGCTGACCGTCGGCGATCAGCCTATCGAGCCCATCGGTCAGCTGAATTTCGTTGCCGGCGCCGGGCTTTGCTTCCGCAAGATGGCGGAAAATCTCGGGCTGGATGATGTAGCGCCCGATAATCATCAGCGTCGAGGGTGCCCGCGCAGGTTCGGGCTTTTCGACGACCCCTTTGGCGCGCACGAGCTTACCGGAATCGGAAACGACATCGAGCACGCCATAGCGATAGGTCTGCTCGCGCGGAATTTCCATTACGGCGACCATATTGCCGCCGGTCTCGGCATAGGCGTCGACCATCTCTCTCAAGCAAGGCGGATCGCCGACCATCAGATCGTCGACTAGCAACACCGCGAACGGCTCGTCACCAACCAGGTGGCGGGCACACCAGACAGCATGTCCGAGCCCGAGGGGGCTTTGTTGCCGGGTATAGGCGATCTCGCCCGGAGCGGGGAGCCAAGCCTGCAACTCCGCCAGCATCTCGGTACGGCCGCGCTCGCGCAAGGTCGCTACGAGCTCGTAGGCGAGGTCGAAATGGTCCTCGATCGCGCTCTTGGCGCGCCCGGTGACAAAATAGAACTGCTCGATGCCGGCCGCCTTGGCCTCCTCGATCGCATACTGGATCAGCGGCTTGTCGACGACCGGCAGCATTTCCTTCGGCACCGCCTTGGTGGCCGGGAGGATGCGGGTGCCGAGACCGGCCACCGGGAACACCGCCTTGCGCACGGGCTTTTGCATGGAACTCCTCGATCGCGGGCCTCTCGCGGCCGCGAGACTATAGCCATAGCCCTGTCCGAACTGGCAAGCGAACCGCCGCGGCCGCGCGCCCCCTACTTACGTCAAACACCCAAACAATCGGTTTATTTCAATCCACGGCTTGCCGTTGTCGGGAGCAACGAGGGCGCCCCTATCGGTGCAACAGCACGTCGCGGGCACGGTTGATCTTGCTGGCGAGGTAGTCGGTGCCGCCGTGATCGGGGTGGAGCTGCTTCATCAGCCGGTGGTGCGCCGCCTTGATCGCCTCGGCGTCCGCTCCCGGCGCGAGGCCCAAGATCGCATAGGCTTCCTCGACGGTGACCTCGGGGCTGCCTTGCGGCGAACCGTCCCGCGCCTCCTCACCGGCCATCTCGTCGTGCCAGTTGGAGCGCACGCGGTCGAGATAGGCTTCGAGCAGCCGCGCGGCTTCCTCGTCCTCGGCCCGGCACTCGCGCAACAGGGCCAGCAAATCAGCGGGGCGCAGCTCCTCGAGCCGCATGCCGGCAAAGCGGCCCTCCAACACCGTGCCGCTCATCGTCCCGGTATCGTGATCGAGGGTCATGCGGATAAACCGGGTCTCGACGGTGGAGTCGCGCGCCGCCGACGGGCCGCGCAAGCCGCTCATCATCGAGCGCATCCGGCGCCAGAGCGGCAGCAAAACCGCGATCGGCGCGAGAAACATCGAGAAGCGTTCCGACCAGATCAGGGCGATGACCGCGAATACGGCGACGATGATGGCGGCCCATTTGACGATTCGGGCGAGCCGCGCCGGATCGGCGTTGACGAACAGATAGAAGAGCAGCAGAAGCCCGCAGAGGATCGCAAAGCCGCCGAGGAGGGGGAGCATCAGCCTTGCAATTGCGCGGTCAGGCGCCGCACTTCGCCGCCTTTTTTCTCGCCATAGGCGGTGAGCGCGCGATACCCGCCGGCGGCATAGACCGCGACCGCGCCGAGAAGGTCCTTGAGGCGGTCGGCGCTCGCCAGATCAAAACGGAGATAGGCGCCGCGCGACAGCCGCGCCATTTGCCGGAAAGCCCGCGCGGCGATCGGATTGTCACCCTCGTGAAAGAGGAACATCGGCACGCCGTTGAGGCCCAACTCGCCGGCGAGCTGGCAGAGCCGATCGACGCTCTCCTCCATCGCATCGCCGACGAAGACGAGGGCATTGACCCGCTGCCTCTTGGTCTCCGCGATGGCGTGGTCCAGCACCCGCTCGATCTGCGTCTCGCCGCCGAGACAGGAGACGGCGCGCATCACCCGGTGCAGATCGGCGGCATTCGACATCCAGCGGCTCGCCTTGCATTCGTTGAAGCCGCGGTAATACATGAGCTTTACGTCGAGCCCGCCGAGCGCAGCGGTCGCTTCGAACATCTCGCCCTGGATGCGGGAGGCGCGGTCCCAGCTCGGCTCGCGGCTCGCCGTCGCGTCGAGCGCAAAGATCAGGCGGCCGCGGGCGCCCGTAGGAGGCGGCTTCGGAGCGCGCTGCAGGTCGCGTAGAAAGGCGTCGACCTCGGCGGAAACCTCGCCCGGGTTGGCCGTAGCGGGCAATCGGCGTTTATCGTCAGCCATCTGATTGCAACATATGGGTGTCATTCCCGCGAAAGCGGGAATCCAGGGGCCGCACATTCTGTCGCCCGCCCTGGACCCCCGCTTTCGCGGGGGTGACGGTGGTGGGATCGGCAGGACGCAGCCAGACCGCAGTGTCGTGGAATACCGCGCCGCCGCCCGGCAGGCCGGGATCGGCGCTAGTCAACAGATTGATGCCGATGCCCTCCTCGAAAGCGCGGTTCGGCCACAACCCCTCGACGATGACGACGCGAAGCTGCATCCCGTCGAAGCTGCGGACATGGACGACGACGCTGCCCTTCGCATTGCCGATGCGGATGCGTTCGCCCTCCGCGATGCCGAGCGCGGCGAGCGCCGCGGGATGCACGAGCGCGGTCGGCCGCCCCTCGCGGGCGATGCCCGATCGCATATTGTTAAAGCTGGAGTTGAGAAACGAGCGCGACGGCGCCGGCACCAGGCGGAAAGGCCGCTCGGCATCGCCATCGTCGATGACCGCGACATGGTCGGGGAAGGCGGGCAGCGGCGTTTGCTCGGGGAGCTCGCCCCAATCGGCGCGGAAGTGGAATTTCCCGTCGCGATGGCCGAAGCCGTCGAGGAAATGTCCGGTTTCGAAGCCCGGCCAGCAATCGAGCCAGACCCCTTCCTCGAACGCCGCCGGCCCGGGCAGCCCGCTCGCGCGCAGGGTCTCCTCGATCAGCTCGAACGCGGTCATCGCAAAGCCCGGGTGGCGGGCGCCAAGGCGCTCGGCGAGGAGACAGGTCACCTCGTGGTTCGAGCGGCACTCGGCAAGGGGCGGCAGCACCGCGCGGCCGATCTGCAGAAAGTGGTGGCCGCCGGCGGTGTAGACATCGTCATGCTCGAGGAACGTCGTCGCCGGCAGGACGATGTCGGCCATCTCGGCGGTCTCGGTCAGGAACTGCTCGTGCACGCAGACGAAGAGATCGTCGCGGCGAAAGCCCTCGCGGACCAGCCCCGATTCGGGCGCCACCACCATCGGGTTGGTGTTCTGGATGAAGAGGGCGGTCACCGGCGGGCCATCGCCGAGATCGCGCTTGTCGCCGCAGAGGATCGGGCCGATGCGCGACTGATCGAGAATGCGGGTCGCGGGGTCGACGGCATCGAGCCCCTCGATCAGCGTGAGGTCGAGCGGCAGCATCCCATGGTTCGAGTAATGCGCGCCGCCCCCTTCATATTGCCAAGCGCCGGTGATTGTCGGCAGACAGGTCACCGCGAACATCTGCGCCGCGCCGTTGCGCGAGCGCGAAAAGCCGTAGCCGAGCCGGATGTAGCTGCGCCTGGTGCGACCGTAGAGCCGGGCGAAATCGACGATTTCGACGTCGCTCAGGCCGGTAATCCGCGACGCCCATGCCGGGTCGCGCGTCGCCAAATGGGCTTCGAGCCCAGCCGGATCATCGGCATAGCGCGCCAGATAGGCGCGGTCGGCGTAGCCTTCGGCGAAGAGCACATGCATCACCGCGCAGGCGAGCGCGCCGTCGGTGCCGGGCAGCGGCGCCAGATGCATGTCGGCCTGCTCGGCGGTGCCGGTGCGGTAGGGATCGACGACGACGAGCTTCGCACCGCGCTCCTTCCTGGCTTTGGCGATGTGGGTCATCACATTGACCTGGGTCGACACCGGGTTGCCGCCCCAGACGACGATCAGGTCGGATTTGGCGATCTCGCGGGCGTCGACCCCGCGCCTGGCGCCGACTCCGGCCAGCCAGCCGGCATCGGTCAGGAAATTGCAGATCGTCAATAACTCGCCCGAATAACCCATCGCGTGGCGCAGCCGGTTGATGCCGTCGCGTTGCACCCGCCCCATCGTGCCGGCATAGTAGTACGGCCATACCGCCTCGGAACCATGCCGTTGCGCCGCCCGGGCCAGCTGCTCGGCGACCTCGTCGAGCGCATCCTTCCACGAGATCGGGCGGAAGGCGTCGCGGCCCCTCCCCCTCTCGCCGACCCGGCGCAGCGGGACCGTCAGGCGCTCAGGGTGGTGCTGCCGCTCGGCATACCGCGCGACCTTGGCGCACACCACGCCTTGCGTGTAGGATTGCCCCTCGGCCCCGCGCACCCGGCCGATGCGCGCGCCGTCGATCCGTTCGACCGCGAGCGCGCAGGCGCTCGGGCAGTCATGCGGGCAGACACTATGGACGATGTCGAGCGGCAAGAGCGTGCTCCGGAGCGCGATCTGTCGCAGAATATAAGGCGGCGCGCGTCGGGACGAAACGGCGGGAACGCATCCGCAGTTCAGGGATGGCTTGGAAACAACCGCAATACGGCGAGGATCGTTGCCGCCTGGGCGAAGCCAACGCCGATGACCCATTTGATCGTGTCGCCGCGGGCCTGCTCGATCTTGGTCTCGAGCCGGGCCTCGGCTGCTGCAAGATCGGCCTTGGTGACGAGTTGCTCGTCGAAATAGGCTGCCAAGGCCTCAACCTGCTCCTCGGCCGGCGCGCTGCAGTTTGAGAATGGCTGACGCGGTCATTATTGTACCTCGTGCGACAATATCGGCGCAGCGCGGCGCACAGTCAAACCCGACCGTTGCTCCCGCGCAGTGTACAATGCTGCTGTCTTTTAGGAGTTTCTCCGATGACCTTCGCACTGACCTCTGAACAGCTGGAGATCCGCGATGCGGTGGCGCGGCTGTGCGAGCGCTTTGGCGACGATTACTGGCTGAAGAAGGACACCGACGGCGGCTTCCCGCACGAGTTCCACCGGGCGATGGCCGAGGGCGGCTGGCTCGGCGTGGCGATGCCGGAGGCGTATGGCGGCGCCGGCCTCGGCATTACCGAGGCGGCGGTCGTGATGCAGGCCGTCGCGCAATCGGGCGCCGGGTTCAGCGGCGCCTCCGCGGTCCACATGAACATCTTCGGCCTGCACCCGGTCGTCAGGTTCGGCAGCGATGAGCAGAAAGAACGCTTTCTGCCGCCGCTGATTGCCGGCAAGGAAAAGGCCTGCTTTGCGGTCACCGAGCCCGATGCCGGGCTCGACACGACGCGGCTCAAGACCCGGGCGACGCGCGAGGGCAACGGCTATGTCATCACCGGCCGCAAGATCTGGACCTCGACCGCCCAGGTCACCGAGAAGATGCTGATCCTGACCCGCACCACCCCATTCGAGGAGGCGACGCGGCCCTCGCAGGGCATGACCCTTTTCTATACAGACCTCGACCGCAGCGCCGTCGAGGTCCGCGAAATCCCCAAGATGGGCCGCCACGCGGTCGATTCGAACATGCTGTTCATCGACGGGCTCAAGGTGCCGCTCGAGGACCGCATCGGCGAGGAGGGCAAGGGCTTCCAGTACATACTGCACGGCATGAACCCCGAGCGCATCCTGATCGCCGCCGAGGCGGTCGGGCTCGGCCGCGTCGCCCTCGCCCGCGCCGCCAAATATGCCGGCGAGCGCATCGTCTTCGGCCGCCCGATCGGCCAGAACCAGGGGATCCAGCACCCGCTCGCCGAGCGCTGGATCGAATTGGAAGCGGCCGAATTGTTGGTGCTGCGCGCCGCCGCCGCCTACGACCAGGGCGAGGAGACCGGGGCCTATGCCAATGCGGCCAAATACTATGCGGGCGAAGCCGGACACCGGGCTTGCGAGACCGCGATGCTGACGCATGGCGGCATGGGCTATGCCAAGGAATTTCACGTCGAGCGCTATTTCCGCGAAGCCCAAATCGCCCGCATCGCGCCGGTCATGTCGCAACTGATCCTGTCGCATATCGGCGAGCGGGTGCTGGGCTTGCCGAAATCGTATTGAAGGCACGTGGGTCAGGAGCGCGGGCGTGCGGGCCGGAGGCAAGCGGTCCGAAAGGAGGAGTTGATGGCGCAGCGGGTCGCGATCGCCGGGTTCGGTGCGATCGGCCGGGTAGTCGCCGAGCATCTCGACTGCGGCATCGTCGGGCTCGAACTCGCCGCCGTCTCGGCTCGCGACACGGCGCGCGCCGAACGGGCAATGGCCGGCTTCGCCCACCCGGTGCCGGTGTTGCCGCTCGCCCGCCTCGTGGAAGAGGCCGACATCGTCGTCGAATGCGCCCCCGCCGCTTTGTTGCGCGACATCGCCGAGCCGGTGCTGGCGGCGGGGCGCACGGTCATCGTCTTGTCCTGCGGCGCGCTCCTCGACAATTTCGACCTGGTAGAACTCGCGCGCCGCCAGGGCGGCCGCATCCTGGTGGCGACCGGCGCGCTATTGGGCCTCGACGCGGTGCAGGCCACGGCGCTCGGGGAAATCTCGCGGATCCACATGATCACGCGGAAACCGCCGAACGGGCTCCACGGGGCGCCCTATCTGGTCGAGCGCGGGATTAGCATCGCTGGCCTCAACCAGGCGCTCCGCGTCTTCACCGGCACCGCGCGCGAGGCCGCGCGGGGCTTTCCGGCCAATGTCAATGTCGCGGCCGCGTTGGCGTTGGCCGGCATCGGTCCCGACAAGACGACGATCGAGATCTGGGCCGATCCCGCAATCGACCGCAACATCCATCGCATCGAAGTCGAGGCCGATGCCGCCCGCCTCACCTTGCAGATCGAAAACGTGCCGAGCCTGGAAAACCCGAAAACCGGGCGGCTGACCCCGCTTTCGGTCATCGCGCTCTTACGCAAGCTGTCGAGCCCGCTGGCGATCGGCACCTAGCCCGCCCGCTATTGGTTGCAGCCGGAGACGCGCACCGCGCAGGTGCCGGTTTGGGTGTGCGTTTGGCAATGCTCGACGGCATCGTGCTCGGCTGCATCCAGGGTTTCCCGGTCGGCGCCGCCCCAGGCCTTGTCCTGCGCGCTGGTCGCCAGGGCGCCGCACCCGGCCGGCTCGACCGGATGCACCCGGCAATCCGCGCTGCCGCATTGCTTCAGCGCCGCTTCGTTGGCTTCGGCGGGCGTCGCTTGGTTCCAGCTGGCACCCTCTGTGCCGCTGTTTTGATCGTAGGCGATGGCGCCGTACCCGGCATTGGCCGGCGCCATGGTCGCCAGCGCCAGGACGATTGCCGCCATTACCGCGAAGATCAGCGGAGCGCGTCGCATCTAACCCATCCCTCGTTGATTTTGCCGCCGAGTCGGGCGGTCAACGCCCGGCCTGGCTATCGGTTGCAGTCGCTGCCGCGCAGGACACACTTGCCCGCGGTGTGTTTCTGGCAGACTTCGAGCGCGCGCAGCTTGGCGGCGTCGCGGCTGATATCGACGTGGCCGCCCCAGGCGCTGCCTTTTTCTCCGGTGGCAAGCGCCGCGCAGCGCCGCGGCGGCACCGGGATCACCACCTTGCAGCCTTCCGAATTGCACGCCTGCAGGGCCGCCTCGTCGGCGCGCTTCTGGGTGTCCTCATTCCAGGCGAAGCCGTACTTCGCGCTTTTCTCGTCAAAGGCGACTGCGCCGTATCCGGCGAAAGCCGGTGCCGCAGACAGCGCCGTCATCAAGAGCGCCGAGAAACCCACCACGATCATCGTCGCACGACGCATCGAAACCCCTCCGCTCTAATACCTCAAATATCCTCGTCGCCGAGATAGGCGCGGCGCACCTCCGGGTCGGCGCGGATCGCGTCGGGTGCGCCGGTCGCGATCACCCGGCCATATACCATCACGGTGATCCGGTCGGCGAGGGCGAAGACGGCATCCATGTCGTGCTCGAAGGAGGCGCGGCCTTGTCGCCAGCACCATGGCGATTTCGAGCGCCCGTTTTTCGCCATGCGACAGCGCCGCGGCCAGCACATCGCCGCGCTCAGCGAGCCCGACTTCGGCCAAGACGGCGCGGGCCGGCTCGCGCAGCAGTGGATCACGGCGCGCCGCCCGCCAGAAGCGGAAGCTGTGGCCGGCATGCGCCTGCACCGCCAAGGCGACATTGTCGAGGGCGGTGAACTCGCGAAAGATGCTGGTGATCTGGAACGAGCGGGCGATCCCCAGCGCAGCGCGGCGCGCCGGCCCGAGCCGGGAAATGTCGTGCCCGGCAAAGCGGATCGTGCCGGCATCGGGGCGCAGCTCGCCGGCGAGCGCGGCAACCAGCGTCGTCTTCCCCGCGCCGTTCGGGCCGATCACCGCATGGATCTCGCCGGGCTCGACCGCAAGCGCGACCTCGCTCGCCGCAACGAGGCCGCCAAAGCGCTTGGTCAGCCCGGCGGTTGCCAAGAGCGGCTCAGGCATCGGGCCGGCGCGACGCGAGGAGGCCGAGAAGGCCCGATTTCGAAAACAGCACGACGAGGATCAGGAGCGGCCCGAGGATCGCCTGCCAATGCTCGCTCCAGCGCGACAGCACGCTTTCGAGGAGGAGGTAGGCGGCGGCGCCCAGCACTGGCCCGAACAGCGTGCCGATCCCGCCGAGGATCACCATCATCAGGATCTCGCCCGAGCGCGTCCAATGCATGATCGAGGGCGAGACAAACAGCGTCAAATTGGCGAAGAGGGCGCCGGCGACCCCGCATACCGCGCCGGCGATCACAAAGGCCGTCAGTTTGTAGCGAAAGGTCGGAAAACCGAGCGCGATCATCCGCCGCTCGTTCGACCTTGTGCCCTCCAGCAGCGCGCCGAACCGCGAGCGCACGAGACGGCTGCCGAGGACCAGGAGCAGCACCAGCAACGCCCAGACGAAATAATAGAGGGTTGTCGGATCATCGAGGTCGAAGAGGCTGCCGAAATCGCTGTGACGGCGGATGTTGAGCCCGTCGTCGCCGCCGTACTGGTTGAGGCTGACTCCGAGGAAATAGACCATCTGACTGAATGCCAGGGTGATCATGATGAAATAGACGCCCGAGGTGCGCAGCGAGACAAAGCCGATGACCAGCGCCGCGACCGCGGCGGCGCAGAGCGCGGCGGCGAAATGGACAAAGCCGTTGGCGATCCCGTGAAAGCCGAGGATGCCGACAGCATAGGCGCCGATGCCGAGATAGGCGGCGTGGCCAAAGCTGACGAGGCCGCCATAGCCCAGGATCAAATCGAGGCTGAGCGCGGCGATCGCAAAGACCATCACGCGGGCGAACAGCCCGACATAAAACGGCGCGTCCGCCGCCGCCGCAACCGCCGGCACCAGCGCCAGCACAGCGATCACGGAAGTCGCGAGAGCGCTTGTTGGCGTCAATCGCATCGAACCAGCCCCCACCCTCCCACCGCTCCGCGGCGGGCCCCTCCCTCCCCCGCATGCAGGGGAGGGTTTTCGAGGGTGCACCGCCGCGCTCCCTCCCCCGCAAGCGGGGGAGGGTTGGGGTGGGGGCCGACAGCGAACATCAGCGGCCGCGCGGCGGGAAGAGGCCCTGCGGGCGGACGAACAGCACCGCCGCCATCAGGATGTAGATCGACATCGAGGCGAGCGCGGGGCCGGCATTGTCGGCCGCCGCGCGGCTCATCAACGCGGAAAGGAGCGGGCGCAGATAGGCGCGGCCGACCGCGTCGACGATGCCGACCAGCAGCGCCGCGACAAAGGCGCCGCGGATCGAGCCGATGCCGCCGATCACAATGACGACAAAGGCCGAGATCAAGACGCTTTCGCCCATCCCCGATTCGACGGTGAAGATCGGCCCGGCCATCACGCCGGCGAGCGCGGCGAGCGCCGCGCCGAGCGCGAACACCAGCGTATAAAGGACCCGCACATTGACCCCGAGCGCGCCGAGCATGACCCGGTTGGCGGCGCCGGCGCGGATCAGCATGCCGAGCCGGGTACGCGCAATCAGCCCATAAAGCAGGAGTGCGACCGCGAGGCCGACTGCGATGATCGCCAGCCGGTAGGTCGGATAGGGGCTCCCGGGCAAGATCTCGACCCGCCCGTTCAGAAAATCCGGGACGGGCATATAAAGCGCGGTCGACCCGAAGAGAATGCGCACCATCTCGTTGAAAAAGAGGATGAGGCCGAAGGTCGCCAAGACCTGGTCGAGATGGTCGCGCCCGTAGAGCCGGCGGAATACCGCGACCTCGACCGCAATGCCGACGAGGACCGCCGCGACCAGTGCGGCGGCGAGCCCGACAAGAAACGATCCGGTCGCGGCAAAGGTGGCGGCGGCAACATAGGCGCCGACCATGTAAAGCGAGCCGTGCGCCAGGTTGATCACATTCATGATGCCGAAAATGAGGGTCAGCCCGGCCGCCATCAGAAACAGCATGATCCCGAACTGAACCCCGTTCAGCACCTGCTCGACGAGGTGGATCATCGGGCGAGGTAGCCCGGCACCCGGCTCAAGCCAGCTCGCCAAGGAGCGCCTTCGCCTCCTTCAGATCCGCGGTGTCGAAGCCCTCGGTGAACCAGCCGTAGACCGGCGCCAGCAGCTCGCGCGCCTCGCTGCGTCGCCCCTGCTCGCCCCAGAGCCGCGCGAGGCTCGTCGCCGCGCGCAATTCGAGCGATTTCGCTTGTTGGGCTTGCGCGATGCGGATCGCTTGCTGCAGCGAGGCCTGGCCCTCGTCGATCCTGTTTTCAGCAAGCAGCACAGTCCCGGTAACGCGGTGCAGCTCCGCATCCCACATATGCTCGCCGGTGGCGTCCGCCGTTTCCAATCCCTCCCGTAGGGCGGTCAGGGCCGCCGCCCAATCACCACGCCGTGCCAAACCCGCGGCCAGGAATGCAAAACCGTAAGGCAAAAAGATCGTGCGCCCGAGCCGGGCCCATTTTGTCGCGCCCTCGCGAATGCAGGCGATTGCTTCGTCGACGGCCCCTTGTCCGAGGAGAGCCGTCCCGCGCAGCATGCCGGGCTCGAACAGGAAAGCGAGCCGTTGCTCAGCGATCAGCGCCTCAGCGGCTTCGAGTTGGCGCAGGGCTTGCTCGGGTTCGCGACGATTGAGGTAAATCACCGAGGAAAGGCTCAGCGCTATACTCAAGGTAAACGGGTGAGCGATCCGCTCTGACAGCGCCAATGACTCATTGATGCTGGCGAGCGCCTTATCGGGATACCCGAGCACCCATTCGGCCTGAGCGCCACAGTATCCGGCGCAGGCACCGGGATCATGCCCGCCATAGATGAGTCGATGGGACGCATGCTTCTCCGGATCGTAGAGAAGCCGCCCGGCGTCGGCGTGCTCGCGGGCTTTTGCCGGATCCCCGGCAAACGCCCATGTCGACCAGACGCTGTGATGCGCCTGGAGGCGCAATCCATCATCTCCCTCAGACTCGGCCATCCGCAGGAGTCTCTGCGAGAACGGGTCGGCGGCTGCCATTCCACCCGACACCATCGTTGACTGCCACACCCCGTAAAACGCCTCGAACCGTTGCTGCGGCTTGCCGCCGCTCTCGGCAAGCTCCTGCGCCCGCATGTAAGGCGGCTTTGCTTCGACCGCGCCTTTGGCCGTAAACAGGCAGAGCCCCAAAGCCAGTTGCAGCTCGATTTCGCGGCTGTTCCGGGTCGGGCTCTCCGGCAACGAATGCAATAGGCCGAGACCTCGCTGGAAATGGGCAATCGCCTCGAGGTAAGCCAATCGTGCTGCGGCATGCTGGCCGGCCTTCAGCCATTGGTCGACCGCGCGTTCGTTGGCGCCGGCTGCGGCCAGATGATGCGCGAGCAGTTCGGGCTGGCGCTCGACAAGCTCCGCGAAATGCTCCTCCAGCGCCGCCGCGACGCGGGCATGCAATTCCTGCCTACGGGCGCGCAGCAAGGTGCCGTAAGCAGCGTCCTGCACCAGCGCGTGTTTGAACAGATATGAGGAATGCGGCGGCAGGCCTCGGCAGAAGAGGAGCCCGGAATCGCTCAGCCGGCCGAGCGCGGCATCGAGGTCCGGTCGGCGTGCGACGCGATCGATCAGCTCGTAGGCAAATTCGCGCCCGAGCACCGCGCCGATCTGGGCGACTTCCTTGGGCGCGGTGCCGAGCCGGTCGAGTCGCGCCATCAGCGAAGCATGCAGGGTCGCGGGAACGGCGAGGGCCGGTACCGGGCTGGCTGCCAGGACCGCGGCGACGCGGTTCTCCTGGTCCGCGCTTTCGAGCACCGCCTTCGTCAGCTCCTCGACAAACAGTGGCACGCCGTCGGTGCGCTCGACGATTTCGGCGATGATGTCCGCATCGAGCGCCGTATTGCCGGCAAGGTTCTGCACCAGCGCAACGCCGTCGCGTCCATCCAGCCGGTTGAGCGCCAATTCGGTCACGTGCGCCTGGCCGCCCCAGCCATGCTGAAACTCCGGCCGGAAGGTGACGACCAACAGGACGGGGAGCCGCCGGACCCGGTCGAGTGTCAGGTCCATCAGCTCGCGCGAGGTCGGGTCGATCCAATGAGAATCCTCGAACACCATCAGGACCGGCCGGTTGCGCGCCACCGCTTGGAGCTGGCCGAGCAGGGCCTCGAACAGCTTTTCGCGTTTGCGCTGCGGGCTCAGATTGAGGTCGGCGACGGTGTTCGGAAGCGACAGCAGGTCAGCGAGCAACGCGATTTCGTCGGCGTCACCGGCGCCCGGAGCCAGCAGCGCTTCGAGCTTGCCGAGCTTCTCCTCGGCCGTGTCGGCTCGGGCGAAGCCGGCGGCGCGTTCGAGCTGGCCGATGAAGGGATGGAGCGCGCTGTCCTGATGGTGCGGCGAACAGAAATAGCGCAGCCTGGTATGTGGGTTGGCTTCTATCCGCTCGGCCAGCGCCGCGGTCAGGCGCGACTTGCCGAGGCCCGGCTCGCCCGAGATCAGCACGACGCGGCCCTCGCCGGCCTGCGCCTGCTGCCAGCGCCGCAGCAACAGTTCGATTTCCTCGTCGCGCCCGACGAGCGGGGTCGTGCCCGAACGCAACGCCTCGTAGCGGCTGACGACACCGCTTTCGCCCAAGACTCGCCAGGCGCGCTGCGCCTCGGTAAAGCCGGCCAGCGGTTGCGGGCCGAGGTCTTCGACATCGAACAGGGTGCCGAGCTGGCGCCGCGTGCCGTCGGCGATCACGGCCGTGCCCGGCTCGGCCAGAGCCTGCAGCCGCGCCGCCAGGTTTGGCGTCTCGCCAACGACGCCGCGCTCCTGCGCCGCGCCCTCGCCGAGCAGATCGCCGACGACGACGAGCCCGCTGGCAATGCCGAGCCGCACCGCCAATCGCTCGGGGAGGTCGAGCCCGGCGACCGCGTCGACGACAGCGAGTCCCGCGCGAACCGCCCGCTCGGCATCGTCCTCATGGGCCTGCGGATAGCCGAAATACACGAGCACCCCGTCGCCCATGTATTTGGCGACAAACCCGGCGAAACGGCCGACGGTCTCGGCTACCGCGCGGTGATAAGCGCCGATCACCTCGCGCAGATCCTCGGGATCGTGACGTCCGGCGAGCGCGGTCGAGCCGACAAGGTCGCAGAACATCACCGTCAGTTGCCGCCGCTCGGCTGCGCCGGGGGAAACGGGTGCGGGCGCTTCGGTCGGAGATGGCCGCGTGTCGCTCCCACCGAGCGCGGCGATCGCATCGAGCAGTCGGCGGCGGTGGCCGATCGAGGCGATGCCGAGCTCGCGCAGATCCTCGGCGGTCAGCCGGAGCAGGACCTCCGCGTCGATGTCGTTATCGCGGAACGCAGGTGCGTATTGTTCGAGCCCGAGCCCGCGCAGCCATTCGGCCAGATCCATGTGGAATTTGCCTAAAACGGCAAGCCGGCGGTCATCATACAACCCCGGCCCGCAGTCTTCCACCGGCGAGCCGCAGCCGCAACCGGCAGATGATGATCCGGCTTGGTCGGACCCCCGGACGGCTGGAGCGGAATCCGTTGAAGTCGATCACCCCCCAAGCGTCATCCCCGGGCTTGACCGGGGGATCCACGTGGATGGCCGGGACCAAGCCCGACCATGACGGATAGAGAGATGCGTTAGCGCGATTGGACGCTCTCTAGGCGTCCTGCCAGACCGGCGGGCGTTTGGCGAGGAAGGCGTCAATGCCTTCCGCGGCGTCGCGGGCCAGCATGTTCCGGGTCATGACCTCGGCGGCGTAGCGGTACGCCTCGCCGAGGCCGAGCTCGGCCTGGGCATAGAATGCCTCCTTGCCGATCGCCACGGTCGATGCCGATTTTGCCGCGATCTGCCGGGCCAGGTCCATCGTCGCCGCGCCGAGCCCGGCGCGCGGCACCACCCGGTTGACGAGGCCCATCGCGCGTGCCGTCGCCGCATCGACGAAATCGCCGGTGAGCAGCATCTCTATCGCCGGCTTGCGCCCGACGGCGCGGGTCAACGCCACCATCGGGGTCGAGCAAAAGAGCCCGATATTGACCCCGGGGGTGGCGAATTGCGCATCCTCGGCGGCGGTTGCCAGATCGCAGGTCGCGACGAGCTGGCACCCCGCGGCAGTGGCGATGCCGTGCACCTCGGCGATCACCGGCTTTGGCAGGTGGACGATCTGCAGCATCAGCGCGCTGCACTGGGCAAAGACCCGCTCATAGGCCGCGCGGCTCGGGTCGCTGCGCAACTCGCGCAGATCGTGCCCGGCGCAAAAGGCAGGCCCGGCGCCGGCGATCACGACGACCCGGCATGCGGGGTCTGCGGCGGCCCGATCGAGGGCCTCCTTCAGCGCCGTCATCAGCCCGATCGACAGCGCGTTGCGCGCCGCCGGGCGGTTGAGGGTCAGCCGCAACACCCCGGCGTCGAGCGCTTCCAGCAGAACAGGTTCATTATGCGCGCTCATCGCCGTCTCCGTCAGGCCAGTCATACCCGCATCCTTATATCGCAATACCGGCGAAAGCCGGTATCCACGGCACGGTGGACTCCGGCTTTCGCCGGGAACGCGGTATTTGAATACCTCAACCTGAATACATTGTTTGGCAATGCTTTCTGCTTGACCATGATGCGCGGATTGCCTAGATCAGGCGGCTCAAACGAGGCCGGCCGCTTAAGATGAAAACATTTTCCGCCAGACCGTCCGATATCGACAAGAAATGGCTGCTGATCGACGCCGACGGGCTGGTGCTCGGGCGCCTGGCGTCGCTGATCGCGATGCGGCTGCGCGGCAAGCACAAGCCATCCTACACGCC